>Ga0209377_1000348_pt1 | contig 30266 bp, 26 predicted proteins | sample GraSoiAngelo_141_FD_185898 | JGI IMG/M metagenome (GOLD analysis project Ga0209377, IMG submission 185898) | Grasslands soil microbial communities from the Angelo Coastal Reserve, California, USA - 14_0929_12_40cm (SPAdes) (version 2) | ecosystem: Environmental > Terrestrial > Soil > Grasslands ...
CCGCCGCGTGCCCGGATCGCGTCGGCCAGGTCGTTATGGCCGTCGATCAAGGGGACGGTCTTGATGATGCGGAGAGCTTGGGCACGGTAGTCCTGGGCGCACAGGCGGTCCGGCGCACCGGCGGTCAGTAAGAATGCGAGACCGACCGCCGCTTTCCAGATCACGCGCATGGGATGCCCGTCGGCTTGGGGAGCGCGAAAGCTGGCGCCCCACCACCCGGTTATCAAGATTACGTTTCGGAACTATGCCCGATGCCAAAGCGAAGATCGCGCTCGAGCTGAACGGCGAGCCCGTCGAGGTCGCGTTCGCACCGCACAAGACGCTGCTCGAGGTGCTGCGCGAGGACCTGGGGCTCACGGGCACGAAACACGGCTGCGAGCTGGGCGAGTGCGGTACCTGCACCGTGCTCGTCGATGGCACGCCGGTCCTCTCCTGTCTCGTGCTCGGCCTCGCCTGCGCCGGCCACCGGGTCAAGACGGTCGAGGGCATGGCGGAGCGTGGGACGCTCCATCCGCTCCAGGAAGCGTTCGCCGAGCTGGGCGCGGCACAGTGCGGCTATTGCACACCGGCGTTTCTCCTCGCCGCCGAGGCGCTCCTGGCGTCGAGCGCGCGTCCGACGCGTGACGAGATCAAACAGGCGCTGTCGGGCAACCTCTGCCGCTGCACCGGCTACATCAAGATCTACGAAGCCGTCGAGCTGGCAGCCGCTCGCCTGCGCGGCGAGGATGCGAAGCCGGCACCGGAGACCCTGTATGGCGTCCGGTAAGAAGACGGTCAGGCGGTCAGGCGGACCGGCGGTCGGAAAAACCGCGGAGCCACAGACCGCCCGACCGCCCGACCGCCCGACCGCCCTTCGGGTGGTCGGGAAAGCGCTCCGCAAGGTCGACGCGACCGCGAAGGTCACGGGCGTCACGCGGTTCGCCGACGACCTGTTCCTGCCCCGCATGCTCTTCGCCAAGCTGCTCCGCAGCCCCCACCCCCACGCGCGCATCCTCTCGATCGACACGTCCCGGGCCGCCAGCGCACCGGGCGTGAAGGCCGTGCTGACGGGGAAGGATCTCCCGATCCCGTTCGGCATCCTCCCCGTGAGCCAGGACGAGCAGGCCCTGGCGCTCGACAAGGTGCGCTTCGTGGGCGACCCCGTGGCGGCGGTCGCGGCCACCACCGAAGAAGCGGCCACCCAGGCGCTCGACTTGATCACCGTCGAGTACGAGGTGCTGCGTGCCTTCCCCGATGCGCTCGACGCCGTCGAGCATCCCGAGCCGGCGATCCACGATTACGCCGACGCCGGGAATATCCACAAGCTGATCGATCTCGAATTCGGCGACGTCGACGCCGCCCTAGCGCAGGCCGACATCGTACGCGAGGATGTGTTTTTCTTCGAGGGCAGCACCCACCTGCCGATGGAGCAACACGCGGCGGTGGCCGACTGGTCTCCCCCTCCCGACGGAAAGCTCACGCTCTGGAGCGCCACCCAGACGCCGCACTATGTGCACCGGGCGCTCGCCAAAGTGCTGGAGGTCCCGGCGGCACGCATCCGGGTGATCGCCTGTCCGAACGGCGGCGGCTTCGGTGGCAAGAGCGATCCCTTCAGTCACGAGATCGCCGTGGCGAAGCTGGCCATGGTAACGGGGCGACCCGTAAAAGTCACCCTCACGCGCGAAGAGGTGTTCTACTGCCACCGCGGGCGCCATCCCACGCTGATGTGGGTGAAGACAGGATTGAAGAAGGACGGCGCCATCACCGGCATGCACTTCAAGTCGCTGCTCGACGGCGGCGGCTACGGGTCCTACGGGGTCGCGAGCACGTACTACACGGGGGCGCTGCAAACCGTCACCTATCATGTTCCACGGTACAGGTTCCAAGGTGCACGGGCGTTCACGAACAAACCTCCGTGCGGGCCGAAACGGGGGCACGGGACTCCTCAGCCGCGGTTCGCGCTCGAGGTCCACCTCGACAAGATCGCCGAGCAGCTCGGCATCGATCCGGCCGAGCTCCGCCTCAAGCATCTGGTCCCCCCCAACTCACTCACCGCCAACTGGCTGCGGATCGGCACGATGGGCCTCGGGCCCTGCATCGAGAAAGTGGTTCGCGGCTCGCGATGGACGCAGCGGTTCAAACAGCTGCCCTATGGGAAGGGGATCGGGCTGGCGTGCTCGTCGTACATCACCGGCGCGGGACTGGCGATCTACTGGAACGCGATGCCGCACTCGGGCGTGCAACTCAAGTGCGATCGCGGCGGGGGGGTCACGGTGTTCTGTGGCTCGACCGAGATCGGGCAGGGCTCGGACTCGATCCTCGCCATGATCGTCGCGGAAGTACTCGGCCTCCACCCGCTCGACGTCGCCGTGGTCACCGGCGACACCGATCTCACGCCGGTGGACTTGGGCAGCTACTCGAGCCGGGTCACGCTCATGACGGGCAACGCGGCCATCCAGGCGGCTGAGCGCGCTCGCGACGTCATTGCCCTTCACGCCGGGAAGAAGCTCGAGACCCCCATCGACCGCGTCACGTTCGCCGAGGGGCGTGTGTTCGACGTCCAGGATCCCGAGCGCGGGCTCACGTTCGCCGAGGCGGTGCAGCTCGCGGAGGCGGCGGAAGGGACCATCGGCACGGTGGGCTCCTACACGCCGGCTCCGTCCGCCGGCAAATATCGCGGTGCGGGCGTAGGTCCCTCACCCGCCTACTCCTACAGCGCCTGTGTCGCGGAAGTAGACGTGGATCCCGCGACCGGGATCGTCCGCGTGCCGAAGATCTGGATCGCCCACGATGTGGGGCGCGTGATCAACGCCGCCACCGTGATGGGCCAGATCGAAGGCTCCGTGTACATGGGCCTGGGCGAAGCGCTCATGGAGGAGATGGTCTACCGCGGCAACCGCAACGTCGTCCACAAGATTCCCAGCCTGCTCGAGTACAAGAGCCCGACCACCCTCGAGATGTGCGACGTCGTGACCTACGTGGTCGAAGATCCCGATCCGAACGGCCCGTTTGGGGCCAAGGAATGCGGCCAGGGTCCGCTGCTCCCGGTGCCGCCCGCGGTCGCGAACGCCGTATACGACGCGGTCGGCGTGCGCATCGACGAGGTGCCCATAACACCGGAAAAGGTGTTCAAGGCACTGCGCCGGAAGGAAAAAGGGGAGGCGGGGCGGTTCGGCCCGGCTGGGTTCCCGGACTTACCCTGGCCCGAGCCCACCCGGGTGGCGACCCCATGGGAAGGTGGTGATGGACGGGCGGCAGGGAGCGCCAAAGGCGGCAAAGGGCGGCATCGTGCCGCAAAGGCGGCGGGGCGCTGATGCTCAGGCTCCCTTCCTTCACCTACCTGCAGCCCAAGGCGCTGCAAGAAGCGCTCGCGATGAAGGCGGACGCGGGTCCCGATGGGATGTACGTGGCCGGGGGCACGGATCTCTATCCGAACATGAAGCGCCGCCACCAGGAGCCGCGGACCGTCATCTCGCTGATGGGGATTCCAGAGCTCGCGGGATGCGAGATGCGGGATGCGGGATGCTTCCTCGGATCCTGCGTGACGCTCACCGAATTGTCGGACAGTCAGACCGTCCGACAGTCCGCCGAAGTCGTCACTCGCGCGGCCGCGCTCGTCTCCACCCCCCTGCTCCGCAACATGGGGACGCTGGGCGGCAATCTCTGCCTCGACACGCGCTGCAACTACTACAATCAGACGTACGAGTGGCGCAAAGCGATCGACTTCTGCATGAAGAAGGACGGGCACATCTGCTGGGTCGCGCCCTCGTCGCCACGGTGCTGGGCCGTCAGCTCGTCCGACGTGGCCCCAGTGATGGTGGCGCTGGGCGCGGACTACGTGCTGGTCGGCCCCGGCGGCGAGCGCGTCGTGCCGGCGGCGCGGTTCTATCACAACGACGGCATGAATTACCTTACGAAGCAGCCGGACGAGGTCCTCGCCGCAGTGCGGCTCCCGGCCCCCGATGGCTGGGACGCGGTGTACCACAAGCTGCGCCGCCGCGGATCGTTCGACTTCCCGGTGCTGGGCGTCGCGGCATGGGTCAAGTGGGAGCAGGAAGCGGGGAGCAGGGAGCGGGGAAGAGTCGTAGAGGCGCGCATTGTCCTCGGCGGCGTGGCGAGCTGGCCGCAGGAGGTCCCCGAGGCCGGCGCCGCGCTCGTGGGAACCGATTTGTCGGACGAGGGCGTAGCGGCCGCCGCGGACGCCGCGTACCGCCCCGCGAAGCCGATGGACAACACCGACTTCGATCTGTCCTGGCGAAAGCAGATGACGCGGGTGTACGTCGCGCGGGCGCTTGCGGAGCTGGGACAGCGCCGGCGGGCCGCGACGTAGGTCCCGGACTCGACGATTGGCCACCAACCCCGGAGAGCCGATGGAAGAGTTGACTCCCCTCGAGGTGTCTGTTGCGCCGCCGTACAACCTCATCGCCGAGCGGCTGTTTCGCGCGCGCATCGTGATCATCAGCGGCGAGATCACCCAGCGCGTCGCCGCGGGCGTGACGGCACAGCTGCTCGCCCTGGCCGGCGAGTCGAGCGAGGAGATCACGGTATTCATCAACTCCCAGGGCGGCCACGTGGAAGCGGGGGACACGATTCACGACCTCGTGCGCTTCCTGAGCCCGCGGGTGCGGATGGTCGGCACCGGGTGGGTGGCGAGCATCGCGGCGCTGATCTACGTCGCCGTGCCGCGCGAAGACCGCTACTGCCTCCCGAACACCCGCTTCCTGCTGCACCAGCCGGCGGGCGGCTCCGGCGGCTCCGCGAGCGACATCGAGATCGAGGCGCGCGAGATTCTCAAGATGCGCGACCGGCTGAACCGCGTCTTCGCCCAGCAGACCGGGCAGCCCCTCGAGCGGATCGAGGAGGACACCCGGCGCAACTTCTGGCTGACCGCCGAGGAGGCGCGACGCTACGGACTGGTCGGACAGGTCATCGAGCATCAAGCGGAGCTGGGCGAGCCGCAGCGCTGAAGGTGCGGGTGCGTTGGCCACTCGAGGAAAGGGGGCCGGGATGGATCAGGAGCGGCTGCTCAAGCGGGTGTGGCTGGTCAACGGAGTTCTCCTGCTCGCGCTCCTCGGAGCCCTCGGAATCTGGCTCCTCTTCAACCTCGGCTCAAACCTGCTGCATCACGACACCCGCGTCGCAACCGTCGGGGGCGGCACCGACTCCGAGCACGTCCCTCGCGCGATTCGCTATGACACTCCGCAGACCATCTGGAACAGCACCGCGCGGGTCGTCCTGGTCCGCTACGGTGAGGCGTTCCAGCGTCCTTCCGCAGGCCTCGGTTCGGCCGGGTACGCCCGCGAAAGCTACACGCCGTACGTCAACGCGATCTTCCTCGAGCCGACGGGTCGCCCGGCACATCTGCTCCTCAACCGGCCGGCCCTGATCCGCTCCGTGAGCTTCCCCCGCTCACGGGACGATTCCCTGCAGTCGTGGATCACGTATGAGGTCGCGTTCGACGATACCAACGGCGACGGTGGACTCGACGAAGACGATGCGGTGAGCCTGTACGTCAGCGATCTGCACGGTGCCGCGCTTCATCCGGTCCTTCCTCCGGAGTGGAGCGTCCTGAGCGAGGAGCCGCTCGGTGACGGCAGGCATATCCTGGTCCTCGCAGTCCAGCCGAGCTCGCGGGGCGAACGACACACGCTCGAGCAAGCGCCGGAGCATGCGTTCCTGCACGATGTGCCGACTGGTCGCACCGAGCCGTATGGCGCGCTCGACTCTCTGGCCGCACGCGCCGGGCGGATCGTCGGCCGCTAAAGCTCGGCTGCGGCGCGACGCCAGTCGCTCACGCCCCCGCGGCTTCCACCTCGCCCACCACACGGTCGAGGATCGCTACCAGGCGCTGCCGCGTGGCGTCGTCACGCGCCTTCCACCCGGTGCGATACACCGCCTTCACGAGCCGGCCCAGCGAGCGGTTCACGTCGCCCATCGCGCCGCCGAGGGTGCGGTCCACCGCCTCGCGCACGCGGTCGAAGATGTCGTCCACCAGGTCGCGGTGCTCGTCGAGAAACTTGCTTCCCGCATCCGTGATCTCGTAGACCTTCTTCCCGTCCACGTCCTTCGCGACGACGAGCCCTTCGTCCTCGAGCCATTGCAGCGTCGGATACACCGTGCCGGGCGACGGGGAATAGCAGCCGTGCATCTGGTCTTCCAGCTCTTTCATCACTTCGTAGCCGTGGCGCGGCTTGTCCTTCAGGAGTTTGAGGATCACGTACTTCATGTCCCCGGACTCGAACCACTGGCGGCGCCGGCCCCCCCCCCGTGGGCCTCCCCAGAGCCCCCGGGGTCCGAAGCCGAAGGCGAATCCGTTCCAACCGAAATGCCGAGTCATATTTGCTCCAGCGTGTGCGATGTAACGCGAAGATATTGCTGGACGATATATCGTGTCAACGGGTCGGAGGCGGGGAGCGGTAACGACGCTCACAGCCACCCTGGCACCGTTCGCACAAGTTATAAGGCCGCATGAACTTGTGCAGAGGCACGGCGGCGCTAGATTTGAAACCCGCGCGAGTACGCCTTTTTCCCATAGCTCGAGCGCCCTAGGAGGAGACCCGATGTCCGTACAGGTGACCCCCCACCCAAAATGGGTGGCCGACCTGGATGCCGTTTTGGATCCGAGCCGCGAGGCGATCCTCGACACGCCGGTGATCGTGGACGCCTCGGAGAACCAGCTGGTCGACGGCCGGATCCAGAACTTCCTCGTGAACTTCTACCCGATCATCCGCGACTTCCCGCAGTGGCTGCAGGTGCTGCTGGACCGCTCGCCGGAGGACGGGAAGGTCTTCTTCCGCGACAACATCCGCGTGGAGAAGCGCCACGACGCGATGTGGCGTGCGATGGGGGACGGCTTTAACGTCCCCAAGGAGCGCTTCCAGATTCCGGAGCCGATGCTCCCCGAGGTCAAGGAGTTCCACGGCTACCTGACGGAGATGTGCCGTGGCGCCACGTTCGGCTCGGCGGTGTCGGCGACGAACTACGCGGTCGAAGGTGTGGCGCAGAAGATCTCGGAGAAGGCGCTGCGCGGCCTTGCGAAGAACGAGAAGATCGGGCCGCGGGGGCGCTGGTGGCTCGAGGAGCATGCGAAGTACGACGACGAGCATCCGATCCACGCCCTCGAGATCATCAAGAGCTGCGTCAAGCGCGGAGAGGCGCCGCAGAGCGTCACCGAGTCGGCGCTGAAGAGTCTCGGTCTGATGAAAGAAGCCATGGTGGCCTCGTACGACTCATGAGTAAGGGCAGGCGCGCGTCGCCGACGCGGGGCATGCGGCCTCCGCCGACATCGCCGAATGCGACACTCAAGCCCCGGGCGTTCGACCCGCTGCGGGTGGCGGCGGAGATCGTGGCCTCCCTCGCGGACGCGGTGGTCGTGACCGGGGTGGATCGGCAGGTGCTCAGCGCCAACCGCGCGGCGGCCGAGCTGTTCGGCCGGCCCCTGGACGACCTCCCGGGGACGCCGATCGACGACCTCGTCGCCATCGCCGAGCGTCAGCACGTGGCGGAGCGTGAGCAGCGCGCGGTCGAGGGCGAAGAGCAGCGCTACGAGACGACCATCGTGAGCGCGACCGGGGACGAGCGCGTCGTCGCCGTGTCCACTACCCCCTTGGTGGTCGAAGGCGAGCTGCTGGGTACGGTGGCGACGTTGCGCGACGTCACCGAGGAGAAGCGGGCGCAGGACACCCTCGCCCGATCGGAGGCGCGCTACCGCAACTTGTTCGAGTCGGCATCGGACGCGATCGCGACGTTCGACGCGAACGGCCGCTTCACCACCTTCAACCACGCCGCCGAGATCATCTCCGGCTACCGCCGCGAGGAGCTGGTGGGCCAATGGTTCGCCCCGATGCTGCCCGACGACGAGCTCCCCAAAGCGCTCGCGCACTTCCAGAAGGCGCTCGCCGGTGAGACCGGTCTGTTCGAAACGAGCTTCTACCGCAAGGACGGCGACGTCCGCACGATTCAGGTGACCTACTCGACGCCGCGGCTCGACGAGGAAGTGTTGTGCGTGATCCGCGACGTCACCGACCAGAAGATGCTGCAGGAGCAGCTGATCCAGTCCGAGAAGATGTCCGCGATCGGGCAGCTGGTGTCGGGTGTGGCTCACGAGCTGAACAACCCGCTCGCCGGGATTTCGGCCTTCGCTCAGCTGCTCCTCTCCGAGAAGCGCTTCCCGCCCGATCAGCGGACGGCCGCCGAGATGATCTACGCGGAGGCCCGGCGGGCGTCACGCATCGTGCAGAACCTCCTGACCTTCGCCCGCCAGCACAAGCCGGAGCGCACCCCGACCTCCGTCAACCAGGTGCTCGACGACACCCTGGAGCTGCGCGGCTACGAGCTGCGCGTGCGAGGCATCGACGTACAGCGGGACTACGATGAGCAGTCCCCCGAGACGATGGCGGATGCGCACCAGCTGCAGCAGGTGTTCCTGAACCTGATCACGAACGCCGAGCAGGCGATGGAGCGGGCGGAGCGGGACCAGCAGCGCCTCAACATTCGCACCCGCCGCGCCGGCGACCTGATCCGGATCGAGCTCGAAGACACGGGTCCCGGCATCCCGCCCAATCTCCTCGAGCGCATCTTCAACCCGTTCTTCACCACCAAGCCCACGGGCTCGGGCACGGGGCTCGGGCTCTCCATTTCGCTGGGCATCGTGCGCGAGCACGAGGGGCGCATCTGGGCGGAGAACGCCACGCAGGGGGGCGCCCGGTTCGTGATCGAGCTGCCGATCGTGGCGCCGCGCCCCACCGGCGAGTTCCCGAGCGCACCGGCCTCGCATCTCGTCGCTGACCGGCTGCACGTGCTCGTGGTGGACGACGAGGCCTCGGTCCGCGTCGCGCTCCAGCGCTATCTCGCGAGCCGGGGTCACGAGGTCGAGACGACCGCCAGCGGCCGCGAGGCGCTCGCCCGGATGCGCGAAGACGCGTTCGATGCGGTCATCATCGATATGCGGATGCCGGATGTGTCGGGCGAGCAGCTGTTCGGCGAGCTCAAGGGCCGCGACCCGTCCTATGCGGAGCGCGTGATCTTCACGACCGGACAGCTGGTGGACGACAGCGTGCGCACCTTCCTCGCGTCCACCGGCCGGCCCTGCGTGCCGAAACCGTTCGAATTCAGCGCCTTCGACCAGGTGCTGCCGGCACGGCGCGCGTCCTGAGCCGCGTTTCCAGAGCCACAACGCAACGGGGGCCGCGTCGTCCGCGGCCCCCGTGTCGTTCCGCCGCAGCGGGATCCCGTTAGACCCGCTGCAGGTGCGTCAGCCGGTGGAGCGGGAGCTGGAGGCGGTACATGCGGCTCTGCTCCTCGTGCTCTTCGTGCTCTTCGTGCTCTTCGTGCTCTTCGTGCTCCTGATGCATGCGCATGAAGCGGTCCTCGCGCGCCGGAACCTTCCAGGCCACGGTCAGGCGCTTCTGCTTGCGCAGGATCTCGATCGACACCGTTTCGCCCTTCTCGTACGATCGGAGGATCCGCATCGCGTGCGACGGGTTCGCGGGCTTCCGCCCGCCGATGGACGTGATCACGTCGCCGCCCTTCAGGGGGAGGGTCGAGTCCGCCGGCGCCTTCACGACGAGGACGCCGTCCTTCGTGCCGAAGTACTCGCCGAGGTCGGAGTTGAGGCTCACGAGCTCAAGATCGCCCCACGGCGTCCCGAGCAACATCCTCGACAGCTCGAGCGGTTCCTCCATTTCCCGCACGCGCGGCATGATCATGGCCGGGCCTGGCATCTCCATCCGGAAGCTCGAGCCCAGATCCGCGGCCACGAGCGTCGTCTGTTTCGTGTCATTGCCCCGGCGAAACTCCACCTGCACCGTGTCGTCGGGCTCGAGCTTGCGGGCGAGCTCCACCAGCTTCCTCCCGGGGCCGGACTCGTCTTCGTCTTCCGCCTGCACGGCGGCGAGCGACGTGCCGTTGAACTTCGTGATGACGTCGCCGACCTTGAGGCCCGCCTTGTCCGCGGGACCCGCGGGCGTGACCCCTTCGATCTTGGCTCCGATCTTGTCGGTCTCGGGGCTCGCGTCGGTGCGAACCACGACGCCGATCCGGCCGCGGTGGTCGCTCATCATGAACGTCCGGGCGCGCGGCTCGCGAGGCGGACGCGGCGGGCGAGGCGTCCCCTGCGCCGCGAGCCCGGCCGACGAGACGGCGAGCAGCGCCGCGACGATGATCCATTTCCGCTGCATGTGCGATAACCCTCCGGGGCGCTAGAGCCCCACGTACGCGGCGCGAGTGACGTGGACGCTCACGAGCTGCTCCATGAGCTCCACGCGCCGCTGCCACAGTGTGACGAGATCGGCCGGACGCGCCTGGGCTTGAGAGGGGCCTAGCTGTGCCAGCTCGCCGTCGATGACGGCAATGCGGTCTTCCAGGGCGGCTGCGAGCGCCGCGGAGCGGCCGCTCGTCACTCGCCCATTGGGATCGTAGCGCTGCAGCTGCTGCTCGAGCGTCGCCGATTGCTCCTTCACGCGGGCGAGCTCGGCGGCGTCGACTGGTTTTGTCCAGAACGGCCGGAATACGAGCAGCCCGGCGAGCACCGCGGCCGCGGCGAGGCCCGAGACGCCCCACCGCTCGCGGCGCCGGCGCCGCTCGGCCACAACGGCGTTCCGGACCGCGGGCCAGCGGTCCCGCGCCGGCCGCCGCACCGGCAGCGCCTTGAGCTGCGCCACGCGCTGGTACAGCGCCTCGAGCTCCGCCCGGCACGCCGGGCATCCCGCGACGTGCTGCCGCGCCCACGCGGACCCTTCCCCGGCCGCGAGCGCCAATACGTCGTCCATCGTGCAGTGCATCATTGCGCGACTCCCTCATCGAGCATCCGCCGCAACCGGACGTGAGCGCGCGCCAGCTGCGACTTGGAAAAACTCACCGTCTTGCCCATCTGCTCTGCGATCTCCTCGTGGGTGTAGCCCTCGACATCGTGCAGCCATACCACCGCCCGCGAGGTCTCGCTCAACCGCTCGAAGGCCCGCTCGAGATCGATCTGCGCGGGGACAGCGCCCGGGCTCATTCCCTCCGTCCCCCGCATCTCCCCCGCGCCACCCACGTTGCCCGCTCCCACCGCCGACTCCTCGTGCAACTCCTCCGTCTCGCGCACCCGGTCATGCCGGATCCGCATCAGGGCCTTCGATGTGGCGATCTGCCGGATCCAGCCCCACAGGTGCCCTTCCCCGCGGTACTGCTTGATGCTCCGGACCACCTCGAGAAACGTCTCCTGCAGCACGTCCTCTGCGTCCTCAGGTGCCCGCAGCACGCGGAGCGCGAGATTGTAGACGGGCGTCTCGAACGCCCGGTAGAGCGCCTCGAGCGCTTCCAGGTCGCCTGACTGCGCCCGGGCAACGAGAATGTCGGGAACCGCGAGAGAAATCGTCATCTCCTGAAAACCTATGATGCGTCAACTACGAAATACGTCGCGGGAAGGCGTCACGAAAACGGCGTCTCGGAACAACGTACGGCGACGCTGTCCCGCGACGTCGTTCCGTGACGTAGTTCCGAGACGCCGTCTAACCGATTGCTATTCGGCGACTTGCGGCTATTTTCCAGCATGCCCGATCTCGACAAGGCTACGCTGCACACCTGGCTGCACCACTGGCAGGACGAATACGACGCCGCCTACCTCTACCTGGTGCTGGCCGGCCAGGAGCCGGACCAGAAGCGCAAGGACGTCTACATCAAGCTGGCGGGGGTGGAGGAGCGTCACGTCCAGATGTGGGAGCAGCTCCTCGCGGAGCACGGCCACCGGGTGGGCCGGCCGCGCCCCTCCCTGAACGCGCGGCTCCGAGCCTGGTTCGGGCGCCGGTTCGGGCCCAACTACCTACTGCCGCTGCTGCTGCGCGAGGAGGGGCAGGAGGTGAAGGGGTACATGGACCTCCACAAGGAGGCCAGCTTCGACGACGCGCGGGACGTCTCGCTCAAGCTCGCCAAGGAGTCGGCCGCGCATGCCGAGACGCTGGCGGGTCTCGCCGGCCGGGCTGCGGAACCCTGGCACAAGACAGGGTCGGGGGGGTTCCTGCGCAACGTCGTTTACGGTTTCAACGATGGCCTGACCGCGAATTTCGGGTTGGTGGCCGGCGTGATCGGCGCCGCCGTGGCGCCGCACATCGTATTGCTGTCGGGAATCGCCGGGATGTTCGCCGACGCGCTGTCGATGGGCGCCTCGGGCTACCTCGCCGCGAAGAGCGAGCAGGAGGTGTACGACCACGAGATCGCGATGGAGAAGGAAGAGATCCGGATCATGCCCGAGGTGGAGGAAGAGGAGCTCGCCCTGGTATACCAGACGAAGGGGATCGAAGCCGGCATCGCGCGCAAGATGGCGGCCGAGGTCATGCGTGATTCGCAGCGGGCGCTCGACGAGCAGGTGCGGGAAGAGCTGAAGATCGGGGAGGCCCACGCGACGCCGTTCAAGGAGGGGTGGCTCACCGGCGTGTCGACGGCGGTCGGCGCGTTCATCCCCGTGGCGCCGTTCCTCCTGTTCAGCGGACGCACGGCCGCCTGGATCGCCTTCACGATCGCGATGCTCTCGCACTTCGGGGTGGGCGCGGCGCGCAGCTTTTTCACGGGGCGCGGCGTGATCCGAAGCGGCGTCGACATGTTCGTGGTGGGGCTGGGCGTCGCGGGCGTCGGGTATCTGGTGGGAGATCTGGTGGCGAAGGTGCTGTAACGGGATGCGGGATGGGGGATGGGTGGGGCCGCATCCCGCATCTCGCCTCCCGCATCCCACGTCCCGCTAAACGACCAGATTCAGCAACCGATCCTGCACATAGACCGTCTTTCTGACCGGCTTCCCGTCCACGAATTTCCTGACCGATTCGTCCCGCATGGCGAGTTCGACGACCTGCGCTTCTGTCGCGCCCCGCGCCACGATCACCCGCCCCCGGACCTTGCCATTCACCTGCACCACGACCTCGACATCGCCGGCGGCCGCGAGCTTCGCATCGTAGCTCGGCCAGCTCGCGTTAAAGATCGAGCGGTCGTGGCCCAAGGCGGCCCAGAGCTCCTCGGCGAAATGAGGTGCGTACGGCGCCAGCATCACGACTAGGGGCTCGACCGCATCCCGCATCGCGCACCCCGCATCCCGCAAGGCGTTCACGTACTCCATCATCGCCGCGATCGCCGTGTTGTAGTCGAGGCTCTCGGTGTCCGCGGTGACTTTCTTGATGGTCTGGTGCAGCTTGTGCGCGATCGCCGGGGGAAACCCCGGGCTCGCGCCCGGGGTTAGTTGGACCGCTTCATGCGCGGTCGTCCATACCTTGTCGAGAAAGCGCCGGATTCCCACGATCCCGGTCTCCCGGAAGTCGCCGCCTTCCTGGAAGGGCCCGAGGAACATAAGGTACATCCGGAAGGTGTCGGCTCCCCACTGCTGGATGTAGGAGTCAGGGATCACCACGTTCCCGCGCGACTTGGACATCTTCGCGCCGTCCTTGATGATGAGGCCGTGCGCCCGGAGCTTGGGGAACGGCTCCTCGAAGTGCACGTGGCCGAGCTCTCGCAGGACCATGCTGATGAACCGCGAGTAGAGCAGATGCAGCACGGCGTGCTCGTTCCCGCCGATGTAGCTCGTGACGGGAAGCCACGTCGTGGTGCGCTTCGGGTCCCACGGCCGGTCGTCGAACTCCGTGGACGGGTAGCGGAGGTAATACCAGGCCGAGTCGAGGAACGTGTCGGAGACGTCGGTCTCGCGCCGCCCCTGCGCGCCGCACTGCGGGCATTTGACGTAGTACCACTCCTTGTGCCGCGCCAGTGGGCTCACCCCGCTCGCATCGGGCCGGAAATCCTCGATCAAGGGTAGCAGGACGGGCAGGTCCCGCTCCGGCACGCCCACGGGACCGCAGCGGTCGCAGTGGATGATGGGGATCGGCGGGCCCCAGTATCGTTGTCGCGAGATGCACCAGTCGTGCAGGCGGTACTGTACTTGGGGCGTGGCGAGACCCTTCCCCTGGAGCCACGCGACGATGCGGTGCTGGGCGTCGCGACCCGACAGCCCGTCGAACTCCCCCGAATTGACGAGCACGCCGTCCTCCGCGACGCTCGGCAGCGGCTCCCCCCCCCCCCGGCCGGTGCGCACCACCTCGCGGATGGGAAGCTTGAACTGGGTCGCGAACTCGAAGTCGCGCCGGTCGTGCGCCGGCACGCCCATGATCGCCCCGGTGCCGTAATCCATGAGCACGTAGTCCGCGATCCAGATGGGGATCGCCTCGCCCGTGGCAGGATTGCGGGCGTAGGAGCCGAGGAACACGCCGGTCTTCGTTTTGTCGCCGACCCGGCGCGACACGAGGTCCTTCCCCTGCACCTCACGCCGGTAGGCGTTTACCTGGCGCCGCTGCTCGTCGGCGGTGAGCTGATCCACGAGCGGGTGCTCGGGCGCGAGCACGAGATACGTCGCGCCGAACACCGTGTCGGGACGGGTCGTGAACACGGGGATCTTGGCGCCGGCCGGGCTTTCGACGATCAGCTCGGCTCCCTCGCTGCGACCGATCCAGTTGCGCTGCAGGGTCCGCGTCGAGTCGGACCAGTCGAGCCGGTCGAGGTTCCTGAGCAGCCGCTCCGCGTACCGCGTGATGTTGAAGAACCACTGCTCGAGGAACCGCTGCTCGACCTTCGTGTCGGGATGGCGCTCGCAGTAGCCGTTGATCACCTGCTCGTTCGCCACGACGCTCATGTCCTTCGGACACCAATTGACCGCCGCCTTCTTCCGGAAGGCGATTCCCGCCGTGAAGAGCTGCAAGAAGATCCACTGCGTCCACTTGTAGTAGCGGGGGTCAGTGGTCGAGACCTCGTGACGCCAGTCGAACATGCCGCCGAAGCGCTTCAGCTGGCGGCGGAACGTCTCGATGTTCTGGGGGATGAGCTTCGCCGGGTGCGTGCCGACCGACAGCGCGTAATTCTCGGAATGAATGCCGAACGCGTCGAACCCGATCGGCTCGAACACGTCGTAGCCGTGCAGCCGCTTGAACCGGCCGTAGATGTCGGCGCCGGTGAACGCGAACATGTTCCCCACGTGCAGTCCCTCCGCGGAGGGATAGGGGAACATCATGAGGTTGTGGAACGGCCGGCGTGGCTGGTCCAAGTCGGGCTCGTTGGTGCGCTCGCGCGCCCACCGCTCCTGCCACCGCGCCTCGACGACCGCCGGGTCGTAGCTGGGCACCTGAGTCATAAGTGCATGAAAATAAACAGGCTTGCCCCGCCGGGTAACCCTGCGTACCTTCGCTCCCGACCCCCGACATGTCCAGCCGCACCCAGCAGCTCCGGCAGAGCTTCCTCCTCACGGGGGCCGTCGTCGCCCTCGTCCTCGTGACTGGGTTCGCGCTGCTCTCGAGCCGCAGCGTCACCCGTATCGTCGAGCAGCAGGCCAACGAACGCGGCCAGGACGTGGCCACGCACGTCGCGTCCGTCGTCGGATTGTACCTGCGGGAGCGTCGCCGGGAAGCAGAGGCGCTGGCGCAGTCGCCCGCAGTCGTGCGGGCGGCGCTCGACGGCTCGCAACAGGCAATCAGCCAGCGTCTGCTCCAGCTCGACACGCCCACCCTGGAGCGGATGTTCAACCAGCGCCGCGCGTTGGGCGGGGATCCCGACCTCGCCGCCTACCTCCGCGACTACGTCCAGCGGTCCGAGTTCTCCGAGCTCCTCTTCACCGAACGCCACGGGTACGCGGTCCTCGCCTCGAACCGGACGTCCCACTTCGTGCAGTCGGACGAGGAGTGGTGGCGGCGGGCGGCGGCGGATGGCGTCTACGAGGGCGCGCCGCGGTACGACTCGTCGGCTGCTGCGGTGGCCCTCGAGTACGACGTGGCGATCCGGGCGCCGCGCGTGGCCGCACCGGTGGGGGTGCTCAAGGCGGTGTTCGCCCTCGACCGCCTGGCCAATCTGCTCACTGCCGCCGACGTGGGTGGCGGCGTCCGGGTGCAGGTGGTGGACGCGCAGGGCACGCTGATCGTGGGAGGAGGTGGGGGTGGGGGGGGCGGGCCGAATCAAAGCGACCTGCTGCGTCCCATTCCCGACGCCGCCGCCGTGCCGCGCCGGGAGCGCGCCGACACGGCAACGGTCCCCGGACCGACGGGGGAGGAGCTGGTGGTGACGGTCCCCGTCGACAACGGCAAGTGGTGGGTCGTGTTCCGCCAGCCCAAGGCGACGGCCTACGCCGCCGCGCGCACCACGGCGGCGAACATCGTGCTCTGGACGGTCGTGCTGTTCGGCGCGACGCTCGCGTTGCTGTTTGCGTTCTGGCGCCGCCTCAATACGCGCGTGACGGCGCCGGTCAAGGCCGCGGGGGCGATCGCGAGCCGGGTGGCGGGCGGCGATCTCTCAGTGACCGTCGTGACCGAGCGGACCGGCACGGCGGAGGTGGGCGACCTCCTGTCCTCGGTGCACACCATGGTCGTGGCGCTGCGCCGCCTGGTCGGCGCGATCCGCACGGCGGCGGACGAGGCGGCGGCGATGGCCACCGAGATTTCGGCCTCCACAGAGGAGATGAGCGCGTCGACCGAGGAGATGTCCGCCACGTGCCAGGATCTGACCAAGCGGGCGGCGGAGCAGGCCCAGCTGGTGCGCGCCGGGGCGGACGACGCGAGCAAGATCCTCCAGATCGCGACCATCCTCGCCGCCGGCGCCGAGGACTCGGTGCGACGCAACACCGTCGTCGCCGATGTCGCCCGGCGCAACAAGGACGTGTTGGATCAGAGCACCGTGCAGCTCGCGAAGCTGGCGGAAGAGGTGAACCGCGGCGTCACCGAGGCCGAAGCGCTGGCGCGGGCCTCGTCCGACATCCAGAAGTTCGTGACGCAGGCCAAGGCGGTGGCCACGCAGACGAACATGCTCGCCCTGAACGCGGCGATCGAGGCGGCGCGCGCCGGGCCGCAGGGACGCGGCTTTGCCGTGGTGGCGGACGAGGTGCGGAAGCTCGCCTCGGTGGCAGCGGCCGCGGCGGGCGACACCGCCGACACGGTGCGCGGCGTGCTCGCCCGCGTGCAGGCGACGCGCGATCGGCTGACGCAGCTCGCCCAGGGCACGGGCGTCGCGCGGGACGCGGCGCAGACGGCGGCTCAGGGCCTCGGGACGGTGGCCGCGGAGGCGCAGGCGAACGACGTGTGGGGCCGGGAGATCGCGAAGATGGCGGGCGAGATGCGCGCCCTCGTGGAGGAGATCAGCGCGCGGCTCGGATCGGTCGCCCAGGGCACCGAGACGCTGCTCGCGTCGGCGCAGGAGATCGCCGCGTCGAGCGAGGAGCAGAGCGCGTCCACCGAGGAGATCGCGTCGTCCGCCAACCAGCTCGCCGAGGCGGCCGACAAGCTCACCGGCGCGGTGAAGTCGTTCCGCCTGCTGGCCGACGAGGAGCCGCCCCCCCAGCAACAGGCGGCGGACTGATGCGGGCCTCGCGCCGAGCGGAGGGCATGGCGCTGCTCGGCTGCATCGCGGCGGCCGCGCTGCTTCCGGGGCAGCAGACCCCCCCTCCACTCGTACGATTCCTGCGGCAGAGCATCGGCCTGGACTCGGCGCAGCTCGCTGCCGTAGAGCGAGGGACGGCGGTCGTGAAGGTCCTAGACACCAAGAACCAGCGAGACGTCGCGGTGTTCGGCATCGTCACCGCCGACGTGCCCCGGCAGGCGTACGTCGCGCACGTGCGCGACTTCCGGAGCTCGCTGCGGGCACCGACCCGTGCCCGCTTCGGTATCTTCAGCGACCCTGCGACCGCGGCGGACGTGCAGGACTTGGTGGTCGACCAGCAGGATGTCTCCGAAGTGAGGGACTGCCACCCGGACGACTGCAAGATCAAGCTGCCCGCGACGGAGATGAAGCGGTTGCGCGAGGAGATAGACTGGTCAGCGGCCGATCCCCAGCTGCAGGTGAACGCCTACGCCCGCCAGCGCTTGCTCGAGTACGTCACCGACTATCGCGCGCGCGGGGATACGGCGATGGTGGTGTACGACGACCGCGGGAACGTTCGCGCGAGCAGCGCCTTCGCCGCACTGCTCGGCGAGTCCCCGTACGTGTACGAGTACGTCCCCTCATTCCACGAGTATCTGGCGACGTATCCGCGCGGCAAGCTCGACGGTTTGAGCGAGGTGCTGTACTGGTCGGAAGACCGGCTCCCGCGCCTGAAACCGATTCTCAGCGGAGTCACGCTCGTAGCCCGAAAGCAGATCTACGCGGATCACTATTTCGAGGCCGGGCTCGACCTGACGACTATCATCGACCGCGTGACGGCCGCCGCAAGGCCGGGGATCTACTTGATCCTGCTCCGTCGCTCGCGGTTCGACGACTTGCCGACCGGTCTCTTCAACATCCGGGGAAAGGTCATCGGCAAGCTACGGGACCAGATGCGCGCCGACCTGGATCGCGAGAAGGCAACGGCGGAGCAGGCGCTCGGGCACTAGTCCCCGAAGTTCACCAGCCGGACGAGCGCGATGTCCGACACCTTCGCCAGCGCGTCCAGCACGCCGTTGGTGAGCGGCTGATCCACCGTGATGGCCGCGAGCGCGTCGTGCCCCGGGAAAGCGACGCGGGCCTGGTGGTAGCTGCCGATATTGATCCCCGCGCCGCCGAGCAGTGTGCCCACGCGGCCGATGACCCCGGGCACGTCGCGATTCCGAATCACCAGCATCCACCCCTCGGGTGCGACGTCGACGTGGTAGTCGTCGATCCGAATCACGCGGCCGTGCTCGTTGCCCATCACCGTGCCGGCCACCCGGGCCCGGCCGCGCGCCGCCTCGAGCGTGACGCCCACGGTGGTCTCGAAGCCCGGCTCCGGCGGTCCGGTGCGGCGCGCATGGCGGATGCCGCGCTCCTCGGCGATGAGCAGCGCGTTCACGAGGCTCACCGGCTCGACGCTCATCCCCGAGAGCAGCCCCTCCACCGCCGCCATCAGCACCGGGCGCGGCGCCGCGTCGTCCTTCCCGCCGTAGTCCACCTCGACCGCCGTGATCGGCCCGTCGACGAGCGCCAGCGCCAGGCGGCCGAGCCGGCGCGCCAGGTCGAGCAGCGGTCCGAGCCGCCGCAACAGATCGCCCGAGATACCGGGGACGTTGATCGCGAACGAGAGATCGCCGGCGAGCAGCGCGTCGCGCACGGCCCCGCAGATCTCGACGCTCACGCGTTCTTGCGCCTCGGCCGTCGAGGCCGCGAGGTGCGGCGTGAGAATCACGCGCTCGAGCTTGCGGAGCGGCGCGTCCGCGGGCAGCGGCTCGACCGCGAACACGTCGATCGCCGCGCCGCCGATGCGTTTGTCGCGAACCGCGTCGGCCAACGCCGCCTCGTCCACGAGCTCGCCCCGCGCGGTATTCACGAGCACCGCCGTGGGCTTCATGAGCTTCAGCCGCTTGGCGTTGATCAGATGATGGGTCTGCTCGGTGTGGGCCACGTGGAGCGTGACCACGTCCGCCTGGGCGAGCAGCTGGTCGAGTGGCAGCAGCTTCAGCTGTAGCTCGGCCGCGCGCTCCGGCGAGAGGTACGGGTCGTGCCCCACCACGTGCATCCCGAACGCGCGGGCGAGCTGCGCCACGTGGCCGCCAATGCGGCCCAATCCGACGATCCCGATGGTCTTGCCGCGGAGCTCCGTCCCCTCGAACCGTTTGCGATCCCATTCGCCGCGGCGCATCGCCTCCGCCGCCCAGGGAATGTGGCGGGCCTGGGCGAGCAGCAGGCCCATGGCGTGCTCCGCGGCACTGACCGTATTCGCGCCGGGGGCGTTCATCACGGCGATGCCGCGCCGGGTGGCGGCATGCACGTCGATGTTGTCGACACCGGTGCCGGCCCGGGCGATCACGCGCAGGTTCGGGCCGCGCGTGAGCAGGTCCGCCGTTACGCGGGTCTCGCTCCGCACGATGAGCGCGTGCGCGCCCGCGAGCGCCCGCTCGAGCTCCTCACGCGGCTTGCCGGCGCAGTTGGCGACCTCGATCTCCGGCGTCTCCGCGAGCAGCGTGAGTCCTGCCTCCGCCACCTTGTCGGCTACCGCGACGCGGTAGTTCACGCCACGAGCCCGGCGAGCAGATCCAGGAGCTGGTCGAGCGCGGCGACGGTGTGGTCGCCCATGTGCCCGATGCGGATGGTGGACTCCTTCAGCGGTCCGTACCCCGCGCCGATGGTCCAGCCCGCCTGTTTCAGCGCCCCGACGATCTGCTTGGCGCTCTTTCCTTCGGGCACTTTGAGGCACGACACGGTCCAGCTGCGGCGTCCTTCCCGCGGCAGGTAGCCGAAGCCGTGCGGCTCGCTCCACTCCTCCACGCGGCGGCGCATCGCATCGTGCCGACGCCAGCGCCCCTCGGCGCCGCCCTCGCGCTCGATCCGGCCGAGCTGGGTTTCGAGGGCGAACAGCAGCGAGATCGCGGGCGTATTGGTCGGTTGATGCTTGGTCGTGGCTCCCAGGAAGCTCACCAGGTCGAAGTACAGCCCCCGCGTGGGGAGTGTCCGGGCCCGCTCCAGCATCCGGTCGGACGCGACGCCGAGCGCCAAGCCGGGCGGCAGTGCGAGCGCTTTCTGAGAGCCGGTGAGGACGAAGTCGAGGCCCCCCGCTCCTCCCCAGCGATCGGTCTCGACGGGAGAGCCCGCGAGCGAGGTGACGGCATCCACGAGCAGCAGCACGTCGTCGAACTCGCGCACGACACCGGCGAGCGCCTCGACGTCCTGGAGCACGCCCGTGGACGTTTCCGAGTGGACCAGGGTCACCGCGTCGACCGGCGTGCGGCGCAGCGTGTCGCGCAGCATGTCGGGCTCGACGGCGCAGCCGAGCGGCACGTCGAGCCGGACGCACTCTTTGCCGCAGGCACGCACCAAGTTGGCGAAGCGCTCGCTGAACGAGCCGTTGACGAGCGACAGCGCGCGGTGCCGTACGCCGTTCCGCACCGCCATCTCCATGAAGCCGGTCGCCGAGGTGGTACCCACGAGCACCGGACGGGAAGTCCGGAACAGCCGGGCGAGCGGTGCTTCCATCCCGGCGAGCAGCTGCTCCATCGCTCCCGAGCGGTGTCCGATCATCGGCCGCTGCATGGCCGCGAGGACCTCGGGGTGGACGTCGGTGGGACCGGGCAGAAAAAACCGCCCGAACGCGGGCGGCGGCGGGACGGGGGCGGTCATGCGCCGGCGCGGGCGAGATCCTCGACGAGCCCCTCCTCCACTACTTCCTTCGTCTTCACGAGGCGCACGCCTTCGTCGCCCCAATCCTTGAGCAGCTGCTCCGAGACGTCCTTGTCGATCCCCTTCACGGCGTCGGTGACCACCAGGAGCCGGGTATGGGGGCGGCGCTCGAGCAGGCCTTCGACCGCCGCCTTGTCGCACACGTCGGTCGCCACCCCGTACAGCACGATGTCGTCCGGTGCGAGCACGTCGAGCACCGTCGGCACGTTCTCGTTGGTGAACACGTCGAACCGGTGCTTGTGGAACAGGACGTCTCCCTGGTGCGCCTGCAGCCGGGCGGCCAGCGGCTTTGCATCGGCCCTCGCCGGCTCGATGACGAGCGGATCCCGGAGCGCGGTCTCGGGAATCTTCTTCTGCCCGGGAGTGCCGCGCATACAGTGTGCCGGGAACGTCCGCTGCCAGTCCGGCTGGTCGGAGATCTCGGGATGACCCATCACGTGATCGTCCGCGCTCGCCACGATGCGGATGCCGTGGCCGTGCGCGTAGTCCGTCAGGCGCTGCAGGTTGGCGATGATCCGCTCCGCCTCCGGCACGTACAGCTTGCCGTCGGCGTGCATGAAGTCGTATTGGGTATCGACATCCCAGAAGATGACGCGGGCCATGGCGATGAATCTCTCCGAGTACACAGGAGCATGTCAACAGGAGGGAGGTCGGGCCAAGTGCCTGCCCGACCTAGAGTTTGAGGATTACTGCCACCTCATCACAGCAGTTGTTGCGAGGACATCTCACGCAGTCCGCCCACACTTTGAGCGGGAAGTGCTCGCGTTCGGCGGGCGCGAAGCCGACCTTCAGAAAGAACGCCGGTTTGCGGGTCAGCGCGAGTACCTCGGTCAGGCCGTGCGCGCGCGCCTCGGTGATCAGCGCCGCGAGCAGCGCGCCGCCCACACCCGTCCGCTGCCAATCCTCGCGCACGGCGAGGGCGGCGAGCTCCGCCAGGTCGCGTGAGTACACCTTGAGCGATCCGCACCCGATGACCGCGCCCGTCGGCGCCTCCGCGACGACATACTCCTTGATGTGCCGGCAGAGATCGTAGTTGCTGCGCGGCAACAGGTCGCCCGACGCCACGTACGGGGCCATCAGGATCTCGAGCTGGGGCACGTCGGCGAGAACCGCTCCCCGCAGCGCCACGCCAGAGAGGGAGCAGGGAGCGGGGAGCAGGGAGCGGTACCCGCCGGAGAGAGCCGGAGATTCGGCCCGCGCCGGAGCGTACGGCTCCCTGCTCCCTGCTCCCGGCTCCCCGTAAATCGGCAGTGCGCTCACGCGAGGATCTCCTCGAGAATCGCGACGCCGCGCTCCCGCTCCTGCACCGCGATCACGAGCGGCGGAAGCAGGCGGATCACCTGCGGCCCCGCCGTGACCACCAGCAGGCCCCGCTCCCGCGCCGCCGCGACGATCGGGGCGGCCGGCTCGGCCAGCTCGAGCCCCCACATGAGCCCCCGCCCCCGCACCTCGCGCACGCGCGGCGCCCCGGCGGCGAGCCGGGCGAGGCGCGCGCTCAGCCACTCGGCCTTGCGGCGAACGTCGGCGAGGAACGCGGGATCGGCGATCGTGCGCACCACCTCGAGGGCCACGCCCGCGACGAGCGGCCCGCCGCCGAACGTGGTGGCATGGTCGCCCGGCTTGAGCGCCGCGGCGACGGCGCTCGTCACGAGCACCGCCCCCATCGGCAGCCCCCCGGCGAGCGGCTTCGCCAGCGTGAGGATGTCGGGCACCACGCCGGCCTGCTCGTAGGCGAACAGCGTCCCCGTGCGACCCAGGCCGCACTGCACTTCGTCGAAAATGACCGCCACGCCGCGGGAGTCGCACAGCTCCCGCACGAATCCCAGCCACTCGGCGTCCAGGGGCCGCACCCCGCCCTCCCCCTGCACCGGCTCGAGGATGACCGCCGCGGTGCGCGACGCCGATACGGCGTGATCCACCGCCGCCCAGTCCTCGCGCGCGACAATGCGGATGCCCGGCACGAGCGGCTCGAACGGCTTGCGATAGTCGGCACGGTCGGTGGCCGCGAGGGTCGCGAACAACCGCCCGTGAAACGAGCCCGAAAACGCGACGATCTCACTCTTGCCCGACCATTTGCGGGCGAATTTGAACGCGGCCTCGTTCGCCTCGGCGCCCGAGTTACAGAAGAAGGCGCGGTCGGCGAATGAACGCGTGACCAGCTCCTCGGCGAGCCGCTCGCCGGCCTCGCTGCGGTAGAGGTTGGAGACGTGGATGAGTCCCGAGCCGAGGGCGCGCTCGATGGCCGCGCGGATGACGGGATGATTGTAGCCGAGCGCGTTCACGCCGATCCCCGCCACGAAGTCGAGATACCGCGTCCCGTCTTCCGCGATCAGCTCGGCGCCTTCCCCTCCGACCAACAGGGGGCCGACGCGGGCGTATACGTCGAGCAGGGCCTGCACGGCCTGCGTCGCCGGCGGGGTCGGCGTGGCCGACGCGCCTGAGGGGAGGGCAGTCACGCCGGCTGGACGGCGGGGGCGAGGATCCGGGTGCCCGCTCGGGCGTCGTCCAAGAGCCGCAGGTCGCCGATGCGAACGGCGCGCGCTCCGGCGCCCAGCGCGGCGGTCGCCGCGCGAAGCTTGGCCGCCATGCCATCGGCCGCCACCCCCAGCTCGATGAGCGTCTCGACGTCGCCCGCCTCCAGCGCGGATCGCACCGCCCCGTCCACCTCCACGCCCGGCACGTCCGAGACCAAGAGCAGCTCGGCCGCCCGGAGCGCGCCGGCGACCGCCGCCGCCGCGTCGTCCGCGTTCACGTTGAGGGGCGGCCCTTCCACGCCGGAGGCGTCCGGCGCCATGGGGGCGATCACGGGTGTGAGCCCCGCGAGCAGGAAACTCTCGAGCAGCGCCACGCGCACCTCGGTGATCTCGCCGACGTGCCCCAGCCCGCCGGGGGCGGGTCGGGCAGTGAGCAACCCACCGTCCACGCCCGACAGCCCGACCGCATCGAGTCCCGCGGCGCGCAGCGCCGCCACCACCTGCCGGTTCACGGGACCGCCCATGACCAGCTCGACCACTTCCGCCACTTCCGCGGTCGTGACCCGCCGACCGCCCCGCTTCTCGACCGGCAGCCCGAGCCGGCGCGACAGCGCGGTGACGGCCCGCCCGCCGCCGTGTACCACCACGACCGGGTCGAGCCGGACGAGCGCCCGGGCGCACGCCGCGAGCCACGCGGGGCGATCGAGCTCGTTGCCGCCCAGCTTGACGACCCGAGTGCTCAACACGTGAGCCCCGCCGTCTCGGGCAGACCGAGCATGACATTCATGTTCTGAATCGCCTGCCCCGCCGCGCCCTTCACCAGATTGTCGATCGCGGCGATCACCGTCAGGCGCGGCCGACGAACGTTCGCCACGGCCGCGACGCCGATGGCGACGCGATTGCGATACACGACGTCCTTGAGCGACGGCAGTGCCCCGTGTAGCACCGCCACGCACGGCTCCTTGCCGTACACCGTCTCGTAGATCCCCTCGGCCGTCGCCCGATCGAGGCCCCTCGTGAGCGGAACGTGAATCGTCTCGAGAATGCCCCGCTTGACGGGGAGCAAATGGGGCGTGAAGACGAGGTCGCCCGTGAATCCACCCTCGCGCGCGAGGGTGGCCTTGAGCTCAGGCAAGTGTCGGTGCTCGTTTCCGGCCGCATACGCGCGGAAGTCCTCGGCGACTTCACCGAACAGGAGGTCTCGCGCGAACGTCCGGCCGGCGCCCGTGACGCCTGACGCGGCGTCGATCACCACCTCGCGGGACTGGTCGATCAGCCCCTCCCGGGCGAGCGGGAGGAGGGCGAGCAGCGCTGCGGTGGGATAGCATCCGGGGTTCGCCACCAGGTCCGCCGCCGCAACCTGGGGGCGGGTGACCTCGGTCAGCCCGTACACCGCGTCGGGGGACAGGCGGAAGTCGGCGGACAGATCCACGGCGCGCTTGCCGAGGCCCCGGGCCTCCTGTACGTAGCGCGCCGATACGCCGTGCGGCAGGGCCGACAGCACGATTTCGGCCCGCGCCAGGGGCGCATCCTCGATCCGGACGAGCCCGACGCCGTCGCGCCGCTCGCCCGCGGCCGACTCGGCCGTCGCGAATGCCACCGACGCCCCCGGATGGCCGGCGAGGAGCCGCAGCAGCTCCTGCCCCACGTAGCCGGAACCCCCGAGCACCCCCACGGGCACCGGTGAATTAATATTCATCGTAACGGAAAAATATTCACTCTGGCACGAAGTGCAAGACCTGGGTTAGCCTCCCGCATGTTCGAGCAGCTCGTCCCGAAGCTCGCCGCGCTCGCGCTCGTGCCGGCACTCGGCGCGCAGGCTCCAGCTGTCCCTGCGCCCGCCGCGCCGCCCCGGCCCTTCTCATTGGACGACGTGCTCCGCGTACGGGACGTGCGCGAGCCCCAGATCTCACCGGACGGCGCCTGGGTGGCCTACACGGTCTCGACCCCCGACACAGCCGAGGATCGGAACAAGAGCGCGGTGTGGATGGCGAGCTGGGACGGCACCCACAACGTGCGCCTCACCACGTCGAAACCGGGCGAGAACACGCCGCGCTGGAGTCCCGACGGGCGGTGGCTCGCGTTCCTCTCGAGTCGGGAGGACGAGCACACGCAGCTCTGGCTGCTCGACCGCCTGGGCGGCGAGGGGCGCAAGGCCACGACCCTGCAGAGCGACGTGGACGACTATGTGTGGGCACCCGACGGCAAGCGGATCGTGCTGGTCGCCGAGGACGCGGACACGGCCAAACCCAAGACTCCACCTCCGATCGTGATCGACCGGTTCCAGTTCAAGCAGGACGAGGGCGGCTACCTCGGCAAGCAGCGCCGGCACCTCTACGTACTCGACGTGGAGTCGGGGAAGACGACGACGCTGACGTCGGGGGACTACGACGAGCTCCTGCCCGCCTGGTCGCCCGACGGCAAGTCCCTCGCATTCGTGAGCAAGCGGCGACCCGACTTCGACCGCGACAGCAATTGGGACCTGTACGTGATCGACGCCGCACCGGGGGGCGGGGGGGGCGGGGGGGGCGGGGGGGGCGCCGCGCCACGGCAGCTCACCACGTTCGAGGGCCCGGACAACGATCCCGACACGGAGAGCCGCCCGGCGTGGAGTCCCGACGGCCGCTCGATCGCGTACCTCCAGGGCGGCCCGCTCAAGCTCATCTACTACGCGGTTCAGAAGCTCGCCGTCGTGCCGGCCGCGGAGGGGGGGGGCGCGCCCCGTATCCTCACGGCGGCGCTCGATCGCAACGTGGCGAGCCCCGTGTGGTCGGCCGACGGGTCGTCCATCACCTTCCTGCTCGAAGACGACCGCGCCGTCGGGCTCGCTCGCGTACCGGCGACGGGCGGAGCGATCGAGCGGCTCGTATCGGGCCCCCGGGTCGTGAGCGCGTTCGCCGCCGGCCCCAACGGCAAGCTCGCCGTGCTCGCGTCCACGCCGCTCGTGCCCACCGAGGTGTTCGCCTTGGACGGCACGACGCTACGGCCGCTGTCACGCCAGAACGACGGGTGGCTCTCGCGGGTCAAGCTCGGTAGCGTGGAGCCGATCAGCTTCAAGAGCCGCGACGGCACGGCGGTGAACGGTTTCGCGGTGAAGCCGCCCGACTTCGTGTCGGGAAAGCGTTACCCGACCATCCTGCGCATTCACGGCGGGCCCGTTTCGCAGTACCAGGCCGAGTTCGACTTCCAGCTCCAGACCCTCGCCGGTCACGGCTATCTCGTGATCGTCGCGAACCCGCGCGGCAGCTCCGGCCGGGGCGAGCGGTTTTCCGCGGCGATCTTCGCGGACTGGGGGAACAAAGACGCCCAGGACGTGCTCGCCGCGGTCGACTACGCGGTGGCGCAGGGACTCGCCGATACCGCGCGGCTGGGAGTCGGCGGGTGGAGCTACGGCGGCATCCTCACGAACTACGTGATCGCCCAGGACCGCCGCTTCAAGGCGGCGGTCAGCGGGGCGAGCATCGCCAACATTCTCGCCGGCTACGGCACCGATCAGTATGTGCGGGAATACGAGGTCGAGCTGGGCGTACCGTGGAAAGCCGTCGACACCTGGGTCCGGCTGTCACTCCCGTTCCTGCACGCCGACCGGATCAGCACGCCGACGCTGTTCCTGTGCGGCGACAAGGACTTCAACGTCCCGCTCCTCAACTCGGAGCAGATGTACCAGGCGCTCAGAAGCCTCGGCGTGGAAACCCAACTGGTGATCTATCCGGGTCAGCACCACGCCATCAACAAGCCGAGCTACCGGCGCGACCGCCTGGCGCGATATCTGGCGTGGTACGACAAGTACCTCAGACCGTAGGGGCGCAGCGTAGGGGTGCAGCATGCTGCGCCCCTACAGCTATTCGACGCGTTCCAGGCGCGGGTTGGGCCGGAAACTCCGGCCCACTTTCGCCAGCGGTTTCCCCTCGACCCGCACGACGTCCGCGGTGAAGTCGAAGCGGCCCTGGAACAGGCTCGACCCCACGCCGTACATGTCCACCGGCACCTCCTGCTCTTCGAACTGCCGGATCTTTTCGACGGTGAAGCCGCCCGAGACGACGATCTTCACGTACCGGAACCCTTCCTGGTCGAGCGCCCGGCGCACGTTCCAAACGAGCTGTGGGTTGACGCCCGTCGGCTTGAAGGTGCCCATCTGCGGGATCACCGACTTGTCCACGAGGGTCTCGGACGTGTCGATCCGCACGCCATAGAGCCGCTCGCCCAGCGCGCGCGCCACCTTGAGCGCCGTCCCGACGCAGTCGTTCTCGAAGTCGACGAGGGTGATGAGGCGCATGTTCCCGTCCATGAGCTCGGCGAACTTCTTCGACGCGAGCAACGTGTCGCCGCCGTAGGCGGCGATGAGCGCGTGGGGCACCGTGCCGACACCTTCGGAGCCCCACCACGACGCCTGCGCGTCGGTCGACACGCCGATCGCGCCCGCGATGTGCGCGGCGTACCCGTCCCCGGTCTGGACCAGCCAGTGGTCGTGCCGGGCCGGGAAGAACATCACCTGCTTCGGCTTCGCCGCTTCCACGACGCGGCGGGTGTTGGTCCCGACCTTCGTCCGGCGGGCGAGGACACCCAGGTACAGGGTTTCGAGGTGGGCGAACGCGTCGTACGGGCCCTCGATGAGGAGCACCGTCTCCCACGGCGCGATCTCGTCACCGTCGTACAACGCGTAGACCTCGAGCTCCGGCCACTCCATACTGCAGAGCTTGAGAATCGCGATCGCCTCGTCGATGCCGCCGAGGAACGCGGACGCCTTGCCGAACACCTGCATCGTCACGCAGGGGCGATGGTCGTCCTTGAGCAGCAGCTCGCGCGTGCGGACGAAGTACTTATCGGAGTAGTAGCCCTCCCGCATCTTCTCGACGGGGAGGTGGAAGATCGCAGGGTCGAGCCGTTGCTTCCGGACCATCCGTGGATAATACCGTGCTCAGCGCGCCGGCGGCCAGCCGAACGTCGCCATCAACGTGTCGCCGCTGACCAAGGCCACCCGGCGCGCGATGTTGTCGAGCCGGCCGCAGCGGACGCGGGGCGTCTCGGCCGCCTCCGGCGCGACGACCCGCAGGCACACGACGTCCACCGCGACGGCGAGCGCGCTGTCGCGGCCGGTCCGGGGCGGCTCGGGTCGTTCCAGCCCCACATCGAAGTCCAACTTCTCCCGGCCCAGCTTGAAGCTGACCCGCCGTCCGGTCGTCTCCGGAACGAGATCCACGACCTGCCGGCTCGACGCGGTGTCGCCACGCACCAGCCACATGCGAACGGTCACGCGGCGCGGCGGGATCACCGCCTGGGCGCTGAAGGCGACGGCGCTGTCGATGAGCGTCACCTCCTCGCTGGCGCGTGTCTCGCCGGCCGCGAACTCCCGGCTGACGGTGATCTCCACCCAGACCACGCGCCGCTGGCCGACGCCCGGCGGCCCGAAGGGATATAGCAGCGCCGTTCCGCCCCACGGGACCCGAGACCACCGACGGTAGCTGTCTTCCTCCCACAACGGCAACCCGCGGCGCGACCGGCCGACCTGGCGTCGGCTGAAGAACAGCCCCGCCAGGTTCACGGTGTCCGGCTCGGGGAGGGTGCCGAGCAAGCCTTGCAGCTCGCTCGTGCGGGCCTCGAGCCCAAGCCGCAGGTCGGTCTCGGGCGGGCCGCTCACCGCGGCGCTGGCGAGCAGGCGCGTCTCGCCCGCGGCGCGCTCCACCACACGCAGGTGGTACGTCACCCGGTAATTCGGGGCCTGCAGCGCGGCGGTGACCCTAACCCACGCCACCACCCCCAGCGCCGCGACGACCAGGCTAGCGCGCCAGGAAGGTCGCACGAGTGGCCTCGATCGATTCCGACCCCGGCCCGCCCCAACGGCCGTGCCCCAGCCAGCCCGCCGCTGCGCCGGCGACGAGGCTCGCCGTCATCCACAGGGCCAACGTGCGCCCGCGGATCCGCGGACGCGGTACCGTGCGCGCGTGCGGCTCGCCGGCGGAACGAGCGAACGCCACCCGCAGCTCGAGGTGGCTCACGCGCGCCTCGGCGCAGTGCCGGCACCCGGCGAGGTGGCGCGCCAGCGCCGCGCGCTCGGGGAGACTCAGCTCGCCGTCCAGCTCGAGGTCGATCTGCTGCACCCATTCGTCGTGGTTCACGGCAGCTCCTCCCGCACCCGGTAGCGCAACGCCCGGCGCTGCATCCACCGCACGGCGAGCGCGTCAACCAATGCGCGGAATACACGGTTCCACATCCCGTACTTCGTCTTCCCGAAGCGGCGGGTCCGGTGGTGCACGGGCACCTCCGTCACCCGGCCCCCCTGCATCCTGACGAGCGTCGGCAGGAAGCGGTGCATTCCGTTGAACAGCGGCAGCGCGCGCAGCGCCTCGGCGCGAAACGCCTTGAGCGAGCAGCCGGTATCGCGGATCGTCTCCCGGTTGAGCCGGTTGCGTACGCCATTGGCGATACGGCTCTGCAACCGCTTCCAGCCCGAGTCCCGCCGGTCCACCCGGTACCCCGCGACCGCCGCCGCCCCGCTCTGCTCGAGCTCGGCGAGAAGGACGGGAATGTCGGCCGGGTCGTTCTGCAGATCCGCGTCGAGCGTGACGATGACGCGCCCGCGGGCCGCGCCGAAGCCCGCGGCGAAGGCGGCGGTTTGCCCCGCGTTCGCGGCGAACGCCACGATGTGGATCTCGGGGTGGTCGCGCTTCAGCGCCTTGAGGACGTCGAGCGAGCCGTCGG
>Ga0209377_1000354_pt1 | contig 30160 bp, 21 predicted proteins | sample GraSoiAngelo_141_FD_185898 | JGI IMG/M metagenome (GOLD analysis project Ga0209377, IMG submission 185898) | Grasslands soil microbial communities from the Angelo Coastal Reserve, California, USA - 14_0929_12_40cm (SPAdes) (version 2) | ecosystem: Environmental > Terrestrial > Soil > Grasslands ...
GGTATCTGTGTGAATCCGCGTTAATCTCTGGCCACAGTTCCTCCGTAAATCTTTTGACCACTTACACGTCGATCTTATAGTGAATTTTCCCCTCGAAACTCAAACCGGAGGATTGTTTATGCCACTTGCAGTTGGAACCAAAGCGCCTGATTTCACGTTGCCCGCCAAGGTCCCTGACGGGCCGAAGCAAATCCGGCTTAGCGACAATTTTGGACACAAGAACACGCTTTTGCTTTTCTTTCCGATGGCGTTCACGGGCACGTGTACGCAAGAGATGTGTGAAGTCAGCGCGGGCCTGAATGCGTACATCGGCTTGAACGCCGCTGTTTACGGAATCAGTGGCGATAATCCGTTTGCGCAGGAAGCATGGGCGCAGAAGGAAAAGATTACGGTGCCTTTGCTGAGCGACTATGAACACAAAATCGCGAAGGAGTATGGCGTGATGTACGACTCGTTCCTGCCGCAAATGAACCTTGGGATGGGCGGCGTGCCGAAACGATCTGCGTTCATCATCGATAAGAACGGCGTGATCCAATATGCAGAGAGCAACGACGACGCAAGGCAACTGCCGAATTTCGGTAGGATCAAGGCCAAACTTGCGGAACTGAAATGAACCTTTTGTCATTCCGAGCGGAGTCGAGGAATCTCTGGATATTTCTGAAGAAGGTAGCCAGAGATGTCTCGACTTCGCTCGACATGACAAGCAGTTGAATGCACGACGAATTTAAAACGCTTAGAAAATTCGACGCCGGCCAAGGGCGCGACGGTTTTCTGTTTTCGCTGCCGGCGCTGGAGGAGCAGGGAATCGGGAAAATCTCTCGATTGCCGGTAAGCATTCGGATTGTTCTCGAATCGGTTTTGCGCAGTTGCGACGGGAAAAAAGTCCGGCGCAAAGATGTCGAGACGCTGGCGAACTGGAACGCGAAAGCGCCAGCAAACGCGGAAATTCCATTCGTTGTCGCGCGAATTGTGTTGCAGGATTTCACCGGCGTGCCGCTGATTGTTGATCTTGCGGCGATGCGTAGCGCGGTCGCGCGGCTGGGTCGCGATCCGAAAATCATTGAACCGCTAGTGCCCGTCGATCTGGTGGTAGATCACTCCGTGCAGGTAGATTTTTTCCGCTCGCCGCGCGCGCTGGAACTTAATCTGGACATGGAGTTTAAGCGCAACCGCGAGCGCTATCAGTTTTTGAAATGGGGACAGCAGGCCTTCAAGACGTTCCAGCTCATCCCGCCCGGCATCGGGATCGTGCATCAGGTAAATCTCGAATATCTCGCGAAAGGCGTTCTCTCCTCTCGGCCCTCAACTCTCAACTCTCAGCTTTTCTTTCCCGACACATTGGTCGGAACGGATTCGCACACGACGATGATCAATGGGCTCGGTGTGGTTGGCTGGGGCGTGGGTGGAATTGAAGCGGAAGCCGGAATGCTTGGGCAACCGGTTTACTTTCTCACGCCGGAAGTGGTGGGCGTGCACATGAGCGGCCAATTGCGCGAAGGCGTTACTGCAACCGATCTCGTACTGCACATCACCCAGTTGCTGCGCGCGCAAAAAGTCGTCGGCAAATTTGTCGAGTTTTATGGCGAAGGTGCAGCATCGCTTCCGGTCCCTGATCGCGCCACGATAGGAAACATGTCGCCCGAGTACGGCGCTACGATGGGGTTTTTCCCAATTGATCAGGAATCGGTGGACTACCTGCGTGCCACGGGACGCAGCGAAGCACAATGCCTTGCGTTCGAAAATTATTTTCGTGCGCAGAAAATGTTCGGGATGCCGCTGAGAGGCGAGATCGATTACAGCGTCGATGTCGACTTGGATTTGGCGGACGTCCAGCCGAGCGTCGCCGGACCGAAACGACCGCAGGACAGGATCAACTTGCCCGAGCTTGGAAGGACATTTCGCGAGTTGCTCGAAAAACCGGTACGCGATGGAGGCTATGGAAAACAGAATGTCGATCTTCGCGAAAAACACGTTGTGGAGTTGAACGGCAGCGCGCCTCGCAACGGCGAGATGTTTTCGACCGATAAGAAGGAAGACCAGGGAATCAATCCCGGGGACGAACTCAACAAAATCGAGATGGTGGCAAACAGGCCGACGCCCGATCCCGGCCAGGAAATTGAAGCCGAATCACGGGATGTCTTTACGCAGGGGCGAACGCACGTCGGCCATGGCAGTGTCCTAATCGCCGCCATCACGAGTTGCACAAACACGAGCAACCCCAGCGTGATGATCGCGGCCGGTCTGCTTGCCAAAAGGGCGGTGGAGCGCGGGCTGCGCGTCGATCCCGCGGTGAAAACATCGCTAGCGCCCGGGTCGCGCGTTGTTTCCGATTACCTGGAGAAAACCGGGCTGCAAGAATATCTCGACCAACTCGGGTTCAATCTCGTCGGTTACGGCTGCACGACGTGCATCGGCAACTCGGGACCGCTGCATCCAAACATCGAGAAAGCGATCCACGAATACGATTTGGTTGCAGCTTCGGTTCTTTCGGGGAACCGGAATTTCGAAGCGCGCGTGCATCAGCACATCAAGGCGAATTTTTTGATGTCGCCGCCGCTGGTGGTTGCCTTCGCCCTGGCGGGCAGAGTTCACATCGATCTTTCCCGTGACGCGCTGGCCAGGGACAAAGACGGTAAAGAAACTTTCCTTCGCGATCTGTGGCCAACTCTCAGCGAAATCCGAGACGCCATGCAATCAGCTCTCGCGCCCGAGACGTTTCGCAAACTCTATCGCAATTTCGCCGATCAAAATCCAAAGTGGAACGACATTCCATCGAGCGCGGGCGACATTTACCAGTGGGATGAGAAGAGCGATTACATCCATGAGCCGCCATTCTTCCAAAATTTCTCGATGGAGCCTAGTCATATCGCGGAAATCCGCGGCGCACGTGCGCTTGGGATTTTCGGCGACTCAATAACGACCGATCACATTTCGCCTGCGGGCGCGATCAAAGAAACGTCGCCAGCTGGCAAATATTTAGTGTCGCGAGGGATTCAGCCGCGAGATTTCAACAGCTACGGCAGCCGGCGTGGCAACGACCTGGTGATGACGCGCGGGACGTTCGCTAATGTTCGGATCAAAAATTTGATGATACCAGGGACGGAAGGAGGCGTGACGAAATATTATGGTGGCGGCGACGCCTCGTCGCCGAAGGGGCAACACGGCGAGGGCGCCGCGTCTACGATGTCAATTTTTGATGCGGCGATGAAGTACGCGGAGACGAATACTGCGCTGGTGGTTCTCGCGGGGCACGAGTACGGCAGCGGCTCATCGCGCGATTGGGCCGCGAAGGGGACGCGTTTGTTAGGGGTGAAGGCAGTCATCGCCGCGAGTTACGAACGGATTCATCGGTCGAATCTTGTAGGCATGGGCGTGTTGCCATTGCAGTTTCCCGACGGAACAACAGCGCAATCGCTGGGGCTCGACGGCTCGGAGAAGTTTTCGATCACCGGATTGTCCGATTCGATCAAACCTGGGCAAGAGGTCACGCTCGTGATCGAAAGCGAGAACCGGGAACAACTATCTGTCCCGGTGAAGCTTCGCATTGATACACCCATCGAGATTGATTACTATCGGCACGGCGGGATTCTGCCGTTCGTGCTCAGACAATTGCTGGCGAAGTAATTCGCCGACGAATAGGCTTCCTAGAATCGCTTCTTTAGCTGGACGTACCAGAATCGGCCTTTGATCGTGGCCAGCGATTCGTCGTAGCCGTTCTCCAAGCCGCCCGCCACAAACGGTGGATCCGAATCGAACACGTTCTGCATTCCAAGGGTAATGGTCGTGTTATTCAACCAGGCGCGCCAGCCACAGGGATTGTATTCAGCGGTGGAGACGGGAATCACGTTTTTCTCCTTGCCGTCCTTCACCTTTACGTTTTTACCGCCATCTTTGGCGAGGCCAGGTACCTCGGCCGGGGCAGGCGGCGGCAGGTTGAACGTATAAGACGCAATCAGATCCAGCGTAAGCCACTCTCGCACTTTGCGCGCGCGCCAAGGCAAAGGTCCGCTTCTTGGCGTTTGCGGTTTGGAGGACCCCGTCAGGGTTAAGTTGTCATCTTCGTATTGGCCGGTGTAATGGACTACCGCGCCAACATCCAAACCCTGCATCCACGTATCGGCCGGGCCGTCGTAGAACAGACTGAAATTAGCTCGATTCCATGGCAGCGAACCGCTCAGGGTGAATCCCGGCGGAATAAACTCGCCCGCGATACCAAACCGTTTTGTACCAGGTAGACCCTGAAGCTCAGCCCGGGATAGCCACGTGCCGTTGACCGTTGCCGTTAGTCTGCCGAAATCCACGTGGCCAAAGATCGAAGAGTCCAGAATATAGATTGCTTCGTAGTCGAGACCTTCGAAAATCGCGCCTGTAAGGTTTTCGTTGGGATCAATGACCAAAATGATTGGTCCCGGTTCACCAGGAATCACCGTAGGACCACGGATAACCAAGTCGGGGTTATTAAGGTCAACAGTGAATTGCGTCCCGAGGAGGGACGCGATCGATCGCATATCAATATGCCACCAATCCGCAGTGAGCGTCAGGCCCTTGATCCATTTCGGGCTGTAAACGATTCCGTAAGACCATTCGTAGGCCACCTCCGGCTTTAGGTTGGGATTTCCTATAGTGAAAACCCCGAATGAATAGGATTGGTTTGTTAGTGGGTCGAACGCGGTCTCAGTGACCCCTTGAGTGGAAGCGGGTGAAATTTCCGATAGGGCCGGAGCATGAAACGCTTCGGTGTAGCTGCCATGCAACGTAAGGGCGCCGATATATTTTGGATCAAGCGGCTCCCAGCGAACCGAGATCTTTGGCTTCTGTGCGTTATACTGGCTGTGGGCCGCCGGCTGAAATGGGAAGAGTCCGGAAGGTAGAACTGCAGAGGTGTTCTGGCTGTACCACTCCTCGCGTTCAGCAAAGTCAACCTCGAAGCTGTAGAAACCGGGAAAGTTCCACGTCGGGCTAGTGAAAGGTACCCGGACTTCCTGGTAGGTTGACCAAACATCCCGGTTGACCCGTGCGCCTACTCCATCCGTCGAGCCAATGCTCTGAAACGTTGTGTTAAGCGCGTCGCGATCGCGTGTCCATCTCGGCGCGTCATACTCGCCGCCCAGAGCAAACGAAACAGGCCCCGCGGGAAGGTTAAACAAGTCGCCGTTAACAGTGGCGTAATCTATGGGTAACTCATATTCGCCTGAGTTATGCAGGTTGACATAAACCCTCGATCTGGCCGCTCTGGTATTGTGGGCGTTGAAATTCAGGAAGGGATCAAACGCCCTGGCTGGATCCGTATCCAAAAGCGCATCGAGCAATCCAGGCTGGCTGGCTTCGCCAACGGACAAATTTTGCCCCTCATTCCGGGAATAACGGAAACCTAACTCCCAGTTCCAATTCTTGAAATAATCGCCAAATTCTCCCATTTCACCACGCAGCCCAACGTCGAAAAGGCTATCCCAGTAAGTGAACTTTTCATGTCTGGGACCAGTATCCTTAGTGCCACGAAACCCAACCCCGGTAGTCACCGGGAGGCCGCTTCCGTCGGGAAAGAAATTTGGAATAGTGCCATCTGCCACCGTGAAGGGATTAAACGGATTCTGGATTGGCACACTGATGCCGAATGGACTAAAGCCGAATGGGTCGATCGCAAACGGAACAGCCGTAAAGGATGCATCGAAAAATGAGCGCACATATTTAAAGTCAGCAAACACCGTCAGGTATTTCTCGCACAAGTCGCGCGTGAACGAGCCATAGAAACTCTGACGATCAGCCGTAGCAAGCGCTGGCGTGAAAGCCGCGAAGTTCAGGAAGAAGTAGTCGCCGCCCCCCTTATAATCAGTGCCGAACTCTGGAAAGTGTTGGATTGCATGGGGCCCGATGATACCGGGAGCGCCTGGATACGCATTGGGATTAACCACAAGGGGGTCCTTGTAAAATGGAGAACTCGCGGCGTTCGGCGCCGAGCGTGGCAGCGGCGTATTTACGCCGAATATCGGCGTACCGCCCGGTCCGAAAAACATTTTCGGGATTAACCGGAAGCCGAAGATGCCCCCAATATGGCCAGGAAACCACCCGCTGCGATTATCGAACCCGCCCCAAGGTATTTGAAAGGCGTTACTGGATAGGTCGCGGTCACGACTGAAGAGGCCTCCGGTACGCTCCCAGAAATCAGCAATGACTACAATGTCAGTCTTGTCATCGCCCGTGCCAGCCTTCAGCCATGCCTCCCATTCGCCCATGTCGTTTGAGGCTCCCATGTTTGTGTTTCCATAACTGCCCCCGATCTCCAGCCCACGGAACTTGTGGACCAAAAAAAAGTTAACCACACCGGCAACAGCGTCGGAGCCATACACAGCCGAGGCGCCATCCTTCAGGATGTCGATGTGATCAATCATCGGAAAGGGAATCAGGTTAATGTCCACACCCCCGCTGAACCCGACGGCGTTCAACGGACCAAAGGCGACACGTTTCCCGTCAACAAGGACGAGGGTTTCTTTGGCCAACAAGCCGCGCACGTTGAATTGGACAGTGCCGTCCCCGCCATTGCTAATGTTCAGGTTCGTGGTTCCGCCCGCCTCCTGCGGCAGAAAAGTTGTCAGGTCAGTTGCATTGCGGATGCCCAGTTTTTCGATGTCTGCCGGACGATACGTATCCACTGGGTTCGGGCCGACTTCTTCCGCGGTCGGAATGTTCGAGCCCGTCACAATGACCTCAACTACTGTAGCGACACGGGCGGTTTGCTGACCGAGTGTCACCGAGGGCTGGAGCAAGCGCACTGCCACAATGCTCCACCCGACACACCAGATAAATGGCCGCGTTATGACAAGCTCCTTTCGCTAGTCCTAGCGTTGTGTAACAAAATGCGTGACAAACAACAAGTCTCGTTTAGGCCGACCGCTCAGCTTCTGCCTAGTGCGGCGTCGAAGCAAAGATCGCTCTTTCGATCGCGATTCGAGGACGCTCGCAGACCGCCGCTACAGCATAACGACTTTATTGGGCCGCACTCGGTGAAGCACCGAGCTGATCGGGAGCCGGAAACAACGTTAGCAATTCCGGCAGGCTCGCGCGCGAATCTTGTAACTGGCCGTCAAAGTACACGCGGACAATGAATCCGCCATACTTGCCTCCGTCAGTTGAAGGCGATTTGGTTTTTGGACGGACATAAGTCGCTGCCAGGAATTTCGGAGTTGGATCCGCCCAGTCCTCGGAAGGGGTAAGCCAACTATAACTCGTCCGCGCGTCAGTCGGCTTCATTTTGCCATCTTTCGCTTGATCGTAGAAAGAGACGACAATTCTCACAACGTGGCCATTTTCCGTACCTGGCCGCGGCTTTACTCCAACCTTCAGGGTCAAGTGGGTCTGGGCGTTTGGATCGGGAATTTCTGATAGAGTTGTCTCCGTGATCGCCAAAATTGAGTTGTTTGAAACGCCGATTCGCCGCAGAAGATGAGGAAAACGCGCGTCGGAATGGAGGGGACGAAATTCGGGAAGAAACGCGATCCACTGTAGTATGCCCGAGTGTTCGGCAAATGCGCGTTCGAGCCAGCGGAAAGCTTCTTCTTTGTCACCGAATGCGACGTAAACCGCAGCGATGACGGGCGCCGAGACGTATCGCTTCTCCCTAGCTTGAAGAAGCTGAGCAAGAATATTTTGCGCCTCCGCTTGGCGACCCATGCGCGTGTAGGTGATGGCAAGGCCGCTGCTAGGGAGATGGATTGCCTCCTGGGATTTGGTATAGAGGGCGATCGCTTCCGCGAAATTACCCTTGTCGCGATAGGCGGCGGCAAGGTTCGAATCCAGGTAGAAGTAATTCGGATCGAGCAGGAGCGTCCGCTGGCCCTCATTAATTGCATCGTCGGTGCGGTCATTGGCGAGGTAGGCGGCTGTGGTAACGTAACTGGTGATAGGCGACACGGGGTCCAATTTCTCAGCCTCCAGCACTAACCGAAGCCCTTCTTGTAATTCGCCTCGGAAGAGAGGCAGCATGGCCAGAAAGAAATGAGCTGGTGCCGAGTTAGGATCGAGTTGCAGCGCGCGCTTTAACTCTGCGTCCTCGCCCTCAAGGTCCCAGTCGAGCACCCGCTTTGCTTCGCTCAGGTAGCAATGCGCCTCAGAATCGTTCTCGTCCAGGCCAATCGCCTTTAAGGCCGCTTCTTTTGATGCCGGGTAAGCTTCGAGCGGTTTTACGTAAACGTCGGCGAGGAAATACCAGACCTTCGCGATTCCAGTCCAGGCACGCGAAAATGTCGGGTCCTTCTCGAGAGCGCCCTGAAAGAAACCAAGCGCCCTCCGCAAATCTGCTTCGCTGCTCTTGTTCGAGAAAAAGAGACCTTGCAGATAAAGTTCGTATGCCTCCGTGTTTCGTAGTTCATGAACAGGAAGTGAAACAGCGAGCTTGACCTTGAGCGCCTCAACAATTGAGCGAGTTATTTCATCCTGCACCGCAAAGACGCCTTGCAGTTCGCGTTCGTACGTTTCCGACCAAAGGTGGAAACCGCTGCGCGCGTTAATCAACTCCGCGGTAACACGAACACGGTTGCCCTCACGCCGCAAAGTTCCTTCAAGAATATTCGCGACGTTAAGCTTTTTCCCTACTTCGCTTACGTTCGTGTTCTTCCCTTTGAACGAAAACGACGAGGTGCGGCCAACGACGCGCAGCCCATCGACCTTTGCCAGCGCGTCGAGAACCTCCTCGCTTATACCGTCGCAGAAATATTCCTGATCTTTTGCCGGGCTAAGATCGACGAATGGCAGCACCGCGATGCTTTTGTCCGGTGGCAAGCTCGTCACCGAGTTCCGATGCCGGTAGAATGGAAGCGTCAGCGCAAGAGCAGACACTAACAGCACGGCCAACAGACCAATCGGCGATCGTATCCAGCGCAGCCATAGAGGCACAGCCTTCAACTCTAGTTGACGGCGTAGGTTCTTGAGCGCTTGAAGCATTTCGCTGGCGCTCTGGTAGCGCTCTGTTCGATCTTTGCGCAGCGCTTTGGTGATAACCTGCTGAAGTTCAGTCGGAGTCTGCTTGTTATAGTTCTTGAGCAGCGGTGGCTCCTTTTCCAGAAGCGAAGTCATGACCTCTACCGGTGTGTCGCCGGTGAACGGCGCATGCCCGGTCACCATTTCGTAAAGGACTGCGCCGAGACTCCAGATATCGGTTCGTTTATCGACCGGATCGGCGCACGCTTGTTCCGGCGACATATAAGGAACAGTTCCGAGTATCAAGCCCATCTTGGTCTCAACCAACAAGAGCGCTTCGTCCTTGGGCATCGCTGGCGGTGCTTCCTGTTCGGCAAGCTTTGCAATCCCGAAGTCGAGCACTTTCACATAGCCATCGCGCCGGAGCATGATGTTTCCCGGGTTAATGTCGCGATGAACGATCCCAGCTTCATGTGCGGCGGCGAGCGCGCTTGCCACCTGGATCGCGACGTCAACAGCTTCACTGAACTCCATTCGTCCGCGCAGGAGCCTTTGACGCAGTGTGTCGCCTTCGATCAATTCACTTGCAATGTAATGAGTCGAGTGATCCTCGCCGATCTCGTAAACCGTCAGAATATTTGGATGATTGAGCGCGACCACAGCGTGCGCTTCTTGTTGAAATCGCTTCAGCCGCTCCGCATCTCCGGTAAAGCGCATTGGTAGGAGTTTGAGCGCGGCCTTGCGGCCCGCTCTCACGTCGGTGGCGAGATAAACTTCGCCCATCCCGCCACTGCCGATCCGTTTGGAAATTTGGTAGTGACCGAACGTCTGACCGACGAGCAAGTCAGCTTGCCCATTAGCAATAATTCGCGGCGTAATGCCGGCAGCCGGGCTTTCGATAAAGCTGCCTGATCGTTGATACGAAGTAAGGAGGGATTCAACTTTGCGGCGCAAAAGCTCATCACCTTTACACGCCGTGTCGAGGAATGCGCTAACCTCGTCCGGCTCTTTCTCTACGGCTCGGTAAAAGATTTCTTCAATCGTTTGTAACCGCGCCGGCGTCATGTGACCCTCTATTTCGCAGTTAGCATTCTAACTTGGTTAACCCGCGCTGTGCAATTCGTCATACAGCCATGTCTTGGCAAACATCCAATCTCGTCGAACCGTGATGGTCGAGACCTTCAAAACCTCAGCGATTTCATCGTGATTAAGTCCGCCAAAATATTTGAGCTCCACGACTTGGGCTTTTCTTTCGTCGAGCGTGGCCAGCCTCTCCAGTGCCTCGTGCACATCCACAATCTCGTTTGATTGTTCCGGCGACATTATCGCTGCTTCATCCAATTCTATCTTGGCTGCGCCGCCACCGCGTTTTTGTGCCCGGTTACTCCTTGCGTAACTCACCAGGATTTGACGCATCGCACGAGCGGCAACGGCAAAGAAGTGCGCACGGCTTTGCCAGTTTGGATTGGTTTGGTCGGCCAGGCGCAGATAAGCCTCGTTGACCAACGCCGTAGTTTGCAGTGTGTGGTCGGGGCGCTCTCCCTCCATGTAATGATGAGCGAGGCGCCGGAGTTCTTCGTAGACCAGCGGGGTTAACTCTGCGAGCGCGGAATCATCTCCGTGACTCCATTGCTGCAGGAGCTGGGTCACTCTGTGCGGAGAGACCGAAGGCTCGTCCATAAGCTCCTTTCATAGCTATCATCCACAGGAACTTTCTGCACGCAGAAGCTTTTCCGAAAGAAATCTCAATTCAGATGATCACTTTGATCGCTCTTTTTCGCCTTGGCAGGGAAAGGAAAACTACGAAACCAAAAGAAAAGGAAAAACAATGAATCCATTAACTCACTTCAAAAAAATACTAATTGTGCCAGTTCGCACATTCCTCAGCCTTGGCGCGATATTCGCGTTAGTCACCGCCGCTCACGCACAGAACCTCTACGTCTCAACTCAAACCCGCCCATCGCACGCAATCCTCGAGTTCACGCCATCTGGAACGCAGAGTATCTACGCTTCGGGGTTGTTGTTCCCCCGAGGGTTGGCCTTTGACAGCATCGGCAATCTTTTCGCAGTGGAAACCGTTGCGCCGGGCGACCGTGACCTCCTCATTGGGAGAGTGCTGAAATTCAACCTGCGCAACCACGTCAGCACCGTTAATAGCGCCGTTAACTTTTTCTTTGAAGGCCTTGCCGTAGACATCGCGGGCAATGCCTATGTCATGGCGAACGATCAAACTAGTCCCACAGGGGCCAGCACTATCTTCAAGTTCACACCAGATGGAGAACGGATCGTCTTCGGCTCCGTTCCTAGTCAGGGCTGGGGCCTGGCTTTCGACACCGCGGGCAATCTCTATGCAACTGACGGTGGCGGCCAAACGATCTACAAATTCGCGCCGAATGGAACACGCACTGTTTTCGTCGGGCCAAGCGCGTTCGCGTCCGGCGAGTCTCCAGTGGGCTTGGCCTTTGATAGCAGCGGCAATCTGTTCGTTTCCATCGAAACGTTTGGCGATCCGGGAGCGGACTCGATTGTTTATTTCACTCCCAGCAGGATGAAGAGCACCTTCGCGACCGGCCTAACTACACCTCGGGGCCTGGCCTTTGACACTTCGGGCTATCTCTTTGTAGCCGAGGCTGGTGTACCCGAAATTCCGGGCGGCGATATCTTGAAGATCACCCCAGGAGGCATGAGAACCGTTTTTGCCTCCGGCTTCGGGCGCCCGGAATTCCTCACCTTCGGGCCCCCGCGATAAGCATCAACAAATCAAAAGAAAGGAAAAAAAATGAATCTACTGACTCAGTTCAAACAAATACGAATCCTACCACTTCTCATCGCACCGGCACTCGTCGCGCTGGTTGCGTTGACGGCTGCACCGGCCCTGGCAACGCCGAACTGCGGAGTTACAACCAGCAATCTTTTATACCCTGGACAACCTGTAGACACTGCGCACGCCGCTCACTTTCCGGATGGCTTGCTCGATTTGATGTGCAACGAGCTCGACTTTTACGGCTGGAACCTCAAGACAAAGGTGAAGGGAGATTCAGACGTCTATGTTATCCAAAACACGTTTCCGCCCGGGGCTCACAGTGGGTGGCACACACATCCGGGTCCCAGCCTGATCACCGTCACATCTGGAGCGCTCACAGTCTACGAGGCCTCGGATCCCACCTGCACGCCTAGAATCTACACAGCCGGCCAGAGCTTCACGGATCTAGGCTGCGGGGACGTACACCTGATTCGCAACGAGGGTGGCGTCAACGCAGTGACGGTCGTGGTCCAGATTGTTCCGGCGGGCGCGGCGAGACGGATCGATGAGCCGGCCCCAGGCAATTGCCCAGCAATTACGTGCCCATAATCGCCCGATCCTGGGAATGAGGAAGACGGTGAAGCGTCTGACACATACGTCCTACAGTATCTCCCGCTTGTGAACGGTAATCGGCGAGCCGTCTGCTATGAACGCGGAGCGGGGTGGCGCGTTTAAAGTCTCAACGAATTGTTTGCCATAAAGAGTTGCAATGTCTGCGTTCAATTCGGACTCACTCGCATTCCACATTTTCCATCTGGGATGCTCGACTCGATATTCGCCGCAGCCGCCGCGAAGAGAAGTGTAACCCCAGTAGTGTTCGGTGATAAATTCGGGGTGAGACCCCGCTGGAATTGTTTGCGGCTCACCAGTCGCGCTCATCTTGAGCGATTCCCATTTGCGGTCGCGTCGCCATGAAAATTCCACTTTCAAATTGGAACCCACATGTTCGATCTCGTGTTTCATCGGCACAGCAATATAATTTTCGCCGTAACATGCGCGCGCGAGGAACGCGATCGCCCGCCGCGGAACAAGTTCCCGGATGAAAACCACGCCGCGCCGCCATGTGTCCGCGGATTTTCTCCGGACGTAGAAGCGCAAATTCACTTCTTCGAAATTGCGGTGCAGGGGAATTGGAAGACCCAGGAAGCGTGTGTCGAGAAATAAAAATCCGACGACGCTGAGGAAGGTCTCACCATTTTCGAAATCGATTTCCGTGCCCGAGGGAACCATCGACGCGAGCAGGCAAGGATCGACGACATAATTCAGCATCGCAAGGTAACGCCAGTTGGCAGTGAGAAATGGTTGCACGTGCAGTTTGACAGTTCAGCGGACAACTGCGGTCAAAAGCGCAACGAAGAAAGCACGAAGCAAGCGCATGAAGAGTGTAACACTAGCTTGCTCTGAATAGATCGAACAGCTCGACGCCCGATCGGACATCACTGCAACAATTTTTCCAAGGATGGACTTCGTTGGGTGCCCAGCGCGGTAGCGCGGGCGTAGTGTTTTCTGGCGAGTTCCTTCGAGCCGGGCTGCGTGGTGATGAGAATAACCGCGAGATTAAAATGCGCATCGGGGTCGTCAGGATTGTTCGCGAGAGCCTGAAGGATCTCCTTCTCCGCTTCTTGCTGCCGTCCTTTTTGGCTGGCGGCGATACCGAGATAATTGTGAGCGGTGGCGCTCTTTGGATTGATCGCGACCGCGTTCGCTAAATCCGCGATCGCGTCGTCGAATTTCGACTGCCGATACTCAACAATGCCCAAGGTGGTGAGCAGAAAATCGTTGTCGGGCGCAATGCCCACGGCCTTTTTCAAGGCTGACTCCGCCGAGCGCAGATTGCCGGTGCGAACGTAAACGACACCAAGGTTGGAAAGCGCGTCAAGGTTGCTGGGATCTTCGGTCAGGATTTGCTGATATTGCTTTTCAGCTGCTTTGTAGTTGCCCTGCTGAAAGTTCTTCTTCGCGCCGCGAACGAGGCCCGCGATTTTCGGTGATACACTGGTTTTAGAGGGATCGGGCCCTTTCGTTGCCGCATCGCTCTCGCCACGTGACGTTGCATTTGCGTCAGCTTTCGCAATGCTGGTCGCCGATTTTTTTTCAAAGACAAAGCTCGCTTTAAATAAGCCGGCCTGCTGGTCTGAAACTGAGACCACAGGCTGCCGGAGCAAAGCAAGCTCTTCTGTGGTCAAGCTTGTAACCGGTTGCGCGAGTAATTCGATTTGGCGGTTTAACGCGTCTGATCGGATTTTCAATCTATCCAGCTCCGCGATTACGACCTTCCTTGCTTCGTCGCGTCGCGCTTCTTCCTGGCGTTCGCGGACGACGATGTTGCGCAACAGTTCGTTTTCTCTGGCGAGCTTCTCGGATTCCTCACTATTTGCACCCGCCAGCTTTGCAGCCTGAAGCTCCGTGCCTGCCTCATCCAACTGAACTCCAAGCTCGGCAGCTCTGGCTGCCAGATAATCATTTGTCTTCTCACTCTCGGCCAGTCGCTGTTGGAGCGCTCCTAATTGCTGGTTGATCTCGGCAAATTTCTGCGCCTTAATCGGATCGCTCTCGCTAAGAGTTCGGACCTTTTCCTCCGCATTGGCCAATTTCTGTTTTAGATCCTCTTTCTCCGCCAAAAGCAACTGGACACCGTGTTCGGCTTCCTTCGCGACGTTCAATTGGGCGAGCGCTTCATCGCGCTGATGTTCAAGCGTGATTATTTGATTGTTCGCCGCAGCGAATTTCGCCTGAATGTCGTTCTTTTGCTTTTCCGCCGCTACACGTGACTGATCGGCCGCAGCAACGGACTCTTTCAAACGGGCAATCTCCGCGCGCAATTCTTGCTGATCGCTCACGCTTTTTTCCTGCGACGCGTGCGACTCTCGTAAGGATTCCTGAGCGTGTACGAGCTGATCGCGCGTCTGTCTTTCTGACTCCCTCGCTTTGTCGAGTTCGCTTTGTGCTTGCCCGAGCTTGGAATTCGTTTCCTTCAGACGGGCATCGACACTTTCCTTCTCTTTGCATGCGGTTTGAAGATCGTTGCGCGATTTCTCCAACGCCGCCTGAAGTTGATCGACGTTGTTGCCCAATTTTTTTGTTGCCTCTGTGACCGACGCATCGCGCGATTCCTGGATGCTGCTTTCCACTGGTTGTGCGGCTACAACTTCAGGGCCGGGCTCGGACCAGCTCTCGGTTTCGGGCAGTGATGGAACAACTTCGGGCAAGGGACTTGAACGGGCACTGAGCGCACTTTGCCTCGTCATCCTTTCCTGGATTCTTAAGATTCCTTCGCTGATCTTTCGGCCGCGATATTCGACAATCGCTGGCTGCCACTCAGCATGCGATTTGCGCAATTCCGCGATCAGGCTTCCAGCGAATCGATATTTGGCCAAGGCCGTCTTGAATCGGTTTTCATGCTCCAGCTTTTCGCCCTGTTGCGCGGAGAGATAGGCTTTCAGGAAAATTTCACTCGGATCATCCTGTTGCCCTACTAGCGCGGTGACACCCAGGAAAAAACAGAGGATGAGCGAAGCCACACTGGCTCGCTTCATACCAAGGCGAAGCGCAACGCCAGACCAGCCGGGGGGAGGTTTTTTTTCCACTGGCGGCGAGAATTACTGGAGAGCACGGGGAAAGTCGAGTCATTTATTTGCAAAAAAAGATTCAAATTTTAAGATCTTATTTCCGCGCCAATGGTGGTCGTAGCTCAATGGTAGAGCCCCAGATTGTGGTTCTGGTTGTTGCGGGTTCGAGTCCCGTCGACCACCCGGCTTTGCAAGTTCCAAATCCCAAATTCCAAGCTCCAAACTCGCGAATCCTGCCTTTGGAGATTGGCACTTGGGGTTTTGGATTTTTGATTGTGTGCCTGTAGCTCAACCGGATAGAGCTTCTGACTTCGGATCAGAAGGTTGGGGGTTCGAATCCCTCCAGGCACGGACTTACGTTCATTTTTGTTCCCGCCCGCATGCGTATTGCGCCTGCAAGCAGAATAATTACTGATCTTAGAAAATGGCGACGACACATCGACACGAAAAGTTCATGCGCGCTGCGCTGAACCAAGCCAAAAGGGCGCTCGGCCAAACGAGTCCCAATCCGGCTGTTGGAGCGGTTCTTGTCATAGACGATCGAATCGTAGCGGAAGGACATCATCGGGAAGCGGGCCGCGATCACGCTGAGATTGAGTGCCTCCGCAATTTCGGCCGACGCGTGCCACAGCGCGCCACGCTGTACATTACACTGGAGCCGTGTTCGACAGCGGGGCGCACTGCTCCATGCACGGATGCGATCCTAAACGCTGGTATTAAAAACGTGGTCGTAGGCACGATTGACGTAAACCCGCGGCACTCCGGCAAAGGCATCACGCAGTTACGAAATGCGGGTGTTAAAGTGCGGGAAGGCATTTTGGCCGACGAGTGCACAAGACTAAATGAGGCTTTCAACAAGTGGATCATCAGTGGCCGTCCCTTCGTCATCGCAAAATGCGGGATGTCGCTTGATGGTCGCTTGACGCGCCGTGCCGCCGAGCATCGGTGGATCACTGGTCCTTTCGCACGGCGCCACGCACATGAGCTTCGCGCACACGTGGACGCGGTGCTTGTTGGAGCGGAGACGGTACGCGCAGACAACCCGCGATTAACCGTGCGCGGTGTGCGCCGCGCGCGGCAACCCTGGCGTGTCGTGCTCACGCGTTCGGGCAACCTTCCACGGCCGGCTCACTTATTTTCCGACCGGTTCGCATCACGAACGCTGATTTATCGATGTAAATCGCTGGCTGCCGTGCTGAAAAATCTTGGCAAACGAGGTATTACGAGCGTGCTGATTGAGGGTGGGGGCGAAGTGCTCGGCCAGGCGCTCGACGCGCGTCTCATTGACAAGGTGCAACTTTATCTCGGTCCTATTTTGACCGGAGGACCAGTCATCGCGTTCCCCGCTGGCGGCGCCGAAAATACCGCGAATGCATTGCACCTTCGCGGCATTTCATATCGACGGATCGCGCGGAGTGTTTGCATAACTGGATATCCGGAAGACGTCGGGCAGGGTAAAAACGGGAAACCTTTCGGGAGGCCTCCTGTTTAATCATTAGGAGGTAAAACAATGAAGAAACTTCTGTTTATTGCACTGGTGGCGGGAGGCTTGACCTTTGCCGCGGTGCCCCGCTCCGATGCTGGAGTTTACTTCAGCATTGGGCTTGGACCGGGTTACTACGGATATTACCCTTACGGCTACTATTATCCGTATCGTTATCACTATTACCGGCCCTACTACTGGTACGGCGGACACCGTTATTATTATCGCCATCATCGTCACCACCATTATTACCGATATTAAGGTGACGCCGGATCTAGAAATCAGATTGAGCTGGCTCGAAAGCAATTTCGAGCCAGCAGCATTTTAGGGGAGGATCCTTTCGCTGCGGGAGATTTGCGAAAAAAGCCGGGTCTACTTTTTTGGATTAGCCGACTCCGCTGGTTTCGTCGCAGGACTTCTGACTGGCTGATCAATCTGGAACTCTTTTTTTAGCTGCTGAATCAGTGCCGGCAGTTCCTTTTGCCGCTCAGCTTCGATTTGCTGCCGGAGCGTTTGTTCGACCTTTCGCCGTTCCTGAACGTAACGCGATTCAAATTGAGCGCGCTCCTGCGGATTCAGACGAAGACCGGATTCGCGAAGCGCGGTTTCCGTCTCACGTTGAATCGTCTGGCGCCGCAGATTCTCTCGCTGCCGCATCACGTTGCGTTCTTCGGGACTCATCTGCATCCAACGCTCCGCGTTGCGCCGGAAATTTTGCCGAGCTTCCGGCGGCATTGCGAGCCAGCGCTCACGGCTGCTTTGACCCGCTGGCCCGCGCGCAGAGCCAGCGCCCTGACCTGCCGGTGGCCCATGCGGGGGCCCGGGCATCGGCCGGCTGACCGCTCGATGTGACTGCGGTTGCGCTTGCGCAGCGGCGCAAGATAAAACAAAAATCGATAAAGCGACGACTAGCTCACAAGGTCGGCTTTTCGTCCCACACACTATTTTCATCCCAGGCGATCAATTCATCCAGATCAGCCACGACGTCATAATCTTGTGGATCGACTTTGGCCACCACCTCTAGATCGTTTCCAGACGGTGTCTGTGAGATTGGATGGCGCGTGGCGATAGCCATGCCGACCACGATGATTGCCACAGCTGAGGCTGCAACAAGTCTTCGCAGGCTAAACCAGTTTCGCGCCCGCTCGAAACGAGTCGCTTCCTGGCGGATCTTTCTTACTACGTTGCGGGCGAAGAACGGCGAAAGACTGGGCTCGGGAACGCGGCCCAGAATATCCCACAACTGTTTGTCATCTTGAGGTTCCATGGTCTCCTGTCAATTGAACTACTTGCAGCATCGGAAGTTGCGCCCGAATAAGGTGCTCAAGATTGACACTATATTCCTGGGGCTTCAAGAAAACCTTCTAGCTGTCGAATACGAGTTGGGTGGCGCATTTTGCGCAAGGCTTTTGCTTCGATCTGGCGAATCCGCTCGCGTGTGACTTGGAATTGCCGACCGACTTCCTCCAAGGTTCGGCTGTATCCATCAATCAGGCCAAAGCGTTGCTCGAGCACTTGTCGTTCTCGATCGGTCAGCGTCTCCAGCACGTCTTTGATTTTTTCTTTGAGTAAAACAATAGCGGTCATGTCGCTCGGATTTTCGGCGCCTCTATCTTCGATAAAGTCCCCAAAATTCGTTTCGTCGCTCTCACCCACCGGAGACTGCAATGAAATCGGCTGTTGGGCCATCTTGAGGACCGCACGAACACGATCAACTGGCAACAGCACTTCTTCGGCCACCTCGTCGGGCGTAGGTTCTCGTCCGTATTCCTGCACCAGCTGTTTTTGAACGCGCATGAGCTTGTTGATCGTCTCGATCATGTGCACGGGAATTCGGATCGTGCGCGCCTGATCGGCGATGGATCGTGTGATCGCCTGCCGAATCCACCATGTCGCATAAGTGGAAAACTTGTAGCCCCGCCGGTATTCAAATTTCTCGACCGCTTTCATCAGGCCCATATTGCCTTCCTGGATCAAATCGAGAAACGAAAGGCCTCGATTGGTGTATTTTTTTGCGATTGAAATAACCAGACGGAGATTGGCTTCCACCATCTCGGTCTTGGCCTTAAACGCCTGGCGCAGCCAAGTCTTCAATGTCCGATACTCTTCGGCATAATCAGAAAGCGAAAACCACAGGCTCTTTTCCAACTCACGGACTTTATTCTGAAGCTGGAGACGTCTTTTTTGACTTCGAGGATTTTTTGCTATCTCGGTGCGCAGGTACAGCGACGTGTGGTGCGCGTCGTCCGCCAGGTGCACAAATTCCTCTGTGACTCTTTGCTTCAGGTAAAAATACGGATAAATCCTTTGCAGCGAACCCAAGGTCTTTTGCAACGCCTTCATTCCCCGGGATCGCTTTTTTGACGAGTTGCGCCCAAGCTCACAAAATTTTTGGGTGATCGCCGTGCTTAATTGCTCCACCTGTTTGCACAAGCGAGGGAGGTTCTTCATGTATCTTTCGCGGCTCTCGATTTTCTTATCGAGAATCACGCGATCGAAGCGTTCGCGGCACTCGAGGAGCTTCCGGGCAAGTTCCAGATGCGCGCGCGCGACAAAGCCAAAGCGACTGATGTGCTTCTGGACCATCCCTTCGGCTTCCTCAATTCGTTTGGATATTTCAACTTCCTGTTCCCGAGTTAGCAGGGGGACCTGGCCCATCTGCTTGAGATACATCCGCACCGGATCGTCGAGAATATCAACCTTCGGTTCCGTTCTCTCATCTTCTTCGTCCTCGTCTGCGTCTTTTTTGCCATCCTTATAGCGATCCACTTCAGACGCTTCGATAACGTCGATCTCCAAGCGGCGCAGCCGCGTCAGGATCATATCCAGTTCGTCGGCGTCGGTGACGCCCTCTGGCAACGCCTCGTTTAGATCGTCAAATGTGAGGTAGCCTTGTTCCTTTGCCAGCTTGATCAGTTCGCGAATGCGATTCTGGACTTCAATAGCCGAATACAAACCAGATAGCGCTCTCGGCGCGGCATCCGGCAATTGCCCATTAGCAGATCGCCTCGAGCCGGCCCTAATGCGCGCGATTTTGAACGCAGCCCTTCTTGAGTTCTTCTTCAGATTCCGCCTGCCAGCGAGATGTTTTCTTGAGGCCACGCGGTGACGCTTGCTTCCATTAAGCCGTTGCGCCGACGATTGTCGGCTCCCTCCCCTTCGTTTCGAATGCCTGGCCAAGATTGTACGGTTAAGATTTGACTAAGACGTTCGATCTTCCCGGGCTCTAGATCGACAACTAATTGTCGGCCGAGCCGGCGGGCTGCGAAAGCTCGTGGAGCTGTTCCTGCAGGTCAAGAATTTGTTTTTGCAAATTTATGATGTCCCCGGTGCTGAGACCCGGAACTTTGATCCGGCTCTCGGCGACCGCAAGTTGCCGCCTAAACGCCGCTCGCCGCAGACCTTTCCACCAGCTTTCCGTCACCTCAACTGCGTTGGCCGGCATCTTCTGCATGAGCCAAGCAGAAACCAGACTTTCGTCCTCGGGAGAAAGTTTGGACATGAAGGCGCTCAGCGAAGCCGCGTCGTTCGTTCGAAGCTCGGTTTCCAACACCCGGATCAGTAAATCGGCGCCGGGCGTTTGTTCCAAGACCTCGCGCCAGTTCATTTTGAGAAGAAAATTACGGGATGGTTGATCACGCAAAACAAGCATCGAAATCATTGCGATGTCGTGGCCACGAACAACGTCAACCTGTTCAAGTCGACTTGGAGCTGGCGCGATCGAAGGTTTTTTGACCAGCACCTTGAATTCAGTGACGGGAATCGACAACCGAGACGCGACCTTGTGCTCTACCTGACCACGGAACAGTGGATCGTGTATTTCAGAAACCGTGCTTGCAAGAGACGCAGCCAAATCCATCTTTGCCTTCAAAGACGAGAAGTCTATTTCTCTACTCGCTCGGTCGATCCAATAGTCGAAAAAATCTGGTGCGTTAGTAATTCTTTCCCTGAAAGCATCAGCACCTTCTTCATGAATCAGAGTGTCGGGATCTTTGCCGGGCGGCATCTCGGCAATTCGTACGTAAAAGTGATTGGATAATGCGTTGTACCAAGCTGTATGGGCTACTAACCGCAACAGTGGGCTTAACGATTTCTCGGCTGCTTTTTGGCCGGCTTTATCCGAATCATAGCAGAGAACAATCTCCCTCACGTATCGTTTAAGAATGCGCGCCTGATTTTCGGTGAATGCCGTACCCTGCGGCGCCACCACATTCGTAATCCCAGCCTCAAACAAGCTTATTAAATCGACCTGTCCTTCGCAGACGACCGCACAGTTCGCCTCAATCAGAGCGCGCTTGGTTTTGTCCAATCCGAAAAGCACACGGCTCTTTTGAAAAAGGGCCGTCTCGGGCGAATTCAGATATTTCGCTGCGCCCTCTTTATCTTGTAGAAGGCGTCCACTGAACGCGATTACTTCGCCGAGGTCATTGCAAATCGGGAACATGATTCGCCCGCGAAAGCGATCGTAGGCGCTTGTCCTCTCGACCGGAGTCTTTTCCGCATCGTCCCTGGTTTTTGCGAGACCGCTCGCGATGAGATCGCGGATTTCAAAGCCCCGCGCGCGTGCCCAACTGCCGAATGCGTCCCACTCGTCAGGAGCGTAGCCGACTTGCCAACGTTTCGCGATTGTTCCTGTGATCCCGCGGTTCGCCAGATAATTTCGCGCGGCCTCGCCGACTTCTCTCTTAATCAGGTTTTCGTGGAACCATTGCGCAGCCTCAGTATGCAATTTGAGCAAACGCTCGCGCAATTCGCGTTGCCGATGTTCATCACCGGTGGCGCCTCCGCCATATTTCTCGACCACGGTTATCCCGGCGCGAGCGGCGAGTTTGCGCACCGCTGACGGAAAATCGACATGCTCGTAATCCACCACAAACCGGAAGACGCTCCCGCCTGCGCCGCAGCCGAAACAATGAAACGTTTGCCGGCTCGGACTCACCATGAACGACGGCGTCTTTTCCTGATGAAAGGGACAGAGCGCCTTGAAATTCGCTCCCGCGCGTTTCAGCGGAAAATACGAACCAATTACTTCGACGATATCGTTCGCGGCAGCGATTTGCTCGATCGTTTCCGAAGGGATCGTTCCCATGCGCGCCTGATTATTTTTACCTCGTTTGGCTTTGGAAGCGATGCCAAACTTACGCAGTGCGAAATAATCTCCAACTTGTGACAAGGAAACTGTTGTTGGCCGTTTTGTTTTCCGCGTTGACTGAGACAGTGACAGCGGAAGCGCGTGAGGTGATTCACAAAGGTGACGCGGTCGTCATGCCGTTGCGAGGGGAAGTCGCGCCTTCGCTACTGGCATTTTTACGGCGCGCGGTCAAAACAGCCGAAAACAACGAAGCCTCCGCGATCATCTTCGAGATGAATACTTACGGTGGGCGTTTGGATGCTGCGGCGGATATCGTCAACGCGCTCAATCAAACGAAAATCCCCACGTACACATTTATCAATACAAACGCCGGCTCGGCGGGTGCGCTCATCGCCATCGCCACTCAACATATTTACATGGCACCGGTGAGCGCCATTGGCGCTGCCGCGCCAATTCTTCCGACTGGAGAAGATCTTCCCGCCACAGCCAAGGAGAAGACGATTTCATATTGGTCTGCGCTCGTCCGCGGCTCGGCGATCAAGAACGGCCACAATCCCGATCTTGCCGAGGCGTTCATGAACAAAGATAAAGAAGTAAAGATCGGCGACCGCGTGGTTCACCCCAAGGGAGCGGTCCTGACTCTTAATGCGCAGGAAGGGACTGAAAAGATCAACGGCAAGCCGTTACTCGCAGAAGGCATCGTCGATTCAATTGCCGATCTAACCAAAAAAGCCGGGCTCAAAGGCAACGTCGCGACGATCGAGCCCACTGGGTTCGAGCAAATCGCGTTTTGGATCACTGCGATCGCGCCGTTGCTGCTCCTGGGCGGAATCCTCGGCGCGTATCTGGAGTTCAAACTGCCGGGGGTGACATGGCCCGGGATCATTTCTGCGATTTGCTTTGCGCTCTTTTTTCTTGGCCATTATCTGGCGGGGCTCGCCGGCTGGGAAGTTGTCGCGCTTTTTGTCCTCGGGATGGTTCTCGTATTAATCGAGATTCTTTTCTTCGCGCATACCACAATTGTTTTCGGCGTCCTCGGGGTGTTTCTCATGCTGGCCTCATTGCTTTGGACGATGATCGATCGTTACCCGGGGCAAAACTTTTTCCCAACCGGGAAAATGCTCGCGATGCCGTTGCTCAACATGTTCATCGCGATCGTCGGCTCATTCATCGTCATCGCCCTGCTCGCGCGCTATCTGCCGCGTACAAGCATTTATCGGCGATTCGCCTTGATGGATTCGAATCCGCCCGGGCCATCGTTAGCCGGCATGCCAAGACAATTCGCTACTGCCCTCGCGCTCGCGCCCGGAATGCAAGGCACCGCAATCACGGTTTTGCGACCGAGCGGCAAAGCGCGCTTCGCCGATCACGTAGTCGATGTTGTCACCGAAGGCGAATTCATTGCCCCGCAAACACCAGCAGACGGGATGCGGGTGGTGTTAACAAGCGCCGCGCAGGCCTAACAAGTCGTTCAGCCGCCGGCAACGACGCGGATGAATTCGATACGGTCGCCTTGGGATAGGGGGCGCTCTGACCATTCGTGTCGATGCACGGCGAGACCGTTGTGCTCAACCAAGATCGATTGCGGCGGTAATTGATACCGATCAATTAGCTCCGCGATCGTTTTGGCTTGTCGAGTATCCACGCATTCGCCGTTGAGCAAAATTTTCATCGCTGCGAAATCCGGCGGTCGTATACCGCCGCTACAGATGAAATTGTCATGCACTACACAGTGCCTGGTCCCAATCTTTCCAAACCGGTTCGAGCCCGCGACGGCGAAGCACTGCGGCGATTTCGGCTGGGGAACGTTCGTCGCTGATCTCAAATTGACCGGTGGCGAGTTGATCTTCGCCGTCCTGGTATTCCGGTGCGGCAATGCGACCGCGCACCGTCTTATGTAAGTGTTTGCGCCCCTGCCGGGTGTAACCACCGGGCTCAGTGTGGCTCCCGGCGCTCATCATTGTTACTCCAATGAGAGCAAGTGAGTCCCGCAGTAACGCACGCTCGCGCGTGCTCAACACGATCCCGAGCTGCGGAAACACAATGCGCAATGCGCAAACCAACTGAGCGAGTTCGCGGTCGGTGATGGAGAAAAGCGGACGAAACCCGCCTGCTGCCGGGCGCAAGCGGGGAAGACTGACAGTGATTTGCGCCTGCCAGCAATGTCTGAACAAATACTCGAGGTGCGCTGCAAGCGCGATCGCTTCGTCCTGCCACCGCGACAAGCCGATGAGCGCGCCGATGCCCAGGCGGCGAAAACCAGCCGCATACCCGCGCTCGGCACAATCGAGCCGAAAATTAAAATCGCGCTTTGGCCCGGCAGTATGCATCTCAGCATAGACACCGCGGTTGTAGGTCTCCTGATAAACGACGAGCCCTTCCGCCCCGGCCTCGACAATCCGCACATAATCCTCCGTCTCCATTGGACCCACTTCAATCGAGATTGACGAAAAAGCCGGGACGAGCGAGCGCACGCATTCAGCCAAGTAATCGCGGCTGACAAACTTTGGATGTTCACCTGCGACAAGAAGAATCTGGCGAAATCCCTGTCGGGCGAGATGCTGCGCTTCAGCGATGACTTCATCGACTTCGAGCGTGACGCGGAGGATGGGATTGTCACGGGAGAAACCGCAATACCGACAATTGTTGATGCACTCGTTGGAAAGATAAAGCGGAGCAAACAGCCGCATCGTGCGTCCAAAATTTTGCAACGTCAGCGACCGTGACGCTTGGGCCATTGCTTCGAGTTCGTGATCCGATTTCGGTGAAATCAGATCCTCGAAGCGCTGAACAAGCGCGGATTTTGTCAGAGCAAGGTTGTCCAAAGTCTCGGCGAATGACATCAGGATAATTTCGTGCCCATGCGGGCCTTCGCAAACGCCAATCGCGATCTTCGTGGGAAGCAGTTAACGGTGTCGGCGGACTGGAGACCGCCGTTCCTTGTCGCGTACAAAAAAGCGGCGTCCAGTGTTTCGGACGCCGCTTTCAAGCAAAGCCTAGCGTGGATGTTTAGAAGGCAAAATTCACGCCGGTGCGGACCATGCCGAAGTTGTTTTGGGGTCCGTCGACAATGTTCCAGCTGAAATCACTGACCCAGCCAATGTGCGGGGTGAACCGAATTTCTATTCCACCGCCAACCTGACCGATTGCCCGCGCCTCGCTGTTTGTATGACCAACCGTCTGCACAATGTCGAAGCCTTCTCCCGGTTCAGTAAATGCCTTATTGATTGGCCTCTGGCCGCCACCAAAGATCCCGCCGGCGCCGCCAAAAATATAAGGCGCAAAGCGCGTGCAAGGAATCGGATAGCGGAGAGTCAAGGTGCCTAATACGGCTCCGATCGCGTTGCGCTCACTGTGGAAGCTGCGCTGAAAAATTCCGTCACTGAAATCGATGAAGATGTCTTCGCGTTTCTGGTTTGCATCAACCGCCCATCCTTCGATCCCCACGCCAATGTAGCGCATGAAGAAGTACTTGAAATCGACGCCACCACCCCAGGCGTGATTGGCCTCGATGTACCGGTCGTCTACCCAATCATGTCCCACGAAGGCATACGTGCCCCAAAGCGAGACGTTAAACTCTCTATCCGCGTACCATTCAGGACAAGGCGGCGGAGCTACCTGTTTCATTTCCTTCCCAGAATACTCAGTTCCGGCAAACGCGGCCGAAGCGAGCGCGCCTGCCCCTAACAGGCACAACAGCAACTTTTTCATTTATTTCTCCTTTTGGTTAAGTTTCCTTTTAGCCTCCAAACATTTTGGCGTCCAAGTCAAAACGAAGTTCGCATCCGTGTCTGGATGCCCGAGTCTGAGCCGAGCCGCCCGAATTTGCAAGTCTTTTTTGACCCGCCTTAAGGCTTCAGTTCGGCCCCGGTATTGGCGTCCGTAATGACGAACCTTTCATGGTGAAATGTAGGGTCGCCGCGGAACATTAAGCGACCTGCGTACCGGCGCTCCAGTTCCACCAATAGTTCTTCATCTTCCTCTCTTAATCGCTTCAAAACGTCGGGGTTCAAGATCACCCGGATTTCGTGAATGGTGTCCTGATATTTGCGCATGACGGTGTTTAGAGTCCTGTGCAGTTCCACGCTTGTGGTCATGGATGTTTTCACAACTCCACGCCCAGCGCAGTACGGGCAATTTTCATAGATCGTGTCGCTCAGGCTTTCCTGGGCTCTTTGTCGGGTCATCTCCATCAGGCCGAGTTGTGAAATGGGAAGCACATGCGTCCTGGCTTTATCACGGCTGAGCCGCTCCTTCATCAAATTGTAAACCGCCTGCTGGTCTCTCCGGCTCTTCATGTCGATGAAGTCGCTTATGATCAAACCACCGATGTTGCGCAACCGAAGCTGGCGCGCGATTTCATCTGCCGCCTCCAGGTTGGTTTGCAAAATTGTTTTCTCCACATCGCGTCCCCCCTTATTGCGGCCGGTATTCACATCAATGGCTACCAACGCTTCAGTCTCATCAATCACGATATACCCGCCACAGTTCAGCCAGACTTGCCTGTGAAATGCGTCGTCGATTTGTTTTTGCACGCCGTAAGTCTCGAAAATCGGCGTGGCACCGTCGTAAAAACGAACCCGATTACGCGCGCGCCTGGAAATCTGCCCAATCATTTCGATCATCCTGTCCGTTGATTCCCGATCGTCGCAAACGACCTGGTCGATTTCTTCGGTCAGAAAATCGCGCACCGTTCGCTCAACCAGGTCCGGTTCCTCAAACAGCCGACAAGGAGCCGGGTTGTCGCGAATGGCCTGCTCTACTTTGGCCCACTGATCGAGCAGGAAACGCAGATCGCGGACGAAATATCTGGCGCGCTGGCCTTCGCCTACTGTGCGAATGATGACTCCAACACCTTCTGGAGTGTCCAGGTCGCGCAGAACCTTACGGAGCCGCTCGCGTTCCTTTGGGTTCTCAATTTTTCGCGAGATACCGCTGTGATCACTGAACGGCATCAGCACTAGGTAACGCCCCGGAAAACTGAGATTGGTAGTCACCCGCGGCCCCTTTGTACCGATCGGGCCTTTGGTTACCTGCACAATGACATCCGAGCTGACCGGGTAAATACTCGGTATATCTTTTACGGTGATTCGTTTTCGAGGACGCTTGTTTCCTCGGCGATCGATTTCTTCAATCCCGCTATCAAGCGCGGCCGGAATCGCATCCCAAAAATGCAGAAACGCGTTTTTCTCGAAGCCGATGTCGACAAACATCGCCTTCAATCCCATCTCGATGTTTCGGACTTTTCCCTTGTAGATGCTGCCGACGATATTCCTCGAGGTGCTACGTTCGACGCTATATTCCTCCAGTCGGCTGTTTTCTAGCAGCGCTACCCGCGATTCGAGTTTTTCCACGCTGAGTATCAGCTTGTTGCCAGTCTTTCGAGAAGAAAGCCCCAAAATCTTTTTTACCTTGTCTATCATAAAACTGAAGAGGTTGATCTGTCAGAAGCCAAATTCCCGATACGTCCTGCGGTAATGGTTCTGACCAGAAGTTCATCGTGTATTTGTTCCACGCCGGCGGTTAGGCGGTGGCGGCGGTGGTGCAGGTGCCGGTTGCCGGCGTACTCCAAAAAGACGTTCAAAAAAGTTGCGTGGTGCCTGGGGCGCAGCCGAGGTCGTCCGAACTACGGGAGCGCTTCCTCGCCGCCGGACGCTCCCTTGAGAATCTGCTTCGGGTTCGACATCGGGCGACGCGTCGGAGCTTGCCATTTGCGCAGCCGCGCCTTGTGCATTATCGGCACCTTCCTCATCATCGCTTCCGAGATTTCCTCCCGCGTCGTGATAAGCCACTGCTTTGATCAATTGGAGCGGATTGGCGTGATGTGCGGGTGTGAGCCAAGCGACCTTCATGTCGAACTTTCCTTCATCCTGCGCGAGCGTGCGTTCGAGAATGCGTGTAGCGATCGGGCCCGCAACCTCTCCGCCGTGCCCAGAGGCGCCCTGCACCATCACTACGACGACGTACTTCGGATGGTCAAATGGCGCGAAACACGCAAACCACGCAACGTTTTCCTCGTGGCCGCGCTCGGTGGCCTGCGCAGTGCCGGTTTTTCCCGCGACCACCCAATCTTGCAAATGTGCCCTGCCGCCGGTTCCACCGCCTTCGTTGACAACCTTCCAAAGACCTTTGCGGACCAGCTCGATCCGGTCAGGGGGGATTTCCTGACGTAAATCCGATCGGACCCGCGGTGGTGGCGCTGCTGGATTGCCTTGCTCATCTAAGAGCGGAGAGCCGTCTTGCTTCAAAACCTTATCGACCAAGCGTGGGTAATAACAGACGCCGCCGTTTGCGATCGCTGCATAGGACATAGCCAGTTGCAGTGGAGAAACAAGTGTGTAGCCCTGACCAATTGAAACGTTCGCCGTTTGCGCTTGTGACCATCTCTCTTGTGGATGATGGATTTGCATCCACTCTGGCCCGGGCATATTGCCGGTCTGTTCGCCGCTGAGTTGCAGACCTGATTCCTCGCCGATTCCCAACATCTTGCCAATGTGGTCAATCGACTGAATCCCGGCTGCATTGCCGTACTGATAGAAAAAGGAGTCGCACGACACCTTGATCGCATCGGCCAGTCCGATGGTCCCGTGGGTATAATGTTTTGAGGCTACCCAGCATTGGAAGAAGTGGTCACCGTAACTCACACCGCCACCGCAGCTGTATTTAGCACCTGCTAAATTTTTCGCGCCCCGCAATCCGGCGAGTGACGTGATGAGCTTAAATGTGGATCCTGGCGGCAGGCAACTAATCGCGCGGTTGACTAATGGATCGGCCTCGTCTTTCTGCAGCGCTTTCCAATCCTTGGCCTTGATGCTGGGGATGAAAGTATTTGGATCAAATGAGGGAACCGAAGTCAGCGCCAGAACGTTGCCGTTGTTTGGATCGACAACTACCGCACCAGCCCGACTCACCGCGCGCAGCGCTTCCTCTGCAATCGCCTGAATGCGCGAATCGATAGTGAGGAAAACGTTGGCGCCTTGTTGTGGAGGATCTTCCTTAAGGACACCTTCGATCGTTCCCTTGGCATTCTTGCGCAAATAACGCACACCAGGTTTCCCGCGCAGATATTGGTCCATCGTTTTTTCGATGTTCGATTTTCCTTCCACGTCCTGCTGGTAAAAGGTGAATTTCCCTGCTTCCTCTTTGTCGATGTCATTGGGCATGCCGACGTAACCCAGAATATGGGCGGCCAACGCACCATAGACGTACGAGCGCACCGGTTTGATCGCGATATCTACTCCCGGCAATCCGACGTCATGTTCAGAGAATTTCGCTAAAGTTGGGAAATCGATATCTTTGACGTAGGAGTATGGGACCTCGGTGTCGTTGCGATAATGTTTCTGCAACCGACCGGCATTGTAGTCGCGTGCAAGATCGAGGTCGTTAAGACGTGGGACGATACCGTCATTCACAATCTTGATTATGTCTGGCTCCTTTTGATCTTTCGGCATGCCATTGATGACTGCTCGATATTCAGTCAACGGTGGCGAACCAAAGCGTTCGCGATAGCCTTTAACCATTTCGGGCAAATAGAAATCCACCTCATAACTGGCGCGGTTTTGGACAAGAGTCACGCCGTTGCGGTCTTTGATCTCGCCGCGCACGGAGGGGATGCGGACGGTCGCTTGGGAACTGCCACGAAGCTGTGAAGTCCATTCTGCGCCATGGGCTACTTGTATCCACCAGAGCCTCAGCCCGAGCGCGCCCATGCCCAACAGCATGAGTAAGCCAACAAGCTGAATCCGGAGACGTGAGCTCAGCCGGCCTCTGTTCATTTGTATTGCCTCCCTTCGGGACTATACGGATAAGCCGTCATACGTCCCATCCACTGAAGCAGCCAGAAAACAATCGGCGCGATAGCCATAGCAATGAGACCTGGTGTGCCGATTTGCCAGCAAATTTCGCGGTTAAAAACAAGAGAGCCGCGGCGAAACGTGATCATGAGGTATTGCGCCAAAACTATCAACGACGTAAAGATGCCGCTCAGGATGCAATGCACTTCCCAGTGGCCGCGGGCAAAGAGCGGTCTGAGCCCATGCATTATTCCTGCCAGCACACCGTAAAGCAGTATCGACGATCCTGCTGAGATTTCAACTTTGCCACCAATCACTTGCACAGTAAGCGCATCAAGCAAAACCCCTGCGTACAGCGCAAGCGCCAGCATCAACGGAAACGGCAGAGCCATCGCACCATAAAAAACAATTACCGGCACAATATAGACATGCGCATTGTAGAGCCACGGCAGCGCCGGAATGAACAGCTCCGCAATCTGCGCCACCAGCACCAGAAACAGCAGAAGA
>Ga0209377_1000355_pt1 | contig 30128 bp, 26 predicted proteins | sample GraSoiAngelo_141_FD_185898 | JGI IMG/M metagenome (GOLD analysis project Ga0209377, IMG submission 185898) | Grasslands soil microbial communities from the Angelo Coastal Reserve, California, USA - 14_0929_12_40cm (SPAdes) (version 2) | ecosystem: Environmental > Terrestrial > Soil > Grasslands ...
GACTTCGTCGGAAAACTGAACGGGTGCAAGCCTATCAATAGATCGTTGCCGCCTCGACCGTGCCGCGCAAGCCACCGGCCGGCAAAGTCCCGCTCGTCTGACGTTACAACGTAGGCAAGACGCTTGTCCCCGACGGATACTCCGGCAGCTTCCGCCAGGAGCGATCTTTCATCGACCGCGTGCATCGAGGATTCCGGAGGGACCGGCACCCGTGTCACCCTTTCCCCGAACAAGCCCCGCAGTTCGGGATAGTCGAATGCAATGACCTGATCGGCTGTCCGCGCACAGTAGCGAAACAGCGCCAGCTCGCGTCCGTAACAGACCGCCATATCGTAGCGAGGCGAAATCAGCGCCTTGAGCCACGCCGTGTTCTTGGTTATGCCGCCGAGATCGTCGATGAAGCTCAGATTGCGCAGGACCTCGAGTCGCTTCGGATGCACCAATACGGTAAGTCGCTCCGAAGATTGCTTCAACGCACGCAGCGCCGGAGTCACCAGCAAGGTGTCGCCGATTCTCGCAACCACCACGACAAGCACCGCCGGGTGCGGGCCGAGCACGGTCACGGTTGGCCAGCAAGCACGGCTGCCACAAGAATCTTCTCCATGCGATCGACCATCTCGGACGCGGCGAAACGCGAGACCGCGAATGCGCGTGCCGATCTCGCGAGCCGCTCTCGAACCGCGGTGTCCTCCTTCAGCCGCACCAGCGCGGCACGCAGCGCCGGAACATCTCCCGGAGGGACAATCAGCCCCGTCTCTCCGTCGCGCAGGATTTCCAAGATGGAACCGATCGGGGTCGAAACGACAGCAATGCCGCAGGCCATCGCCTGCATGATCGCCTGCGGCACGCCCTCGTTGGCGTACGAGGGCAGCGCGAATACGTCGAAGGCGTGCAGCCAGGGAACGACGTCGTCCTGGTCACCCGGCATGCGCACCTGCGACTCGATGCCGAGCGCCTTCACTTGCGCGCGCAGGTTATCCGCCCCGGGACCGCCGCCGACCATCACCAGCATCGCCCCCGGGATGCCCGCGACCGCCTCCACCAGGTAGCGATGTCCCTTCCAGCTGCGCAGCGTGGCGACGATGCCGACGACGAAGGCATCCGCGGGCAATCCCAGGCGCGCGCGGGCCACGAGCCGGTCGCCCGGTACGAAGCGGCCGAGGTCGATGCCCGTGGGCACCGAGCTGACGCGCGTCGCGTCCAGACCCGTCTCGCGCATCACTTGCTCGCGCAGGCGCTCGCCCGTCGTGACGACGTGCACCGTCGCGCTGCGATATAGCCAGCGGTTGAGGGCGTGCCCGGGAATAGGCGTCGAGATATGGCGGGTGCGCACTATTGGCGGCGCCCCGGACAGGGTGCGCAGGGCCACCGCGGCCAGCCAGCTGTCGGTCGAGCTGTGGCTGTTGACGACATCAGCCCTGCGTTCGGCGAGGACATGGCGCAGTGCCCAGAGGCCGCGTAGCCCCTTGCGCGCAATCGGCGCGGCGCGCGCGGGTATTCCGCGGCGGCGTGTTTCGGCGAAGATGCGTGATTCGGGCGGAGCCACGACGCAGACCTCGTGCCCTCGGGCAAGCATGCCCTCCGACTCGACGATGATCCGCAGTTCCTGTCCACCCCAGCCGCACGACGATTCGGTATGGATAATCCTCAGAGTCGTCATGCCTCGACCGGCGTGTCCTCTTGCTCCAGGGCAAACTGGATGCGATAGAGCCTCGCATAGACTCCGTTTCTCGCGAGCAGCTCGGCGTGATTCCCGGTCTCGACGATGCGCCCGCGCTGCAGCACGACGATGCGGTCAGCGTGCTCGATGGTCGAGAGCCGATGCGCGATTACGATCGTCGTGCGCCCGCGCATCAGCTCGGCGAGCGCCGCCTGAACGTGGCGCTCCGACTCGCTGTCGAGCGCTGACGTCGCCTCGTCGAGCAGCAGAATGGGCGCGTCCTTGAGCAGGGCGCGCGCGATCGCCAGGCGCTGGCGCTGTCCGCCGGACAGGCGCACGCCGTCTTGGCCGATCAGCGTGTCGAAACCCTGCGGCGTCTCGCGGATGAAATCGAGGGCGTGTGCCGCACGGGCGGCGGACTCGAGCTCGGCGCGCGATGCGCCGCCGGCGCGGCCGTACGCGATGTTCGACGCCACCGTGTCGTTGAACAGCGCGACGTCCTGGGACACGAGCGCGATGTTCGCGCGCAGGCTCGCCAGGGTGATCTCCCGCGCGTCGATTCCGTCGATCAGGATGCGGCCGCCGCTCACCTCGTAGAAGCGCGGCAGCAGATTGACGAAGGTGGTCTTCCCGCCGCCGGAGGGTCCGACCAGCGCAATCGTTTCCCCCGGCTCGATGCGCACGCTCACATCGTTCAAGGCTTCCCGGCCGCTGCCGGGGTAGGCGAACGATACACGCTCGTATTCGATCCGCCCCTGCGCGCGCGGCAGGACCCGCCTGCCCGAGTCCTCCTCGGCACGCTCGTCGAGCAGCTCGAACACGCTCTCCGCCGACGCGAGCCCCCGTTGCAGCGGAGAATTCACTTCGGTCAGATGCTTGATCGGAGTAAGCAGCATGAGCATGGCTGTCAGGAAGGACACGAATCCGCCTACGCTCAATTCATTCGCGGCCGACTGCTGCATCGCGATGCTGATGATCACGGCGACCGCGACGGACGCGAAAATCTGCACGATGGGAACCGTTGCGGCGGCCGCCATCGTCTGGCGCATATTGTAGCCGCGCTGCTTCTGGTTGGACCGGTCGAAGCGCCGCGCTTCGTAGTCCTGGCCGCCGAAGATCTTCACCTCCCTGTGGCAGTCGATCGATTCCTGGAGGACATGGGTGACGTCGGCCTGTGCACGCAGCCCTTCCTGGCTCATGCGGCGCATGCGTTTGGAAAACACTTTCACCACGATCGCGACGCCCGGCGCGATGACGAGCGTAACGAGCGTCAGCCGCCAGTTGAGGTACAGCAGCCATCCGAGCAATCCCGCCACGGCCAAGGAATCGCGCACCAGCACAGTGAGTACGCCGGTCGCCGCGCTCGTCACTCCGACAACGTCGAAGGCGACCTTGGATATGAGCACGCCGGAGCTGCGGTCGTCGTAGTAGCGCGTCGGCAGGGCGAGCAGGCGCCCGAACATTGCGTTGCGCAGGTCGACGACGATCTTGTTCGATACCCACGCCATGGTGTAGGAGCTCAGGTAGGAGAGCGCTCCCCGGACTAGGAAAATGCCGATGATGGCGAGAGGAACGAGATAGGGATGGGTCTGGTTGCGTTCGACGAAACTGCCGTCGAGAAGCGGTTTCATCAGCGCCGGCAATACGGGCTCGGTCGCCGCAGCAAGCGCCATCGTGAGGATAGACAGGGCGAAAACGCGCCAGTACGGGCGGACGTAGCCCAAGAGGCGCACGTACAACTTCCGGGAAGAACCTTGCGGGGAAGGCATCCGATCCGGATTCCGTTCAAAGAATGTTGAATTATAACCGCTTTATCCTGCCACCTCGCAGAAGTGCCCACTGCGGCCCGGTCGGCTCAAGCCCCGCGGTCGTGTATGAGGTCCCGGTAGAGCGCGACGAGTCTCTGTGCCATCGCCTCGAGGCCAAATCGCGCGGCGGTCTCCCGCGCGCGCACGCCCATCTCTCTCGCGCGCACGGGATCGAGCCGCCCGAGCAAAGCAGCGAGCGAAGCCGCGTCGAGGGCGTCGCAGGTCATGCCGTTCGCGCCTTCACCGATCAGCTCGGCGGCACCGCACTGGAAGGTGACGATGATGGGCAAGCCGCAGGCCATGGCTTCCAGGGCCGCATTCGGAAACGGATCATAGAGGGTCGGCAGAACGAATGCGTCGGCGGCGCCGTACCAGGGCCGCACGTCGTCGCGCGCTCCGAGAAAATGCACCCGGTCACCGATGCCGAGTTCACGTGCGAGCGACTTCGCGCGCGTTTCCGTCTTGTCTCCGCCAACGACGATCAGGTGCGCCCGGGCATCCGCGCCGCGGCGGAAGGCAGGCAGGAGTCGAAACATGCCTTTGCGCTCGAAGCCGCCGCCGACAAATACATAGGTCATCGAGCCATCGGGAATGCCGAGCTCGGCCCGGGCCCGCGCGCGGTGCGCCTCGCGCAGGCGCGGATGAAAGCTTTGAAGATCCACGCCGTTGTAGATCACGTAGATCTTCTTGGCAAAGCCGAATCGCGCTTGAATCTCGCTCTCCACCATGCGCGAATTGCAGATTACGGCTCGCAGCCGCGGGCTCTCGAACACGCGCCGTTCCGCAGCGAGCATGTAGCGGTGATAGGGATTGAGCGCGAGGCCGAACCGACCGACGGCCCCGAGTGCCGCGCGGCGGTTGTGCAACCATTGGGCGTGTACCCCGTCGCCGGCGCGGTAAATGTCGCAGCACGCGATGCGCTCGTGCGATTGCACGAGATCAAACGGCCGGCGGGCGACTTCGCGGCATACGGCCCGCGCAAAGCTCCAGTCGCGCCATACGCGACCGACGTGAAACGGATCGCAGCGGACCACCGTGCCCGGGTCGCCGGTCCACTCGCGTGCCAGCACGGTCACTGCGACTCCTTGCTCGCCGAGTGCGCCGCGCGCCCGTTCGATGAAGCGTTCGGCACCCCCTTGAGCGCTGTAGCGCTGCCGCACCAGGGCGACGCGCATTTTCTAGTTCCGTGCGAGCTCGAGCCGCTCGCACAACGCGCGAACGCCTTGGAGCACGTGGGGCCCCTGCGCGTGGAGCCAATCCGGGTCGATTGCGTAGATCCTGCGGTTTCGAACGGCGGGAACCGATTCGAGACCCTTCCACGCCTGGAGCGCTTCGCTCCCGAAGCCGCCCGTGACGATCGCTTCAGGCCGGGCGTCGAGAATCTGCTCGCGGGAGACGAGCGGGGTGAGCGTCTTTGCCGCGGCAAAAACGTTGCGCCCGCCGCAGAGGCGCAGGGCGTCGCTGATCAGGTGCGCGCCGTTCACAGTGAGCGCGGGCGTATGCCAGATCTCCAGAAACACCGCAACGCGACGCTCCGCCGCATAGCGCTTGCGCAAATCCGCGATTTCATTTTCGAATTGCCGCGCGCGCGCGTCGGCGACCTCCGCCTTTCCGGCGAGCGCGCCGACCACGCGGACGATGCGCGGAATATCGGCGAGGCTGCGCGCCTCGGTGACGAAGACCCGGATGCCGATGCGCTCCAGACGATCGATCTGCAGGGCAGAATTGCCGCTTCGCCAAGCGAGCACGAGATCCGGCCGCAATGCGATCAGGCGCTCGATATCGACCCGGCCGTAACTCGCCACGACCGGCAAGCGTTCCGCTTCGCCCGGATGGCGACTGAAGCTCGAGACGCCCGCGAGCTTCGCACCGGCGCCCGCGGCGAAGGCGATCTCCGCTAGGTGCGGTGCGAGAGTGACGATGCGTGACGCCGGCCGCACGAGCGAGACCGTGACGCCGCGGTCATCGATCGTTTGCAGCGCGTGCACGGCCACCGGCACGGTGGCAAGGACCGCGAACGCGACCACCCGGATCATCGCGCGAGGAGCGAATCGACGGCGGCTGTTGCCGCCTCTACGGGAAGCCGCGTGAGGCACTCGCTCACCTTGCCGCCGCCGCAGCCGTCGTTCCCGCAGGGGCGGCAGGGATGCTCGCCGGAGGCGACGATGCGATGCGGCACTCGCCATGGTCCCCATTCAAACTCCCCGCTCGGGCCGAAAAGCGCCACCACTGGCGTCTGCATGGCGGCGGCGATGTGCATGGGGGCGGAATCCACGCCGATGAAGAGCCTGGCTCGGCCTGCCAGCGCGGCCAGCTCCTTCAAGCTGAGCTTGCCGGAGAGATCGATCGGCTTGGCGTGGTGGGTGCGCGCGAGGATGTCCGCGACGAGCTCGCGCTCCCTCGCATCGGGCGCGGCGCTGATCACCACGCGCTCGCCGCGGCGATCCAAGTCGTCGAGTAGAGCTGCAGCCTTGTCTGCGGGCCAGCACTTGAACTGCCAGCGCGATCCCGGGTGGAAGAGCACGTAGCCCTTTGAAGCGAGCCCGTGCCCCGCGAGCATAGTCTCGACGCTGCGCTCGGCCTCGGTCCCGGGCACGAGCACCAGTGCGCGCTCGCGGTCCCCTGGCTGAATGCCGATACGCCGCAGCGCGTCGAGATTGAGCTCGACCATATGGCGGCGCGCGTTCTTCGGCAGCGCGTAGCGGTGCGTGAAGCTGCGCTTCCACAAGCGCGGCTTGTTGGGATGGTCGGGGGCGACCGCTACACGCGGCCCGAGCGCGCGTGCGAGCCAGGCCCCGCGCGGATGCTCCGACAAGTGGATCAGGAGGTCGTAGCGCCGCGCGCGCAGCTGCCTCAGGAGGCCGGACTCGGCGACAAGCCACGTGAGCGGGCCTGCTGTCTTCCAGCCGCGCTCGACCACGTGGACCTGCGCGATCGCGGGATGTAGCGAGAGCATGTCGCGCGTGTCGGCGTAGACGAGAGCGTCGATCTCCAGCTGCGGCGCCCGGTTCTTGAGCACGGAGAACGTCGGCGAGGCGAGCAGCACGTCGCCGTGATGGCGCAGCTTGATGACCAGCGCCCGCTTGAGCGTGCCGGGATCGACGGCGTCGGCCGGTCCGTAGGGCATGCCGCGCACGATAGCAGAGAACCCCGCAATGGGCCAAAGCTCGGTTCTCCGTTGGTGCCCGAATGCCGGGAGGAACGCGCTACAAGCGGTACTCCGCGGTAAGGAGGAAAGTCTGGTCCGGTTGCGGATAGGCGTTGAAAGACGTTCCTGCTCCGTTTCGAATGGCGTAGCTGTAGTAGAGCTTGTTGAACAGATTGTTTACGGCGATCCCCACTGTGAGCCGGTCCGCGGTTTGCGTGAACTTCACGTCAACGACGGTGTACGCAGGCATGAGGTTGGGGAAGCTATTGGTCTGGTCATTATCGTAGTACTGAGTGCCGACGTAACGCGCCACTCCGCTGAAGCGGGTTTTCGGCGCGAGCTGCCAGGTGATTCCCGCATTCGCCTTTGCGCGTGGGACCAGCGGGATGACGTTGCCGCTGACGTCGACGCTGCCGATAGCGCCGTCTCGAAAGCGCGCGTCGCTCAGCGAGGCGTTCGCGAACAGCGAGAACGCGGGGGAAATCGCGGCCGAAGCATCGAGCTCAACGCCTCGTCTGCGGGTGGGGGGCAGGTTAATATTGGAGAACGTCGGAGCGAAGAAATAGATCTCGTTCGAAAGATTCATCACGAATGCGCTCGCGCGCAGTCGCAGAGTCGCGGTGCGGTATTCGGCGCCCAGCTCGTAGTCGCGCGAGGTTTGGGGTTCGAGGAGCGTCACGATCGGGTCGAAGACCGGTCCGCCAAATTGGCTGTAGACCTCGTCCACCGTTGGAAGGCGAAAGCTCCGGCCTGCGCGGCCGTAGACCGAAGTGCTGGAGGTGAGGTCCCGTCGCAGCGCGACTTCCCAGGCCAGCGGGGTGCTGGTCTTGCTGCCGCTTGCGTAGGCGGCGGGGTTGAAAGCATCCTGAGCAGTGACGGTAGTGCGCTGCCAGCGCGCGCCCAGAGTGAGCTTGGTTCCTTCGGTGAGCGCGGAGTGGTGCTGCGCGAAGAAGGCCTGATCACGCTGGGTGGCGACAACGTGCGCGGACGGACTCGTCGGGCTAGGGGGAGTGTCGAGTAAATCGCGGCTGGGCGCACGGCGCGACAGGTAATCCCAGTAGTCGAGGTCAATCCCGACTATGAGGCTGTTCTGAAACCCCAGCGCCGTGTAAGGCACCTTCAATCGTGGGGTGAACGACCAGACCTTGGAGTGCGTGTCCGTGTAGGTGTCGGTGCCGGATCCGGAGTAGTCCTTGAGAAGGGAAGTCCGCATCGTATCGCGGTAGCCGAGTTCCGCTGCGAACTGTCCGAATCCGAGGTCGTGGCTCCCCGCGAGGGCCACGCGCGCACCGTCCCGTTTAGCAAAATCCCCGGGGGTCGACGCGCCGCGCCGATCGGTCTCGAGCTCCGCAGCCGTGCGCGCGCCTGGAAGTCTGAGATCCTGACTGTCCACATCGACCTTGAGCGCGAGATCCCCCTGGGGCCCGAACAGGCGCACGCTGCTGCTGAGGTTTTTCTGCTCGACACGGTTGTTTGCGCGATAGTTGTCCGAGGCGTAGTCGTTCGCAAACACATTGAATCCGATGTTTTGACCGGCGACGCTCACCCCGGCGCGAACCTCCTTGGTACCGTAGGTTCCCAGCGAACCGCCGATGCTCGCCGTGCTCGCGCCCGGCGGAGGCCTTTTTGTGATGATGTTGATGGTTCCACCGGTCGCGCCCCCACCGTAGAGCACGGACCCGGAGCCACGAAGGATCTCGATGCGCTCGATGCTGTCCAGTGGAATCGCCGTCCAGCCGATCGTCGTAAGCTCGATCTCATTCAGCCGTTGGCCATTCAGCAATACGAGGGTGTTCTGGTCCCCGGTTACGCCGAACCCGCGCATGTCGATCTGCCAGTCCGGCCCACCGGTGTTGTCCCGCGTGAGGATCCCCGCCTGCTGCGACAACAACTGGGGCAGCGTTTTCGCAGCGCTATCCCCGATCTGCTTGGCGGTAATGACGGTCATGCCTACCGGTGCTTCGAGCTCGCTTTCTGGAAAACGTGTTGCGGTAACGATGACGGCCTGTTCTTCCAGACTTTGAGCGAGCGCGAGCGGCGCCGCGGCTGTGACGAGCACGGCAATGATGGATCGTTTCAAGGTTTCCTCCCCCGGTCAGCGTCCCCGCAGACCTGTATCGAGTTGCGAGAGGAAACGCACGCGGACGCACCGGCTTAGCACCGCGCCCCGCGGCATTTCCCACCATCGGTCGGGGCCGGTCTCCGGGCTTGCGGGATCGGGCGTATCGCCTTCCCGTGAGCTCGCGCTCACAGTGGCCGTTTGGATTGATACGCCCGCACACGCTTACCGTTGCGGGGGCAGCAGAGGCTTTGGCCGTTGCCGGCCGCACCTCTTTCCCGTTTAACCCCGGCGCGAGGACGCGCCGGGACACCTCGAACGAGCGCGTTGATTGTACAACACAAGTCGCGGGGTTCCGCTTTGCCGCGACATCGGGAATCTACATTGAAAACGAATCCTTACACCTTGACCTAACAGGATTTTCCAAACTATAGTGTGCCGATGGACACGGAATTGGCCACCCTCGAGGAAAAAATTCGCCAGACAGCCCGACTGTGCCAGCGGCTGCGCGACGAAAACCGGGGGCTGCGCCAGCAGCTGGCAGCATTGCAGGGCGACAAGCGGCAGCTCGCCGAGAAGATCGATGGCGCGCGCAGTCGACTCGAGACCCTGCTCAAGCAGATCCCCGAATAAACGCCCCGGATGAATCAGAAGTCCAAGACCCTTGACGTCACCATCATGGGTCGGACCTATAAGGTCGCGTGCTCCGAGGAGGAGCGGAACGCGCTTCTCTCGGCGGTGGCTTATCTCGACCGGAAGATGAGCGAGATCAAGAGCGCAGGGCGAGTGGCGAGCGCCGAGCGCATCGCCGTCATGGCCGCGCTCAACATCGCCCACGAGCTGCTCAGCTCCCGAAACAACGCGAGCGGCTTTGACATCGAGGGGCTCAGGCGTAGAATGGCCGCAATGGAGGCGACGCTCGATCAGGCCCTCGCTCCGTAGGCGCGAGGCGTCAGAGTGGCTCGGGCGGTGCCTTAGGAATTGTCCCCTGTGGTGTACGCGAAGACCCGGAAAAATTCTTGAACCAACAGCTTGAATTGGGTTGCTGACCCAAGTGTCACTGTTGTGCGCGTCCCTAGTCGGATGTACCTGATGTGACCGGAAAGCGACCACCTTAACCGAAAGGTTCAGGAATCGGTTCTAGCGGCACCGGCGGGGGACCCCAAATAAACGAAAAAGCAGCAACGACAGATGAAAACGCAGGCGCCTGCCTGCGTTTTCGTTTGTAGGCCTGGAGTGAGTCCCGATCATGGCGTTCTGGTTGATGAAGTCCGAGCCGGACGAGTTCAGCATCGACGACTTGGCCTCCGCCCCTCGCAAGACCACGGCTTGGTTTGGAGTGCGTAACTACCAGGCGCGCAACTTCATGCTCAAAGAGATGCAGATCGGCGACAAGGTCTTCTTCTATCACTCAAGCTGTCCCGAGCCCGGCATCGCCGGCATCGCCCAGGTCTCGTCGGCGGCCTACCCCGATGCAAGCCAGTTCGATCGGAAAAGCCCCTACTTCGACGCCGAAGCCAAGCGCGAGTCGCCCCGCTGGTTCAACGTCGACGTCCGATTCGTCAGGAAGACGCGGTTGGTCAGCCTCGCCGAGCTGCGCAGCCACCGCGAGCTCTCGAAGATGCGCACGCTTGCGCCCGGCAACCGGCTCTCCATCACCCCGGTAAGCACGGATGAGTGGGAATTCATCACCCGCCGCTTGATGAAGCTGTGAGCCGATGCCTGCGCTGCAGAACGACACGCTGATCCGGGCCCTCCTCAGGCAGCCGACTTCGTACACGCCGGTTTGGCTGATGCGCCAGGCGGGGCGCTACCTTCCCGAATACAACGAAACGCGGCGGCGCGCGGGAAGCTTCCTTGCCCTCTGCAAAACGCCCTCGCTCGCGGCTGAAGTGACGCTGCAGCCCCTCGAGCGATTCCCTCTGGATGCGGCGATCTTGTTCTCGGACATTCTCACCATTCCTGACGCAATGGGATTGGGGCTTTACTTCGCAGAGGGAGAGGGCCCGCGCTTCGAGCGACCGCTGCGCGACGAGACGTCGATCGCGAAGCTCGCCGCACCCGACCCGAGCGAGAGCTTGCGCTACGTCACCGACGCGATCGGCGAGGTCCGGCGTACTCTGGCCGGCAAAGTCCCCCTTATCGGGTTCTCCGGGAGCCCTTACACGCTCGCCTGCTACATGGTGGAGGGGCAGGCAAGCGACGACTGGCGCAACGTGAAGCTTATGCTGCACGAGCGTCCCGGGCTTCTCCATCGCGTCCTTGAAACCAATACCCGGGCCGTCGCGGCCCTGTTGAACGCACAGATCGAGGCGGGCGTGAACGTGCTGATGATCTTCGACACATGGGGCGGGAGCCTCTCGGCGGCGTCGTACAGGGAGTTCTCGCTCGAATACATCCAGAGGGTCTTGTCCCAACTCGAGCGCAACTCGGGTGCAGCACGGGTCCCGGTCATCGTCTACACCAAGGGCGGGGCGGCCTGGCTCGAGCGGATCGCCGCGATCGGATGCGATTGCGTCGGCCTGGACTGGAGCATCGACCTCGGAGATGCGCGCCGGAGGATCGGGGCCGGCGCCGCGCTCCAGGGCAATCTCGATCCCGCGGTGCTGCTCGCCTCGCCCGAAGTCATCCGCCGCGAGGTTCAGAAGGCGCTCGAGTCCTTCGGAAGTGGAGCCGGCCACGTATTCAACCTTGGCCATGGTGTTCCGCAGCTCACGCCTCCGGAAAACGTGGCTGCTCTGGTCGCCGCAGTGCGAGAATTGAGCCCGAAATTTCACTGACGCGCGGAAAAAACGCAGTCTTGCGCGCGGCTCGCAGCAAACGACTTATACACAGTGCTGCCCGTAAAGCCCCGTCTGGCGCGGAGTTTCGAGGACTTGCCCGGAGAGGTCCACAATGCACTGATTTATCGGTTTATTTCAATGCGCCCGCATTTTGAGCAACGATAGAATTTCCTTGCAGAAGTGTGAGTTACAGTAGCGTGAAAGCCTTACTCACACAGTTATTCACAAATTCTGTGAAAAACCCTGAAAACCTCAGACAACCAAGCACTTTATAGACGCGGGCGAAGAAATTACTTGAATAGCGCGCCGACGTACTCCAATCCGTCCCGATGACGATCTTGCGCGTCGCTCTCGATGTGCCGGTGCCGACCTTGTTCGATTATCGTTCGGAGGACGCGACCCGCGCGGACATCGGTTATCGAGCGCTCGTTCCGTTCGGAAAAAAGCGCCTGGTCGGTGTGATCTGGGACGTGGCGACGAAATCCAGGGTTAGCGATTCCCGACTGCGCTCAGCCGAGAAGATCCTGCGAGATGTGGCGCCGCTTCAGCGCGAATGGCTTGCCTTGGCGGAATTCTGCAGCGGCTACTACCACGGCCCGCTCGGCGAGGTGGTCGCTGCGGCTTTACCTCCGCGACTACGCACCGCCAAGACCGTGCCCATCGCCCCGCGCGATTACGTCCTCACCCCGATCGGCAGGGAAGCGCTTGCGGCGACTCCGTCGCGGCATCGGCGCCTGCGCGCGCTGCTGGAGCGCCTCGCGCGAGGCCGGGCATCCGAATCCGAACTCACGCAAGGGACGGGGAGCCGAAAGCTGTTGAGGCGCGGCATCGAAGCGGGCTGGATCTCTCCCATCGAGCCCGAGCGGACCGATCCCCGTTTTGTCCACGCACACGAGCTGACTTCGGAGCAGGAGAACGCCATCCGCGTTTTGCGCTCAGGGCTGGAGAAATTCCGGGTGAGCCTGCTCTTTGGCGTCACGGGCAGCGGCAAGACCGAGATCTATCTGCAGCTGATTGCCGAGGTCCTCGCCCGCAGGAAACAAGTCTTGATTCTCGTGCCCGAGATAGCGCTGACTCCCGCTCTCGAGGCTGCGTTCCGTGACCGATTCCCGGGCGCGTGCATCGTCACGCAAACGAGCGCCATGGCCGAACTGGAACGCGCCCGCGGATGGCTCGTCGCGCACGGCGGTCGCGCCGACATCGTGCTCGGCACGCGGCTCGCCGTATTCACGCCGCTCCCCCATCTGGGGCTGGTCGTGGTCGATGAAGAGCAGGATGCCTCGTTCAAGCAACGAGAGGGCGTGCGCTATTCGGCGCGCGACCTCGCAGTTGCGCGGGCCCACATCGCCGGCGCGCCGGTCGTTCTGTGCTCGGCCACGCCTTCGCTGGAGAGCTTCCACCACGCGACTTCGGGCAAATACGACCTGGTAGCCCTCACGCGACGCGCGATCGACCGGGCGACATTGCCTGCAATACGGCTGATCGACACACGGGTGCATCCGTCTCAGGAGGGAATTGCACCGCCCCTTCTCGAGGCGCTCGGCGCGCGCCTTGCGCGCGGGGAGCAGTCACTCGTTTTCCTCAACCGCCGCGGCTATGCCCCGGCGCTCGCGTGCCCGGCCTGCGGCTGGGTCAAGGGCTGCAGGCGCTGCTCGGCGAACATGGTCGTGCACTTGGCCGCGCGGCGGCTGCGTTGCCACCATTGCGGACTGGCCGAGGGCATTCCGCGCGCCTGTCCGGAATGCGGCAACCCCGACTTGCAGGTATTTGGGCGCGGGACGCAGCGGATCGAGCTGCTGCTCGGCGAGAAATTTCCGCAGGCGCGGATCCTGCGCGTGGATAGCGACGCCGTGCGCGCGAGGAGTGGATTCCTAGATCTGCTCGAGCGCGCCGCCCACGCCGACATCCTCGTCGGCACGCAGATTCTCGCCAAGGGCCATCATTTCGAGCGTCTGACGCTCGCCGGCGTGCTCAACGCGGACAGCGGTCTATTCTCGAGCGATTATCGTGCGGGCGAGCGGACCTTTGCGCAGCTGCAGCAAGTCGCCGGGCGCGCCGGACGCGCGAATCTGCCGGGCGAGGTCCTGATCCAGACGCGCTATCCCGAGCATCCCCTGTATCAGTCGCTCGTGCGCAATGACTACGCAGGGTTTGCAAAAAGTGTGCTTGCGGAGCGTCGGGAAGCGGGCTTTCCCCCATTCGTTTTCGAAGCGGCGTTGCGCGCGGAAAGCCGCGACGAGCTTCGCGCGCAGCGCTTTCTTCGGTCGGCCATCGACCAGTCACCGCACCGGAGCGCTTCTGTCGCCGTGTTCGATCCGGTACCGATGTCGCTCGCTCGGCTCGCGGGCGTGGAGCGTGCACAGGTGCTCGTGCAATCGCGCTCGCGGCCGCGACTGCAGACGTTTCTCGCGGAATGGAGCGATGCCCTCTACCGCATGCCTTCGCACGGAGTGCGCTGGCATCTCGACGTAGACCCGATAGAGTTTTGACCCCCCTGCGGAAATCAGGCTGGTCTCTTCGCCTTTTTTTTCGGCTTGCGCGGGCGGGTCTTGCCGTGCGATCCCTTGAAGACCTTGCCGCGGAACGTGCGTTTGTCGCCTTTGCCCAAGTTCGAACTCCATATCGGAAGGTTGAAGCAGACCGTATTCTACCTTTGCACGGTCGACGATGATCAAGGCCCGCGTATAATACGGCCCCTCGATGTCCGCCGAGGTCAAATCCCACCTCATCGAGTTGCTCACCCGTGGGCTCGCCAAGGTCGCTCCGCAGCAGCCGGGTTCGCTGATTTCCCTGGAACGGCCCAAACAGGCTCAGCACGGCGACTTTTCCTGCCCGGCGGCAATGCAGCTCGCGCGTGCGCTGAAACGCAATCCACGGGAGCTCGCACTCGAACTCGTCGCGGCGCTGCCCCCCTCCGAATGGCTCGAGCGCGCCGAAGTCGCCGGCAACGGGTTTATCAACCTGCGCGTGCGCCCCGCGGCCAAACAGCACATCGTGAAAACCATTTTCGCGGACGGTGACCGCTACGGCCGCTCCGAGAGCGCCGGCGGCCGGCCGGTGATAGTGGAGTTCGTTTCGGCCAATCCCACGGGGCCGCTCCACGTCGGGCACGGCAGGAACGCGGCGCTTGGCGACGCCATCGGCGCTCTGCTCGAATCCCAGGGCTGGCGCGTAACGCGCGAGTTCTACTACAACGACGCGGGCGCGCAGATCCGCAATCTCGGCCTTTCGGTTCAGGCGCGGATTCGGGAAAAGCTCGGCGTACCGGCGGAATTTCCCGCTGACGGATACCGTGGCGACTATGTGCTCGAGATCGCCGAGAAATACCTCGAGGCAGGCAACGCCGACGGCGAAGATCTGGAAGCCGTGACGCGGTTTGCGGTAGTGGAGCTCAGGCGTGAGCAGGATCTCGACCTGCAGGCGTTCGGCGTGCGCTTTGACAGCTACTTCCTGGAATCCTCGCTCTACGCCGACGAGCGTGTCGAGAAAGCGGTTCAGGCGCTGCTCGACTCGGGCAAGGCCTTCGAGCAGGACGGCGCGCTGTGGCTAAAGACCACCGAGTACGGCGACGACAAGGACCGCGTCATGCGCAAATCGGACGGCACCTACACCTACTTCGTGCCCGACGTCGCCTACCATCTGGCGAAGTGGGAGCGCGGTTTCACGCGTGCAATCAACATCCAGGGTTCCGATCACCACAGCACGGTGACGCGGGTGCGCGCCGGCCTGCAAGCCGCGTCTTCGAAGGGGGGGCGCGGGATTCCGCAAGGCTATCCCGAATACGTCCTTTACAAGATGCTCACGGTCATGAAGGGCGGCGAGGAGATGAAGATCTCCAAGCGCGCCGGCTCCTACGTTACGCTTCGCGAGCTGATCGACGAAGTCGGACGGGACGCGGTGCGATTCTTCCTGCTTTCGCGCAAGGCCGACGCGGAATTCGTGTTCGACATCGATCTTGCCAAGTCGCAATCCGAGGAGAATCCCGTCTACTACGTGCAGTACGCGCACGCCAGGATCCGCTCGGTGCTCGAGCAAAGGAAAGCGCTGTTCGGCGGCCCGGACCCGGATCTCGCGGCCGCCGATCTCGTGCCCCTCACCGGGGGCCGCGAGCTGGCGTTGCTGCAGCGATTGGGCGAATATCCAGAAGTGCTCGAAAACGCCGTGGCGGAGCTCGCCCCGCACCAGGTTGTGTTCTATCTTCGCGAGCTGGCGGGTCAATTTCACAGTTACTATAATGCGGAACGCATCCTCGTCTCCGAGGCGCCGCTGCGATCGGCGCGCCTGGCTCTGTGCCTTGCCGTGCGCCAAGTGCTTCGCAACGGGCTTTCGCTGCTGGGCGTCAGCCAGCCCGAGAAAATGTGACGCCTTACCTCCATGAGCTTCGACTATAAGCAATTGCCCCGATCCAGACCGGACTTCTCCGGCAATTTTGTGATCGGCCTTTTTTTCGGTTTTCTGCTCGGCCTGGGCGTAGCGGCCGGAATCGCGATCTATTTCTTCAAGACGCCGATTCCGTTCGCCGACAGGCCGCGTGCTCCGGACAAGGCACCGCCCGTCGATCAGAAACTGCCTGAGCCACCCAAGTCGGCCAAGGCAGAGGACAAGCCACGCTTCGATTTCTACCGGATCCTCCCCGGAAAAGAGGAGCCGGTCACAGAACGCCAGATGCGCGAGGCGGCCAAGCAGGCCGGCAAGCCCGGCGCACCCAAGGACAGCTACTTCCTTCAGGCCGGCTCGTTCCAGAACCCGGCCGATGCGGACAACCTCAAGGCAAGGCTCGCGTTGATGGGAATGGAAGCGAACGTGGAGCCGGCCGATCTCGCGGAAAAAGGCGTGTGGTATCGAGTGCGGCTGGGGCCCTACACCCGCGTGGACGAGATCAACCGCGTCCGGCAGCAGCTGACGCAGAACGGAGTGAACGCTTCGCTGGTCAGAGTCACCGAGGTTTCCAAGAATTGAATCACCCCAAGGAGAAGCCCCATGGTTTTTCGTCTGCTGAGCGTCCTATCCGGCCTGTTCCTCGCCCTTGCCGCGTACGCTCAGGGTTCGCCCGTCGAAGGCGTCGATTACATCGAATTGAAGCCGCCCCAGGCCGTCGAGTCTTCGGGAAAGATCGAAGTGCTCGAATTTTTCTGGTACCGCTGCCCGCACTGCTACGCGCTCGAGCCCGACCTCGAATCCTGGGCGAAGCGATTGCCGCGCGACGTGCAGTTCAAGCGCCTGCCGGGAATTCTGAACGAAGACTGGGCGGTCGATGCCCGGATTTTCTACACGCTGGAGGCCATCGGAGAGCTCGAGCGGCTGCACCGACCTTTCTTCGACACCATCCACCAGCAGGGCGGCGTACGGCTGCGCGGCGATGCCTTCGGCAAATGGGCGGCGGACTGGCTCGCCAAGCAGAACGTGGACATGGCCAAATACGACGCTGCTTTCCGCTCGTTTACCGTCGAAAGCAAGCTGCGCCGCGCGGCGCAGATGGGCCGCTCGTACCGACTCGACGGAGTACCGACCCTGGCCGTGCAGGGTCGCTACCTCGTCGTCGCGAGCACGTCTCGCAAGGGGATGCTCGCCACGGCCGACTTTCTCATTGGAGAAGCCCGCAGGCAACTCGCAAAAGCAAAGCCCTAGCGTGGCGGGGCCTGCGTCCGAGCGAATGGAACTGCGGGGCCGCTTGGTGAAATGGCTGCTCGCGGCGGCGTTCACCCTGCTCGCCGGTGCCGCATCGGCCCAGATCCAGCCGGGGCGTGAATTTCAACGCATCGAACCCCAGCGTCCGGTCGCCGCGGACGGACGCATCGAGGTCATCGAATTCTTCTACTACGGCTGCCCGGTCTGCTACGAAACCCAGCCCTTTCTTTCCCGCTGGCTGGGCACGGCACCCGAATACGTCGCGATCCGTCGCGTGCCGGCGCTTTCCACGGAAGCGTGGGAACCTTTCGCAAAACTGTTCTATACCCTCGAGGCGCTGGGACAGGTCGGCCGCCTTCACTGGCCAGTCTACGACCATTTTCACTTCGAGAACGTGAAGCTCAATGACGAGAAGATCATGGCCGATTGGGCGGCGCGCAACGGCATCGAGCGGCAGAAGTTCGTGGACGTTTACGGCTCGCCCGGAGTCGCGGCCAGGGTCGGAGAGGCGCGCGAGCTGCTGAAAGCTTACGAGGTGCGCGCGGTGCCCACATTCATCGTCGACGGCAAGTTCCTGACCTCGGCACGCCTGGCGGGTGGCACCGAGCAGCTCATCCAGGTGGTCGACCATCTGGTGAAGCTCGCGCGCGAAGAGCGCCCCCGATAGGCGACGCGCTCTGCCGTCCGGTGTTACCCGACCCCAAGGTCTTCATCACTGGCGCATCGAGCGGGATCGGCGCCGCGCTCGCGGCGCACTACGCGGGCCAGGGGGCGGTGCTCGGGCTGTGCGCAAGACGGCTCGCCCCGACACAGGCGCTCTTCTCGAGCCTGCTCTGCAAAGGGGCCTGCTATCAAGTGGACGTGACCGACGCCACCAGCCTGCAGGCTGCCGCGGCTGATTTCACGGAGCGGTTCGGAATGCCCGACATCGTGATCGCGAATGCCGGCATCAGCGTAGGCACCTCCACCGAGAATGCGGAGGACCTTGCCGCGTTCCGCAAGATCATGGAGACCAACGTGTTCGGAATGGCCGTGACGTTTCAGCCGTTTGTCGCGCCGATGCGAGCGCGCCGCAGCGGCACGCTGGTCGGCATTGCGAGCGTCGCCGGCTTTCGCGGGCTGCCCGGCGGAGGCGCCTACAGTGCTTCCAAATCGGCGGCAATCACGTATCTGGAGAGCCTGCGCGTGGAACTCCACGGCTCGGGCGTGGCCGTGGTCACGATCTGTCCCGGCTATATCCGCACTGCGATGACCGCGTCGAACCGCTACCGGATGCCGTTCATCATCGACGCGGACGAGGCAGCGCGGCGCTTTGCCCGGGCCATCGCCAGACGGCGCCGCTTCACGGTCATCCCCTGGCAGATGGCGCTCGTTTCCTTTGCGCTTCGCCGCCTGCCGCGCTGGCTGTTCGACCGGCTGTTCGCGCGCACGCCGCGAAAAGCGCGCGGCCTCCCCTTGTGAGCCTGCCGGAGGCGAGACTCGTCGACGCCGCGGGAACGCGGCACGGGCCGGCGCGCCGCGAAGCGCGCATCGTGAGCCTGGTACCCAGCATTACGGAGCTCGTCTGCGATCTCGGACTCGCGGCACAACTCGTGGGGCGAACCGGCTTCTGCGTCCATCCCCGCGAAGTGGTTCGCCGGGTCCCCAAAGTCGGCGGCACCAAGGATGTCGATCTCGACAAGCTGCGCGCGCTGCGGGCCACCCACGTCATCCTCAATATCGACGAGAACAGGGAAGAGGACGCTCGCGCGATCGCCGGGTTCGTTCCCGAGCTGATCGTCACGCACCCGCTCGCGCCGCTCGACAACCTGGCTCTCTACCGGCTGATCGGCGGAATATTCGGGCGAGAGGACCAAGCCGAGGCGCTGTGCGGCGAATTCGAGGCAGCGTACGCGGCGCTGCAGTCGGCCGCGCGCAGCTTTCCGCCGGACCGCGTGCTCTACCTGATATGGAAAAATCCCTGGATGACGGTGTCGCGCGATACCTACGTCTCGCGGATGCTCGCGCTCGTAAAATGGGAAACCGTCCCGGCGGACTGCGCCGATCGCTACCCGAAGATCGAGCTCAACAGCGACGTACTCGACGGCGCCCGGGTCGTGCTGCTGTCGAGCGAACCGTACCTCTTCCGCGAGGCGCATGTCTCCGAGCTGCGCACCGAACCGTTCATGCGGGAGAAGAACATCGCTCTCATCGACGGAGAGATGACCGCTTGGTATGGCAGCCGCGCCATCGAGGGCTTGCGCTATCTCCGGCGATTCCGCGAGAGGCTCGATCGCGCCGCCGGATGAATCCGGCTCAGGCGGGAACGCTCACATAGGATCCTGGAGCGTCCGCTAGCGCTTGCAGTGCCCCCGCGCCCGGAACACGGGCCGGCGCCCGGGCGGGCCCGTTCAGGCCGGCGATCCAGGCCTGCCAGTCGATCCACCACGAACCTTCGCTCCGGGTCGCCCCTGCCTGCCACTCGTCGGCCGATTCGGGAAGCTCGGATCCGGTCCAGTAGCCGTATTTTTTCGCTGACGGCGGATTCACGATGCCGGCAATGTGCCCCGAGCCCCCGAGCACGAACCGCGTGGGACCGGAGAGGAGGCACGCACCCTTGTACGTCGATTTCCACGGCGCAATATGGTCCTCGAGGGTGGAAACGAAATAGGCTGGGATCGCAATTTTCCCGAGGTCGATGGGAACGCCCCCCAGCGTGATGCCGCCGGGAACCCTGAGCCGGTTGGCGAGGTACATCTCGCGCAGGTAGAAGCTGTGCATCTTCGCCGGCATGCGCGTGGAATCCGAATTCCAGTAGAGGAGGTCGAACGGGAAGGGATCTTTCCCGAGCAGGTAGTTGTTGACGACGAACGACCACACCAGGTCGTTCGCGCGCAGCATGTTGAAGGTGGCCGCCATCTCGGAGCCTTCGAGGTAGCCGCGCTCCTGCATGCGCCGTTCCAGGTTCTCGACCTGCGCCTCGTCGATGAACACTCCGAGCTCGCCCGGGGCGGAAAAATCGAGCAGCGACGCGAAGAACGTCGCCGAGGCCGCGCGCCGGTCGTTCCTTTGCGCCATCCACGCGAGCGTGGCGCCGAGCAGCGTTCCTCCGAGGCAGTAGCCGATGACGTTGACCTCGTTCTCGCCGGTCGCCTGGCCGATCGCATCGAGCGCCGCAAGCGGCCCTTCGAGCATGTAATTCTCGAACGTCTTGCCGGCATAGCGCCCGTCCGGGTTGACCCAGGAGATCACGAAAACCGTGTGGCCCTGCTCGACGGCCCAACGCACGAAGGAATTCTTCTCGCGCAGATCGAGGATGTAGTACTTGTTGATCCACGGCGGCATCACGAGCAGCGGCCGTTTGAAGACCGTTTCCGTGCTCGGGGCGTATTGGATGAGCTGCATGAGCTCGTTCTGGAAAACCACCTTGCCGGGGGTGGTGGCGATATTCACGCCGAGCTTGAACGCTTTTTCGTCGGCCATGCGGATGCCGCCGCGCTCGATGTCGGCGAGCAGGTTGTTCAGGCCCTTGAGCAGGTTCTGGCCGCCGGAATGCAGCGTCTCGCGCAGCACCTGCGGGTTGGTGAGAGCGAAGTTCGACGGAGACAGCGCGTCGATGTACTGGCGCGTGTAGAAATTCACCTTCTTCCGCGTCTCTTCGGACAAACCGTCGACGGAGGACACCGCGTCGTGAAGGTGGCGCGCGGCGATCAGGTAGGACTGCTTGATGTAGTCGAAGAGGAACTGGTCCTGCCAGCCGGCGTCGCGAAAACGGTTGTCCCCCTTGGCTGCCTCGGCGACCGACGGGACTTCCTTTCCGAGCATGCGCAGCAGGCTCGACTGCCACAGCGCGACGTGGTCCCAGAACATCTTCGACTGCATCTCCGCGAGCTTCCAGGGATCGGCCAGCATGCGTGCAGCAAGATCCGTGAATGCGCGGGCGACTCCGAATTCGTCGCTGTAGGCGACGCCCTGGCCCCCGGCTTGACGCTGCAGAAACTCCCCCATGATGCGGCCGGAGCGCTCCGCCACTTCGGCGAACACTCTCGCGCTCTCGGCGGGATCGGGTGGGGACTGAGTCTCGGGCATGTCGCTAGTTTTGAGCGTAGCGAACCACGCCGTCGGTGCCGACCGAATGCTTCAAGCGCCCATCGTAGTGAAGCAAATGCAGGTGTGCCATCGCCTCGCCCATGGCGAAGAAGAGCTGATGCGTGTCGAGCTTGCGGCGAAACAGCGTATCGAGCACGTCCGCCGCGGCCTTGGGCGTCTCGCAAGCCTCATGCAGCTCGGCGAGGCGCAGGCGGTGATGCTCCTTTAGCTGCTCAATTCGCTCGCGCAGGCCCCTGAACGGCAGGCCGTGCGAGGGCAGCGTGAGCGTGGTCGCCGGCAATTCTGCGTAGCGGGATATCGAGTCGAGGAAAAGTGCGAGCGGGTTTCCCTCCGGCTCGTTCGCCCAAACGCTGACGTTGGTCGAAATCCTGGGGAGCACCATGTCGCCGGATATGAGGACGCCGAGCTCCTCGCAGTAGAGCGCAGCATGCTCGGGGGCGTGGCCGTACCCCATGATGACTCTCCAATCGCGGCCGCCGATGCGATGCGCCTGCCCGTCCATCAAGCGCCGGTATACGGAGGGGAAGCCCGGCACCCGGCTGCGATAGTTGGTGCGGCGCTCTCTCATCAGCTCGAGCTTTTCCCCGGAGAGTCCGTTGCGCACGAACATCGCCACCACGTTGTCGAAGCCGAAACCCGCGCTCCCTTCGCGCATCGCGTGCGCGGCGAAATACTCCGCCTGCGGCATCCAGAACTCGGCGGCGGTGCGCTCGGTCAGCCACGAGGCGAGGCCCGCGTGGTCGGGATGATGGTGCGTGACGACGAGGCGCCTGACCGGGCGCCCCGCGACGCGACCGGCGAAGATGCGCTCCCACAGCGCTCGAGTGGCGTCGTCGCCGATGCCGCAGTCGATGAAGGTCCAGCCCCCGCCGTCTTCGAGCAGCCAGAGGTTGATGTGGTCGAGCGCAAACGGCAGCGGCATGCGCAGCCAGTGCACGCCGGGCGCGACCTGCAGGGTCTCGCCGGGCGCCGGCGGCGCGGCGTGCGGATACTCGAGGATGGATTCGGGGGTCACGCGCTTTGGATGACGCGAGGAGGTCGGAGTAGAATCCGGAGCTTCCCGCGGCGAAAGGTGCGAATTCTCGCAGATTATGGCGCCGCCCGCCACAAACCGTACGACAGCGCTTGAGCATTCCGCCGATGAACGAGCCCGCCGAGACCTATAGCATCGCGGACCTCGCGCGCGAGTTCGACGTGACTCATCGCGCCATCCGTTTCTACGAGGACGAGGGCCTGCTCAGCCCCGCACGCGACGGCACGCGGCGCGTCTACTCCAAGCGCGACTGGGTGCGCCTGAAGCTGATCCTGCGGGGGAAGCGGCTCGGCTTCTCCCTCGCCGAGGTCCACGAGATGCTGGAGCTCTACGATTCCGCGCCGGACGAGCGGCCTCAGCTCGAGAAATTCGTCCACGCGCTCGCGGCGCGACGCGAGCAGCTCGAGCGCCAGCGCGAAGAGATCGAGGAAGTGCTCTCCGAGATCCGCGCCTTCGAGCGCCAGTCGCGCAAGATCCTCGTCGGCGCAAGGCGCCGCAGGCAGCCCGCCCGGGCCCGGCAGCCTTGAGATGTGATTGACGTTTACGTAAACGTAAAGTAAAGTCCTTCCCTCCCCCGGAAGCTCCCCCGAATGGATCGAGCCCGCAACCTCTCCGGCGGCACCCCGGCGATCGAGCTGCCGGGACTGCGTTTCGCCCTCGGCGAGGACATCGACATGCTGCGCGCCACCGTGCGCGGCTTCGCTCGAACCGAGATCGCCCCGCGCGCCGCCGAGGTCGACCGCTCGAACCAGTTCCCCGCCGATCTGTGGAGGAAGTTGGGCGCGCTCGGACTTCTCGGCGTCACCGTGGAAGAGGCGTACGGCGGCACCATGATGGGTTATGCAGCGCATATCGTCGCGATGGAGGAAATCAGCCGGGCCTCGGCCTCGGTGGGCCTGTCCTACGGCGCGCACTCCAATCTCTGCGTCAACCAGATCCGCAGGAACGGGACCGAGACCCAGAAGCGCAGGTACCTGCCGAAGCTCGTCTCCGGCGAGTGGGTCGGCGCGCTCGCCATGTCCGAGCCCGGCTCCGGCTCGGATGTCATCTCGATGAAAACCCGCGCCGAGTATCGCAAGGGGAAGTTCATCGTCAACGGAACCAAGATGTGGATCACCAACGGCCCGGACGCCGACGTCCTCGTGGTCTACGCCAAGACCGACGCCAATGCCGGTCCGCGGGGAATAACCGCTTTCATCGTCGAAAAGAGCTTCAAGGGCTTCTCCACCGCGCAGAAGCTCGACAAGCTGGGCATGCGCGGCTCGAACACCTGTGAGCTCGTGTTCCAGGACTGCGAGGTGCCCGAGGAGAACGTGCTCTCGGAGCTCGGGCGCGGCGCCAATGTATTGATGTCCGGGCTCGATTACGAGCGCGCGGTCCTCGCGGGTGGCCCGCTCGGTATCATGCAGGCATGCATGGATGTGGTGGTCCCATACGTGCACGAGCGCAAGCAGTTCGGCCAGCCGATCGGCGAGTTCCAGCTGATGCAGGGAAAGCTCGCCGATATGTACACGACCCTGAACGCCTGTCGCGCCTATGTGTACGCCGTCGGACAAGCCTGCGACCGCGGCGAAACCACGCGCAAGGATGCGGCCGGCGCCATTCTCTACGCCGCCGAAAAAGCGACCTGGATGGCGGGCGAAGCAATCCAGTGCCTGGGCGGGATGGGCTACATCAACGAAACACCGACCGGGCGCCTGTGGCGCGACGCCAAGCTCTACGAGATCGGCGCGGGAACTTCCGAGATCCGCCGCTGGCTGATCGGACGGGAGCTGTTTTCCGAGACGTCCTGAAGGCCTGCGATCTTTACACTGAGGACACCACCATGCTGAACGACCCCGTCGTCATCGTTTCCGCCGCGAGAACACCCATGGGCGCCTTTCAGGGGGAGCTGAAGGATTTCGCCGCCCCGCAGCTCGGCGCAGCCGCGATCCGCGCCGCGGTCGAGCGCGCCGGCATCAAGCCCGAACAGGTCGAGGAGGTGATCATGGGCTGCGTTCTTCCCGCCGGCCAGGGCCAGGCGCCCGCGCGACAGGCGGCGATTGCTGCGGGGCTTCCCTTGTCGACCGGAAGCACGACGGTGAACAAGATGTGCGGATCGGGAATGAAGGCGGCAATGTTCGCCCACGATCTCCTTGCGGCCGGCACGAACGAGGTGATCGTTGCGGGCGGCATGGAATCAATGACCAACGCCCCTTATTTGCTTCCGAAAGCGCGCTCGGGTTATCGCATGGGCCACCAGCAGGTCGTCGACCACATGTTTCTCGACGGGCTGGAGGACGCTTACGACAGAGGGAAATTGATGGGCAGCTTCGCCGAAGACTGCGCGGAAAAGTACGGCTTCACCCGGGAAGAACAGGACAAATTCGCGATCGCATCGCTCGAGCGCGCCCAAGCCGCCAACAAGAACGGCTCTTTCGCCTGGGAGATCACGCCGCTTGCGATCAAGGCGGGGAAAAACGAGCGCTTCATGGAGCAGGACGAGCAGCCGTTCAAGGCCAATTTCGAGAAGATCCCGACACTCAAGCCTGCGTTCCGCAAGGACGGCACCGTGACCGCGGCGAATTCGAGCTCGATTTCCGACGGCGCGGCGGCCCTGGTCATGATGCGCCGTTCCACCGCCGCAAAACTGGGCCTCGCGCCGCTCGCCGTAGTCGTCGGCCACAGCACGCACTCCCAGGAGCCCGGATGGTTCACGACGGCGCCGGTGGGCGCGATCAAGAAGCTTTTCGATGCAACCGGCTGGACCGCCGGCAAAGTCGATCTCTACGAGATCAACGAGGCCTTCGCGGTCGTCACCATGGCTGCGATGAGAGAGCACGGCTTGCCGCACGCCAAGGTCAATATCCACGGCGGCGCCTGCGCGCTCGGGCACCCGATCGGCGCCTCGGGCGCACGCATACTCGTCACTCTTATCGGCGCGCTCAAGAAAAGCCGGGGCAAGCGCGGGATCGCGAGCCTGTGCATCGGCGGAGGCGAGGCGACCGCCATGGCGATCGAGACCGCGTGATGCCGAATCCGGTCGAGTTCTATTTCGATTTTTCCTCGCCCTACGGCTACATAGCGGGCGAAAAAATCGATGCACTCGCGGCGAAATACGGCCGCGAAGTGACCTGGCGCCCGTTCCTGCTCGGCGTCGCATTCAAGACGACGGGCGCCGCGCCGCTTCCCTCCATACCCGTCAAGGGAGCGTATGCGGCGCGCGACATGGCGCGCAGCGCGAAATTCCATGGCGTCGCCTATCGCTTTCCCACGGTTTTCCCGATTTCCTCGGTTTCACCTTCCCGCGCGTTCTACTGGCTCGACGCCAGCGACCCCAAGCGCGCGCGCTCTCTCGCCAAGGCGCTATACCGCGCCTATTTCGTGGACGATGTCGATATCTCGAGCGCCGACAACACGGTCGCCGTGTGCGCGAAGTTCGGCCTGAAGACCGATGAAGTCCGCGCGGGCATCGCCGATCAGGCGGTAAAGGACCGCACGCGGTCCGAAGTGGACAAGGCGATCGCGCTGGGCGCGTTCGGCTCGCCCTATATCGTCGTCGACGGCGAGCCGTTCTGGGGCTCCGACCGCCTGGACCAGATCGACAAATGGCTCGCCACCGGCGGCTGGTGAAATGCCCGTCATCAAGAGCAAGCTGAACCCGCGCTCGGAGGAATTCCAGGCGAACGCCGGCGCGATGGCCGCCCTGGTCGCCGATCTGCGCGCCAAGGTCGAGCGCGTCGCGCAGGGCGGCGACGAGCCGGCGCGCGCCAAGCACGTGGCCCGCGGAAAACTGCTGCCGCGCGAGCGCCTGCGCTTGTTGCTCGACTCGGGTTCGCCCTTCCTCGAGCTTTCGCAGCTCGCCGCTTTCGGCGTGTACGAGGACGACGCGCCGGGCGCGGGCATCATCACCGGCGTGGGCCGCGTCTCGGGCAGGGAGTGCGTCGTGGTGGTGAACGACGCCACGGTCAAGGGCGGGACCTACTACCCCGTCACGGTGAAGAAGCACCTGCGCGCGCAGGAGATCGCGCTTCAGAACCGGCTTCCCTGCCTCTACCTCGTCGACTCGGGCGGCGCGTTCCTGTCGGAGCAGGATGAGGTCTTTCCGGACCGCGAGCACTTCGGCCGCATTTTCTACAACCAGGCGATCATGTCGGCTGCGGGCATCCCGCAGATCGCCGCGGTGATGGGCTCGTGCACCGCCGGCGGCGCTTACGTCCCCGCGATGTCCGACGAGTCCATCATCGTCAAAGGACAGGGAACGATTTTTCTCGGCGGACCGCCTCTCGTGAAGGCTGCGACGGGGGAAGTGGTCTCGGCGGAGGAGCTCGGCGGAGCGGAGGTGCACGCGCGGCAATCGGGCGTCGCCGATCACTACGCGCAAAACGACGTCCACGCGCTCGCGATCGCCCGCGCGATCGTCGCCAACCTCGGCGATGCGAAAAGCGTGGGCCTCGCCCTGCGCGAGCCGGCTGAGCCGCTCTACCCCGCCGAGGAATTGCACGGGGTCATCCCCGAAGACAAGCGCAAGCCGTACGACGTCCGCGAGGTGGTGGCGCGCATCGTCGACGCGAGCGAGCTCGACGAGTTCAAGGCGGACTACGGCACCACCTTGCTGACCGGGTTCGCGCGCATCTGGGGCTACCCGGTCGGCATCGTCGCGAGCAACGGGATCCTGTTTTCCGAATCTGCGTTGAAAGGCACGCACTTCATCGAGCTCGCCAGCCAGCGCGGGATCCCTCTCGTTTTTCTCCAGAACATCACGGGCTTCATGGTGGGGAAAAGGTACGAGGCCGGCGGAATCGCCAAGGACGGGGCCAAGATGGTGACCGCCGTCGCTTGCAGCCGCGTGCCGAAATTCACCGTCATCATCGGCGGCTCGTTCGGTGCGGGCAACTACGGCATGTGCGGCCGCGCTTTCGGACCGCGCTTTCTCTGGATGTGGCCGAACGCCCGCATCTCGGTGATGGGAGGGCAGCAGGCGGCTTCCGTCCTCGCCACGGTGAAACGCGACGGAATCGAGGCCAAGGGCGGCGCCTGGAGCAAGGAGGAGGAAGAGGACTTCAAGCGCCCGATTCTCGACCAATACGAACGGCAGGGACATCCCTACTATGCCACCGCGCGCCTCTGGGACGACGGAGTGATCGCGCCCGAGGAGACGCGCCGCACCCTGGCGCTTGCGATTTCGGCGTCCCTCAACGCACCGATCGAGGAAACGCGATTCGGCGTTTTTCGAATGTAGAGGAACGCTCATGTCCATTCACCGAGCAAAGACCGAGTGGCAAAGGAACGGCATGCCGTTCGAGCCCGCCCAATACAGCCGCGCGCACCGTATCGAATTCGAGGCTTTGGAACTCGCCGGAAATGCCGCAAAGGAGAATATCCCGCCGGGCGCGCCGCATGGGCCGGGAGCCGATCCGGAGCAGCTTTTCGTGGCCTCGCTCTCCGCCTGCCACATGCTGTGGTTCGTGAGCCTGGCCGCGGCGCGGAGGCTGATCGTCAACCGCTACGTCGACGACGCCGAAGGCGTGCTCGAGAAGAATTCCGAAGGCCGCATGGCGATGACGCGCGTCACCCTGCGGCCCGCGGTCGAATTCGCCGCGCCGCCTTCGCCGGCGGTGCTCGCCGAGCTGCACCACAAGGCTCACGAGAAATGCTTCATCGCGAATTCGGTGCGGACCCAGGTGATCGTCGAGCCGCGTTAGCGGCTTGCAGGGCTTCATTCTGAGGGAGAGGCATGACGCACGAAACCATCGAAATCCATGCCGGGCTGGGCGTTGCCGTCCTTTGGCTCAACCGGCCCGAAGTTCGCAACGCCTTCAACGACACGATGATCGCCGAGCTCACCGCCGCCTTCGGCGAGCTGGAGCGGGACCCGGCGGTGCGCGCGGTGGTGCTCGCGGGCCGCGGCAAGGTGTTCTGTGCCGGCGCCGATCTGAACTGGATGAAGAGAATGGGCGAGCTCGATTTCGGGGAGAACCGCAAGGACGCGATCGCCTTCGGGACGATGCTCAACCGGCTGCATGCGCTCGCCAAGCCGACGGTCGCGCGCGTGCACGGCGCCGCGTTCGCCGGAGGCATGGGGCTTATCGCCGCGTGTGATATAGCGGTCGCATCGACCGATACCGAGTTCTGCGTGTCCGAAGTGCGCCTGGGCCTTACGCCGGCCACCATCGGTCCCTATGTCCTCGCCGCGATGGGCGAGCGCGCCGCCCGTCGCTATTTCCTCACCGCCGAGCGCTTTCCGGCGGCGGAGGCATACCGCATCGGCTTCGTGCAGGAGCTGGCGCAGCCCGCGGAGCTGGACGCGACGGTGAACGCGATCCTGGGCGAGCTCGTTCAGGGCGCGCCCGGTGCCCACGCGGTGACCAAGGACCTGATCCATGCGGTGGCCGGGCGGCGGGTCGACTCCGGACTGATGGACGACATGGCCACCCGCATCGCCACCGCCCGGGCGTCCGCGGAGGGCAAGGAAGGCGTGCGCGCCTTCCTCGAGAAGCGCAAGCCCGGATGGCTGCAGCAGGCGATGAAAAAGGGCGCCAAGAAGAAGAAATAGCGTGCGTCCCGTGTTCGCCAAGATCCTGATCGCCAACCGCGGCGAGATCGCCTGCCGCGTGACGAGGACGGCGCGGCGCATGGGCATCGCAACGGTCGCGGTGTATTCGGACGCCGACGCGCGATCGCGTCACGTCGCGCTCGCCGACGAAGCGTTTCGCATCGGCCCGCCGGAGGCGAAGGACAGCTACCTGCGCGGCGATCGGATCCTCCAGGCGGCGAAGAGCTCGGGTGCCTCGGCCATCCACCCGGGCTACGGCTTCCTCTCCGAGAACGCGGAATTCGCCGAGCGCTGCGGGCGCGCCGGAATCACGTTCGTGGGCCCGCCGCCGGAGGCGATCCGCGCGATGGGCGACAAATCCGCGGCGAAAACCATGATGGAAAGGGCTGGAGTGCCGCTCGTGCCGGGCTATCACGGCGGCAACCAGGCTCGCGAGTTCCTTCTCGATGAGGCCGAGCGCATCGGGTTTCCGGTTCTCATCAAAGCGGCTGCCGGCGGGGGCGGCAAAGGCATGCGCGCGGTCGAGCACAAGGCGGAATTCGACGCGGCGCTCGCCGCGTGCCGGCGCGAAGCCTCGTCGGCTTTCGGCGACGGGCGCGTGCTGCTGGAAAAATACCTCGACCGACCCCGTCACATCGAGATTCAGGTATTCGCCGACCGGCACGGAGGCTGCATCCACCTTTTCGAGCGCGACTGCTCCGTGCAGCGGCGCCATCAGAAAGTGCTGGAGGAAGCACCGGCCCCGGGCATGACCGAGGATCGCCGCCAGGAGATGGGCGAAGCCGCGCTGCTCGCCTCGAGAGCCGCCGGCTACGTCGGCGCGGGAACGGTGGAGTTCATCGTCGATCGCGGAGGCGCGTTCTTCTTCATCGAGATGAATACGCGGCTTCAGGTCGAGCACGCGGTGACCGAAATGATCACCGGCCTCGATCTGGTCGAATGGCAGCTTCGCATCGCCGCGGGCGAAAAGCTCCCGCTCGCCCAGGAGGACCTGCGCGTCGCCGGCCACGCGATCGAGGCGCGCGTCTATGCCGAGGACCCACGCCGCGACTTCCTTCCGGCTTCGGGCCGCGTCGTGCATCTGGGGCTGCCCGCGGAGTCCGAGAACGTGCGCGTCGATACGGGGGTGAGATCGGGCGACGAGATCACGGTCCACTACGACCCCATGATCGCCAAGCTTATCGTCCGGGACGGGGATCGGCCGGCGGCGCTCGAGCGAATGCGCAAGGCGCTCGGGGAATTCGAGGTCGCGGGCCTGGCTACCAATCTCGGATTTCTCGGGCGGCTCGTGCAGGATCGGGATTTCGTCCGCGCCGATTTCGACACGGGCCTGATCGAGCGCCATCGCTCCGAGCTCCTCGCCCCGCCGGCTGCGGCGGGCGAGG
>Ga0209377_1000356_pt1 | contig 30068 bp, 32 predicted proteins | sample GraSoiAngelo_141_FD_185898 | JGI IMG/M metagenome (GOLD analysis project Ga0209377, IMG submission 185898) | Grasslands soil microbial communities from the Angelo Coastal Reserve, California, USA - 14_0929_12_40cm (SPAdes) (version 2) | ecosystem: Environmental > Terrestrial > Soil > Grasslands ...
GGGGCTCGCGGGGGCCCGGTGGAATGAGAGGCGGCGTGCGGAACGGAGCCGGGGCGCACCTCGTTGCAGGCCACCCACCGATCGCGCCGGGCTCGCGGGCCCCGCTACAATGATCGCCACCCTGTCGGGGCTGGTCAGGAAGAAGCTGGAGGACCGCATCGTGCTCGAGTGTGGCGGTGTCGGCTACGAGGTCTTCCTGCCGCCGATTGCGATCAAGCGGCTCGAGCACGTCACGGCGGGGCGCGGCGACAAGGCGAGCGAGCTCGAGCTGGTCATCTACTACCACGCGACCCGCGACCAGCCCCGCCCCGTGCTGATCGGCTTCACGTCGGACCTCGACAAGGAGTTCTTCGAGAAGCTCATCACCGTGAAAGACGTCGGACCGATGGTCGCCGCGCGCGCGCTCGCCGTGCCCGTCGCCGAGGTGGCGGCGGCGATCGCGCGCCAGGACGAGAAATACCTGCGCGCGCTGCCGGGCATCGGCCCGCAGAAGGCGAAGAACATCGTCGCGCAGCTCCAGGCCAAGGTCGCGAAGTTCGCCCTCGCGCGCGAGGGCGCTCCAGCGGCACCGATCGAGGCGAGGCCCGCCTCTGCCGACGCCGACGGTTTGAGGGAGCTCGTGTGGGAGGTGCTGGTCAAGCAGCTCGGCCACCGCCCGTCCGAGGCGTCGCAGCTTATCACCGACGCGCTCCGCCGGCAGCCTTCGATCGTGACGCCCGAGGAGCTCTTCGACGAGATCTACCGCGGGCAGAAGGCGTGAGCGCGGCGGCGGCGGACGAGGGCCGGATGCTGAGCCGGGTGGCGGCGCCCGAGGAGGCGCAGTTCGAACGCCAGCTTCGCCCACGCACGTTCGCAGAGTACGTAGGCCAGGAGCAGACCGTGGCGAGCCTGCGCGTCTCCGTCGAGGCCGCCAAGCTCCGCCACGAGTGCGTGGACCACGTGCTCCTCTACGGTCCGCCCGGGCTCGGCAAGACGACGCTCGCCGGCATCATCACCAACGAGATGGGGACGACGCTGGTCACGACGTCGGGCCCGGCGATCGAGCGGGGCGGTGACCTCCTCGGCATTCTCAGCAATCTCAACGAGAAGGACGTGTTCTTCATCGACGAGATCCATCGCCTGCCTCGCGTGGTGGAGGAGCTGCTCTATCCAGCGATGGAGGACTTTGCCGTCAACTTCGTGATGGAAAAGGGTCTTCACGCGCGCTCGATCAAGCATCGGCTCGCCCCGTTCACGCTGGTCGGAGCTACCACGCGCCCGGGAATGCTATCGGCGCCGCTGCGGGAGCGGTTTGGAATCTTCCACCACCTCGACTTCTACTCGGAGGCGGAGCTCGCGCGGATCGTCACCCGCTCGGCGGCGATCCTGGAATCGCCCATCGACGGGGCAGGCGCGCGCGAGATCGCGCGCCGGGCGCGCGGGACGCCACGCATCGTGAACCGTCTCCTGCGCCGCGTGCGCGACTACGCGCTCGTCCATGGCCACGCGGTGATCGCGGAGGCGGTCGCGCACTCCGCCCTCGACCGGGAAGGTGTCGACTCGCGCGGTCTGGATCAACTGGACCGGCGGTTCCTGACGGCGATCATCGATCACTACGGTGGCGGGCCGGTGGGGATCGAGGCGATCGCCGCGACGATCAACGACGAGGCGGAGACGCTCGCCGAGATGGTCGAGCCCTACCTCCTCAAGATTGGCTTCGTCACCCGGGCCGGTACCCGAGGTCGCCGCGCGACGCGCGAGGCCTACCTCCACCTCGACAAGCAGCCGCCCGTGTCGGCACCCGGCCAGCAGGGGCTGTTCGAGTGAGCGGCGTGCACGATATCGGCCGGATGCTGGTCGTCTTCGGGCTCCTGATCGCCCTCGTCGGCGTCGTCCTGATGCTCGTGGGCCGGGTGCCGTGGCTCGGCCGGCTGCCCGGCGACATCCACATTCAGCGCGGAAACTGGACCTTCTACTTCCCACTCGCCACGTCGCTCCTGCTCAGCGTCGTCCTCACACTGATCCTGTGGATCCTGGGCCGACGGTGAGGATCGTTCTCGCGGCCCTCGCGACAACGCTCGGCCTCGTTGCGGGTCTCGTCCCCTCCGCCGCGGCGTCGGGCACGATCCGCGTCGCGCTCGTGGAGGACGCGCGTGTCGTCGAGCTGCGCGGGGTGGCCATCGAGGTGAACGAGCTCGGCGGGTGCTGCACGGCCGGCGGCGCGTGGCGGACCGACGTCGTGAGGGCCGTTGCCAACGGGCAGGGCGTCGAGATCGACGGGCGCCGCGCGAGCGGCTTCCGGCTTACGAGCGAGCGCCCGATCCAGCTGAACGGGCGCGAGTACCCGGCGGCGCTCGAGGTGCTGAAGAACGGCGACGGCCTGGCGGTCGTGAACGAGCTGCCGCTCGAGGACTACCTGGTCGGCGTCGTACGCGCCGAGGCCGGCGAGCGGTGGCCGCGCGAAATGCTGCGCGCCCAGGCGATCGTCGCGCGCACGTACGCCGCGTACCATCGCGTGCTGAACGCGCCGAAGGCGTATCACATCCTCGCCTCGACGGTCCATCAGGGATACGCCGGGCACGTGCCGTCGTCCTCACCCGTGTGGGACGCCGTCCGCGATACGAGCCGGCGGGTGCTCCTGTGGGACGGGGATCTCTTCCCGGCGTTCTACCACGCCGCGAGCGGCGGGTACACCGAGGATCCCCGCACCGTCTTCGCGGCGGGCAACATACCCAGGCTCAAGGCGATCCGCGACAAATTCTCGACGGGCGCGCCGAACTACGCCTGGAGCCTCGACCTCAGGCTCGCCGACCTCTCGCAGATCCTCCGGCGCAACGGCGTTGACGTCGGGACCGTCACGGCCGTCGAGATCGCCGAGCGGACGCCGTCGCTCCGCGTCTCGGCGCTCACGGTCCACGGCACGCGCGGGCGAGCGCGGCTCCGCGGCAACGACTTCCGCCGCATGGTCGGCTACGAGACGCTCAAGTCCACGCTCTTCGCCGTCGCCGTGGACGGTGAGACGGCGCGCTTCGCGGGGCGCGGCTTCGGGCACGGCGTGGGCATGTCGCAGTGGGGGGCGAAGGCGATGGCGGAGCGCGGATACCGGGCGGAGAAGATCCTCGAGTACTACTACCCGGGCATGACGCTCGGGTCGCTCGACGACCTAGAGCGCACCTTGCTCAGGCCACCCACGGTGGTTCCGGCCTCGCGGGGCTCAGTGGAATGAGCAACGGCCGGCGGAACGGAGCCGGATCGCTAGAATGACGATCGCCTGGGGGGACTTCGAGAAGGTCGATATGCGCGTGGGCGTCGTCACCGACGCCATGGAGTTCCCGGAGGCGCGGCGTCCGGCGTACCGGCTCTGGATCGACTTCGGCCTGCTCGGCGTCAAGCGCTCGAGCGCCCAGATCACGGCCCACTACCGGCCCGGGGAACTGATCGGCCGGCACGTGGTCGCGGTCGTCAACTTCCCGCCGAAGCAGATCGGCCCGTTCGTCTCGGAGGTGCTGGTCCTCGGCGCCTACGACGACAAGGGCGAGGTGATCCTGCTCCACCCCGACGCGCCCGTCGCGCCGGGCTCCCGCATCGGCTGAATCTGCGCGGGTGGGTCAGCGCGGGCCGGTCGCTCGCCGGCCACCGAAGAAGAGCGCGCTGGCGACGACGAGGTACAGGGCGTAGCCCGTGATCTCGATGAGCGTGGGCCGCGCGCGGTAGCCCACGAGCCCCGTCGCGAACCCGCCGACGAGCCCCCGGTCGCTCAGGAGGAACGAGGTGTCCCAGAATGCGTCGGCTGGCGGCAGAAAGCCGAGCCCCTGAAGCTTGCCGAGGCCCGTGCTGAAGAGCCCGGCGGCCACGAGCAGGAGCACGACTGACGTCACGGTGAAGAAGTGCCTCACGCTGAGGCGCGTCCCGCCGTGGAAGACCGCCCAGCCGAGCGCCGCCGCCGTCGCGACGCCGAGCGCGCCGCCGGCGAGCCGGTCCCAACTCGCGCCCTCCGCCGTCTGCGACACGAGCCCCCAGAGAAAGAGGACGGTCTCGGCGCCTTCGCGGAAGACCCCGGTGAACGCGATGAGGCCCAGGACGGAGAGCCGGCGTGTCGCCTCCGCCTCCGCCACGCGCCGCTGGACGTCGCCCCGGAGAGCCTGCGCGTGCCGGCTCATCCACCAACCGTGCCAGGTGAGGAGGCCGACGGCGGCGAAGATGACGGCGGCGCCGACGAGGTCGGGACCGAGGTCCAGCAAGGGGCCGGAGAGCAGCGTGACGGCGATCCCCATCAGGATGCTGGCGACGAGACCCAGCACGCCGCCGAGCGTGACCCAGCGGTAGTGGTCGCGCGCTCCGAAGCGATCGAGGCACGCGTACACGATCCCGAGGAGAAGCGCCGCCTCGAACCCCTCGCGGAGAGTGACGACGAAGGTCGCGGCCATGGCTTATTCGGCGACGATCCGGCCCTTCGCCGTCTTCTCGTGGTACTCGCCGACGAAGGGGTAGGTGCCGGCCTTGAGCGCGGGCACCCGGAGCCGCACGGTCTTGCCTGGCGGGATCACCTTCTCGATTCGAAGCTCGCGGCTCTCGAACTCCTCGGCCGTCTTGTCACGGTTGGTGACGACGAGCACGAACGGCGCGCCCGCCTTGACCCGGACCTCCTCGGGCTGGAACCGGTTCTCCTCGATCGTGAGCGCGATCTCGGCCGGGTCGGCCGCCGTGGCGGCCGACGGGGCGACGACGGCGGCGAGCGTCGTAGCCAGGAGCAGCACGAAACGGTGCATGGGATCGGATCCTCCGTATCAGGGCACCCGCGGAGATTAGGTATACCTAATATCGAGAGAATGGTCAACCTGATATTTCGGCCTCGCGGGACGCGACGGGAGGCCCTGGCCACCGCCCCGCGGTACACTGCCCGTGGTGACGCCCGACGATTTCGATTACAAGCTGCCGCCCGATGCGATCGCGCAGACGCCCGCCGCCGCCCGTGACGCCTCGCGGCTCCTCGTGATCGACCGCGCCCGCGGCGCGCTCGAGGACCGCGCGTTTTCCGAGCTCCCGGAGCTCTTGCGTCCGGGCGACTGCGTGGTCGTCAACAACTCGCGAGTGATCCCGGCGCGCGTCCTCGCGCGGGACAGCGGCGGGCGCCCCGTCGAGCTGCTCTTCTTCGCGCGCGAGGATGAGCGCCGCTGGCGGGCGCTCGTGCGCCCGGGGCGGCGCTGCCGCGTGGGCGCGGAGCTCCTGGTCGCGGGGGAGGGTGGCGCGCGGCTCCGCATCGTCGGCGTCACCGCGGACGGCGCGCGGCTCGTCGAGTGCCTCGACGGGACGGTCGAGGACCTGATGCGCGCGCACGGGCTCCCGCCGCTGCCGCCTTACATCGAGCGATTCGCGACGCCGACGCCGGAAGATCGCGAGCGCTATCAGACGGTGTACGCACGGCCGCCGGGGTCGGTCGCGGCGCCGACCGCCGGCCTGCACTTCACAGCCGCCCTCCTGGACCGCCTGCGCCGGCGCGGGCTCGAGGTCCACGAGCTCACGCTGCACGTCGGTCCCGGGACCTTCCGCCCGATCAAGACGGCGACGATCGAGGACCACGTGCTGCCGCCGGAGCGCGCGTCGATTCCGGCGGCGGTCGCCGACGCGGTGCACCGGGCGCGCGCCGAGGGGCGCCGCGTGCTCGCGGTGGGGACCACGACGACGCGCGCCCTCGAGAGTGCAGCGCAGGCGGACGGACGGGTCCGGGCGCTCGAGGGCGATGCCGGGGTCTACATCACGCCGGGCTATCGCTTCCGCGTCGTGGACGCGTTGCTGACGAATTTCCACCTGCCGGGCTCGTCGCTCCTCGTGCTCGTGGCAGCGTTTGCGGGCCGTGAGCTGATCTTGAAATCGTACGCGCACGCGGTCCGCGCGGGCTATCGCTTCTACTCGTACGGCGACGCGTGTCTGCTGATATAGCGAGGTCCGCGAGGCCGGTGCCACGCTGGGTGGCCTGAGACAGATGCGCTTCGAGGTCGTCGCGAGCGACGGCGCCGCGCGCTGCGGCCGCCTCACGACCGCCCACGGCGTGGTCGAAACGCCCGTCTTCATGCCGGTCGGCACGCGCGGCGCCGTGAGGAGCCTGGCGCCCGATGACCTCCGGGCGGCGGGCGCCCAGCTCGTGCTCGCGAACACGTACCACCTGTTCCTCCGTCCTGGACACGAGCTGATCCGGACGCTCGGCGGGCTCCACCGCTTCATGGGCTGGGACGGCGCGCTCCTCACGGACTCGGGCGGCTTCCAGGTCTGGAGCCTCTCGAAGCTCCGCCGCATCGCCGAGGACGGCGTGGAGTTCCGCTCACCCGTCGACGGGTCGACCCATTTCCTGTCGCCCGAGCTCGCGGTCGAGGTCCAGCTGGCACTGGGCGCCGACATCATCCACCCGCTCGACGAGTGCCTGGCGTATCCCGCGACGCACGAGGCGGCGGCGCGGTCGCTCGAGCTCACGCTCCGCTGGGCGGCGCGTTCGAAGGCGGCGCACGGAGGGGCCCCCGGCCCGGCGCTCTTCGGGATCGTCCAGGGCGGGACCCACGAGGACCTCCGCCGCCGCGCCGTGAGCGCGACGGTCGCGCTGGGGTTCGACGGCTACGCGATCGGCGGCATGGCGGTCGGGGAGCCCAAGCCCGCGATGTACGACCTCACCGCGCTGGTGGCCGGTCTCCTGCCCGCCGGCCAGCCGCGCTACCTCATGGGCGTCGGCAAGCCCGAGGACCTCGTCCACGCGGTGGCGCGCGGCGTGGACATGTTCGACTGCGTGCTGCCAACGCGCAACGCGCGCAACGGCCAGTGCTTCACCTGGGACGGGCCCGTCACGCTCAAACAGGCCCGCTACGCGAGGGATGGGTTACCGTTGGACCCGGAGTGCGCGTGCTACGCGTGCCGCAGCTTCTCCCGCGCCTACCTGCGCCACCTGTTCATGTCGGATGAGCTGCTCGCGTACCGCCTTCTCTCGCTCCACAACGTTCACTTCTTCCTGCGGCTCGTGCGGGAGATGCGCGCGGCGATCGCGGAGCGGGCGTTCGACTCATTCCAGGCTCGGTTTTTCGCGCGTTATGCAGTCGGCGCTGCCCCGCAGGAAACCGGGGCCGCGCGGGACGACGACGGTCAGACAAGACGCGGGCAGTGACCGCGGCCAGCGCCGGAAACAGAAATCGCGGCACCCGCTGGGCGATCCACGGCGTCGAGGCGCCCATCAACACAACCACGCCCGTCGGCAGGGCGAACCAGAGGCCCCGGCCGGCCATCAGGCGCCCTCGCGTTCGGGATGTTCCCATGGCGGCGAACGGGGCGCTCAGAGGCCGGGTGGCGAGCAGCGCGAGCCACCGGTCCGCGGCGGCGTCGAGGTCGACCGGGATAGCACCCTGACTCGAGCAGCATCGCCACCCGGGCGTCGATGCACTTCAGCGCGTGTGCCTCTATTGCGCGAGGGTCGCATGCACAATGTTCATATCGAAGGCCGCCGCCTGGTTAATCCACGACGCGCGAAGCTGCGTGAACCGCTCAAGACCTTCCGCTGATACGTCCGTAAAGCGGTAAGCCAATTGGAGAGAGACTACCGCCTTTCCATCCGTGCTCTTGGCATATCGAAAGACATTGAACTCCATGTACGCGCGATCGGGTGGCCAAGTGAGAAAATCAATCATTGCCTCGGATTTCTCTTTGCTCACGATCACTCTGGATTGCGCCTTCGGGTTTGAGGCCTTGACTATCTGGGCCAGAATTGCGGCGGCTTTTGTAGGGTCGTTCTCAATTCGAGACAACTGCTGATAGCGAAAACCAACGAGCTTGGTCCATTTATCGAAAGACTCGCTTTCCCGCACAAACTCCACGAGCTTGTCCCCGATTGGTGGCCTGCCAATGAACTTCTTCGAGAACGGCTCCCCATCAATCGAAACAGCAATCTCTTGAGCGCCAGCAAACTGCAGGAGACTCAAGAGCACTGCCGCCAATGCTAGAAGTCGTCTCATCGTTCTCTCCCTATCCTTCTCAGAGTCTGTACCCCGCCAAGGGAACGACTGTGGGAGGAGGGTGGGATGACCCTCGACGACAGCATACTCACGATGCGCCTGCGTGTCATGCGCCGTGCCCAGGAACTGAACAGCGTCACGCTCGCCTGCCGCGCCGACGGGCTCGCCTGGGATTGCCCGGCGAGCTGATCTGCCTCGACACCTTCTACATCGGCAAGCTCAAGGGGGGTCGGCAACGTCTGGCGGGGCGAGGCGTTCAGGGCCGGGCGGCAGGAAGATGCTGACCGCTCGCGCGTTATGCAGTATCATCCGTTGATGTCTCGCGCGAGTGACTGTTCCAGAGGCCCGACTTCCGATGAACGTCGCCCACGCCGCTGACATCGCGTTCGCCGCCTCGGCCTCGCCGGGCGGAGGCGGGTCCGGGGCCGTCGCCACGCAGCTCCTCTTCTTCGCCGCGATCTTCGCGATCTTCTGGTTCCTGCTGATCCGCCCGCAGCAGAAGCAGAAGCGGGAGCGCGAACAGATGCTCGCCGCGCTCAAGCGGGGCGACCGCGTGGTCACGACGGGCGGGTTGTACGGCACGATCACGGGTCTCGACGCGCAGAAGGTCGTGCTGCGCGTGACGGATCAGGTGAAGCTCGAGTTCGACCGCGTGGCCATCGGACGGATCCTGGAGCCACAGGGCGATAAGAATGCCTAGGAACCTCTGGTCGCGGGTGAGCCTCGTCGCCGTCGTGGTTCTCGGCTCCGTCTGGTACCTCTACCCGCCGCAGCGGACGATCAACCTCGGTCTCGACCTGCAGGGCGGCATCCACCTCGTGCTCGGCGTCGAGACCGACAAGCACATTGCGAGTCAGACCGACCGCGCCGCCGAGGATCTCAAGGCCACACTCGAGCGCAAGGGCCTCGCGCTCAAGCGCATCGCGCGCGAGGGCGACGGGACCCTGGTCGTCGAGCTCGCGAACCCGCAGAGCTGGAACGACGCCCTGACCGCGGCGTCCGAACAGCAGGGCTTCGAGCGGCGCGACGAGAACCAGGCCGCGGGGCGCTTCAAGCTCGTGATGAGCGAGCGCGTGATCAGCCGGCTCCGCGACGACGCGGTCCGCCAGGGGCTGGAGACGATCCGCAACCGCATCGACCAGTTCGGCGTGGCGGAGCCGACCATCACGCGGCAGGGGAGCGACCGGATCCTGATCCAGCTGCCGGGCATCCACGATGCGGCGCGGGCGAAGGCGCTCATCGGCAAGACGGCGCTCCTCGAGTTCAAGCTGGTCGACGAGCGCGTGTCAGTCGAGGAGGCGCTCAAGGGCAACCTGCCGGACACCGACGCGATCCTCTACCAGCGGCGTCTGGACAAGGACACGAAATCGGAGCGGAAGATCCCGTACGTGGTCCAGAAGCGGGCGCTCCTCACGGGCGCGGAGCTGACGCGCGCCGAGGTGCAGGCCGACTCGAACACGCCCGGGAACTGGCAGGTCTCGATCGAGTTCACCGCGACGGGCGCGCGGATCTTCGGCGAGGTCACCGAAGCGAACGTGGGCAAGCACCTTGCGATCATTCTCGACGGCACGGTGTACTCGGCGCCCCGCATCAACGAGCGCATCCCCGGCGGGCGCGCGGTCATCACGGGCCAGTTCACGGTGGACGAGGCTCGCGACCTCGCCATCGTGCTCCGCGCGGGCGCGCTGCCCGCCCCGGTCACGATCCTCGAGGAGCGCACGGTGGGCCCGTCGCTCGGCGCCGACTCGATCCGCCAGGGGCTGATGGCGATCACGGCGTCGGCGGTGGTCGTCTTCGTGTTCATGCTCCTCTACTACCGGCTGTCCGGGCTCATCGCCGATGTCGCGCTCGGGCTGAACCTCTTCATCCTCTTCGCCTGCATGGCGGCGATCGGGGCGACGCTCACGCTGCCGGGCCTCGCGGGCATCGCGCTCACGGTGGGCATGGCGGTGGATACGAACATCCTGATCTTCGAGCGCATCCGCGAGGAGCTGCGGGTGGGGAAGACGCCGCGCGCGGCGATCGAGGCTGGGTTCAGGCGGGCGCTGCGGACGATCGTCGACACGCACCTGACCGTCATGGGCACCGCGGTGATCCTCGTGTTCTTCGGGAGCAGTTCCGTCAAGGGCTTCGGGGTGTCGCTGTTCATCGGCCTCCTGGCGAGCCTCTTCACCGCGTACTTTGTCACGCGACTGCTCTTCGACCTCGTCTACATGGGCCGCCGGAAGGTCGAGGCCGTCTCGATCTGACGCCACGATGATCGAGCTCTTCAAGAACCCCAACTACGACTTCATCGGCAAGCGGAAGTGGGCGTACTACTTCTCGATCACGATCACCCTGATCGGCCTCATCTCGCTCGTCGCCAAGGGTGGGCTCCGGTACGACATCGACTTCACGGGGGGCACGCTCATCCAGGTCCGCTTCGAGCAAGCGCCGTCCGTCGCGCAGATCCGCTCGAGCCTATCGACGATCCACCTGGGCGAGTCGGTCATCCAGCGGTTCGGAGACGAGCGCGAGTACATCATCCGCTTGCCGCTCAAAGAGATCCCCTCCGAAGAGGTCTCCCGGTTGGTGCAGTCGGCGCTCGGTGCCGGTGGCGGGCCGCTCGGAAAGTTCGAGATCCGGCGGGTCGAGTTCGTCGGGCCCCAGGTGGGCCGAGACCTGCAGCTGCAGGCGGTGTACCTCGTATTCGTCGGCCTCGTGTGGATCATGATCTACATCGCCCTCCGCTTCGACCTCAAGGGCGGCGTCGCGGCCGTCATCGCCGTCATCCACGACGTCCTCGTGTGCCTGGGCGCGCTCTCGCTCACGAACCGCGAGTTCTCGCTCCCCGTGCTGGCGGCGCTCCTGACCATCATCGGCTACTCCGTCAACGACACGATCGTCGCGTACGACCGGCTGCGGGAGAACCGCGGCAAGATGATCCCGAAGGGGCGCACGTTCGCCGAGCAGATGAACGACGCGGTCAACCAGACCCTCTCGCGGACCGTGCTCACCTCGCTGACCACCTTCTTCTCGGCGGCGGTTCTGCTCTTCTTCGGCGGCAAGACGCTCGAGGACTTCGCGTTCGTCCTCTTCGTCGGGGTCATCACCGGGACCTACTCGACCACGTACATCGCCGCGGCGATCGTCGTGGACTGGACCCAGTACGTGGAGGGGCGACTCCGGCGGTCCAAAAAAGCGGTGGCGAAAGCCTGAAGGACGCGTAAAATCATATGTTTAACCAGAGGGTTTCGCACCGTGACCCAAATTCAGGCGCTGATCGAGGAGATCCCGAAGTACCAGCCCGGGGCTGACCTCAACCTCCTCACCCGGGCGTACGAGTTCTCCGCGGCGTCGCACCGGGGCCAGCAGCGCGCCTCCGGCGAGCCGTACCTCAGCCACCCCCTCGAAGTCGCCACCCTCCTCGTGAACTTCAAGATGGACGTCACGACCGTGACGGCGGGGCTCCTGCACGACGTCCTCGAGGATACGAAGGCCACGAAGGAGGACCTCGAGCGCGAGTTCGGCGCCGATATCGCCGAGCTCGTGGACGGCGTGACGAAGATCGGCAAGCTCGCCTTCTCCTCGCGCGAGGAGCGCCAGGCCGAGAACTTCCGCAAGATGCTCGTCGCCATGGCGCGCGACCTGCGCGTGCTGATGATCAAGCTCGCCGACCGCCTCCACAACATGCGCACCCTCGACTACCTGCCTCCCGACAGGGCGAAGAAGATCGCGCAGGAGACGCTCGACATCTACGCGCCCTTGGCGCACCGGCTCGGCATGGCGAAGGTGAAGGCGGAGCTCGAGGACCTGGCGCTCCGCGCCCTGAACCCGGAGGATTACGTCGACCTCCAGAAGCGCGTCGCCAAGCGCCGCCTCGAGCGCGAGGCGGACATCAACCAGGTGATCGCGATCCTCGAGCGGAAGCTCTCGGAGGTCGGCATCGAGGCGCAGATCCGCGGCCGCCCGAAGCACTTCTACTCGATCTGGAAGAAGATGCACGATCAGGGCCGCGAGTTCGACGAGATCTATGACCTCACCGCCGTCCGTGTCATCACCCCCTCCGTGCGCGACTGCTACGGCGCCCTCGGCGTCATCCACTCGCTGTGGAAGCCCGTGCCCGGCCGCTTCAAGGACTTCATCGCGATGCCGAAGGTCAACATGTACCAGTCGCTCCACACGACGGTCATCGGTCCCAAGGGCGACCCGGTCGAGATCCAGATCCGCACCCGCGAGATGCACCGGATCGCCGAGGAGGGCATCGCGGCGCACTGGCTCTACAAGGAGAAGAAGTCGGGCAAGGACAAGCTCGACGAGTCGCTCCTGTGGCTGCGCCAGCTCATCGAGACGCAGCAGGACATGAAGGACCCGCGCGAGTTCATGGACACCGTGCGGGTCGATCTGTTCCCGGACGAGGTGTATGTCTTCACGCCCAAGGGGGACGTGAAGGCGCTCCCGGAAGGCTCCACGCCGATCGACTTCGCCTACGCGGTCCACACGAAGGTCGGCGAGCGCTGCGTCGGTGCGAAGGTGAACGGCAAGCTCGTGCCGCTCCGCTACACGCTGCGCCAGGGCGACATCGTCGAGATCGTCACCTCGCCGAACCAGCATCCGAGCCGCGACTGGCTCAAGATTGTCAAATCCACTCGCGCCCGCTCGAAGATCAATCAGTGGCTCAAGGTCGAGGAGCGTGCCCGCTCGATCGAGCTGGGCCGGGAGCTCTTCGAGCGCGAGGCCAAGAAGTACCGGCTCAACCCGACGGCGCTGCTCGGCGGCGAGGAGATCAAGAAGGCGGCGGCCGACCTCGGCTACTCGACCGGGGACGACCTGCTGGCGGCGCTCGGCTATGGCAAGAGCTCCGTGCACCAGCTCTTGAACAAGGTCGTACCCGGCGCCCTCATCGAGCCGCCGGAGCGCGCCAAGACGGCGACCGCAGCGCCACGCCCGAAGACCGACCAGGGCGTCCGCATCCGCGGCGTGGACGACCTGCTCGTCCGCTTCGCCAGGTGCTGCAACCCGCTCCCCGGCGACCAGATCGTGGGCTTCATCACCCGGGGGCGCGGGCTCACGGTCCACGCGCGCGACTGCCTGACCGTCGCCAAGAGCGTCCTCGACCGGGAGCGGCTCATCGACGTCGAGTGGGACGTCGCGGAGCCCGCCAAGCGGCCCGTGAAGGTCGCCGTCTACATCGGCAGGGACCGCCCGGGGCTCCTGGCCGAGATCACCGGGGCGATTTCGTCGCGCAACGGCAACATCACCAAGGCCGAGGTCACGGTGACCGACGACCGTCGGGGTATCAACCACTTCGTGATCGAGGTCGCCGACCTCCACCAGCTCCAGGACATCATCGGCGCGATCCGCGAGATCAGGGACGTCATCAACGTCGAGCGCGTCCGGGGGCTCTAGGAGCGGCGAGGCGGGGCAGGGTCGATGCTCAGAAAACCCCACTTCGCCCTGAACCTGCCCCGCCTCGCCGCCCCTCTACCCGTGGGCGCGCCCGCCAGAGACCGGGCATGATGACGCGGCGGCAGTTCGAGGCGCTGGTGGAGCGGGGGCTACGTCGCCTGCCCCGGAAGTTCAAGGACAAGCTCGCGAACATCGCCGTCGTCGTCGAGGACTGGCCGGACGACGAGACGCTCGCCGACCTCGGGATCGAGCCGCCCGACACACTCTACGGGCTCTACCGGGGCGTCGATCTCACGCACCGCGACTCCAGCTACGGCAACGTGCTCCCCGACACGGTCACGATCTACCAGGGCCCGATCGAGGAGGACTGCGCCGACGAGGAGGAGATGGCGGAGCTCGTGCGCGAGACCGTGATTCACGAGCTCGGCCATTACTTCGGCCTGGACGACGAGACGATGGAGCGCATCGAGGACTCGGACGTCTAGGGAGAACGTGTCAGGGGCCCGGCGGCTCGTGGATGCCCTCGCCGCCGTCGCCTCCCGCTACGATCCCCCGGCGCGGAAGGAGAAGCTCCGCCTGCTCGACGCGCTCGAGGGCTGCGCCCTCCCGCGGCCGGCGTCGCTCGTCCGTCTCCACGAGACGCTGTGCTTTCTCCAGGCGTACGCCGACGGTCCCGAGGTCCTCGAGCGCGTCGATCGCGCGCTCGCGGAATTCCCCCAGCGCGTGATGCGGCTCGGGCCCGCCGCGCGGAAGCGCCTCCACGACTCCGGGATCGCGAACGCGACGCTCGATTACCCGTTCGGCTTTCCGATGGCTCGCTGGCTCACGTCGCGTTTTCCGCGCGACTGCGAGGTCGCCTGGGCACGCTTTGAGGACACGGAGCGCTTGGACGAGACGCTGTCGCTCCTCGCCGCGGCGGCGGAGGGGGACGCGTTCAGCGACGGCGGGATCGGCTGGCGCGCGTGGCTCCGCGTCGCCAAAGGCGGCCGGCGGATGACCGACCTCCAGCTCCTCGTCGAGCTGTTCGAGCGGACCGGGCTCCCGGAGGAGACACGCGACTGGCTCTATGAGAGCCTGGCGCTGCCGGTCCTGTGGCGCCCGCGGGGCGTCGGCGCCTCGCGCACACTCGCGCGGGTCTCGCCGTCGCGCCTGTTCTTCCACGCGGACGGGCTCGAGCGGCACGTCGCGGCGCTCGGCGAGACGCTCGCGGCACCGCTGCCGTCGCTCCGGCCGGCGCCGCGCGGCCTGGCCGAGTCGCTGATCGACGCGGCCCGCGTGGCGATGGCCACGCGCCAGCGCGAGCTCCACGCCTTCTCGCATCCGAATCCCGACGACGTCCTCCTGGCTGACGGAGACCGCGGCGTACGGCTCGCCTTCATCGGGATCCAGCCGGGCTTCCGCCTCCCGCTCGAGGGCTACTACGCTTTCCTCGCCCTCAAGAACGGGATCCCGGTGGCCTACGGCGGCGGCTGGGAGCTCTTCGGCACGCTCGACTTCGCCGTCAACGTCTTCGCGTCGTTCCGCCAGGGCGAGTCGGCGTCCCTCGCGACCGAGCTGCTCCGCGCGTACCGGCGCATCTTCGGGATGCGGACGATCGCCGTGGACCGCTACCAGCTCGGCCACGAGAGCACAGAGGCGCTGCGCTCGGGGTCGTTCTACTTCTACCATCGTCTCGGCTTCCGGCCCCGCGATCCGGACGTGCTGCGTGTGCTGGACGCCGAGCAGTCGAAGATCGCAGCGGACCGGTCGTATCGCTCGCCCGTCCCCGTCCTCAAGCGGCTCGCGGGAGCCGAGGTCTATCTGACGCTCCCGGGCGGCCATCCCGAGCCCGAGAAGCGCCTCCGCGCGACGGACGTCTCGGCGCTCGTCGCACGCCTCATCGCGCGCGAATTCGGCGGCGACCGGCTCGCCGCGGTGAGGGAGTCGACGGCGCGGGTGCGGCGCGCGCTCGGCGTCGCCAACTGGACCGCGTGGCCGACGGCCGAGCGGCGCGCCTTCGCGCAGATGTCGCCGGTCGCTGGGCTCATCACGGATCTCGAGAAGTGGACCGCCGCGGAGCGTCGCCACCTGCTCCGGGTCCTCCGCGCCAAGGGAAGCGGGAGCGAGCGCGCGTACGCCAACCTCCTCGACTCGCATCGGCGGTTTCAACAGAGCCTCGAGGCGCTGGTCAGCTCATAGGTCTCGCGGGTAGACCAGCTGCGGCTCGGTCGCGTAAGTTTTGGCTTGACAAGGACTTTCATTCCTCCTTATGGTTTCAGCAGATGCTGAAAGACGCGGAGCCAGAGAAACATGCTGAAATCCGGGGAGATCCGACCACAAGTGGCTCAGCGGCTTCGGGAGCTTCTTCCCACGGCGAAGGCCTGGGAGGAAACGGCCGACACGAAAATCTCCGGACAGCGTGTGGACTTAGTCGCGAAGTTCCGGCTGATCGACCAGGAGCACACGTTGGTCGTTGAGATCAGCCCACTGGGGCAACCCCGACAGATCAGGGCGGTCGTGACCCGGCTCGCCGAGATCCGACGCGATCTGCCGGAGGCGTATCCGGTCGCCGCCGCCGTCTACATCGGGCCGCAGAGCGCCCGGATTCTCACGAGCCACAACCTCGGCTATGTCGACCTCTCGGGCAACTGCTACCTCGCCTTTGGGAACGTCCTGATCGAGAAGGAAGGCAAGCGCAACGTCCGCCCCTCCGTGCGTCCCCTCCGCTCGCTCTTCGCTCCGCGCGCGACCCGCGTCATCCGCGTGCTCCTCGTCGAGCCGGCGCGGGCGTGGCGGCTCGAGGAGCTGGCGCACGCGGCGGCGGTAAGCCTGGGCCACGCCCATAACGTCGTGAAGCGACTCGAGCAGCTCGCCTGGGTGGAGCGCGAGGAGAGCCAGAAGATCCGCCTCGGGAAGCCGGCGGACCTCCTCGAGAGCTGGTGCGAGTCGTACACGTACCGGACCAATGAGATCAGCTCGTACGTCGCCCCCGAGCGCGTGACCCGAACGTTCATGAGCGAGATCGCGCGCGTGGCGACGGCGCAGGGGCGCCGTTACGGGTTCACCCTCAATGCCGGCGTGTCGCTCGTGGCCCCGAGCCTCCGCGTACCGGCCGTGCACTGCTACCTCGAAGGCGACCCGGCCCCGATCGCCGCGGCGCTCGGCCTCCGCGCGACGGCCGAGGCGGACGGCGCCGTGCACTTTCTCGCGCCCTACGACCCCGGCGTGTTCTACGGCGCGCTGGAGAAGGGCGGGCTCAGGGTGGTATGTCTGCCGCAGCTCTACGCCGACCTCCTGCATCACGAGCGGCGTGGGCGCGAGCAGGCCGAACATCTCCGGCGCGAGGCCATGGGCTACTGAGCGCCGAGCCTCGCGCCCGAGCGTGCTGCGGTGAATCCAGAACGGGGAGGAGGTGACGCTGTCGATGAAGAAGAAGGCGGCCAAGAAAAAGAAGAAGTAGTGCTGCGGGTCCACGGTGGGGGGCAGTCGCCTCCCACCCGCGACGATCCGGGAGGGGGCCACGCCCCCTCCCGTTTGTGCCTGTGCTTAAATGACCTTGGTGACCTTGCCCGCCTTGAGACACCGGGTGCAGACGCGCACGCGCCGGGTCTTGCCGGCGATCTGCGCCCGTATCGAGACGAGGTTCGGAAGCCACCGGCGCTTCGTGAGCTTGTGCGCGTGGCTGATCGTATGACCCACCGAGGGGCCCTTCCCGCAGATATCGCACCGCTGCGCCATGAACGCTCCTCGGAATGGATGGCGGTCTCGGGAGACGACGGCACTGTATAGCACGGGCACGCGCTCGACGCAAACGGCGACGCCGGATCTCCGGACGCCGCTCCAGTTCCTGAAGGGCGTCGGGCCCCGGCGCGCGGCTCAGCTCGAGCGGAAGGGACTCCGCACCGTCGAGGACGCGCTCTTCTTCCTGCCGCTCCGCCACGAGGACCGCACCCGGCTCGTGCCCTTCCGCGCGCTCCAGCCGGGCCAGGTCGCCACGTGCTCGGGGACGATCGTGGGCCTCTCGCCACCGCCGCCGGGACGGCCACGGGCGCCGTTCGTCGCCATGCTTCGCGACGAGAGCGGCTACGCGCAGGCGAGCTGGTTCAACGGCGCCTATCTCGCGCGCGTGTTCAAGCGTGGCCAACGGCTCGTCCTGCACGGCCGGGTCACGCGCTTCAAGGGCGCGATCGTGATCCAGCAGCCGGACTACGAGCTCATCGAGAGCGGCGAGGACGACCGGCTGCACACGGGCCGGCTCGTGCCCGTGTACTCGCTGACCGAAGGGCTCGCGCAGCGCGCGCTCCGCTCGCTCATGTGGCGCATCGTCGACACCTTCGCGCGAGAGGTGCCGGAGGCGCTCCCTGACGCAGTCAGAGCGCGGCGTAAGCTCGTCACGCTCCCACAGGCGCTCAGCGACTGCCACTTCCCCGAGACCGACGCGGCGCTCGACGCCGCGCGCCACCGACTTGCGTTCGACGACTTCCTGTTGCTCCAGCTCGGCCTCGCCATCCTGCGCTCGCGGACGACGCGCGCGCGCGGCCTCGCGATGAACCCGCGGGGCGAGCTCGTCGCCCGGCTCCGCGCTTCGCTGCCGTGGCCGCTCACCCGCGCGCAGGAGCGCGTGTGGGACGAGATCCGGCGGGACATGGCGTCGCCGTTCCCGATGCACCGGCTGCTCCAGGGCGACGTCGGCTCGGGCAAGACGATCGTCGCGGCCCTCGCGGTCCTGACAGCCGTCGAAGCCGGCTACCAGGCCGCGGTGATGGTGCCGACCGAGATTCTCGCCGAGCAGCACTTCATGACCTTTCGCCAGCTCCTCGAGCCGCTCGGCGTGCCGGTGACGCTGCTCACCTCGTCGCTCAAGCTGCGCGAGCGCGCGGCGCGCCGGGCAGGGCTCGCCGCGGGGGAGATCTCGTGCGTCGTCGGCACGCACGCGCTCGTGCAGGGGAGCGTGGAGCTGCGCCGCCTCGGGCTCGCGGTCGTGGACGAGCAGCACCGGTTCGGCGTCGAGCAGCGCGCCCGGCTCCGTGGCAAGGGCGAGCATCCCGACCTCCTCGTGCTGACGGCGACGCCGATCCCAAGAACGCTCGCGCTGACGCTCTACGGCGACCTCGACGTCTCGGTCCTCGACGAGCTGCCGCCGGGCAGGCGCCCCGTCGTCACCGTCGCGCGCACCGAATCGAAGCGCCGCGAGATCTACGAGTTCCTGCGCGACGAGATCGGCCGCGGCCGCCAGGTCTACGTCGTCTACCCGCTCGTCGAGGAGTCGGAGGCGCTGGACCTCAAGGCGGCGACGGACATGGCGCGGCATCTCGCCGAGGACGTCTTCCCCGACCTCACCGTCGGGCTCATGCACGGGCGGCTCGGCTTCGAGGCGAAGGACGCGATCATGCGCCGGTTCAAGGCGGGCGAGATCCACATCCTCGTCTCGACGACCGTGATCGAGGTCGGGATCGACGTCCCGAACGCGTCGGTGATGCTCGTCGAGCACGGCGAGCGCTTTGGGCTCTCGCAGCTCCACCAGCTCCGCGGGCGCGTCGGGCGCGGGCCGTGGAAGTCGTACTGCATCCTCCTTACGGGCGGCCGCCTCGCCCCGGAGGCCGAGCGGCGCATCGGCGCGATGGTCGAGACGAACGACGGGTTCAAGATCGCCGAGGTTGACCTCGAGTTGCGCGGGCCCGGCGAGTTCTTCGGCACCCGGCAGTCGGGCTTGCCTGAGTTCCGCACCGCCGACCTCCTCCGCGACGGGGCGATCCTCGAGGAGGCGCGCCAGGAGGCCCAGGCGATCATCGCCGCCGACCGCGAGCTCCGCGACCCGGCGCACGGTGGACTGCGCGCGAGCCTGCTGGCCCGCTGGCGCGGTAAGCTCGCGCTCGCGAGCGCGGGCTGAGCGGCGCATGCGCGTGATCGCCGGCTCTCTCAAGGGGCGCCGTCTCGTCACGCCCCGCGGTACCACGACCCGCCCGACCGCCGACCAGGTGCGCACGGCTCTCATGGACACCCTGACGCCACGGCTTCCGGGCTCGCGCGTGCTCGACCTCTTCGCCGGCGCGGGCGGCGTCGGCCTCGAGGCGCTCTCGCGGGGCGCCACGCACGCGACGTTCGTCGAGGGCCAGGCACGCGCCGTCGCCGCGCTCGGCGCGAACATCAAGGCGCTCGGCGTCGAGGCGCACGCGCGCGTGCTCCGCCTCGACGTCGGCCGTGCCCTCGAACGCCTGGCCGCGGAGGGCGCGCAGTTCGGGATCGTCTTCCTCGACCCACCGTACGCGACCGACCTCGCGGCGCACACGCTCGAGACGCTCGGGGCGGGTCCCGTCTTGGCACCCGGCGCGATCGTCGTGGCCCAGCACCCGACCAAGCGCGCGCCCGCTCCGGAAGTTGGCGGTCTGAAAGCGTTTCGGACGCGCCGATTCGGAGAGACAACCTTGACTTTCTTTCGAGCCGAAGGGTAGCCTGAGGGCCGTGGCCAAGCGCGCGGTCTATCCGGGCATGTTCGATCCCGTGCACAACGGCCACATCGACGTCATCCAGCGCAGCCTCCAGATCTTCGACGAGCTGATCGTCGCGGTCGTCGCGAACCCCTCGAAGCAGCCGCTCTTCACGGTCAAGGAGCGCCTCGAGATGATCGACGAGGCGACGGCCGGGCTCAGCAACTTCCGCATCGTCGCGTTCGACGGGTTGCTGATCGACCTGGTCGCCCGCGAGCGCGCCGACTGCATCGTGCGCGGCATCCGCGCGGTCTCGGACTTCGAGTACGAGTTCCAGATGGCGCTGATGAACCGCAAGCTCCGGTCGACGGTCGAGACGGTGTTCCTCATGCCGCACGAGAAGTACACGTACATCTCCTCGCGCCTCATCAAGGAAGTCGCCGGCTTCGGCACGTCGGTGACGGGAATGGTCCCGACGATCGTCGAGAAGCGGCTGGCGGAAAAGTTCCCTCCCAAGTAACCCGGCGGGCCGCCGCCGAAGGAGCCACACGCCGTGCTGGCCGAACGCCTGAAGACGCTTGCCCCGTCGTCGACGCTCGCGGTGCAGGCCAAGGCCAAGGCGCTCCGCGCGCAAGGCGTCGACGTGATCTCGTTCGGGGCGGGCGAGCCAGACTTCGACACGCCCGAGCGCATCAAGGCCGCCGCAGTGGAGGCGATGCGGCGCGGCCAGACGAAGTACACGGAGGTCGCCGGCATCTCCGAGTTGCGCCAGGCCGTGTGCGCCAAGCTCAAGCGGGACAACGGGCTCGAGTACGAGCCCGGCGACGTCCTCGTCTCGTGCGGTGCCAAGCACGCGCTCTTCAACATAGCCGTCGCGGTCTTGAACCCCGGCGACGAGGTCCTGATCCCGAGCCCGTACTGGGTCTCGTATCCGGAGCAGGCGCGGCTCGTCGGCGGCGTGCCGGTGGAGGTCGAGACGCGGGAGGCGACGGGGTTCGACCTCGATCCCGATCGGCTGCGCGCGGCCGTCGGGCCGCGCACCAAGGTGATCATCCTCAATAGCCCGAACAACCCGACGGGCGCCGTCTTCTCGCGCGAGGCGCTCACCGCGGTCGCCCGCTTGGCGGTCGAAACGAGGCTGCTCGTGGTCTCCGACGAGTGCTACGAGGCGCTCACGTTCGACGGGCGTCACGTCTCCATCGCCTCGCTCGGTCCCGAGATCAAGGCGCGGACGCTCGTCGTCAACACGTGCTCCAAGGCGTATGCGATGACCGGCTGGCGCATCGGCTATGCGGCGGGACCGCGCGAGCTGATCCGCGCGATGACCGACGTCCAGAGCCAGATGACGTCGAACGCATCGTCCGTGGCCCAGTGGGCGGCGGTCGAGGCGCTCGCGGGATCCCAGGATGACGTCGGGAAGATGGCGGCAGAGTTCGACCGGCGGCGCCACCTCATCGTCGACGGCCTCAACACGCTGGACGGCGTCTCGTGCGTCATGCCGAAGGGCGCGTTCTACGCGTTCGCGAACGTGTCGGGGCTCTTCGGACGGAGCTGGAAGAGCGCCGGGACGACGGTGCGGCTCGCCGGCTCGCTCGACGTCGCCGCGTTTCTGCTCGAGCAGGCGCGCGTGGCCGTCGTGCCGGGGCTCGACTTCGGCTCCGACGCCCACGTGCGCCTCTCCTACGCGACGAGCGACACCCTGATCAAGGAAGGGCTCGCGCGCATGGACGCCGCGATCCGCAAGTTGCTGTAGACTAGGCCCGCTCGGAGGAGAACCGGATGAAGCTCGAAGGCTCGTACGACGTGCCCGCGCCGCGCCAGAAGGTCTGGGACGCGTTCCTCGACCCCAAGCAGCTCCGCAAGGCGATCCCCGGCTGCGAAAAGCTCGAGGCGCTCGGGAACGACGAGTACAAGGCGACGCTGAAGATCGGCGTGGCGGCGGTGAAGGGAACCTTCGAGGGCAAGGTGCGTCTGTCGGACAAGAAGCCGCCCGAGTCGTACCGCCTCGCGGCCGAGGGCAGTGGCGGCCCGGGCTTCGTCAAGGCCGACACGGTGATCACGTTCACCGAGACCGACGGCGGCACGCGCGTCTCCTACAGCGCCGACGTACAGGTGGGTGGGCTGATCGCCGGCGTTGGCCAGCGGATGATCGGCGGCGTGTCGAAGATGATGGCCGATCAGTTCTTCAACCGCATGAGCGAATTGTTGCAGTCCGCCTGACCGCGCGCCCCATGGCCGCCCGCTACCTCGAGCCACGCCTGGAGCGGTCCTCGCGCGCCGAGATGACGCGGCTGCAGACGCGGCGGCTCAGGGAGCAACTCCGGCACGCGTACACACACAGCCCGTTCTACCGTCGCAAGCTGAGGGCGGCGGGCGTCACGCCCGCGGCCGTCCGCACGCTCGACGATCTTCGGAAGCTCCCGTTCACGACGAAGGACGAGCTGAAGGAGAATCAGGCGGTGAAGCCCCCATGGGGCGACGTGCTCGCCGTGCCATTCGCCGACGTGCTCCGCGTCCACATGACGTCGGCGACGACGGGACGCCCGCTCGCGTTTCTCGACACGCGGGAGGACTGGCACGGCTTCTACCATTCGTACGCGCGCTCGCTCTACGCGTACGGCGTCCGCAGGCCCGACGTCGTCATGGCCGCGTTCTCGTACGGGCCGTGGATCGGCTACTGGTCGGGCTTCTACGCGGCGCAGGACCTGGGCTGCCTCGTCTTCCCCGTCGGCGGGCTCACGACCGACCAGCGGATCGACGCGCTGCTGAGCTACCCGATCACGGTGCTCGGCTGCACGCCCTCCTACGCGCTCTTCCTCGCCGAGGCCGCGGGGAAGAAGGGGATCGACCTCGCCAAGCAGGCGAAGGTCCGCATCACATGGCACACGGGCGAGCCGGGCGCCTCGATCCCCGCGACCAAGGCGAAGATCGAGGCGGCGTTCGGCGCGAAGGCGTTCGACCTTCCCGGGCTCACCGAGATCGCCGCGTGGGGGTTCGAGTGCGACGCGCGCGCCGGCCTGACGCACGTGCACGAGGACTACTGCTATCCCGAGATCCTCGACGAGCAGGACCGGCCCGTCGGCCCGGGCGGGCGCGGCGAGCTGGTCTTCACGAGCCTCTACCGGAAGGCGATGCCGCTCATCCGGTACCGCACACGCGACATCGTCCAGGTCGCCGACAGGAAGTGCCCGTGCGGTCGCACCCTGATCGCCCTGGAGGGCGGCGTTCTCGCGCGCCTCGACGACATGAGGAAGATCCGTGGAATCATCGTCTACCCGCGGCGCATCGAAGAGCTGGTGCGCCCCCACGCGGGCGTGGACGAGTTCCAGATCGTCTTTCGGCGGCACGAGGGGCTCGACGACGTCCTGATCCGCATCGACCCCTCGCCATCGCTGTCGGGCGCCGAGCGCGACGGGCTCAGGGCGAGGCTCGTGGAGGACCTGCGGACCGGACTCGGGATTCGCGTGACGGTGGAGATCGGCGAGCCAGGGTCACTGCCCCGGTGGGATCATAAGGCCAAGCGCGTGAAGGACGAGCGCACCGAAGTGCCGTTCTAGCCGGATCGGGCCCTTCCCACCGCGGCGCCCATCCGAAGCGGCTGTTTATACGTGCTTGACCGGCCCACCGGGGAAGGGTAGATTTGGTCAGGATTCAGACCAATGAAAACACTCCCCCTGGCCGAAGCCAAGGCCAAGCTCAGTCGCCTGGTGGATCGCGTCGCGGAGACTGACGAGGAGATCCTCATCACGCGGAATGGCCGCCCCGCGGCCGTTCTTGTCAGCCCCGACGAGTACGAATCGTGGAAGGAGACCCGAGCGGTGCAGTCTGACCGCGAGCTGATGCAGGAGATCCGACGAGGATTGCGCGCACTCAGGAGGGGTGGACGGATCTATACCCTCGAAGAACTGATCCCCGACGACTGACGCGATCGTCTACCGCCTTCGCGTTCCACAATCCGTCGAGAATCTCATCAGGGGTCTTCATCCTGGCCTCAAGCGCAAGGTTCGGGCGGGCCTCGATGTCATCCGTGAGAATCCCGCTGCGGGAAAGGAGCTTCGCGACGATCTCGCGGGGCTGCACAGTCTTCGAGTTGGACGGTTCAGGATCATCTACCGGATTGCCCCGAAGCGGCTGATCGAACTGGTTGCCCTCGGCCCCCGCCGCACGATCTACGAGGACACGGTTCGGCTTCTCCGCCGGGAACGTGGACCGCGGCGGTAGCTGGCCGCAGATGGGCCTTTCATTCGCGGCCTAAGGCCTTTTCGGTCCCGGATTGATCTCTAAAGCGCTAGCTCGAGCGCGGCGACGGAGGCGCTGGCGGCTCGACCCGCGGCGTCGACTGGAGCGGTTGGTAGGTGGGCACCCAGACCCACACATGCGGCCATGTCACGCCATCACCGTGCAACTCCCAGCGGCCGGTCGGCAGCACGATCTCGGGCGCCGGTTCCACCCGTGGCGTCGGCACGTCGTAGCTCAGGTTTGGTTCTGGTGAGTAGCCCACAGGAGGGACGACGTAGACGACCGGTGGTGACTGCACGTACACGACCGGCGGTGACTGCACGTAGACCACCGGTGGAGGCGTTTGAACGACGGACGGACCGAAACGGAGGAACTTAAACCGCACCGGCCCTTGAGCGGTCTGCGGGTGTGCGCCGCTCGACGGGTGTGCGAGGGCCGGCGGCAGCACCCCCCGATCATGTGACCGGCCGTCGTGCCAGGCCAGTGCCACCCCGGGTAGGAGCAGAACCCAGGCTAGCGTGGCGATCGCGAGTCTCTTGGACCTATCCTTCACGGAGCCTTCCCGGCTCAGCCACAAACCCGGTTCGCTGCGCCTCACACCGGCTGATAGATGACCCGACCGCACTGATCGCAGTGGGGCCGCTGCATCCAATATTGTCCGGGCCATCCGCATGATGACGGCGCCAGGATGCCGCCGGCGCCGATCATGGCCGGACCGATGAAAGGCGACGACGGCAAGGGCCGCAATGAGCTTCTTCATGGGGACCTCCTACACTCGTACAGACGAAGCAAAGCGCGGTCCATTCACACGCTTAACTGTTTAGGCGACGAGGGATGAATCTTACCCGATTATCTCGTTGAGGCCTTCAACGACGCGATCAACTTCCTCCTCGGAAGCGCGCGCCAGACGCCGCCCGATCCGCTCCACGGAGAGAGTCCGGATCTGACTGATCCTAACCCACGATCGCTTCGGTAGGCCCGAGGCGCTACTCTCCGATGCGAGCGAAAGCCAGCGCGTGGTTCTTGACTGGTCAGGGCGACGGCAATGACCGTCGCCGCCCCTGGGAATTGCGACGCTTCTGTTCTATGTGTCCAGCTATTACTACGTGCTCGATGCGACGCTGCTCGTGAAATCCGGCGTGCTGGCAGCGACGGGTGTCGTGCTGCTCGCCGCGCGCTGGCTGGTGCTTTACGTCGTCATGCCGGAAGAGGGCGCCCATGCGTAGCGCGGTCGCGTTCATTTCCTGCGCAATGGTTCTCGCGCTGCTCAACTTCTCGATCGTCGGGAAGGAACGCCAACTGGAAAGCGGCAAAGTCGTCTTTCTCGAGCTCGCTCCCGTGGATCCGCGCTCGCTCATGCAAGGGGATTACATGGCCCTTCGCTTCAAGATCGCGAACGACGCGCGGCCGGCGATGGATCGCTCGGAGTCGTCCGCCGGCCGCCGTTTCCAGGGTGATCTCACGACCGCGGACGGGCGTATTGTGGCCGCACTGGACCCGGCTTCCGTCGCGACGTATCGTCGCCTGGACGACGGAACGCCGCTTGCCCCGAACGAAGTCCTGCTTCGCTACCGGGTGCGCGGAGGCCAAGTCAAGTTCGCGACCAACGCTTTCTTTTTCCAGGAAGGCACCGCCAAGCGCTACGAGGGAGCGCGCTACGGAGAATTCCGGGTCGCGCCGGACGGGGAACTGCTTCTCACTGGACTTCGCGGCAAGGAGCTTCAGCCGCTGTAGCAAGGGGGTTAGCGCACTTCCAGCGTTACGCGCCGGAGCGCCGGGCCCTCCGGATGCACCGTGATCCGGGCGACTAGGCGACATGCAACGTAATCCTTCATTCATTCATCGGTTACCGCGCCTGTCCAACCTCGCTCAAGTCGTGTTACAAGGAGGGCGCCAATCGGCTTAAGGAGGCTTCGGTGAAGGCGGCGTTTTTCAAGGAGCACGGCGGCGCGGAGAAGGTCCTCTACGACGACTACCGCGATCCGGTCCCCGGGCCCGACGACATCGTCGTGCGCGTCGGGGCGTGCGGGCTCAACCACGTGGACATGCTCCTGCTCGACGGGCGCTTCCCGCCGCCCGAGGGCTTGCCCCACGTCAACGGCTGCGAGGTGACCGGCACGATCGAGACCGTGGGCGCGGCGGTGCGGGGGCTCGCGCGGGGCCAGCGCGCGATCATCTTCCCCGGCTTCGCCTGCGGGAGGTGCGAATACTGCGTGCGTGGCGAGCGGACTGTCTGCGTGAGTTACGGCTACCTCGGCGCGCACAGGGACGGCGGCTACGCCGAGCTGGTGAAGGCGCCCGCCGCGAACATCCTCCCGCTGCCCGAGGCGATCTCCTTCGAGGCGGGCGCCGCGCTGCCGATGGCGATGCTCACCGCGTGGCACGCGCTGGTTGCGAAGGCGGAGCTCAAGCCCGGCCAGACGGTGCTGGTTCAGGCGGCGGGGAGCGGCGTCGGGAGCGCCGCGATCCAGATCGCCCGCCTCGTGGGCGCGCGTGTCATCACCACCGTTGGCAGCGACGACAAGACCGAGTTCGCGAGGTCGCTCGGCGCCGAGCGCGTGGTCAACTACCGCACTCACGACTTCGTCGAAGCAGTCAGGACGTGGACGAACAAACGCGGCGTGGATGTCGTCGTCGAGCACATCGGCGGCGAGACCTTCGAGAAATCGATCCTGGCACTCACCCGTCTCGGCACGCTCGTGACGATCGGCTCGCACGACACCCACTGGGGGCGCCTGGACCTCCGTCACGTCTACTCGAAGAACCTCAGGGTCGTGGGGACCAACCTGGGCTCGATCCTCGAGCTCCGCACGATCCTCGACTACGTCACGGAGGGCCGTCTCAAACCGGTGATCGATCGCGCGTTCCCCCTTGAGAACGCGCGCGCGGCCGTGCAGTACGTGCTCGACCGGAAGAACAAGGGCAAGGTGCTGCTGGTCCCGTGACGGAGGCTCAGCCATGAGCGGCTTTCTGAGAGTGGAGCGGACAGGCGCTGTGGCCACGATCTGGATCGACCGCCAGGCGAAGATGAACACGATGACGGTCGCCATGCGCAACGAGTTCCCCGGGATCTTCGCCGGCCTCGACGCCGACGCGGCGGTGCGCGCCGTCGTCGTCCGCGGCGCGGGCGGCAAGGCCTTCAGTGCGGGCGGCGACGTGTCCGAATTCCTCACGCTGGCGCCGGCCGATCTCGAGCTGTGGGGAGACACGCTGACCTCGGCGGAGCGCTGTCGCAAGCCGGTGATCGCGGCCATCGACGGGTATACGATGGGGGCCGGCCTCGAGCTGGCGGTCGCGTGCGATTTTCGTATCGCCACGCGGCGGTCGGAGTTTTCATTTCCCGAGGTGAGGCTCGGCATGATCCCGGGGAGCGGCGGCACGCAGCGCACGCTGCGGCTCGTGGGGATGACGCGCGCGAAGCTGCTCATGCTGACGGGCCGGCGCATCTCGGCCGCCGAAGCGGAGGCGTGGGGGCTCATCACCCAGGCCGTGCCGAACGACGGGCTGGACGAGGCCGTGGCCGCGCTCGCGGCCGAGCTCGCCGAGCGGCCGCCGCTCGCGCTCCGCACGCTGAAGCTGGTCTTGAACCGCGGGGCTGAGGCGCCCCTTGAGACCGCGCTCGAGCTGGAGCGCAAGGCGTACGCGTGGCTCCGGTCCACGCACGACTACGCCGAGGGCGTGACCGCGTTCCTCGAGAAGCGACCGCCGAAGTATACGGGGAGATAGGCCGTGGCTCACTCCTTCGGGCTGATCCTGGCGAATCGCGCTGTCGTCCTCGGCGCGATCAAGGCGCGCGCGCTTCTCGATCTCACCGTCGAGGCCGAGCGTGCCGGCGTCTTCGACGCCGTCTGGGTAGGCGACAGCCTCCTCGCCAAGCCGCGTCTGGAGTCCGTCACGCTCCTCTCGGCCCTCGCGGGGGTGACGGGCGGGCTCAGGCTCGGTGTCGGGTGTCTCGCGACGTTCGTCCACCGCCACCCGGTGCTCTTCGCCCAGCAGTGGGCGAGCCTCGACGTGCTGTCGAACGGGCGCGCCTGGCTCGTGGTCTGCATCGGCGGGCCGAGCGAGGCGAGCGCCGCGCAGGCGGCCGAGCACGCCGTGATGGGCGTCCGCTCGAGCGAGCGGGTGGGGCGCCTCGAAGAGGGCATCGTCATCCTCCGCAAGCTCTTCCACGAGGCGAACGCGTCGCACCACGGCGGCTTCTACGCGTTCAAGGACGTCACGCTCCAGCCGCGGCCGGTGCAGAGCCCGTGCCCCATCTGGATCGCGTCGAACCCTACGGGCCTCACCTGGAAGGGCGGCGCCAGCGCCTCGGAGGTCGCAGTGGAGCGCGCCTATCGCCGCGTCGCCCGCTACGCCGACGGCTGGATGACGAACAAACTCTCGCCGGCGGAGTTTCGGACGCAGCTCGCGCGAGTCAGCGCGATGGCGCGGGAGGAGGGGCGCGACCCCACGAAGCTCGGGAGCGCGCTCTACCACAACATCAACATCAACGAGGACCGCGCGCGGGCCCTCGAGGAGTCGAAGGCGTTCCTCGACACCTACTACACCGCGAAGTTCACACGAGAGTTCGTCGAGCAGTGGACCATCGCCGGGAGCCCGGGCCAATGCATCGCCGAGCTCCGCGCGTACTTCGACGCGGGTGTCGGCCACATGGCGCTCCGCCTCGCCTCCTGGGACCAGCAGGGCCAGTTCAAGCGCTTCCTCGGCGAGGTCGCGCCGGCATTCGGAGGACGCTGATGGGGCTCGGAGACCTCGCGTGAAAATCACCGGCGTCGATGCGATCCCGCTCGCCGTCCCGCTGCGTGAGGGCACGCCGCCGTCTCCGTGGACGGCAGGGGCGGGCCGGCAGATCCTGGTGCGTCTCACCACGGACGAGGGACTGACCGGTTGGGGCGAGTGCTTCGCCTACGGCGCGACCCTCGCCGTCACGAGCGTCGTCGAGGAGGCGCTCGCGCCGATTGTGCTCGGCCAGGACCCGACGCAGATCGAGCCGCTCGCGGACCGCATGCACAAGGCCCTCATGATCTGGGGGCGGCGTGGGCTCGCGATGATGGCGGTGAGTGGTGTGGAGCTGGCGCTGTGGGATCTTTGCGGCAAGGCGCGCGGTGTGCCCGTCTACCAGCTCCTGGGCGGGCTATGCCAGTCGCGCGCCCGCGTCTACGCGAGCCTCCTCCGGTACGAGACGCCGACGCACGTCCGGCAGGCCGTTTCGGCGGCGCTCGTCCTCGGGTACACCGCGATCAAGCTCCACCAGGTCGACGTCGAGTCCGTGGCCGCGGCACGGGAGGTCGCCGGCGACCGGATCGAGCTCATGCTCGACACGAACTGCCCGTGGACCGTGGAGGAGGCGATCCGCATCGGCCGACGGCTCGTGCGCTTCGACCTCCGCTGGCTCGAAGAGCCCGTGTGGCCCCCCGAGGACTATCCGGGTCTCGCGCGCGTGCGCTCGGCGCTACCGATCCCGCTCGCGTGCGGCGAGAACGAGGCGACGGTCTTCGGGATCCGGGCGATCATCGACGCGGGGGCGGCGGACATCGTGCAGCCGAGCGTGACGAAAGTCGGCGGGATCCTCGAGATGAAGAAGATCGCCGCACTCGCCGCCGCGACCGGCGTCACGTTCGTGCCGCACTCGTACTACTACGGCCCGGGGCTTGCGGCGACGCTCCACGTCGTCGCGTCCACGCCCGGCGTCCCCTACGTCGAGTTCCCGCCTGGTCAGCTCGCGGCGCCGATCCTCGCCGAGCCGATCCGCTACAGCGGCGGCGCGTTCACCGTCCCCGAGCAGCCCGGGCTCGGCGCCGATCCCGACCCTGGCGTAATCGCGCGCTATCCCTACCGGCGCGAGGCGGCGCGCCCCTTCTACCTGACGTAGCACGTCGCGCGACGACTCTCATAGCGGGAAATGGAAATCGTCCAGGCGGTCACCCCGGGGCAGGTCGCCGAGGCGCGCGCGCTCTTCCGCGAGTACGCGAGCTCGCTCGGCATCGACCTGTGCTTCCAGGGGTTCGAGCAGGAGCTCGTGAGCTTGCCGGGCGCTTACGCGCCGCCGCGTGGGCGGCTCCTGCTC
>Ga0209377_1000357_pt1 | contig 30043 bp, 20 predicted proteins | sample GraSoiAngelo_141_FD_185898 | JGI IMG/M metagenome (GOLD analysis project Ga0209377, IMG submission 185898) | Grasslands soil microbial communities from the Angelo Coastal Reserve, California, USA - 14_0929_12_40cm (SPAdes) (version 2) | ecosystem: Environmental > Terrestrial > Soil > Grasslands ...
CTTGAACTGGATTGGCACGAAATCGGCGAGGCGCGCGATCGTGTCCTGCAGGCGGCCGCCGTCGGCAGGCCCGGGCTGAAGGATCGAGTCACCGACCCGGCCCGCGTTTTGGTTCGCGAGGACGTGGTTGTTCGACAGGATCACGGGCCGTCCGTTCCTCCGGGCGAGGACGCCCAGCGTCCCAGCGGTGATCTGGACGTGCCCGATGCTCACGCCGCCCGGCGCCGGTCGGATCCGCTTCGTCCGTCCCACGTCGACCGCTTGGGCCGTCTCGAGCGCGTGGAAGCGTCCCGTCTCGACGATGTCCGTCCGGATCTCGCCGAACGCCTTCGGGACGACGTCCCACCGCCGGAGTTCGGCCTCGGGGCGCTTCGCCTCGACGAAGACGACGATGCATCGTTCGTCCGTCTCGCGCCCGCGGATGGACTTGTTGCCGATCGCGACCCCAACCACGTTGGCCCGGGCGAAGATCGCCGCCTCGTTCGCGGCCTTCGCGGCGCGGACGTCGTCCGCTGGCATGGCTCACCCCTTCCGTTCGAATGCGCTGATCTCGAGGAGGCCTTCGCCGAGCTTGCCGCCCGCCGTCGTGCCGGCCACCCGCACGATCATGTTCGACACGAAGCCGATGAAGATCCCGATTCCGTAGTACGCGAGGAGGTCCCGCGCGTAGAGGAAGGACATCATGCTCACCCCGAAGACGATCGCCATGAACGCGGCGAAGGCGCCCCATTGGACCTTGTAGCGGCGCACCGCGAACAGGAGGAACCATCCGAGGACCGTACCCATGAGGACGAGCCCCAGCTGGTTGATGTCCATGGACTCCCTCGGAGAATAGGCGAAATTCCGGCGATTCCGGATAAAGGAACCGGCGCGGTTCTCACTCGAAATAACGTGGCCACTCGTGGGCCAACCGCCACAAGACTCAACTACTTCGCGGCCAGATGCCCGGCGGAGGTAGCGCGCTTGTCCGCCTCGATTGCGTGTCCCGCCTGCGGGACCGCGAACGCCGCGACGAACACGTTCTGCGTGAACTGCGGGACCCGCCTCGGATCCGTCGTCCCCGCGGCTCCCGTCGTCCCGCCGGCCGGCCCTCCAGCCGCCGCGCCGCCTCCGTATGTTCCCTATCCGACGCCGTACCCGTATTACGCGCCCCTCCCGCGGAGGGCGACCTTCGGAGACATGCTCTCCGGCCTCTTCGACGTGTGGTCGAAGAACTTCTTGCCTTTCTTCGTCGTTTATCTCGTCCTGGGCGCGGCGACCGGCGCGGTCGCGGCGGTCGTCTCGTACGCCATCTTCGGGACAGTCGTCATTGGCGCGGGTTTCTTCGGGGTCCCCGCGACGACCCTGCCGACCGTGGACCTCGGACTCCTCCTCCTCTCCGGGGCCGCCACGTTCGTCATCTCCGCGATCCTCGTGAGCATCGTGACGGGCTCCATGACGGAGTACGCGGTCCGTCGGTACCGCGGCGAGCCGATGACCCTGGAGCGGGCCTTCCGACGGGGGCTCGAGCGGTTCCTCAGCATCCTTGGGGCCTACGCGCTGCTCGAGCTCCTCATCTTCGGACTCGTCACCCTCCCCCTCCTCCTGATTCTCGTGGCCCTCGTGGCGGGATTGAGCGGTGCGTCGAGCACGATCGCCCTCCTGTGCGGTGGGCTTATTCTCTTCGTCGTGCTCGGCGTCCTGGCGCTCTTCCTCTACATCGCGCTCGCTCTCTACCCTCCCGCGATCATGATGGAGAATGCGAGCGCGGTCGGAGGGCTTTCGCGGAGCTGGCAGATGACCCGAGGCCACCGCTGGTCGCTGTTTGGCGCGATCCTGGTCACGGCGATTCTCGTGGGCGTCATCAGCATCGCCATCTCGATCCCCCTCGGTCTCGTCGGGTCCGCAGGCGGGCTGATCGTCGCGGCGTTCGTCTCGGTCGTGTCCTCGGCGTTGGTCAGCGCGTTCGTCGGTTCGTGGATCGTCATCCTCGTCGCGGTCGCGTATGACTTGTTGGTCCGCCACCCGACTCCCTACTTCGGCGCTGCGCCACCGTATATGTCAGGCCCTGCGGTCGCTCCTCCGCTCGGCGCCGCGCAGGCAGGTCCGCCGCCTCCACCGGTGTCTCCTCCGTCGGGACCGCCTCCCGGCCCATGAGGTCTTAAGCCGCGGCGCCGATTCGTTTGGCCGTGGCGTGCGATCGATGTGGGGAGCCGGCCGTCGAATGGATCCGGTACAGCGGGGACCACTTGTGCCGCCAACATTTTCTCGATTTCGTCGAGCGTCGTGCGAAGCGCGAGTTCCGATCCCAGGTCGAGCTCCGCGGCGGGGAACGGATTGCGATCGGGATGAGCGGAGGGAAGGACTCAAGCACGACGGCAGCGCTGCTCGCGAAGTTTCTCGAGAACCGACGCGACATCGACCTGATCGGCATCACAATCGATGAGGGGATTGCGTCCTACCGGCCCCAGGGAATCGACTACGCGCGACGCCTTTGCACGCGCTTTGGGATTGAGCATCGGGTCCTTGCCTACACCGAAACCGCGGGGCATGCGATGGACGACGTGGTCTTGGTGGATCCGGAAGCAATCCCGTGCAGCTATTGCGGCCCGTTCCGCCGGGAGGCCCTCAACCGTGCGGCCCGCGAGGTCGAGGCCGACTACGTCGCCACCGGCCTGAACCTCGACGATACGGCTCAGTCGATCCTCATGAACGTCGCGCGCGGGGACATCGAGAAGCTCGCCCGGATGGGACCTCACGAGACGCGCCAGCCCGGACTCGTGCCGCGGATCCAGCCGCTCCGCATGATCCCCGAGAAGGAGGTCTATCTCTACGCCCTCCTGAGCGGCATCGAATTCCACGACGCGACGTGTCCGTATGCGGAGCGGGCGCAGCGCGGGCGATTCCGCGACATCGTGCATCGCCTCGAGGAGGAAAGCCCCGGCACGCGCCATGCCATCGTGAGCGGCTACGATCAGATGCGACCGCTCCTCCAGGGGAAGTATCCGCCTGCGGCGCTCAACGCATGCGCCCGATGCGGAGAGCCGACGATTAACGAAATCTGTAAGGCGTGTGAACTTCGGGAACGGATCGCAAGAATCTCATCGGTCGCTCAGCGTGCGAGGAAATTGGACAGGGAGCCTCGTGAAGGATAAATCCACCTCGTTCGCGTTCTTGGCCATCCGGGGCAAGTTTGTTCGGGTTGCATCAGCGGACCGCCGCGAAATTCTCCTGGTGCAACCAGGATCGATGCGCCTAATCAAGCCAAAGGCCGGAACGTGGCAGGTGCGGACGCAGGCCCTCTGGGGGATCAGCATGGGCACATTGGTTAGTACGTCTTTGGTCGCGGGAATTCTTCAGAGTGCACACGCAAACTTGCCCCTGCAAGCGGTCTCCGTTGGGGGCGTTCTTACGATTTTCATTCTCATCGGCTCACTCCAACAAGGGATGATCTTGAATCGACTGGCCCGCAGAGAGGGGAGTACATCTGAGCAACTACACCTGAAATCCTTCAAATTGGGACGTTTTGGTCAATCTCTGGTCGTGGGGGCCGTCGGTGGCGATTTCGCGCTGACAGTCTATGGCTCACGCCGCCGGTTCGCGGCGGCTTTGAGAACTCTTGGCCGCCTTCCGGGCGAGGAAGGGAGCGCCTAGGGCAATCCTCGCCAGTTTTGTCCGCTCGTCGATGGACAATTGCTCTACCGGTTGTCCTCGAACGAGCATCGACTTCACCAAGCACGCCGGTTCAAAGCCACTTCGATCGCGGAATCGGGCCGCTCATGAGGGAAGGTGCGAGGTGACGGGACGGCACCTGTTATTGTCCGATTGTCGCGGCCCGAGGCCGACCCACTGAGATGATGCGCACGGGAACCTTGAGCTGCGCCTCGATGAACCCGAGATACTTCCGCACCGCCTCCGGGAGCGCACGCTTCCCTTTCTTAGCGGTGGCGATCCACTGGGATTCGGTGAGATCCGCCCAACCTTTGAACTCGCGGTAAACGGGCTCGCACCGCGACAACACGCGCATGCTCGCGGGGAATTCCTTGATCGTCCCTCCATCGGCACGATAGCTCACACACACCGGAATCCGGTCGAGCCCGCCAAGCACATCGAGTTTCGTCACCGCCAGGCTTACGAGACCGTTCACGCGCACGGCCATCCGGAGCATCACGAGATCGAGCCAACCAACCCGTCGCGGCCTTCGGGTCGTCGTGCCGTATTCGCCTCCACCCCGTTCGCGCAGGTATTCCGCGGTGTCCCCTTCGACTTCCGTGGGAAACGGTCCGGTGCCGACGCGAGATGTGAAGGCCTTCGCGACGCCGACGATATCCGTCAGGAATTGCGGTCCCACCCCGGCACCGACGGAGGCCGCCCCGGCGACGCAGTCGCTCGAAGTACCATACGGATAGACCCCATGGTCGATGCAGAGGTGCGTGCCTTGTGCGCCCTCAAACAGGATCCGTTTCCGACGCCGGATCGCCTGGTCGAGCCATGCGGACGTGTCCGCGACGAACGGCGCGAGACGTGCGCCGAACTCGACCTGTTCCTTGTAGAGTGCCTCCAGATCGAGGCGTTCCGTCCCCCCGTAGGCATCGATGAGCCGCTGCTTGATCGGTACCATCGTCTCGAGCTTCTCTCGGAGGGCGAGGGGATCGACGAGGTCGCACATGCGGATTCCGAAACGGCCCACCTTGTCCTCGAACGAGGGACCGATTCCCCGAAGCGTCGTGCCGGCTCCCAGGTTGCCTTTCAGTTTCTCCTCGAGGCCGTCGATGATCTTGTGGTATGGCATCACGACGTGCGCGCGGTCGCTGATGCGCAGGTTCTCCACCGAGTGACCGTGAGCGCGCGTCTCTTCGATCTCTTTCAGGAGTTGCGTTGGATCGACGACCACTCCGTTCCCGATCACGTTCATCGTGCGCTTTCGGAGGACGCCCGAAGGGAGGAGATGAAACGCGTACAGCTGGTCGCCAACTTGGACCGTGTGGCCCGCGTTTGCGCCGCCTTGGAACCGCACCACGACGTCCGCGCGGTCGGCAAGGTAGTCGACGATCTTCCCCTTGCCTTCGTCCCCGAATTGGGCACCGACCACAACCGTCGCGGGCATCCGAATCGCCGCCTGAACATCGCCTCACGTTTAATGGTTCTGTGGAACCGCGGGATGGCCTCCTCCCGTTGGGCGTCGCACCTGCGCGGGATTCGAATCCGGTAGGGTGGTCGTAGACCTCGCGCGATAACGTTTTATCGGCTGGGGACCTTTGCCCGGTACAGCCGGTCGGGTCGGGAGGGGGTTCCATCCTGTCGCAGGCCACAGACAAGATTCCTACGTATGTCGTTGGCCTGGACGATCGTCTGAGCGGCGGAATCCCTCGGGGACACATCGTCCTCGTCGCAGGACCTCCGGGGTCCCTGAAGTCGTCGTTCGTCTACCGCATCCTCTTCCACGAGGCGAAGGAGCACGGGGCCTCCGGGTTGTACCTGTCGATGGAGCAGAGCCGCGCCTCGCTCATCTCGCAGATGACCTCGCTCGGGATGGATCTCGGGTACGCGAAAGGCGTCCACATCATCGACGTGCGCGCGTTGCGACGCGAGATCGAGGAGGTCCGCGAGCAGCCCCGATGGCTCCTGGGCCTGCGCCGACAGCTCGCGCGGTACAAGGAGGAAATGGGCTGCGACCTCATCGCGCTGGACAGCCTCGACGCCCTCTACGCCCTCGCACCGTTCGAGAGCCCCCGGAACGAGATCTTCCAATTCTTTGAGGAACTGAGGGACCTGAACGCGACGACCTTCCTCGTCTCCGAGATGGGGCGGGACGCGACGGCCTTCGCCCACTTCGGGGTCGAAGAGTTCCTCGCCGACACGATCATCCACCTGCGCATGCGCGAGGTCGACGTCGGCATGAGCACGTCCGTGCGCCGCTATCTCGGCGTCGTCAAGATGCGCGGAGTCGAGCATGACCTGGACTACTATCCGCTCCTCGTCGAGCGCGGCGTATTCGAGATTGTGTCGGAATGACCGACGCGGTTCCGGCTGAGTTCGTTCTCTCGCTCGGCGCGCTGCTGCCCCTCGCCGCCCTCGTCGTGAGCTCGTTCCTCGGTGCATACGTTCTCGGCCTGAACCCGCGGCGGTCCGCGAACCAGTCCGCGTTCCTCGTCATGCTCGCCTTCATCATCTGGGATCTCGGCGAGATCGTCCAGCGATCGTTCGCTCCCGGAACGTCGTCGGATGCGTTGTTCTTCTGGGCGCGCGTCACATGGATCGGAATCGTCCTCGTGCCGGCGACGCTCTATCACCTCGCCCTCACGTACCCGTCGCGGAGCCCTTGGTTCCGCGGACCGTGGGCCCTTGCAATCATCTACGCGCCGTTCGTCTTCTGGGCCTACCTGGTCACCTCGACGAACCTGATCATCTCCGGCATGTCGGCGAACGCGTTCGGGCCGAGCGCCCGCATCGCGCCGACGTATGCATACCTCGCACCGTTCTTCGGCGTCTGGATGTTCTCCAGCGTCCTGGTCTTCGTGCGTTCGTGGTGGCGCGTCCGGAAGACGCCCAGCAGGAGCATGCAAAGCGTGGTCGTCCTCGGCCTCCTCCTGGGCACCGTTCCGGCGGCGATCACGGAGCTGGCTTGGCCGGTGTTGACCGGAACCGACACGCGACTCGGCCTCGGATCCCTGTACACGATGATGTGGTCGATCTTCATCGCGTACGCGGTCGCGCGGTACCGGTACCTCGCGATCGAGCCCGTCGTCGAGGTCCGCCCAGCGCGGGCTCCCCGACATCGTCTCGAGCGAGGACTGAATTACCTCGTCCTCGAGAACGGCCGCAGCGCCGCGATGGGCGCGTTCCGCGACATCGTCTCAGCGACGCCAGGACTGTGCGTCACCGGGCTCGCGCCTACACACGTGGCCGCGGAGTTCGGGCTCGAGCGAACGCCCATCCTGTGGATCACGACCGCGTCCAGCACGGAGAGGACCGTGCGGCCAAGTGGGCTGGACTTCGAGCTGGTCCACACGGTCGTCAAGTTCCTTCGAGAGAATCCGGGCACCGCGGTCTTGCTCGACGATCTCGACTACCTGTCGGCCGTCGCGGGCTTCGATGCCGTCGGGCGGTTCCTCAAACGCGTCGTGAATCAGGCGAGCGCGTCGAAAGGGACTGTGATTGTGGCCGCCGGTCAGGGAACGTTCACGCCGGACCAGGTCGCGGTCCTCCGCGGATCGGTCGATCGACTGGTTGACATCCAAGAGGCCCCCAATCCGACGCCTGCGGGGACCGCAGATCACGTCCTCATGACGATCAACGCACAGGATGCGCCTGTGGCCTTGCCCCTCTTCGGCGCTCGGCGAGGCCTCCTCCTCACGACGGAGCATCCGTCGAAGGCGCGCGTCCGATATGGCGACCGCTTCGACATCGTGTGGGTCACAGATCACCCGGAGCCCCGAATCCCGACCGTTCGGCCGAAGGCGCTCGACACAGAGGGCCGACGTGCGATTGCGAACTATGCGTCTGCCCATCCCGAAAGCGACATCGTCCTCGTCGGGCTCGATCAGCTTGCCCTGTACGTCGACGTGCGGGCGTGGCTTCCGTTTGTCAAGGACGCGCTTGATATCGCGAGCCTCCACGCGTGCCGGCTCTTCCTGACGGTCGCACCCGAGACGATGCGGACGCAGGAGCTCGCGATGCTCTCTCGCCGCTTCGACGCGCCGCTCGGGGCCGCCGCCCTCAAGAGCGCTCTTCCTTCAGGGCCGACCACAACCGCTCCTGAAAGTCGAATTCCGTATCGAGGACCTTCCGCATGAACAGGACGACCTGGCCTTGCGGATCGAGGCCGTTTCGGCGGCAATAGTCCCGGAACCGCGCGAGGACCTCGCCATCGACGCGAATGTTGAACTGGATCTTCTCCAGACGCCTCGCTACCGTGGTCCGCGCATTAGTCCGCGCCATGTCTCCCGGATGGAATGCGGCCTACTTCAGGATTCCTACAAATCTATTCAAATCGTATCATTCGGTAGCATTCGTAGCAACTAAATAGCTGATAATCACTTCTGGGAACGGTGGGAGAGGGGTTGACTCCGTGACCGCGAGCGGCACGCCAAAGGCAAAGCCAGCGCCCTCCGAAGAACCAGGATTGGAACCCCCTGATTCCATCGACGCCGACCCCGTCGGCCACCGTCTCCAGGAGGATCTCTTTCAGAGCCTCGTGGAATCGGCGGACTACACCGACGGACGCACGCCACTCCCGGCCCGGAGTGGAGGGGCGCTCCAACTGGCGACGCCGGAGGCGATCCGCAAAGCGTTCGCGGAACAATGGAACGTCCTCTCCCATTCTCTCGGGCTGGGCGTCGATTCGGACAAGGCGTTCCAGGGCGTGCGGGATCTCGTCATGTACGACATCCCCGATGGCACGCGGTCCACCCTCTCCGTCCCCGTGACCGGAGACGTCGACGCGGACGCGGGCCTGTACTGCCTCGCCCTCGTCCACACGCTCGCGAGCCTCGGCGCGCGGACGAACGTGATCATGACGCACACCGTGTACAACCGCGACCGCGGTCCCGAGGAGACGAGACGGTTCCTCGACATTCTCCTGAAGGGCATCGATCCGTTCCGCGAGTACGCGCGCCGTCATGGGCTGGCGATCCATCTGGAGGGAATCCGGGAAGGCTACGAGCTCGAGCAGGAGTTCAATCGCGCGTTCCCCATGCCGTCCCATCCGAAGTTCGACGCGCATTTCCTGATGGACTACGAGGAAGAGTGGTTCCTTTCTCCGGAGGGCCGCGCCCTTCTCGAGGCACTGCCGCCGATCGACGTCGTCGTGCGGCACACGAAGCTCGGCATCTCCGGCGGGTGGATTCCGACTCGGATGCGCAAGGCCGCGTACGTGTATTCGCAGAACGGCACCGTGCACAGCAATTGGAATTTCAACGAGTACGCCGCGATGGTCGCGGTCACGTATCTCGCAAAGCTCCTCCATGAGGGCGAGGCGCTCTCGAAGACCTACGCGTCCATCGACGAGATCAAGGCGCGGTACCGCGACCGGGAGATCCGTCTTCGACAGAAGATTGTGCGCCTCTCGCCGAAACCGCGAAAGCTCTTCGTCGTCGGCTCGCCTGTCGGGCTGATTCAAGTGTACGCCTAGACGAGAGGGGACTCGACGAAAAATCCGGTGAGGAGCTGCTCGGTTCCGTGCGCCTCGCTCGGAACCCCTTTCCACTTCTGGAGCACCTGGCGGTTCTGCGCCTCGAAGGTGATGAGGACATCCCGCATTTGGCGTCGTAGCTGATCCGTCTCCTCGCCCTCGAGGACGACGGTAAGGTAGGTCAGGCGGGCCTTTTCGATGACCAACGTGTAGGTCCCGTGGACGATCGAGCTGAGCGACTTCCCACGGAGGATCGGGAACGAGGTCCGCATGAAATTCTGAATTACATCGAGGGTTGCGCCGAAGAGATCCTGGTCGATTGTCGTCTCCCCCGGCTTCGTCTTCGCGCCGATCAGGGTCCCATCATGGAACGTCAGGAACACCGCCTTGATTGAATAGCGGCGCGCCTGGAACATCCGGATCGCCTCAGAGATCCGCTCCCGGCCAATAGGATAAAGCGTATAGTATGCGCTCGCCGCGACGAAGATGAGCAGGGTCGAGAGCGGCGGGGGGAAGCTCTGGTTGCCGGTCAGACCGAGTATCCCGTTCGTCGACAAACCGAGGATGAGGACCAGCGTGAACGTCACCATGAGCCCGGCCGCTCGCCGGGCGAGGGTTTCACTGCTCTTCCGTACAATCTGGTAGAGGCGGTACAGGTTCCGGATCCCGACGACCGTGTAGGTGAGGACGTACACGAGGTAGATTCCCAGAATCCGGAAGTCGAAGACCGGCACGAACAGCGGGGCGTCGCTCGTGGGCGGATTCATCATCGTGATTCCGAATCGGAACACGAGGAGCAGCATCGCGATCGAAACGACCATGAGCGCCCAGTACGACCGTCGCATGCGGTCGACGTACACAAGCGTGAAGAGGAGGAAGAAATTCACCGCGAGCGTCAAGCCTGTCAGGCTCACGAGCGCCGAGAGACTCGCGTACCACCCCGATATGGAGTGGAACAGTAGCCAATCGCCAATCGCGTAGAGGCCCGCGAAAAAGCAGCAGAACAGGAAGAACGCTTCTGTCCAGGTATGCCACCGGTCTCGGTAGATTTGTAGCGCAGCGAGGATGAACCACGCAGCGGCCGAGACGAGGGGTGCTTCAATGAGGACTTCGAAGAACCAACTGACCATCGGTGTGTCCGGAACCGCGTTCCGTTCCGGCACGTATAAGGGAAGTCAAATAAATACCGCTCTCGATATCTGGTTTGGTCGGGTGGCGGGAGAGGACATTGAGGTCGATCCGGTGACGACCCGGCCTTTCGTGTTCTTCGATCTTGGCGGGACCCTCGTTGACCTCCGCGGGATCGTGACTTCGATGGCAAATTCGCTTCAGGTGGCCCACGTACGCGGACCTGTCCCCCTCGCGTTGCTCTGGGCCACGAAGACCGCCGAGCGCCTGCCCTCTGCAGTCGGCCCAAACTTCCGCCCGGAACGGGAGATTGCGACGGACGTCCTCGCCGAACTCCTTCGCGAACGCGCCCGGGCAAATGCCCTCGAGGAATCAACTCGCCTCGTCCGAGAGGCCTGGGACGGATACGTGCGACGGTGCGCGCTCCAGGAGGACGTCTCGGTAGCTTGGCTCCAGAGCCTCCGGTCCAACGTCGCAGGTCTCGGGATCGTCACGGATGGCGATACCGAGGCGGTCACTGGGGTCCTCGCGCACACGAAGCTCGAAGCGCTTTTCGACTCCGTTACGATTTCAGAAGAGGTACGATCGTACAAGCCGGACGCACGGATGTATCGCGCGGCGATGGGGGCGCTCGGCTCGAAACCGGCAGAGAGCTTGTTCGTGTCCGATTCGACGTTGGATCTCCAGGGGGCGATCGAGGTTGGGATGGGCGCGGCATGGATTCCGCGGCCCTCGCTAGGGGGGGCGGCGAAACCGCCGCTCGGGTCTCTTGCGCTCACCCGCATTGATGACATCGAGCGGATTGTAAAACGCTACGCAACGTCGGGACGGTTCTCGCTACGCTAGTGCAACCGACCCTTTCTTCGTCTGCTTGAGCTGCAGCCTGTACATCTCGAGCAGCTCCTTCGTCGTCGTCGCATCTTCCGGTCCTTTGTCATCGCGCCAACGTCCCGTGAACCGCGGGAACCGGATCGCGAGGCCAGCCCCGGGGCGGACCGCTCCCCAGGCAGCCGTGTGAATCGGGCTCACCGTGAGTTCGGCACCCCGAACCTCGAGGACGGTGGTCGGCTCGAACCAGATGTCGGCCTCGAGCCTCGAGTCGACTCGAACGGGTTTGCGGTCCCGACGCGCGGCCTTGAGTCTGTCCGGCAACGCGAGCAACGTCTCATCGTCGAAGCCCGTCCCAAGCTTGCACGTCGTCCGGAACAGATCCTCCTCCTCGTCGTATGCGGCCACGAGGAGCGCTCCGTAGGAGCCCGCGCGTTTCCCCCGGCCCGCGAACGCGCCGACGATCACGAGGTCGATCGTATCGCTCAGCGCCGCGCTGTACTCCTTCTTGAACTTGATCCACTGATACCCTCGCGCGCCCGCGTCGTACGTCGAGTCCAGCGCCTTCGCCATGAGGCCTTCGCATCCCGCTTGAAGGGCCTCGTCGAAGAATGACTCGGCCTGTTTCACGTCGTCTGTCACGCGGACGGTCGAGTGGCGAATCCCTTCCGTCGGTTTGAGGACCGCCTCGAGCGCTTTGCGTCGCTCCGTGTAGGGCCGACCCATGAGGTCCTCCTCGCCCCGCAGGAGGCAGTCGAACGTGAACAGGGTGACCGGGAATTCCTTCGACATGCGGTCGAGATCCGTCTTCCGCCCTCGGCGTCGGCTCACCTCTTGGAAGGGAAGGAACTCGCCCGTATTCGGGTCGACCGGGACCGCCTCGCCCTCCACGATGACCGCTCGATCCCGCACCGCGCTCCGGAGGCCGTCGACGATCTCGGGGAACTGGACGGTGATGTTCTCGAGGTGGCGAGAGAACAGCTCGATCTTCTTCGGAGAGACGTGGGCCTGAACCCGCAGCCCGTCGTACTTGTACTCCAGCGCGGCCTTCCCCATCCGTTCGAAGATCGCCTCGAGCGTCTCGAGCCGTTCGGCGAGCATCGCGCGGATCGGGCGGAAGAGTTTCAGGTGGATCTCGTTGAGGCCGTCGATGCCTTTCGGGGCGAGGACCCGCGCGACCTCCCCGAGGTCGGACGACACGTTGTATGCGCGCTCGACCCGGGCTCGGTCCGCCTTCGTCGCGAAGGTGGCCGCCAGAGCGTCGACGATCGTCATGTCCGCGACCCCGAGGCGCATCTGCCCAACAACCATCCGGACCACGTACTTCGCTTCCCGGGGCGTCGCGTTGCCGAGCAACTCCGACAGCAGCCGGATCTTCCGTTCCTGACTTCCTTCCCCCGCTTCCCGCGCAATCGCGTCGAGATGCTGATACACCGTCGAGACCGTCAGCGGACTCGACTCCAACGGCTTCTGTCGTCGCGCGCCGATTGCCTCCTGCGCGACGAGCCCCAGGTCTCCCTTTTCTTTCCACAGGCGCATGACGCGCGCGTCCTCGAGGCCGGTCGCATGGGCGAGGACCCGCATCACCATCTTCTCCGCGAGCCCGAGCTCGATCCCTTCGTAATCAGGGTGGATCCGACCTTGCGTCAGGTACACCACCTTATCGAGGTCTTCTTTCGGAGTGTCCCGCAACAGGCCGACGAGGAGCTCAGTCATCTCAAGACGCTTCGTCGTCGCCTCGATCTTCTCATATGCGTCGACGACGCGCGCGAACTGCATCATCCGGGCGGAAGCCGCGGACGCATCTTAAGGGTTCCCGGGACGCGCGCGAACCTCCGCCGGCACGTTGTTATCCGACGGCGCCGATGACCGACCGTGGCGTTGCAGGCGTTCGTGACCGGTGGTGCGGGCTTCATCGGAAGCCACCTCGTGCGACGTCTCCTCGACGACGGATGGCACGTGACGGCACTCGTCCTCGATTCGGAGCAAAGTCGACTTCCGAAGCACGCAAACCTGGACGCGGTCGTGGGTGACGTCACGGAACCTTCGACTCTCCGGGGTCAGATGGACGAGGCCGACTCGGTGTTCCATCTCGCGGCCCTCGTGGACTCCTGGGTTCGGGATCCCCGCGACTACGTTCGCGTGAACGTCGAGGGGACCGGCCACATGATTGACGAGGCGTTGCGGGCCGCCGTACCGCGGTTCCTCTTCACGAGCAGCATGTCCGGGATCGGGGTGACGCCCGGCGTCGTCATGCGGGAGGACAGCCCGGCCGGGAAGTCGTTTGGGCCCTACGAACGGTCGAAGGCGGACGCGGAGCGGCTCGTGTCCCGGGCGGTGCGAGAACGGGGGTTGCCCGCGATCACGCTCATCCCGAGCATCGTCATCGGACCGGGCGACACCCGCAACACTGGGAAGTTCCTGCTTTCGTATGTGAAGGGCGAATTCCCGGGCACTTTTGCGGAGGATTCCGTCCTCCCTGTCGTCGATGCGGACGATGTCGCCCGTGCGCACGCGCTCGCGTATCAACGGGGCCGCGTTGGGGAACGGTACATCATCTCTGGTGAGAACGTACCATGGGGCGAGCTGCTGCGGATGGCGAGCATCGCCTCGGGGACGCCGATGCCATCGCGGCACATCGGCGGGCGGGCCATCCGGTTCGCGGCCCGGACGGGGGAACTCTTCTCGCGAGTCACTCGGTCCCCGCCCCGCCTCCCGTCGTGGCTCGCCGACTTCCTCTTAACCGGCGCGTCGATGGAGAACGGGAAATCGGTCCGCGAGCTCGGGATGACGTATCGCCCGATTCGCGAGTCGATCCGCGACTCGATCGGATGGTTCCGCGACGAAGGCTTGTTCGAGGGACCCGAGGCCCCCGCCGCTCGACAACTCGAAGTCAGGGCGCCTGTTGAAAACCCGCCCGTCGGATTGGAGATGACAATCGAACCACAAACCCCGGAGACCGCGACCTCAGGAGCCGCGCAAGTCCGACGTCCAAAGCCGCCCGAGGGCCCGGCCTAGCGGACCCTTTTCACGACCGCGTCGACGATCGCGAAGCTCTCTCCGAGGTACGCGTTCGGATCCATCGCCGCCTCGATCTCCTTCTTCGACAGGAGTTTCGTTACCTTCGGCTCAGCGAGGAGCGCGTCCCGCAAGTGGATCTCCTTCGCCCGTGCCTTCTGCGTGGCCTCGCGCACGAGCTTGTGTGCCTCCTGACGTCCGATTCCCTTCGAGACCAGGGCGATCATCACCGCCTCGGCCATGACCTGGCCCTTCGTCGCCTCGAGGTTCTCCTTCATCCGGTCCGGATAGATGCGCAACGTACGGAAGATCTCCGCGGTCCGCGCGAGCATCTCGTCGATCAGGACGCACGCATGGGGGAGGATGATCCGCTCCGCCGCGCTGTTCGTCAGGTCGCGCTCGTGCCAGAGGGGGACGTTCTCCAAGGCGGGCGTCACGAGCGACCGGACGATCCGGGAGAGCGAGCAGACATTTTCCGAGGCGACCGGGTTCTCCTTCTGAGCCATCGTGGAGCTCCCGACCTGTCGCTTCGTCTCGAAGGCCTCGGCGACCTCCCCGATCTCCGTGCGCTGGAGGTTCCGGACTTCGGTGCAGAACTTCTCGAGCGACGCCGCGATGTTCGCCAGGAGCGCGATGAACTCCGCATACCGATCGCGGCCAACGACCTGCGTCGCCGCTTCTTCCACACCGAGGCCGAGGTCCCGCATGACCGCGGGCTGGATGTCGAGGGCATATGGCCCGAACGCCGCCCCGGTCCCGACGGCCCCGGACATCTTGCCGACGACGATCCGGGGGGATGCCTCCAGCAACCGGTCGCTGTGGCGCGCGACCTCCGAGGCGAAGACCGCCATCTTGAGTCCGAACGTGATCGGGACCGCGGCTTGCCCGTGCGTCCGGCCGAGCATCACGGTCCGCTTGTGTTTCGACGCCAGGCCCGCGAACACGGTCGTGAGTTCGCCCAGGTCCTCGCCCACGATGTGGATTGCATCCCGGAGCTGGAGCGCTGTCGCGGTGTCGAGGATGTCGTTGCTCGTCGCGCCGAGGTGGACGTATTTTCCCGCCTCGCCGTCGCACGCCTCGGTCAGGGCGAGGACGACCGCCATCAGGTCGTGACGCGTCTCCTCCTCGATCTCCTGGACGCGCTTGACCGTCACCTGTTTCGTCGTGGCCTTCTTCGTGATCTCGGCCGCGGCAGGCTCGGGGATCAACCCGACCTTCGCCTCCGCGCGGGCGAGCGCCGCCTCGACCTCGAGCAGGCGCTGGAGCCGCGACTCTTCCTCGAAGATCCCCTTCATCTTCGGCCGGCCATAGCGGAAGTCGATGGGGCACAGGAGCGACATGGCCACCGACGACCGCAAAGCCCCGAGGTATTATGGAGCTTTCTCCCGCGGGCCTGGGCCTAGGGAAGAGACGGGGTTTTCGGGAGGACCACCGTGAAGGTCGATCCTTGGCCGGGGAGCGACGCCACCTCGATCGTGCCTCCATGGGCGCCGACGACGCTCTTCGCAAAGGCAAGGCCCAGCCCGGTCCCGTGCTCTTTCGGCTTCGTCGCGAAGAATAGTTGGAAGGGTTTCTCGATGATGTCCGGCGACATCCCCCGACCCGTGTCGTGGACGATCACGGCGACCGTCTCCCCGCGGTCCTCGAGCCCCACGGTGACGGCCCCGGACGATGGGCTTGAAGGGCGTTCTTCGTCAGGTTCCCTTTTCCTCCCCGGGTTGGGAATCGGACGATTCGGCGAACACGCTGCGCTGGACGAGAAAAAGGAAAGAGGGCGGCGGGCGACCCCAGTCGCCTCCCACCCGGTTACTTCTTTCGCCCCATCATGGCCGCGATGGCCCCGATCACCACGAGGGCGAGGACCGCCACGATGATTGTCGTGGTATCCAGGCCCGCGGTCACCCGGGGCTCGACCGTCCCGACGCGCTGCTCGGCGATCACGGTCGTGCTCCCGGTGCCGTCCGAATGGCCGGTCGCCGTGGCCGTCGCGACGACGCGGAACTGCGTCCGCGGGCCGACGTCCGCGGTGAACGTCGTCGTGAATTTGCCTTGGGCATCCGTCGCGCCCGACGCCGCGGCGACTTTCCCTCCCAGTCCGATGACCTCGAGGCTGACCGTGGCTCCAGAGACGGCCGATCCGCCGGACGTCACTGTGACCGTGATCGTGGCTGAACTGCCCGGGGCGATTGTGACCGCGGATGAGGCCACGGCCACCGCGAGGGCGCGGACGTCCGGGGCGACCGTCATCCACGCCGAGGCCGTGGCGCCCGCGTAGCCGAGCTTCGATGCCTGGATCGTCACCTGGACATCTGTTGGGCCTTCTGCGCTAGGCCCGGTGATGGGCGCGCTGAGCGTGCCCGTTGCATCCGTCGTCCCGCTTGCAACTTGGCTACCGCCGATCCAGAACGACACGGACGCGCCGGACACGGGGACGCCTTCTGCGTCCGTCACTTTCGCGATGGCGGTCGTCGTCGCACCGGTCTTAACCGACGTCGGCACGAGGGTCAGGGTGGCCGCGAGGGATCCCACCGACGTGACGTGCACCTTCTGATATGTCCAGAAGTTGTTCACGCCGCCGGGCATGTTCACCCAGCCGGCGAAGGATCCGCGGACCGTCGCCTCGATGGCGTTGAAGTGAATGAGCGGGACGAAATACCCGCCGGTCATCACCTGGTCTTGGACCGACATCACCGCGGACTGTCGAGTCGCGGTCGCCAACGCAACGTTCGCGCTCTGGAGCGAGGTGTCGAGCGCCGAATCCACCACGTGCACGTAGTTCTTCGTTCCCGTGCTGCCGAAATAGTCCGACAAGAAGCCTGGGTCCAATTCGGTGGGGAGGCTGGCGATGAACACGTCGAAGTTGCCGGAGGCGAGCCGCGCCGGAAGCGATGCGCTCGGAACGGACTCGAGGCTCACCGCGAGGCCCAACCGGCTGAAGACGTCCACGGTCGATGCCTGGATCGTGAAGATCCGCGAGCTCTCGGCCACGGGAATCCCTACCGCCACGAGCGACAAGGGCGAACCATCGGGCTTCTCGCGAATGCCGTCCCCGTTGCGGTCGAGATAGCCGGCCGAGTCGAGCCGCTGATTCTCGTCCGTCAATAGGTAGGTCGGAGCCGGATATTCCGTGGTCACGACCTGGTAGATTGGCAGGTTCGGGTTGAACCACGGGACCGCCTCGTTAATCACCGGGCTCCGGGACACGATCGTGTTCGCGTGGGCTTGCCGCGCGAGGAGCGGGCTCAAGGTGTCCGCCAGAGCGAGTCGGAATTCCGAATCACTCGTCGTCCGTCCGCTCCTCAGGTTGAAGCCGACCACGAGTTGCGTGAGTCCCGGGTTGTTGACGATGGTCGCGTCGAAGAGTAACGACCTGTTCGTCCCACCGACGTTGTAGATGGTCCCGGGATCGTCGACGCTGAGACCCCATCCGATGAAGTCCAGATTGCCACTCAGGAGCGCCAGCGCTGCGGCCGAGGTGTCTGCATACACGGAGAACGTGACCGTGTCCAAGTACGGGGGCCAGAAGTGGGCCGCATTCGCGGCGAGGGTCCACGACGTTGACGAAGAGGTGACCAGTTCCCACGGTCCGCCCCCGACCGGATTGGTCACGGTACCCGACTTGACGATCGGGAGGAGAAGCCCTTGGCCGAACATGAGCCCGCCTGCGGATGCCGAGGACAGCGTGACCGTACTTCCCGACCCTGAAACAACTAGGTCGGACGGCGCTTTGCCTACCGATTTGTATTGGTTGTAGGAATAGATCACATCCGCAGCCGTCTCCGCCGAGCCATCGTGAAACGCCAGGTCGGATCGCAAGGTGACGGTCAGGGTCGAGCCGGACACGCTCCACGACGCCGCGGCCCATGGAGCCGGAAGCAGGGTGAACGGGTCGATCCGCGCGAGGCTGTCGTAGACGAGCGGGATCACCTTCCAGCTGTCTGCATCGGTGGCGGTGAACGGGTTCAGGTTCAGCGCGTTGCGCACCGACACTCGAAGGTTCCCGCCGTATAGACCGGACAGGTCTCCGTGGGTGGCCGCCGCCGGACGCGCTGTCGACAGGAGCAAGAGCAGCACGAGCCCGAGGAGGGCCGCGACGAGAATCTTGCGCATCACAGCTCACCTCCTGGGGGTGGCAGCTCTTCCTCTTCCGCTGCCGACACTTTCGACATCTCCTCCAGCTTCGGCTCGCCCCCGCCACCGCCGCCACGTCCTCGGCGGGCTTGGCCAATCGCAAGCCCAGCGAGGAGGGCGATGACGGTCAGCACGGGCAAGAGAACGAGGCCCACGGATGCCGTCGTCACGCCTTGCGGCACATAGGAGACGGCGGTCGACGTGGTCGCGCGGTTACCTGCAGCGTCGGTCGCCTCCACGAAGATCACATTCGAACCGAAGCTCAATGCGACGCTCGCCGAATACCGGCCGTTCGTCACGGTGACCGGCTGTCCGTTCACGGTCACGAAGGTGATCGTACTCTCGACGGTCCCGCTGACCGTGACTGTTGCCGAACTGACTTCCGTCGGCAAGGCGTCGATCGTCACGGCCGGCGGCGTCGAGTCGCGTGTGACTGTCAGGCTGCCCGACCCCTGGTTTCCCGCCGCGTCGACGGCCACGAGGTTAATCGTGTTCGCTCCCTCCACGAGCGAGACGGGCATCTCGAACGACCCGTCCGCGCGGACGGTCGCGGGGATTCCCGCCACGGTCAGGGAAGCGGCCTCACTCACGACGCCCGAAATGACGGTCAGATCCTTGTTCGTGAGGACGCCCGCGGAGCTCCTCAGGACCGAGATCGACGGAGCCGCCGAGTCGCGGATGACCGTGATCGATGTGCGGGCCGTATTCCCGTTCGCATCCACCGCGGTCACATCGATCACATTGGCCCCGTCGGCCAACGCCACAACGGCGCTGAACGCGCCGGTGTCATCGACGTTCACGCTCGAGCTCGCGACCGTCACGGTCGCGCTTCGTTCCGTTCGACCTTGCACGGTGACGCTCGACGAGCTCGTTGCGAAGCCAGGTGTAGGTGCGAGGATGTCGAGCACTGGCCCGGACGTATCGACGGTGAAGGACCAAGAGGTCGTCGCGATGTTCCCCGCGAAATCGCCCGCCTGAACGAGGACCGTGTGACCGCCTTCGCTCAGGGGAGCCGTGGGCACAAAGAGGACCGTGCCGATGTTGTACCCGTCGTTCGCCGTGCCGGACGGGTTCTGGAACGGCACGCTGATCTGAGAGAGCGCGGTCACATCCTGCCCGTCCAGCCAGATCCGGATGGTCCTCTCGTCAATCTCGCCTTTCGGCGCGATCGATCCTCGCTGCGTGTCATCGATCTGAACGAAAACGCCCGGGCTCGTCGAGGCGACGGTCGCCCCCGGCGATGGCAGCGGCGAGCTGAAGGACGGCGGCGTCAGGTCGAAGCTGAACGTGACCTGCAGGGTCTGGGTGAGGGCGAACGGCGAATTCCCGGGGCTGACGAACAGGAAGTCGGTCGTGACTCCCGGCTGCTTCGCCGCGTCGAACGACCAGTCGATGTCAAACTGGACCTCCGTGTCTGCCGCGATGGCGCTTTCGGGGAGCCCGACCGGTGAGAACGCGGATGCCCCGAGGACCGTGACGGCGAGGGTGAGGTCGAAGAGGGCAGAACCCGCGACGGCGAAGCCAGCCGCATGGACCCAGTAACAACCGGGCGCAGGGAACGACTTCGTCGCAGTCTCCGGATTGTTGGAGGTCGCCGCGACCGTCCCCACGGCGCTGTCCGCGACGGTGTAGACTCCATCGCAGTTCGCGTCGTAGAAGATGCCGAAGTCGACGTCGCTCGCGGGCGGATGGAACAACATGCTCCAGGTGGCGATGATCGTCCCGGCGGCGACTTCGGTCTTATACCGGTTCGCAGAGTCGAACAGGTAGATGAGGAACGGCTGCCCTCCATAGGCGTATGAGTCGACCCGGAGGTCCTTCGTCACCGTGGACAAGGCCTGCGTCACCGCGATTGACATACCTTGGGTCGCCGGCACGTTGGCAACGAACGTCAGGTCGAACAAGCTGCCCGGGTCCACGTCAAATCCCGCGGCATGGACCCAATAGCATCCCGGGGTCGGCGCGCTTACCGTGGCGGTCTCCGGATTGTTCAGCGTCGAGCCTTGGATGTACCCGATGACGTCATCGGCGACGGTATACGTCCCGTCGCAATTCGCGTCGAAGAAGATGCCCATGTCCACATCGCGCGCGCCGCTATGGAAGAAGAGGCTCCAAGAAGCACTCTTCGTCCCCGAGACGACTTGGGTCTTCACGGTGTTCGGTGCGTTGAACAGGTAGTTGATGTACGGCCCGGTCGTGTACGGATACGGTGAGACCGCCTGGTCCGCGAACGTCGTCGTGGCATCTTTGAAGACGGTTTGCAGGCTCGGATCCAACTTGACTCCGGAGCGGAGCGGGACGTTCGCCGACACGGTCACGGGGACGCTCCCGGTCCGATGGTTGCTCGAGATGCGGACGTCGTTCGTGTTGACCGTCAGGACACCTACGTTCGCGTTGAACGTCTCGTGGGGAACGGTCGTGGTGAGCGCCTGGAGCTTCACGATGAAGAGGCTCGAGACATCCGAGCCCAGGAATTCCCACTGCGGCTCGACCGTGTCCGTGATGCCGACCGCCCTCTTGGTGTGGGCCTTGAGCGCAAAGGTGCCCGGACCGAAGATGCTGTCCGTCGCAAAGTTCGAATCCGCGACGAGTCCGAAGCTCAAGATCTCTGCGTCGGAGGAGGGGTTCTCCCAGTTCAGGTTGTAGAGGAGCTTGCGGTTCGGCGCCGACATCGCGTTCGTGTCGAAGAAGAACCAGCGTCCGTCGCCCATCGTCGGATCCACGAAGCCTGCGGTGAAGGCGTTGTCCTCGTAGAGTCCGCCTTTCGCCAGCCCTCCGCCGAGATTCCCCGGAAGCCGAGTGACCGGGACATTGATCAGCACTTGGATCGTGGACGTGTTGCTCCCGTCATTGTAGTAGACTCCGCCAGCGTACGAACCCGGTGCGGTGCCCGCGGGAACCGTCGCGGTGACGTTCACGGTCGCCGTGCCAGCCGCGGGAATGGTCACGCTGGAGCGGTCGAGACTCAACACGGACCACGGCACGCGCTGGTAGAACTCGACGTACAGCGTCTCCGGGAGTGGGCCCCCTGAGCAGGTCCCCGCGAGCGCACTGGCGCTGATTCCCAGTCCGCTGTGGATTCGGACGCCTGGGCTGTACACGGTGCGCGCGTTGAGCTGACCTCCGGCAAAGTCTCCGCCGAAGACGACCGGGGCGATGTAGCTTTCCTCCGTGAACCGGTCCCAAATGCCATTGCCGTTCACGTCAACCCAGTCGTACAGTCCGAGGGCCCCCCTCTGGGTCGCGACTTTCGGGTCGGTGTACGCGTAGACTTTCATCAAGTCGGCGCCGTCCCAGAGAGCGGGGAGACCCGGATCCGCGGCCTTGGCTAGGGCGTCACCCGGGTGGTCCGGATCGTGGCTGTTCCAAACGCCCGTCTTGTTGAAGACCCAGAAGTCCGGCCGGCCCGTGCGGAGGCCGCCGGCGCAGGTGTTGGGATAGATCCAGTTGAAGCTGAACGTGCCAGACCTCTCGAAGACGCCGGTGCTCAGGGAAACCGTGACCGGGCTCGTCCCATGGTTCGTCAGCGTGATTTTCGTTTTGTCGGAAGCGCCCGGGGCCAGCAGGTTGACGAACATGTCCCGGTGCTTTCCCGCGAACCCTCCGGGGATCCACTCGTGCACGTCGGAGGTGACGCCTTCGATTTCCTTGGCCACCTTGACGGCTCGGAGGGCGTCGGCAAAGCCCGCTCCCTGTGCGATGGTCTCCTGGTGGACGTCATCGGCCGTCGTCTTGAGGATTGATTGGATCACGGCCGTGGTGGGCATCTGCCCTCCGTGGGCCGAGGCGTACGCCTCCATGATCAACGCGACGATCCCCGCGATGTTCGGTGCCGCCTGCGAAGTCCCCGCGAAGAAAATGTCAAAGGCGTCCTGTCCGCTGAACACCTCGTTCACCGGGATGCCCGCGATTCCCGCTTCGCCGATTCCGAGGATGTCCGGGCCCGGTTGGCCGAGCGCGTTCGGGCCCCGGCTCGAGAAGCTCACGACGTCGCCGTACGGTCCGGGGCCGAGCGAGCCGTTCAAACCGAGCGGCCACGAATACTGTGGCCCACCGCCATACCCGAGTCCGGCGCCCAGCGCCTGGAAGAGCCAAAAGACGTCCGTGCTCGTCGCGGCGCCCGCCTGGATGGAGGACGACGCCGTCGGAGATGCTTCGGTGGCGTACCCCGGCCCCTCGTTTCCCGTGGATTGCACGAAGACGGTTCCGGGTGCGTAGACTGTGTTCAGGTAGTACTTCAAACGGCTGTAGTACTCCCAACCTGATGCGGGCTGGTCGGTCCAGCCCCAGCTGTTGCTCGCGATGTTCGCTTCGTCCCCGGTCCCGGGGGTTCCATCGGGGCCTTCAACGGCGAAGGCCCACGAGTCGTCAATCGTTGCGCCCGGCTTGAACATCGCAACACTGATGACCTTCGCCCCGGGCGCCTGACCCCAGGTGTCGAAGAGCGTGCCGCTCATCCCGGCCGGCTTCCCCGCGGCGGTTGTCGCGGTCGAGGTCCCGTGGCAGCAGTTGCCGCCGATGAGGTAGGCGCCGTAGGTCCCGACTAAATCGCCATTCGCAGGGACGAACAGGTCGTAACCGTGACGGCGGGCCAGGACGTCGGCATACGGCAAGGGCACCCCGGTTTGGTAGCTCGCCCTCACGACTGATCCGGCGCGGGGTGGTGCGAGGAAGGTGACGTTTCCGGTCGCGAAATCGACTCGCCACGTCTGGAACTCGTACACGATGTAGAGGAAGTCGCCAATCCCGAAGTTGTGAAGCCAATGGATCTCACCCGTGTCCATGTTGATCTCGTAGTCGACGCCTTCGCTCAGCTGGCCACCGTTTCCGAACACGCCGTAGACTTTGGACAAGTTGTAGCTCTGAAGGAGCGTCGTGGTGTCCACGGGCGCTCCGCTCAGGAGATTGTTCCCCGAGGAAAGGAGTTGCCTCGTGTCTTTCTCGTTCCCGGCGGTGCTGGGATTGAGCACTTCGAAGATGTCTTCGCCTGCGCTCGGCCAATATGCTCCGTTCATGGAGAGGGTCGGGAGGTCCATCGAGAAGAAGTCGTAGACGTCGGCCGCGAGGTTCCGGTTCGCAAGGAGCGCATACTTCTCTTTGCCGGTCGCGCTGGCGATCACGACCTCATTGGATACCGCCGTCGAACTTGCGATGAAGTAGACGAGACCCCCGCTGATGTCCGGCAGGCCATCCGCATCGAGATCTCGGTACAGCAAGGGGGACGCCCGGGTCGCCGGGTTTTCGTCTGTGAATCGGTTGTCGAAGTTCAGGTCGGCATAGACCGTGTCGTACACGCCCGGTGTCGTCCGGTCGACGAGAAGCAGACCGACTCGCTGTCCGTACACGGCGGTGAGGTGGTCGTCCTTGAGGACGCCGAGGCGATAGACGCCGCTCGCGCTCACGATCCGATTCGGATCGGACGAATCGCCGACGTAGTAATCTCTCGTGAGCAGGCTGTTGTTCACGACTCCGCTGACGCCCGCCGGGTCGGCTCGGGCCGCGTAGCCGCCGACCCCGTTCGCGTAGTGGAGGTAACCGGTGGCGTTCACCGCCGCCTCGTAGTGCGTGTCGGAGAGGAAGTTGCTGTTGAACGTGCCGCGGCTGGATAGGAGGGGATAGGGGAAGCGGTCAAGATCGCTGCTCGTTGTCCAAAGCGCGAGGTTGTCCGACAGGGAACCGGTGTCCCCGACGATGGGCCAGCCGAAGTAAGGTGACGAAGCATTCTGGTTGACCGCCCATTGCCCGACCAGATTCGCTTGGCCGAAGTCCACGGGCGTATCCACGATTGCGATGGAGGCGCCGCTCCCGGTGACCCCGTAGTCCTGACGTGCGGCGAGGGAACCATGCTCCAGATAGCTCGGGAAGTTCGTCAGCTCGATTCCCTGCTCCTGGAGCGCATGTGCGATGGCGGTCCGGTCGATCCGGTCTTCGCCGAGGGGAGTGGTCGGTCCCTGCTGGCTGGAATCTAACTTGGGCACGAGCGGCAGACTCACGCTGATCGTGCTCGGTAGCGCGGAGATGGAAGAGAGGGCCGCGTTCGGGATCCAAACGCGCTGGATGACAGGGAGATTGTCGGTGGCAACGTTTCGGAACGTGATTGGGCCTATTGGCCGGCCTTCGAGGGCGAGATCCGAGGAGACACGGGCGCCGTAGCTGGTCAGCAGCCTTCCGAGCTCGGCTCCAGCGACGCTCCTGATTTCAACGTACGACCATCCTTTGTCCCCGCTTAGTGCGACAGACTGCAGTGCCGAATCGATCTTCCAAAGCGCCAGACTCGGCGGTTGGCCTATCTTGTCCGTAGAAGTCGGAGCCCCGGCTGTTGTCTCCGGCGAAGGCCCTTGTGAACTCCGATCGGCCTGGGCGACCGAAACCGGAGCCGCTCGCGCCGTGGCGCCGGCGAGGACAACGACCCCGCTGAGGACCATCAGAGCGACGATCAGAAAACTTAGCAGTCGACGTGCTGTGTTGTTCGACATTCGTCTCCCTCTCCCCAACACGGAAAAGCCTCCGGGGATTCTCTGGAGCGTATAAATAAATTCCCCAGATTGCTGAGGCCCTCGAATTCGGTCGCCGAACGCCTGCGACCGAGCGCAGTATTCGGAGCGGTTCTTGATCCCCTTTCTTGAGGTTTTCTCCATAGAGGACTATTATCTTATGATTATTATATACTGCGAGTAATTCCTATCCATCATCGGTGATTCGAAGACCGTCCTAATGGGCTCGTCCCCCCAAGCCGAAGTCGTGCCTCAAAGGCGCTCGGGGGCTCGGCCGCGTCGGAATCCCTCGGGGGCCAGGAAGTCGGCGAGCGCGTAGCCGGCCACACAGCCGACGAGGTGAATCGGAATCAGGAACAGCGAGGCGAAGATGATGACCGCGCGGGCGGAGTCCGAAGGACCGAGCGCTTCGAGACTTGGGACAACCCCCGCGAAAACCGGGGCATAGACCGAGAGCACGACGATGACAATCGCGATGGACGATGCGACGAAGCCAGCGAGGACGAGAAATTGCGGCTCCGCGTCCTGCAGTCTCAATCCGATCGCGATCCCTGCGGCGAGCGCCACGAAGATGATCGTCCCTCCGACGTCCAAGGAAAGCCACAATCCGTAGTCGGCGAAGTTCGCAACGACGACGAGCGCTCCCATCGAGAAGCCGGCGAGGACCACGAAGACTGCTTCGATGAGGCCTCGGCGAACGATCTCACGATCCATAGGGAACGATTCCTCCTTGTGGGGTGGGGAACTCGATCCCGAGCACGCGCTCGACGATCGACGTGTCGTGAACGCGGTAGACGAGCGACGCGTCGATGATTGGGTAATAGTGACCCCCGAAGGTGACATTCAAGCGCTCGAGTTGGGTCGGCTGCGTCGCGCCGAAGACCGTCGCATTTCCCCAGACGAGCGCGGTGGTGTGCGGCCCGACGACGTATCCGATGCCCGGCGGGAAGAAACCGCCCGGTACGACGAAGATCGAGGCGCTCTTCTCCGCGAACGGGCGAGTGTCCGTGAGGTTGTCCATGTAGAGCCGGTACGAAATATGCATGATGTCGATTGCGATGCCAGACGGATTCCGGAGCTCGAACAACACGCCGACGGTCACGTTTTGATCCGGAGACGTGATTGCCGGGATCGTGACATCGTGGTAGCCGACGTTTCCGGGGATCTGCATCCGCGCGTCGCTCGCGGCAACGTACCGGTCCACGAAGTTCACCCACGCGACCGCGCCGACCACCGCGAGAACCGCGACGAACACCGCCGCGGCCTTTGCGAACCATGTCATCCCGGTGGCCCCCCGCCAGGCATGGCCGCAGCCACGGGAGGCGCGCCCGAGGACAATCCGACTTCTCCGGCGAAATGGCATTCCGCGAAATGGCCTGGGACGATCTCCCGCAACTCGGGCTTCGTCGTCTTGCAGATCTCCTGCGCGTACGGGCAGCGTGGATGGAACGTGCATCCGGTCGGAAGGTCGATCGGGCTGGGCAGCTCTCCCTGGATCTTCGCACGGCCGCGCTGGAATTTCGGATCCGGCACCGGGACGGATGTGAGAAGCGCCTGGGTATACGGATGGAGTGGCTGAGCGATTACCTCCTCCGCTTTCCCGAGCTCGACGATTCGCCCCAGGTACATCACGGCAATCCGGTCGGACATGTACCGAGTGACCCCGACGTCGTGGGAGATGAACACCAGGGTGAGCCGGAACTCATCGCGGAGTTGGAGCAGGAGATTCATGACCCCTGCGCGGATCGAGACGTCGAGCATGGACACGGGCTCGTCCGCCACGATGAACTCCGGCTGGAGGACGATCGCCCGCGCAATCGCGACCCGTTGCCGCTGCCCGCCGCTCAGCTCGTGCGGATACCGGTACATGAAGTCGGACGCCGGCGCAAGTTCGGCGTGCTCGAGCGCCTTCGCGATCAGGTCCTCCCGATCCTCCAGGGAATCCGTCACGCCGTGTACCGTCAGCGGCTCCGCGACCGCGTCCATTACGGTAAACCGCGGGTTGAGCGACTCGTAGGGATCCTGGAAGATCATCTGAACGCGGCGTCGGAAGTCCTTCAGGGGCGCTCCCTTCAGGGGCGCGATGTCGTTGCCGTGGAAGAGGAGCTGGCCCTCTGTGGGCTCCTCCAACTTCACCAGGAGGCGACCGGTCGTCGTCTTCCCACAGCCCGACTCTCCGACGATCCCGAGGATTTCGCTCCGCTCGATCGAGAAATCGATCCCGTCGACGGCGTGGACTTGTTTCTCCCTCCCTCGGAGCGCGTCCAACAATCCGGCCTTCAGCGGGAAGAGCTTCCGGAGCCCACGCACGTCCCAGACGGCGCCATCCTCCGTCATGCAAGGCTCCCAGAGAATATTTCCTTCGCGAAGTGGCAACGGGAGCGATGGCCCGTATCGACCTCGATGAGTTCGGGACGCTCCCGCGTGCAGATGTCCTGGGCAAATCGACAGCGCGGGTGGAAGCGGCATCCGGTCGGCGGGTTGACGAGGTCCGGCGGCGATCCGGGAATCGCCCTAAGCTTCTTCTTGGGGCCCTTCACGCTCGGAAACGCCTCGAGGAGGCCGAGCGCGTATGGATGCGAGGGCCGTTCAAAGACACTCTCCGTCGTCCCCTCTTCCACGATCTCGCCCGCGTACATGATCACGATGCGGTCGGAGACTTCCGCGACGACGGAAATGTCGTGCGTGATGATCATCATCGCGAGGTCGAGCTCCCGCTGCAAATCGCGGATCTCTCCCAAAATGCGGTCCTGCATGATTACGTCGAGGGCCGTCGTGGGTTCGTCCGCGATGATCAGGTCCGGCTTGCAGGCGAGCGCCATCGCGATCATCGCGCGCTGCTTCATCCCGCCGGAGAACTCGTGCGGATATCCTTCCGACCGATCCGCGGTCATGCCGACGAGCTTGAACAGTTCCTGAATCCGAGCCTGGCGTTGCTCGGATGTCATGTCCATGTGGGCCTCGAGGGCTTCCTCGATCTGGTCGCCAACTCGATATACCGGGTTGAAGGCGTTCATCGCGCCTTGAAAGATCATCGAGACCTGGGACCATCGCATCGTCTGCATGCGATTCCGCTGGGACCGTTGGATCGCGCGGCGGGTGAAACCACGGTTCCATGCGCGCTCGCGTCGCTCGGCGAGGTCGAGCAAGTCCCGCTTCAGTGCCTCAGGGTCCGCCTGACCGTTCGCGATCATTTGCTGGGCGTCCTCGATCAGGGAAGCCTCCTGCTGGAGGATCGGCATCAGCTCGTTGGCGGCCGTCGAGGCTTTGTCCGCCTGCATACCAGCTGCGCGCATCGCCAACATGTCCTGAACGGCGTCCCCGAGTCCGTCCTGCTCGAGGAGGAACTTCAGCTCGTGCGTGAGAGGTGCACGGAAGACGAGCTCGCCCGCCACGCGCACTTCGCCCGTGACAATCCGCGCGTTCGAGGGGAGGATTTGCAAAATGCCGAAGGCCAAGGTCGTCTTGCCGCACCCCGATTCGCCAACGAGTCCGACAGTCTTGCTGCGGTCCGCTGTGAAATTGACCCCGTCGACGGCCTTTACCTCGCCTTTGCGAACGCGGTAGTACGTTCGCAGATTCCGGATTTCGAGGAGCGCCACCGTGTGTTCACCTCGTCCGCAGGCGGGGGTTGATGATCTGCTCGAACGCTCGACCGGTGAGGAAGAACGCGAGCGAGAGGACCGTGATCCCGAGCCCCGGCGGGAGGAGCCACCAGTACGCTCGGAGCAGGTCCGCCTGCTGGACCGTCGACAGCATCTGACCCCAGCTCGGGGTGTTCGGATCCCCAAGGCCGATGAAGCTGAGAGCCGCCTCGAGGAGGATCGCGCCGCTTACCGCGAACGTCATGTAAAGGAACACGAGCGGCATGACGTTCGGCGTCAAGTGTCGGAACATGATCCGCACGCTGCTCGCTCCGGTCACTCGCGCCGACTGGATGTACGGGCGCTCCTTGAGGCTGAGGACTTCGGACCGAATGACCCGCGCCGTGCCGGGCCATGACAGAAGCGCGATGACGAGGATGATGTTCCAAATGCTCGAGCCGAGGACGGCGGCGAGGATGATGAGGAGCGGCAGGAGCGGGAGGACGAGGATGACGTCTGTGAATCGCATGAGGACGATGTCCGTCTTGCGGCCCAGGTAGCCCGCGACGAGTCCGACCACGAGGCCGATGCCAACGGTCAGGAGAGCAACGGAGAAGCCCACGATGAGGGCGATTCGCGAGCCCCAGATGAACTGGCTGAAGATGTCCCGGCCTTGGAGGTCCGTGCCCCAGAGGTATTGGTTGCCGGACGGATAGGTTCCGGGCGGCAGCGGGGCGAGGTACTTGCCGGTCGAGGAAATCGCATAGACCCATCCTCTCCCCGTGCCGAGCCAGACATTCGGAATGTTGAGTTGGGCGCCGACTTGCGTGGTCCAGATTGAGGGCGACGCAGCGAGCGTGCCGTTGAAGTCCTTGCGCCACAGCAGGTCGCCGACCTCGGACAGGCTGTACACAATTCCCGTGTCGTCCGCGGGATCGGGTGTCCCCTTCGAGTCGACGCCGACACCAAAGATGATTCGTTGGGCGACGGCCAGGGCCGGCGGGGCGGTGAACCGGAACCCTCGCTCTCGGACGACCTTGTCGGCGAAGCGCCACTTCACGGTCCCTGCGGACAGCGTACCCACCGCGTCCCGGGCGATCGAGTATAGGATCCCCGAGCCGGACGTCACGTAGACTGTCGTCGAATCGATGAACGGAGACGAGAGAGGTCCGGGATCCCGCTGCGAGACCGTCTCCATGACCGGGATGGTCCGACTGCCGCTCGGGTGCAGTTGGGCGGCGGCGGACGTCTCCCAGGGTGCGTACGGCGCGCCCGTCGCGATCTTGCGAGCGAAGAGCCATCCGTCGTCGGAGGCCGCGTATGCGAGTTCGCCGAAACTGCCGTCCGCCAGGATCGACGGGAGCCCAACAACCGGTGCGGAGGTCCAAGGTGTGCTCACCGGAAATCCCGTCCATGCCAACGTGCCGTTTCGGGTGTACACGGACTGCCAGTCGCCGGCATTCAGGAACAGCTGTTGACCGTCTTCGGTGAGCGCGGGGGAATAACTGGGATTCGCCGGCGGATTCATCGGCCCGGACGCCATGCGAATCGGAATTCCCGGTCCGAACGACTGCTCCCATATCAAGGACAAGTTCGACGCGGCGAACGCGTACAGGTGTCCCTCCGAAGTCCCGACGAAAACGGATTCACCGAGATGTCGGGCCGGCGCCGGGTCATCGGTGGGCTCCGACCAGACGGCGATCGAAGTCACGCTGCCGACCACCGACCGTGTCGTGACATCCGGTCCT
>Ga0209377_1000358_pt1 | contig 30038 bp, 23 predicted proteins | sample GraSoiAngelo_141_FD_185898 | JGI IMG/M metagenome (GOLD analysis project Ga0209377, IMG submission 185898) | Grasslands soil microbial communities from the Angelo Coastal Reserve, California, USA - 14_0929_12_40cm (SPAdes) (version 2) | ecosystem: Environmental > Terrestrial > Soil > Grasslands ...
TTCGGCGAGCCGGTCGTGCGCCCGCAGGAAGACCACGAGCCGGCCACTGACGGCCCCAGCGTGCTCGATGTCGTGGTCTCACAGGTCCCCGACGCCGCGGAGAGGGTCCATCAGGTCTGGCTTCCACCGCTCGAGCGCACGGTTGCGCTCGATCAGCTGCTTGGAGACATCCGAAAAAGGCGTGAACGCGGATTGAGCGCGACCAGCTGGGCCGGCTCCGGCCGGCAGTCGGTACCAGTTGGCCTGGTCGACCTGCCCGCGGAGCAGGCGCGCGACGTGCTTGCGGTCGACCTCGCCGGCTCGGCCGGCCACCTGCTTGTCGTGGGTGCGGCCCTAACCGGGAAAACGACGCTGCTGAGAACCCTGATCGCCAGCTTCGCTCTCACGCACACGCCCCAAGAGGCGCAGTTCTACTGCATCGACTATGGCGGTGGTGGGCTGTCGGTACTGGGCGGCTTGCCACATGTCGGGGGCGCGGCCGGGCGCCAGGACCCAGAGCGTGTCCGACGCACGGTGGCCGAGGTGGCGGCCCTGCTCGACGAGCGCGAAGCCCGGTTCAAAGCCGTGGGGATCGATTCACCACAGACTCTGCGCTCGCGTCGCGAAAGCGGCGATCTGGGCGGAGACGGCTGGCACGACGTCTTTCTCGTCGTCGACAACTGGCCCGCGCTGCGGCAGGAGTTCGAGGACCTGGAAGCTCCCATCCAGGAGATTGCGGCCAGAGGCCTTGGTTACGGTGTCCACTTGATCATGACCGCGAGTCGGTGGGTCGACGTCCGCTCCGCGCTCAGGGAGTCGATCGGCGGCCGTCTCGAGCTCCGGCTGCACGATCCCATGGAGTCCGCGATCAATCGCCGGGCTGCGGAGAACGTGGCCAAAGGTATACCGGGACGCGGCATGACCGCGGACAGCCTTCATTTCCAGACGGCCATGCCACGCATCGACGGCGGCGCAGACGCGTCCGGCATGCAGCCGGCACTGGAGGATCTGGTGGCGCAAGTCGCTGCAGCCTGGGCGGGTTCGGGGGCGCGGCCGGTGCTCGTGCTGCCACACGAGATCGGTCTCAAAGACCTGCCCGGAGTCACCGCACGCGACAAAGGGGGCGTGCCGATTGGGCTTTCCGAGCGCGACCTCGACGTCGTATGGCTCGACCTGGTGGGAAGCGACCCGCATTTCCTGGTCTTCGGAGACGGCGAATCGGGCAAGACCAATGTCCTGCGCTCATTCCTGTTGGGCCTGATGGCGCGCCAGTCGCCGAGCCAGGCCCAGATCCTTCTCGTCGACTACCGACGCACTCTGCTTGGCGTGGTGCCACCCGAATACCTGCTCGGTTATGCGGGCGCCGAGCCGGCCGCCGTCGCGCAGGTGGCGGAGACGGCGCAGGTTCTGAACAAGCGCCTGCCGCCCGCCGACCTGTCGATCGAGAAGCTGCGCGCGCGCAGCTGGTGGAAGGGCCCCGACGTGTACGTCGTCGTAGACGATTACGACCTCGTCGTCACCCCGAGCGGAAGCCCCCTCCAGCCATTCGTTTCGCTGCTGGCCCAGGCCAAGGATGTCGGCCTACACATAGTCGCGGCGCGGCGCACCGGTGGGGCGGGTCGGGGGATTCTCGAACCGCTGTTATTGCGCCTTCGCGAGCTCGGAACACCGGGCCTTCTCCTCAGCGGCGATCCTGGCGAAGGGCCGTTGCTGGGGTCACACCGGAGCTCGGCGCAGCCGCCTGGGAGAGGTCTTTTGGTGCGGCGTCACGAGCGGCCTTCGCTCGTACAGGTCGCGGTCAGCGTACGAGAGCGATAATCCCGACGATCAGAGCCACGGCGGCTGCGATGGCGGCCCCGGCCGCAAGCGGTCCGATCCATGAAAGTCCCGCCCCGGCGGTCGACGCTTCGGTTCCGAGCCGGAACGCTTCGGTCACGCGGCGCCGCCGATCCGCTTCGATCTCCAGCACCTCCTCCGGCTTCAAGTCGGGCATCGTGCTAAATCTAGCTCCCCTCTGTCCCGGGCCTGCGGCCGGGGCCACCTCCCCACAGGGTGGGGAGGCCAGCCACAGTAATAAGCTGAATCCGGAATGCGCCTGATCAGTGCGGACGGCCGGTGGTGGTGGAACGGCCGCGAGTGGCAGCCACTGCCGAAGGCGGTGGACGCAGAGGGTTCCGAGGGATCGACGGGATCGACGGGATCGGCGGGATCGACGGCTGTGGTTTCGGAAGCCGCTCCGGTCGACCGGCCTGAGGCTGCGCCCTCGCCTGCCGACGGGACGCCCAAGTTCATGCCCGGCCAGTACGTCAAGTCCCGCACCGAGGTCCCCGACACCGGTATCGCTCGCAGGCTGTACGACCTGAGCGGGGGCCGGATCAACCTGGGTCCGAGCGCCGCCGAGCTCCGACACCTCCGCCTGCTCAACATGGCGCGGACGCCGGTCTCCGATCCGCCTGTTCACCTCGCGGTCGCCTCGGCCAAAGGCGGCGTGGGCAAATCCACGATGGCGCTGCTGGTGGCCAGCAAGATGGGCCTGCTCCGCAACGATCGGATCATCGCGGTCGAATGCAATCCGCATCACGGCACTTTTCGCAGCCGTGTTCCAACACACCACGACCGTTCGATCAAAGACCTCATCGATTTTCTCGACAGCTCCGAGATCGACCGGGACCAGGATTTGACGCTTCCGATGCTGCATCGGTTTACCACGCACGTCCCCGAATCGCGTCTGGAGGTGATGACTGCTCCGACCGATCCGCGGATTCGTAAGGCGTTGAGCGCCAACGACTACAACAGGGTCTTCGGCGTGCTCGAACGCTACTTCGACATCATCATCCTCGACCTCGGCACCGGGCTCCTTGACGAGACGACCAAGTTCATCCTCGAGCGCGTTTGCGATCAGCTCGTCGTCGTCGCGCCCGCCGAGCTCGATGGCGCCGAGCTAGGAGCGTTCACCCTCGAGTTCGTGGCCGACAGCCGCGGCGTGGAGTGGGTGCGCGAGCGGGCGGTCGTAGTGATCAATCGCGTGGTCAGAGATACCCAGGTCGACGTGAGCGGGATGGAAGGTTACTTTCGCCACTGGGTGCGAGCGTGCCTTCGCGTCAGCCAGGATCCGCACCTCAAGAGCGGTGGCATCTTCGATTGGAGGCTGATATCGCGGGCGGCTGACGAAGAGATACTCGCTCTGACAGGCGAGGTCGCCACAGGATTCTCGCTGGGCAGATCGGTGCCCGGAGCGGCTGAGCCGGCGTAATCGTTTCTAGCTCGGCTTTCGTGCGCGGATGTATGCGCTGCCTACCTTGCCGTCGACTCCGGCCATCTCTTCGGTGGCGTGTAGGTTGAAGTGGGGATCCTGGAACCCGGCCTCGACGAGTGCGGCGCGGTACTCCTCGATCGGGATCGTCCCGGAGAGGCAGCCGGCCCATGAGTCCAACCGCTTCTTGATCGTGGCGTCCAAGGGTTCCAGCTCGACCATGTCCGCGACGGCGAAGAGCCCACCGGGTCGGAGGACCCGGAACGCTTCTTTGATCGCGGCGCCCTTGTCCTCGGCCAGGTTGATCACGCAGTTCGAGATCACGACGTCGACCGATGCGGCCGGCAGCGGAACGTTCTCGATGGTGCCCTTGAGAAACGTGGCGTTGGTGAGGCCGGACCGGTCGCGGTTCGCATTGGCGAGCGCCAGCATCTCGTCTGTCATGTCGACGCCGTACGCGTGCCCGCCGGGACCGACGCGCTTCGCCGAAATCAAAACGTCGAGGCCCGCGCCTGATCCGAGATCGAGCACGATTTGGCCCGGCTCCAGCTCCGCGAGCAAGGTTGGGTTGCCGCAGCCGAGACTCACGGATTCCTTGAGACCGACCGCCTCGAGGTCGGCGGCAGAATAGGAACCAGAGCAACCGCAATCGGGCCCGTCGGCCTGGCAGCAGCCGGCGCTCGCGTCGAGGGCACCTAGCGGAGTCAGGGCTATCTGCTTGGCGACGCTTGCATACCTGGATCGAACCGCCTCTTGGACTTCGCTCATGCTCGGCCTCCTATCGATGAATGTCGATGGATGCGATCCTAACATTACCAATCGATGAATGTCTATGGGTTCCGTTACAATGAGCGCGTGGCGATGAAGACGCTCCCGGTCGTCCGGCAGCGAGGCGTGTGCTGCGGTCTGCCTGACGTCGACGAGAAGTGGGCTGAGGACACCTCGACGCTCATGAAAGCTCTGGCGGACCCGACGCGGCTCACGATGGTGGCGTCGCTCTGGAAGGCTAAGACTCCCATCTGCATCTGCGACTTCACGGCGGGCCTCGACCTCAGCCAGCCGACGCTCTCTCATCACATGAGCAAGCTGAAGGAAGCGGGCCTGGTCGAATCGGAGAAGCGCGGGATCTGGACGTACTACCGGCTCGCCTCCGCCATCGAGCCGGCGACTAGACAGCTGCTGAGCAGACTGATCGCTTAAACGGTGCGGCTCGGGACCAGATCTTCAACCAGCCTCTTGATGCGAACGTCGATCTCGTTCCTGATGCGGCGCACCGTGTCGATGTCCTTCCCGGCGGGGTCGTCGAGCTCCCAGTCTTCATATCTCTTGCCTGGATAGATCGGGCAAGCGTCGCCGCAGCCCATCGTTATCACCACATCTGCCGCGCGCACGAATTCGTCTGTGAGCGGCTTTGGAAACTCGCGGCTGATGTCCAGGCCGATCTCACGCATCGCCTCGACCACCCGCGGATTGAGCGAGCCGGCCGGTTCGCTGCCGGCCGAGCGGATGTGCACACGATCGCCCGCATGCCGTTCGAGCAGCGCCGCCGCCATCTGGCTCCGACCAGCGTTGTGCACGCAAACGAAGAGAACCTCAGGAGCGTCGGCCTTCATCGGAGCCTAGGTTACGTGTAGCCGCGGGGCTCCATGCGTGGCAAGTACTGGTCGGTGAAGATCACGTACCGCTGGGTCGCGAAGGCGCCTGCCCAGAGCGGCCAGCAGGTGGTGAGCGTGAGGTGGTATCCGGGCGCATCCGGGATCAGCACGGATCGGTTGTTCGGGCTCACGATCATGGATCCGGTGACGTGGTACTTGAAATCGCCGTAGCGGGTCTCGAGATCGATCTCATCCCCCGGCGCCAGCTGGGGGAAGTTGATCCAGTACACGTTGTGTGCGGCCACCCCCACGGTGCCCGGGTCGCCTGGCCAGACGGTGTTCGGATAGTGGCCCGGGCTTGCGTACAGGACGGAGCTGGAGATGCCCTCCTTGACCGCCGCGAAGTACCCCAGTCGCGGTACCCGGATCGCAAAATCGATCCCGTTCTCGGGGTGCTGAAGGCTCGGGTCGATGATCGGGGGCCCGTAATGGCGGAGCGATTGCCCGGACCAGACCTGGTTCAATCGCTGCTGGTCCTGCACCCCCTGCCACATGCCTTCGGCATAGAAGACGATGAGCACGAGGCCCAAGAACAAGCAGATCAGGGCGGCAAGCCGCAGCAGATGCGGGCGTTCCCGCGGCGGGCGCGGAAGCATCTCTTGATAAAACGCCTGGGCCGAGCATCCCTACCCGGGCGTCAGAGTACGAAGTAGAAGGTCGCTCCCTCGCCGACGGCGCCCTCGGCCCAGGCCCTGCCGCCATGCCGGTTGACGATGCGCCGCACAGTCGCCAAACCGATACCCGCCCCCGGAAACTCACTCTGGCTGTGGAGCCGCTGGAAGGCGCCGAACAGCTTGTGCGCGTAGATCATGTCGAACCCGACCCCGTTGTCACGGACGAACAGGCGGGTGTCACCGTCGACGATCTCCGTACCGATCTCGATCCTGGCGATCGGCTCCTTGCTGGTGAACTTGAAGGCGTTGCTGATGAGGTTCGTGAGCAGGATCCGAGCGAGTCGCGGATCGGCAGACGCGTTCATGCCGGAGGCGATGCCGACCTCGACCTTGCGGTCCAAATTGGCGGCGCGCATCTCGTCGACGACCTCCGCCGCCATGGCGCTGATGTCGCACGGCTCGCGATGGATCTCCCCGCTCGTGAGGCGGAATAGAGTCTGCAGCCCGTCGAACACCGAGGTCATCCGCTCGCTCGCGAGCCGCATGCGCTGCAGGTAGTCTTTCGCGCGCGGGTCGAGCGCATCGCCGTAGTCATCGAGCAGCGTGCGATTCAGCCCGTTGAACGAGAGCAATGGCGCGCGCAGGTCATGCGAGACCGAATAGCTGAAGGCCTCGAGCTCGCGGTTGATGGCGGTCAGCGCTGTCGTCCGTTCCTGTACGAGCCGTTCGAGCTGCGTCCGGTAGCGGCGCAGCTCCTGCTGCGCCTTGTACAGCTCGACAAAGACCGTCACCTTGGCGCGCATGATTGCCGGGACCACAGGCGCGAAGACGAAGTCAACGGCGCCCAGGTCGTAACCGCGACCCATGTCGGTCTCTGCCCGATCGAGCGCGGTGACGAAGATGATCGGCGTCAGCTCGGATCGCGGCCGCTGCCGGATGAGCTGGGCGGCTTCGAAACCGTCCATCCCCGGCATCCGGACGTCCAGCAGGATCACCGCAAAGTCTTGCTTCAAGAGTTGCCGCAATGCGTCGGGGCCGGAGGCGGCTTCGATGACGCTCTGGCCCAGCGGCGCCAGGATCGTTTTCATCGCGAAGCGTTTGGTCGCGTCGTCGTCGACCAGCAGAATGTCGACCTTGGTTTCCGTCGGCGCCGGCCGGGTGCTTGTCATGCGCTGTGCCATCACCGAACCTTCCTGAACACGCTCACGCTGTCGCGAACGGGTTCATACCGGCTGCTCTCGGGCGCGAAGAGCAGCGATTCCCGCAGGCCAAGCGTGAGGAAGCCGGACCTGATGAGGCTCTCGTAGAAAAGCCGATGGGCGCGTTGCTGGAGGGTGGGCCTGAAGTAGATCAGCACGTTCGTGCAGACGATCAGGTGAAATTCGTTGAAAGAGGCGTCGGTGACCAGGTTGTGCTGCGCCCACGTCACGTTGTGAAGGAGGTTGCGCTTCAGCCTCGCCATGCGCCCCGCGGTTGTGAAGTATGCGTCCAGGCTGGAGGAGCCACCCGAGAGCACGTAATCAGTCTCGTAAGACCGCATCCGCTCGACAGGGCACGACCCAACCCGCGCGATCGCCAGGGCATCCTCGTTCATGTCGGTGGCGTAGATGGTCGACCTCTGGTAGAGCCCCTCTTCCTGAAGCATGATCGCGAGCGAATAGACCTCTTCACCCGTTGCGCAGCCGACGCTCCAGATCCGCAGCGATGGGTATGTTCGCAGCGCCGGGACGACGTCTTCGCGTAGGCAGCGCCACGTGTCCGGATCACGAAACATGCTGCTTACGTTCACGCCCACGGTGCCCAGGAACCTCTGCATCGAGCTCGAGTCGTGCAGCAAGCGGTCCTGGTAAGCGGAGATGGTCGCGACGCCTTCGCCCGCCATGCCGGTGGAGATGCTGCGCCGGAGCGGTCCTATCGCGTAATCGCGGAAGTCATAGCCGTAACGAAGGGACACCGCTTCCAGCAGAAGCTTCATCTCGATCTCTTCGATGCTGTGGCTCTCAGACGGCGCGTACGCGGCTTTTACCACGATCCGACCCCGCCCCGGTTTCCGCTCCCGTTCAGTGGCTGAGCCACGACCGCAGCATGGCCACCAGGTGAGAGCTGACCACAGGCTTCGCGATGTAGTCCGACGCCCCAGCTTCTATGCATTTCTCTCGGTCTCCCTTCATCGCCTTGGCGGTGAGCGCGATGATCGGCCGGTCCTTGAATGAGTCCAGGCTGCGCATCTTCGTCATTGTTGCGTAGCCATCCATCTCCGGCATCATCACGTCGACCAATGCGATGTCAATGTCGGCGTCGTCGCTCAGAGTCTCGAGCGCCTCGCCGCCGCTGTTCACCGATGTGACCTCCATGCCCTGGCGCTCCAGCACAGCGGTCAGGGCGAATGTGTTCCGAATGTCGTCATCGACGACCAGGACCTTCTTGCCGGCCAGCGACATCTCGACCGGCACGCTGCCGCCGTCCGCGAACGCGTCGAACGACTCCACGCTCAGGATTGCGCCGACCTCGTCGCGCAATCGCTCTGGAGAACGAACCTCCTTGACGACGATCGTCTTCGTCGCCCGGCCGAGCTTCAGCTCCTCCTTGCGGGTCAGCTCCTTGGCGGTGTAGACAAGCACCGGCGTCGACCGCAGGCCCTTGTTCGCCCGCATGTGATCGATCACCTGCCATCCGCTCATTCCGGGAAGCCCGAGGTCGATGACGATGCAGTCGAACCTCTGGGCTTCGAGCGCCGCAACAGCCTCTTCGCCGGTGGCGACTGCGGTCGCTTGCGCGGCGAGGGATTCGAGGAGCTGAACGATGTGCTCCCTTTGCACCGGCTCGTCCTCGACGACGAGGACGTTCCTCGTCGCCACCGCCGCAGACGGTCGATCCATGACCGCGACCGCCGTTTTGCGCGCGCCGTCCGCCGTGCTGGGCGCGATCTTCACGGCCGGAGACTTGGTGCCGTTTTCGACCGAGCCATTGGACGAGGCGTCGGCAGGCGAGGCCGACCACGCCACCACAGGGCTGGCGATGGGGAGGTAGAGGGTGAAGGTGCTGCCCACGCCGGGCTGGCTCTCGAGCGTGATCTCGCCGGCGAGCAGCCGCGTCAGCTCCCGGCAGATGGACAGGCCGAGCCCGGTGCCGCCGTACTTGCGGCTTGTGGTGCCATCTCCCTGCGCGAAGGCTTCGAAGATCGTCTGCTGCTGAGCCGAAGGAATGCCGATGCCGGTGTCGGTGACGCTCATCGCGATCACCGCGCCGGCGCGGTTGAGGGCTTCATGCCCCAAGCTCCAGCCCGATGTCGCGAGCTCGGCGCGAAACGCGACGTGGCCTTTTTCGGTGAACTTGAAGGCGTTGCTGAGCAGGTTGTTGAGCACCTGCTGCAGGCGCTGGGGATCGGTAGGGATGGTCTCCGGCAGACCCGGCTTCAGCTCGATCGTGAAGCCCAGCTTCGTGGCTTCCGCCACGTGGCGGAAGGTGCGCTCGAGCAGCGGCGGCAGCTCGGACAGCGGCCAGTCCGTGATCTCCAGCGCCACGGTCCCGGACTCGATCTTGGTCAGATCGAGGATGTCGTTGATTAGCTTCAAAAGGTCGGTGCCGGACGAGCGGATGATCGTCGCGTATTCGGTCTGCTTCGGCAGAAGGTTTCCGTCAGGGTTGTCCGCGAGCTCCTGCGCCAGGATGAGAAGGCTGTTGAGCGGCGTCCGCAGCTCGTGCGACATGTTGGCGAGGAACTCCGACTTGTAGCGGGACGTGATCTCGAGCTGCTCGGCCTTTTCTTCGACCAGGTTCTTGGCCACCTCGACCTCGTTGCGCTTGTGCTCGATCTCGGCGTTCTGTTGCGCCAGCTGCCGCGCTTTCTCCGCCAGCTCGTCGTTCGTGCGCTGCAGCTGGTCCTGCTGGCTCTGCAGCTCGTTGGCCAGTGACTGCGACTGCTTCAGCAGCTCCTCGGTGCGGCTGTTGGCGTCGATGTTGTTGAGGACGATTCCGATGCTCTCGGTCAGCTGGTCGAGAAAGTCCTGGTGCGTCTGGTTGAAACGCTGGAACGATGCCAGCTCGATGACGGCTCGCACCTCGCCTTCGAACAGAACCGGCAGCACGATGATGTTGAGCGGGCTGGCGTCACCAAGGCCCGAGGTGATGCGGACGTAGTCGGACGGGACGTCGGTGACCAGGATCCGCTTCTTCTCGAGTGCGCATTGGCCCACCAGGCCCTCGCCGATCCGGAACTCGGGCGGCACGGTCTTCCGGCTCTTGTACGCGTAGCCGGCCTGAAAGACGAGGCGGGCTTCGTTGCCGTTGGCGGCGACCATCCCGTAGAAGACGCCGTGCTCCGCACTCACCAATGGCGCGAGCTCGGAAAGGATCATCTTCGACACGGTCATCGGGTCGCGCTGGCCCTGCAGCATCCGGGCAAATCGCGCCAGGTTCGTCTTCAGCCAGTCCTGCTCGGTGTTCTTCTCGGTCGTCTCTTTGAGGTTGCGGATCATCTCGTTGATGTTGTCCTTGAGGACGGCGACCTCCCCGCTGGCCTCGACGCCGATCGACCGCGTGAGGTCGCCCTTGGTCACGGCGGTGGCCACGTCGGCGATGGCGCGGACCTGTGTGGTCAGCGTGGCCGACAGCTGGTTCACGTTGTCGGTGAGGTTGCGCCACGTGCCCGCAGCGCCAGGCACGCGTGCCTGCCCGCCGAGGCGGCCCTCCACGCCCACCTCGCGGGCCACGCTCGTTACCTGCTCGGCGAAGGTGGCCAGCGTGTCGGTCATGCTGTTGATGGTCTCCGCCAGCGCGGCGATCTCGCCCTTCGCTTCGAGGGTCAGCTTGCCCCTCAGGTCGCCGTTGGCTACCGCGGTCACGACGCGCGCGATGCCTCGCACCTGGTCCGTGAGGTTGCTGGCCATCGTGTTGACGTTGTCGGTGAGGTCCTTCCAGATCCCACCGACGCCCTTGACCTCGGCCTGGCCGCCGAGCTTGCCGTCGGTGCCCACCTCGCGGGCGACACGCGTGACCTCGGACGCGAATGCGTTGAGCTGGTCGACCATCGTGTTGATGGTGTTTTTCTGGACCAGAAACTCACCGAGCGCATCGACGGTGATCTTCTTGGAGAGGTCGCCCATGGCGACTGCGGTCGTGACGTCGGCGATGTTGCGGGTCCGGTCCGTCAGGTTCATGTTCATCGTGTTGACGTTGTCGGTGAGGTCTTTCCAGATGCCGCCGACGCCCTTCACGTCGGCCTGGCCGCCGAGCTTGCCCTCGGTACCCACCTCGCGCGCGACGCGGGTCACCTCGGAGGCGAAGGCGTTGAGCTGGTCGACCATCGTGTTGATGGTGTTCTTCAATTCGAGGATCTCGCCCTGAACGTCGACGGTGATCTTCTTGGAGAGGTCGCCGTTGGCGACGGCGGTCGTTACTTCGGCGATGTTGCGGACCTGGCTCGTCAGATTGCCGGCCATCGAGTTGACGTTTTCGGTGAGGTCCTGCCACGTGCCGCCGACGCCCTTCACTTGAGCCTGGCCGCCGAGCTTGCCCTCGGTACCCACCTCGCGCGCGACGCGGGTCACCTCGGAGGCGAAGGCGTTGAGCTGGTCGACCATCGTGTTGATGGTGTTCTTGAGCTCGAGGATCTCGCCCTGGACGTCGACGGTGATCTTCCTGGAGAGGTCACCGTTGGCGACGGCGGTGGTGACGTCCGCGATGTTGCGGATCTGGTTGGTGAGCTGACCGGCCATCAGGTTGACGTTGTCGGTGAGGTCCTTCCAGGTGCCGGCGACCCCCTTGACTTCAGCCTGTCCGCCGAGCTTCCCCTCGGTGCCCACCTCGCGGGCGACACGGGTCACCTCGGAGGCGAAGCCGTTGAGCTGGTCGACCATCGTGTTGATCGTGTTCTTGAGCTCGAGGATCTCGCCCTGGCCCTCGACCGTGATCTTCCGCGAGAGGTCTCCGTTGGCGACCGCCGTCGTCACTTCGGCGATGTTGCGGACCTGACTGGTCAGGTTGCCTGCCATGAAGTTGACGTTGTCGGTGAGGTCTTTCCAGACGCCGGCGACTCCGGGTACCTGCGCCTGGCCGCCGAGCTTGCCCTCAGTGCCCACCTCGCGAGCGACGCGCGTCACTTCGAGGCTGAAGGCGCGGAGCTGGTTGACCATCGTGTTCACGATCCGCGCCGTTTCCAGGAACTGACCCTGCAGGCGGCGACCGTCGATGTTGGTCGACATCGTCTGCGTGAGGTCACCTTTGGCGACCGCGTTGATGACGCGCGCCATCTCGCTGTTCGGCCGCACCACGTCCTCGATCAAGTCGTTGATCGAATCCAGGGTGGCGGCCCAGGCGCCGCCGGCGTCGCCGATCGACGCGTGCTTGACCTGGCCTTCCTTGCCCACGTGCTTGCTGAGTCTTTTCAGCTCGCGCTCGAGACGTTGGTTGGACTCGATGATGTCATTGATGGCGATCGCGACCTTGCCGGCTGGACCGGTCGAGGTCAGCGGCATGCGTACGGTGAAGTCGCCGCGTTTGACCGCGGTGAGAACCCGCAGCATCACCCTGTGATCAGTGCTTTCCGTGGCTGTGGCTAGGGCTTTGCCTGCCATGATGTTCGTTCCCTCTCCTTTCTTTCTCTCGATTACGCCGTGGGTACCCAGAACTCGACCCTGGCTCCCTCGCCCGGGTCGCTGTGAATGCGGCACCAGCCGCCCACCAGCTGGGCGCGCTCCTTCATCGCCAGCAGGCCGAGATGACCGGGGACATGTATGCATTCATTGACGACGAACCCCTTGCCGTCGTCGGCCACCTCGATGACCACTCCGCCGTCAAGGGCCGAGGCCGCGACGCGGATGCGCGTGGCTTGGGAGTGTTTCTCCACGTTGGTCAGGGCCTCCGCGACGTTTTTGAATACCATCGACTCCACCTCGCTCGGCAGGTCGTCGGGAAGCTGCAGGTCGACATCAGGTTCGATGCCGGTGTGCACGCGAAGGGTTTCGAGGCGATCGCGGATGGCCTCCCCGAGCCCGACCGTGAGGTCGAGCGCTTCGGGGCTGACGGTGATCAGGAGCCGGCGCAGCGAATCCTCGACCTTCTTGATGGTCGCCGCCAGCTGGTCGAGCTGGGTCTTGTGGTTGCCTTCGGAGCTGTCGTTGCGAATTCGCTCCAGCTGCAGCTCGGCTGCGGTGAGGAGCTGGAGCGAGTCGTCATGGAGGGCGCTCGCGAACCTGCGCCTTGCCTCGTCGCCACCGGAAGCGACATTGGCCAGCAGCTGGCGGCGGGCGGCCATCGCTTCCTCCAAACGCTCGACGGCGACATCCAGCTCCTCTTCAGCCTCGCGGTACTGCCACACCAGACCGGTGGCCATCGCCGCGACCCGAAGGACCCAGGCGTCGTCGGGCGTGAACCCGCGCCTGGAGTCGTAGGCGGCGAGGGCGCCGATCCGCCGGTCGCCGGCCGGCCAGGAGACGGCTATCGAGTTGCGCATCCCACGCAAGCCGTTCTCTCGCCAGAACTCATCGAGCGCCAGGCACGTGCCGTTCCGCAGCTCGAGCTCATCGCGGAAGACGATTCGCTCGGCGATACCGTCTCCATCCAGCTCGAGCGGGATCCTGAGGTTTCGAACCGGGGATTGAGGTTGGAAGCCGAAGGGTTCGCGCTGGACGCCAAGGGCTCCATGCGGGGAAAGGCGCCAGAAGGCGATGCGGCGAGCGCCCACCAGCCCCGCGACCGTCTCGCCGAGGTGGCCGAAGAACGCCGGCAGCTCCATCTCGGCCTCGAGATAGGAGGACACGGCGCTCAGGGCAATCGAGGCCGCGGCCTGGGCTTTCTCGAGCCGCTGCGCAGCGCGCACACGCTGCCGTGGCCTCAGCTGGCTCGCCGCTCGCAACCTTCCTGTCTCGCGCAACCCGGATGCACCCGTAGGCCGGCGGCCGGCCGGCAGGGTGGCTACCTCCACGTCGCCCCTCCTAAGAGTCTTGTCCGGCCTAAATCAAACCGCGTCGGGGGTGGTCAAGTCGCCGTACAAGTGAGGTAGGCCAGGGGCCCGTAAAGCGGGCCCCCTGGCTTCAGGAACCGCTCAGGCGCGCGCCCGACCCCGCCCGAACATCCTGAGAATGAACAGCAGAACCAAAGCGCCGAGGAAGGCGATGACGATGGTGCCGATCAAGCCGATGCTGCCATGGATGAAGAAGCCCGCGAGGAAGCCACCCAGCAGCGCGCCGATCAGCCCGACGATGATGTCGCCGAGGAGGCCGAAGCCATGGCCTCGGCTGACGGTTGATGCCGCCCAACCGGCGATGAGCCCGACGATGATCCAGGCGATGATGCCACCGGGCGAAAGCTCCATGACGCACTCTCCTTTGCAATCAGTGGTGTGACCGCCCGTGCGGGGCGGTCACATCAAGGGAACGTTTGGTCGCGCGAGCGTACCTAGACGGTTCGTTCGGCGCCGACGAAAAACCGGGCCCGCCACGCTGGCGAGCCCGGCTCCGTTTGACGCGCTACTTGTTGCGACCGATCCGGAGGCCGACTGCTCCCAGAAGGGCGAGTGCGATGCCCAGGAGCCCGCCGAGGATCGGGAAACCTGTCGCCGCGAGCACCGCTCCGGTGCCCGAGGATGCCGTGGCGCCGGAGACGCCGCCTGTCGCGGTCGCTCCGCTCACGTTGCCGCTGCCGGACGGGCCGCCGGCCTGGGCACCCGAGGTGCCGCCCGTAGCTCCGCTTGTGCTGCCGGTCGTGGTGCCGGTGCTCGCGCCGGTGCTGCCGGTGCTGCCGGTGCTGCCGGTGCTGCCGGTGCTGCCGGTGCTGCCGGTGCTGCCGGTGCTGCCGGTGCTGCCGGTGCTGCCGGTGCTGCCGGTACTGCCGGAGACGCCGCCGCTCGCGGTGCTGCCGGCCGTGGTGCCGGTGCTCGCGCCGGTGCTGCCGGTGCTGCCGGAGACCTTGCCGCTCGCGGTGCTGCCGGCCGTGGTGCCTGTGCTGGTACCTGTGGTGCCAGTGCTGTTCTCGCTGCTCAGCATCGCGTTGATCTCAGCCTGAATCGAGGCTAGCTGCCCCTTCATCAGGTTGATCTCGACCGATGTGGCCGTTCCGGCGCTAATGGCTGCGCTGAGCTCCGACTTCACTTGCGCCAGCTGCTGCTCGAGCACAGTGGCTTGAGCTGAGCTGACTTCGCCTGCGCTTACCGCCGCAGAGATCTCCGCGTTGATCTGGAGGACTTCGTTCTGCATGGCGATGAGCTGAGCCTCGACCGATCCGCCACCGCCGGTCCCGCCCGAGTTTGACGTGGCGGTGCTGCCGGCCGTGGTGCCGGTGCTCGCGCCGGTGCTGCCGGTGCTGCCGGAGACGCCGCCGCTCGCGGTGCTGCCGGCCGTGGTGCCGGTGCTCGCGCCGGTGCTGCCGGTGCTGCCGGAGACGCCGCCGCTCGCGGTGCTGCCGGTGCTGCCGGAGACGCCGCCGCTCGCGGTGCTGCCGGCCGTGGTGCCGGTGCTCGCGCCGGTGCTGCCGGTGCTGCCGGAGACGCCGCCCGTCGCGGTGCTGCCGGCGGTCGTTCCAGTGCTTGCGCCGGTGCTGCCCGTGCTGCCCGACACGCCGCCCGAGTTGGACGTTGCCGTGCTGCCGGTCGTGGTGCCGGTGCTCGAGCCTGTGCTGGCCGAGACTCCGGCCGAGTTCGTGGACGCCGCGCTGCCGGCGGTCGTGCCGGTGCTCACGCCTGTGCTCTCAGCCGATGCCGAATCGACCTTGGTCTTGTCGTCGCCGTTGCCGCTCTTGCCGCCGGCGACGTCGCCACGGCTGTCCGAGTTGTTCTCGCCGACTTCCTTGTGGTGAGCGGTCACTTTGGCGCCGGCTCCAGCCTTGAGGTCGCCGTTGCCTTTGCCGTTGGCGTCAGCGCTGCCCTTTGCAGCCGTGTCCGACTTGGCGCTGGCGTCTGACTTGACGCTGGTGTCCGACTTGGCGCTGGTGTCCGACTTGGCGCTCGAGTCCGACTTCGCGCTCGAGTCCGACTTGGCAGCAGCGCTGCTCTTGGCGCTGGCGTCGCTGTTCGTACTGGCGCCGCCCTTCGCACTCGCGCCGCCGCTGCCGCTGTTCTTGTCCTTGCCGCCCCCGCTGCCATCGCCGCCGGCTCCGCCGCCGATGGGATGGTCGGACTTGGCAGGTGCAGGATCGCTGCGGTGGACGACCACCGAAGCGCTCGTCTTATCGGTCGCCGCCTTGCCCTTGTCGCCGTGCGAATCTGCCGCCAGCGCGGGAGACGTCCGCGCCAGCATCAGGAGCACACCGGCCATGAAGACGAAGAGCTTCACAGCGACGCTACGCAAGAGTGACGGCCGACTAGCAGTGAACTCGCCGAACGTGTCCAAAACTGCTCACCTCCACGCGGATATGAGCAATGCCTCGCCGCCATCCTGGACACGGACCCCGTGCGCCCTTCCCCAAATGGCACCGGGATATGTCGCAGAACGCCCCGCTTAGCGTTACCTAGTTGGCAATGCTTAAATCGGAAACGCCGACGGTCTCCCTAGTAACCATGCTGGAGGCCACAGACGAGCCCGCTGTGGGCGATTTCGTGGCCGATGTCCTGGGGGAATCGGGTTGGCAGATCGAGTCTCTCCGCAAGCGATCGTCGAGGCTCTCCCCACCCGACGGCTATTGGGCGATGTACGAGATCGCCATTAGAAAGGACGAGCAGGAGCGCTCGCTCAGGCTCGTTGCGCGCGGCGCGTTCAGCCGGGATGCATGGGACGAGCTCTCGGCCAGGCTCGTTCGGCACACCAATGGCCCATGCGACCCCATCGGTGGCATCGGGTTCCCGCGCCTGTTCCACGAATCCCAGCACGCCTTCTGGTTCTACCCGTTCGATCCCGCCATGCCCGGCCTCCCGAGCGCGTCAGATCCCGCGACCATGGCCGGTGTCCTGCTCGGGCTCGGCGCGCGAGCACCTCGAGACCTGGAGGCGTACCCGCAGATCGAGATCGAGCGCGTGCGCTACACCCCAGAGATCGGCGCCATCCTTCGCTACACGATGCAGACATCGGCCGGACCGCTGACGGTCTATGGCAAGGTGCAGCCCGGCGATAGGGGATTGCGGGCGCAAAGGATCGTCGAGGGACTCTGGGAGGCGTCCACCGCCCAGCCCCAAGGTCTGCTGCGCCTGCCCCGACCGCTCGGCTGGATCGAGCAATACGGCCTTCTCCTCAAAGAGTCGATACCCGGCGAGCCCGTGGGCAGCGATCGGATGAGCGAAGAGTTCCAGAACGCTGGCATTGCGGCCGCGGAAGCGCTGGCGGTCATCCATGAGTCAGGGGTCGAGACCGATATCGAGATCTGGCTCGAGAACGAGCTCGACCGGCTCGAGCGCGTCGCCGACCAGTTCGCTTACGTCCACCCCGACGGCCATTTCCTCCTCAGCGACCTCACCACGCACCTTCGCAACCGAGCCCGCATCTCGATGGATGAAGAGTGGCTGCCCACGCACGGAGACCTCAAGTACGACCAGTTCGTGTATCACGAGGGCACCTTCACGCTTCTCGACTTCGATTACTTCGCCGTCGCCGAGACGAGCTATGACCTCGGCAAGTACTGCGGCTACCTCGTGCCCTCCGCGCCGGCGTCGTGGGAGGACACCGTTGCCGCTGAACAGATCCGAGCGCGCTTCCTCCGCCGATACCTCGAGTTGAGGCCGCACGCCACCATTCAGCGTTTTCCAATCTATGAGGCCCTCACCCTCGGCCTGCGCGCGATGACGTTCATGTGGGCGCAGCGATCGGGATGGCAGCGAATCGCCGAAACGTTTCTCGTCATGGCTCACGAGCGTCTTTACAGCAGGATCCCCGAAACGATCTGACGCGGTTAAGAACGTAAAGGGGTCTCCCAACCGCGTATGCGATCCCTTTTACAAGCTTTTACCCAATAGGCGGCGCGACCACTCGGAGCCCTCCTCAGACTCAGCCCCTGGCCATGCGGGTTTTCTCGTGGATTGGAGGCATCGTTCTCGTCGCCGTCATCAGCACCGCCACCGCGGCGACGCTGCGCGCACACAACGATGCTGCACACTCGCTGGTCGCGGCCAAGCCGCCAGTCGCCGCCATCAATGGGACCGTCTACGCCGGCGATCCCCCGCTCGAAAACCACCGGCTGCGGCCAAGCCCCGATCCATCGCCGACCCCACCGGCCGCGGCAGCCGCACCGCCGCAACAAGCGGCTGGGGCTCCGGCGCCTGCACCCGCCGCTCCGCCTGCGCGACCCGCGCCACCCGCGATCGTGGTCGGCTCGACCCAACAGGCGCTCATCAATCAAGATCGGGCCGGAAAAGGTCTCGGGCCGCTGACCTGGAGCTCGTGCCTCGCCAACGTCGCCGGGGCCAACGCATCGCGGCTTGCCCAGCAGGGATGGGTCCCCCCGTACCACACGAACGGACCCACGGTTGACCTCGGCTGCAGGCTTGGCTCCCAGGCCGGTGAGAACGTCGGTTATTGGACCGGCGGCATCAGCGACGGGCAGCTCAACAGCATGTTCATGAACAGTCCCGAGCACTACGCCAACATCATGGGTCCGTACCACTATGTGGCGACCGCCTGGGCGGTGGCTGCAAACGGCTACGCCTACATAGCGGTCGAGTTCAGCTAGCGAACCGGTCGGCTCCGAGTAACCGGCTTCAACTCGGCGTTGTCCTCACGAAGCGCGCGTCCGCGCTCAGAAAGGAGGAACGCGAAGGGTGGTTCAGAACCCAACCAGCCGCGATCCGCAACGTTCGGCACCCCACCTCCGCCTCATCGATTGGATGTGGGCCAATCGCGTTTGGATCGCCGGCGTCGTCGGGATTCTTTTCATCCTGTCCACGCTTTACGTGGTGTGGGCGGTCCAGGCTCTCCCAGACCCGAGCCAGGACGTGCTGGCGGCGGGCGATGTGGTCGTGCTCGACCGCAACGGCCGTCTCATCGAGGACTGGAACCCGGCCGGCCACTACCACGTCAACTTCCATCTCAATGAGATGGGGAAGTACGCACCCGCCGCGACCCTCGCGGCCGAGGACCGCAACTTCTATCACCACGGCGCGATCGACGTCGGCTCAACGGCCCGCGCGCTGTGGGTCGACGTCACACATCTCGGCCTGAACGAGGGCGGCAGCACCATCACGCAGCAGCTGGTGAAGATCCAGCTGCTGACGCCGACGAAGTCGGTCACGCGCAAGATCCACGAGATGGTGCTCGCCATCGCGCTCGAAGAGCGCTTCTCGAAGGACCAGATCCTCACGATGTATTTGAACCGCGTCTATTACGGGCACGGCGCGTATGGGATCGGCGCCGCTTCGCGCACCTATTTCACCAAGGACTCCAAAGACCTCACGCCCGCGCAGGCCGCATTCCTCGCCGGCCTAATACAGGCGCCGGCGGCGTACGACCCCGTCGTCCATTACGAGCTCGCCCGCGAGCGCGAGCGGTACGTCCTCGACGGCATGGTGACAACCGGCGCCCTATCACAGGACGAGGCGGACGCGGCGTTTGAGGAGGACATCAAGTCCGAGCTGAAGATTCAGCCCACCGCGCGTCAGAGCAAGGCACCGCATTTCGTCGACTACGTACTCACCTCGTTGGAAAAGACGTTTGGCTCGGCGGCGGTCCAGCAGGGCGGCATCGTCGTCCGCACCACTCTCGACCTCGACCTGCAGCAGGCCGCGCAGGCTGCCGTCACCAACGGCGTCCATGACCTGGCGTGGGCGAACATCAACAACTCCGCGCTGCTGGCGGCAAACCCCAAGAACGGCGAGATCCTGGCCTGGGTCGGCTCAGCTGACTACGGCAACGATTCGATCGCGGGTCAGTACGACGTCGTGCTGGCGGAGCGTCAGCCCGGTTCGTCGTTCAAGCCCTATGTCTACGAAGCGGCGCTGCGCGATCACAAGATCACGCTCGCCACGACCCTCAACGACACCACGCAAAGCTTCAACGGCTACATCCCGCACGACTTCGACAATGGCGGCATGGGCATGATCAGCGCGCGCACAGCGCTGGTGTTCTCGCGCAACATCCCCGCCGTCGAGGTCGCACAGATGGAGGGGATGAGCAACGTGATCGCGCTCGCACACCAGATGGGGATCAACAGCCACCTCGACCCCGGCCTCGCTACCGCGATCGGCGGCAGCGACGTCACCCTCCTCGAGCACGTGCAGGGTTACGAGGTCTTTGCCAACCAGGGCCAGAAACAGACGCTGAACGTCATCAAGTCGATCGACGACGCCACCGGCAAGACGGTCTACACACACGACATCGGCGGCGGTCAGAGCGTGCTCAGTCCTGCCGAGTCCTACCTGATCACTGACGTGCTCAAGCAGTACCAGTACCAGTGGGGCTTCGGCTGGAATCGCCAGATGTCGAGCAAGACAGGCACCAGCGACAACGGCCACGGCCAGATTCCCGACTCGTGGATCATGGCCTACAACCCGGACATCGTGGTTGGTGTCTGGGTCGGCAACACCGCTCCCAACGGAGGCGGTGGGACGATCCGCGCTTTCGGCGAAAGCGTGGCCCAGACCATCATGCGGCGCTTCGTCAACGCCCTTCCGCGCAGCATGCGTGACTGGTACACAACGCCCTCCGGGATCGTGCACGGTGCGTGCGATTCGCAAGAGATCTTCCTGAACGGCACGCAGGGCGGACCCTGCCCGTCGCCGAGCCCTTGCCCCAGCAACTCCCCGAGCGCGTCGCCCGGAGCGTCACCAAGCGCTTGCCCGAGCAGCTCCCCGAGCGCGTCGCCCAGCGCATCACCGAGCGCGAGCCCGTCCGCCCAGCCGAGCCCATCGCCGCAGCCGACGCCGTCGCCGACCCCGCCGCCGCCCACCAGCCCGTCACCCGGCCCGACACCTACGTAGATGCTCGAGCTTGGGGCGGACAGCCCTTTCATGAGAAGTGTGGAGCGCCGCCGGCCCGGCGGCTCGATGCGCGCGTACGTGTCGCGCACGCTGCCCCACCACTCCGCGATAGTCGTCAGCAACCGGGCGCCGCATGAGCCGCGACCCGAAGGCGGCTTCGCTCGCGGGGCAGGCGGTGTCGTCACGGCGCTGCTGACGCTGGCCGAGGTGACGGCCGCGGACTGGGTGTGCTGCGCACGCACCGATTCCGAACGAAAGCTGGTCGAGACGCAGGGCGACGCGTGGACCGCTCCTTTGATTCGGTCCCACACCCGCCTCCACTACGTGATGCCGACACGCGAGCAGTACGACCAGTACTACTCGGTGATGGCGAACCCGGTGCTTTGGTTCGTCCAGCACTACCTCTGGGACCTGGCGCAGCAGCCGATCATCAACGGCCGGATCCATCGGGCGTGGAAGGACGGATACGTCGAGGTCAACCGTCAGGTCGCGCAGAAGGTGGTCGACGTCGGACGCCGGCTGCCGTACCGGCCATTGGTACTCGTCCACGACTACCAGCTCTATCTGGTGCCCAAGATCGTCCGCGAGCAGCTCCCCGGAGCGATCATCCAGCACTTCATCCACATCCCATGGCCGACTCCGCAGTACTGGAAGGTGCTGCCCAAAGAGATGCGGTCCGCGATCCTCGAGGGCTTGCTGGGGTGCGACATCGTGGGCTTTCAGTCGAGCCTGGACGTGCGCAACTTCCTGATGACCTGCGAAGAGAATGCGGGCCTGCAGGTGGACGAACGAGAAAAGGCCGTGCTGATCGACGGCAGGGTCGTTTATGCGCGGGCGTACCCCATCTCCATCGATGTGGCCTCGACCACGAGGCTGGCGTTCTCGCACGGCGTGATGGTGGAGGAGCGCAGGCTCCGCGACTGGCGCCCCCAGCGGCTCATCGTCCGCATCGATCGAATCGACCCATCGAAGAACATCGTTCGAGGCTTCCTCGCCTACGAGAAGCTCATCAACCAGCGGCCGGAGTTGCAGGGTCAGGTGCAGTTCTGGGCTTTCCTGCAGCCATCGCGGCTGGACGTCGCCGCGTACCGGGCTTACCTCCGCCGCGTGCGGCAGGTCGCGGCGCGCATCAACAGCCAGTACGGCCGTACCGGCTGGATGCCGATCCGCCTCGAGTTCGGCGAAAACATTCGGAAGGCGATGGCGGCGCTACGCAACTTCGACGTCCTCCTGGTCAATCCCGTGTACGACGGCTTAAACCTCGTCGTCAAAGAGGGCGCCGTGGTCAATCGGTCCGAGGGGATGATCGTTCTCTCTGAAAATGCGGGCGCGCACGAGGAGCTCCAGCCGCATGTGATCTCGATCAACCCGTTCGACATCGAAGCCACGGCCGACGCGATCTATCAGGGCTTGACGATGAGCGCGGAGGAGCGCCGGAAACGGAACGAGGCGGCGCGCGACGTAGTACGCACCAATGACATCTCACGCTGGATCACGCGCCAGGTCCAGGACATCCGCGATCTCGTGGCTGTTCCCGGCCTCCGTGCGGGCTGAAATCAGGTCCGAGTGATCGGGGCGAGTCGCGCGTTTACTTTTCTAGATCTTCCTTTGTACTCGAAAGAGGGGGTGTGCCATGGAGCACAAAGAAACGAACTTCGTACGCGATGAAGCATCAGGGTCCGTACGGGAAGAATCGACTGTGGTCAACGAGACTGGCGCGACGCCGGTCCGAGAGGCGTCCGTTGTCAAGAGCTCGACTCCCGCGCGGAGAGCGATGGAGGTCATCTACCTCTTGTTCGGCATCATCGACGCGCTCTTGCTGATCCGGTTGGTGCTCAAGCTGCTGGGAGCGAACGCGCACGCGGGCTTCGCGAGCTTCACCTACGGATTGACGGACTTCTTCCTCGCCCCGTTCCACGGTCTGCTGCCGACCATCGTCAGTGGGAAATCGGTGCTCGAACTGTCCGTGGTATTCGCGATCCTCATCTACTCGCTGGTCGCGCTCGGCCTCGTGCGGCTGGTTGCGATCACGCTCTCTCGCAGCGTCATGGTCTCGCAGCACAGCCGATCGGAGGGCCTCAAGCCCCGTTCCGAGTAAACGCCGTCCTCGTTGTGTAGGAGCTGCCGCTCGCATAGGAGGGACCGTAGGTTCCTCTTAGCACTCAGGGAAACCAGAGCGGCAGCTTCGCCAACGCCTGGTCGTGGTCGACGTCGGGATTCGCGCCCGAGCTCAGCTCGTACTGCCAGGCGACCATGTTGCCCGCGCATCCGACCTGGTTCGGCATCCACTGCGGCGATCGCGCCTTCGTGTAGCTGCCCAGCAGCGACGGCTCGAATGACCACAGATATGAGCGGGTGGCGACTTCGGGACGATCGTCGACGGCCGCACACCACGCCTGGCCGAACGTGCTCGGTGCTGTCCCGTCGCCATAGTAGCCGGGCGAGTAGCCCGCTTCGGAGACGCCGTCGTACCAGCCCTCGACGAACGGGCCGTCTATAGCGCCGGAGCACCATGGGCCGGGAGGCTCGACGTCGATCACGAGAACGGTGCCTCTGGGGATGCCGAGGCGCACCGCTGCCGAGGTCGCTTCCGATGCATAGCTCGTGCCGGTGTCGTAGCCGGCTACAGCCGAGCAGTCGTAGTGGTTGAAGATGGGCAGGATGCCCATGTGCCGGTTCGCCGCGGCCGCCACCTCCGCGTCACTGATGCCAGGGCAGTTAGGCGTGTTGGTGAGGTAGCGGCCCCAGAAGTCCGGCCTGCCGAGGATCGAGTTCACCTGCGGGTAGAGTCCGCTCGATGCGGCGGCATCACCCGTGAAAGCCTTGCAGGAGTCAACGCCCCAAAGGAGTCGATTGGGTTGCACCGCGGCCGACCGCACCTGGACGTTGACCAGAGGCGCTCGTTCGATCACGGAATGCAGCAGCTGGCCCGCGGTCGTGGACGCATCGGATGGTGCGGGAGCGGCGCCGATGACCGCCGAGAAGAATGGGGTGGGGCCGGCGCCGAGCGTCACCTGCGCGTTGCAAACACGGCCGGACTTGCATGGTTGGTCGAGGAGCCTGCCGTTTTGATCGAGGATGCCCAGGCTCCACGGCGTGTCAGTGAGATCGGCGTTGGTAACCGCCGTGAGGTTGACCGTGCCCCCTTCCTGCGCCAGCGTCGTGTTCGCCGCGAGCAGCACGGACAGCCACGTCGGTGACACGGTGTTGGAAGCGGCGTCCGCGATGGATGCCGGGGCACTCGAGCCCAGGCGAGCAATGTACGCGGTGATATCGTGCGCACCGCCCGCCGGTTCGCTCAGCATCGTGCTGCAAGTTGTGCCGGTGCTGCAGAACGTCAACGTCTTGCCGGTGGTCGCGTCCCAGAACACCAGCGCTCGTCCGATCGCGCTGACGTCGACCGATGCGGACGCGGTGAGCTTCAAAGGCTTGCCCACGCCGACGGCGGCAGGCACATCGGTTTTGATGGTGACTCCGAGCCCTGATGGGCCTGAGCGCGGCGATGATGTGTCGCCAGATCCGCTCAGCGGGTTCGTGAGCGAAAGGGATTTCGCCGGCACGCTCGGCGATACAGGCGGCAGACCTGGAGAGGCCGCCGCGGGCGCTGATACATCGCACGCGGCGCCCGGTCCGGAGAAGGGACACAGCTGGCTGCCAGGCGGCACGCTCAGCGCCGGTGCTTCGTCGCCGGCGCCCTTCGGGTCTGATGGCCCGCGCGTGGCGGGTGCAAGGGCAAGGCTGCTCGCGGGTGGGGCCGCGGCGAGGCCGATGACGCTCACATGCAGGAATGCGGCGACCAGGACGAGCGGCAGGTACCCCGTTCGAAAGCACAGCAGGCGACGACCGATCCGGCGCGGTAAGTTCAGGAACCCCTCCTCGGTCACGAGCCCTCAGGCGGCGCGCGCGCGCGCCCGGCGCTGCGGGTGACTGGAGTAGGGAAGTTACCTGCGCGTGGGCGAGATCTCAGCGGCGATAGCGTTAATTAGCCTCAACAGTTGTCAAGTGGTCCGAAATGTGATCGGACCGGCCCATTTTGGTGGCCTTTTAAGAGCCGGAGGCCGCACCCAGGACGTTGCCGTACATCAGCCCCAGAGCCAGGAGGCCTAGCAAGCACAGCAGTACGAGCAGAGATGTTCGAGCGTAGGCGTCGATCACGGCATCATCCGTCTCGGACCCAGCCACGGTTGCGTGCCGGCTGACGCTGGCAGCCCGCAGGGCAAGCCCCACGGTGACGATCAAGATGACGACCAGAGTCCCCATCAAGCTCCTTTCTGTTGCGGCGAGGCTTCTGAGCGGGTCAGAAGCCACGCCATCAAATACAACGTCTAAAGCCGAGTAATCACCTTTGTTTCCGGTCTTTCTCGGGGGCCGTCGGCAACCCCCAATACTCGGATGTACGACCGCGTTTCCAATTCGATGGGGTCTGTGATGACGTTGCAGTTTTCCGTGGCGGCATTCGCGGGTATGGCCGCCGCGATGGTCGTGCCGTCGGTCCGGCACACCGTGCCTCGCTGGGTGGAAGCACCGATCTGGCTCGGCCTCATCATCACCAGCTGGCTGGCCATCACCAACGTCCAGCAAGCCAACACGCGCTATCTCACGGAGTCGGCCGCGTGGGGCGCGGACCAGATCGTGAACACTTCGTTCGGTCTCATGCTGGCGGCCTTCTTCGCCTGGATGGCCGAGCACAGATATGTGATCGCAAACGCGGTCGTCACCCTGGCCGGAGCGGACATCCTCGCGATTGCCATCGTGTGGTCTTACCGGCGCGCACAAGAAGAGCAGCCACGGATCATGCTCGGCGACTGGTTCGAAGTGCCTCTTCAGCGCACGCCCGCCACGGACCGCGTTGCGGTGCCGTACGCATTGGACGAGTTGAACCGGCGAGCTGAGCGTGCTGCGGTCAAGCTCGGAGCGGCGGCCGTCGCCTGGCTCGTCCCAATCATCACTGCGCGATATAGACAGGCCGAAACCAACGCGCACGTGGTCGACATCCGCGCATTGCTGAGCGCGCAGTCGATCGGTTGGTATGGGCCGATCGTGCTCGCGCCCGAGGGTCACGGTTCGATTCGCGAATACGGTGAGAATGAATCGGATCGCTTGGCCTCGTAGACCAAACGGCTCCCGGCGTCGTGCGAGCACGTCCCAGGTCATCCGGAAGGCGAAGTATCGGCGCCCTGCCGGTTGGTTCCTGCGCGTGCTGGTTCTGCTGCTCTTGGCGGGGCCGGCGCTACTCCTGACATCGCCCGGTTACCTGGCGTTCGCCGATCGCATGCCCGACGTGCAGAACCTGATGTATTCGCTTCCGACCGACACAATCATCTACGCGTCAGATGGCACCACCGTCCTGGCCGACCTTCACGGCCCGGGCTACCAGCATTACAACCAGCCACTTGGTGAGATGGGCCGGCTGCTGCCCAACGCGATGATTGCGATCGAGGACCGCAACTTCTACGCGGAGCCGGGTGTCGATCCGGGTGGTGTCGCGCGGGCGGCCGCGGTCGACTGGCGCGCCCACGGAAAGGTCGAAGGGGCTTCGACGATCACGCAGCAGCTGGTCAAGATGCGCTTGGTCGGCGCGGAGCCGACACTCGACCGAAAGCTGCGAGAAGCGCTGCTCGCATTCGAGGTCGAGCGCACCTATACCAAGCCGCAGATCCTTGAGATGTATCTCAACAGCGCATTTTTCGGGAACAGCGCGTGGGGCGGCGAAGCGGCCGCGAAGATCTACTTCCACAAGGACACCAAGGATCTGGACCTCGCCCAGGCTTCGATGCTCGCCGGCCTGGTTCGTGGCCCGACGATCTACAACCCGCTGCTCAACTGGAAGTCGGCGAAGACCAGGCAGCTGCAAGTTCTGGGTGCGATGCTGCGCATGGGTACGATCAGCGGCACTGAGGCGGCCGGCGCTTACGCACAGGACATCACGCCTCCGCTGCACATGTTCACACCGATCAATCAGATCGTCGCCGGCGGCTTCGTCCGCTACGTCGTTGGGCAGCTGGTGGATCAATATGGGCCCGACATCACGTATAGCGGCGGGCTGAAGGTGATCACGACCATCAACCTCAAGCTGCAAAACATTGCGCAGAGCGCGATCACCAACGGCATCGCGAGCCTGGCTTACCGACATGTCAGCCAGGGAGCGCTCGTGGCCCTCGATCCAACGACGGGAGCCATCGTGTCGATGGTCGCCTCAGCCAATCCGAACGCGGACGGCGGCCAGTACAACCTGGCGGTGTGGCCGCCGCGCAACCCGGGCTCGTCGATGAAGATCTTCACGTACACGGCGGCGATCGCGAGCGGGAAGTACACGATGGTCAGCCGCATTCCGGACTGGGGGTTCACATATCGAGATCCAATCTCTGGTGAGGCTTACACGCCTCGCAACTACGACGGCCGCTACCACGGCACGCTCACGCTCCAGCAGTGCATGGGCAACTCGCTGAACATACCGGCGGTCGAAGTCGAGCTGGGCATCGGCGTCTCGTCGGTGGTCTCGATGGCCCGCACGATGGGCGCTCCGCCATATCAGCAGCACTACGACGCTTCGGGGAATCCGGTTTACACGACCGACGACGCGTTCAACACGTACGGTCCGTCACTGACGCTCGGTGGCTACGGCGAGACGCCGCTGCAGATGGCAATCGGCGCGTCCGTGCTTGCGACGCAGGGGGTGCTCCGGGAGCCGTACGCGATCCAGACGATCTCGAGAAACGGCACGTACTTCTACCGGCACAAGAAGGACCAGGGCGTGCAGGTGGTCGACCAGCGGGTGGCGTTCATCATGGAGCAGATCATGTCGAACGATCGCAACCGGGCGATGATCTTCGGCCTGCATTCCCTGCTGACGCTGCCGGGGCGCCACGTCGGCGTGAAGACCGGCACCTCGGACTCGTTCGCCGACGCGTGGACGGTCGGCTACACGCCGCGCCTGGTGACGGCGGTTTGGACTGGCAACCCCGACTGGCGCCAGAAGATGACCAAGGATTCGGACAGCTACGTGGTCGCGGCGCCCGCGTGGCACGCTTTCATGCAGGGAGCACTGGACACGCTGGGAATCGGCGACGAGTGGTACTCGGAACCGCCGGGGTTGGTGCACCGGACCGTCTCGGGCGAGACTGCCTGGTTCCTCCCGGGAACCTAGTCCGCCTGTTCGCCCACCGAGTCTTCTTCCTCGATCTGGAGATCTTCGTCGCTGGCCGAGTAACGATCACGGACCTCGGCTCCTCCGGTCTCAGAGTCGCCCAGGCCTTCCTCGGAGTCCGTCTCGACCAGCTCACCGGCCCGCCGGTCTTCGTCGAGCAGCTGGGCGAACGCTCGCTGGGCCTCTTCCCACGTGTCGTACTCCCAGTACTCGGTGCCGGGCGGCACCTCGGCGCCCTCTGTCTCGTCGAGGCCGTGCTGGAAGACGTATCCGATTCCGTTGTCAGGATCCTGGATCAATGAAAGGAATCGTTCGCCGGTCAGCTCAGCTCGTTGTGCCGCGAGGCCGCCGTTCTCGAGATCGAAGAGCCGGCTGATGACCTGCTCCTCGCTCCTTTCTTCCATTCAGCCATTCTCGACCAAACGCTGTGGTCACGGCTCAGCGGAGAGCTGTAACAGGCTTGGCTAGGCGGTCTCGGGGCGGTTCGGCGCCAGGCTTCGCAGAGCACTTACGAGACGGCGTCGCAGCGGGCTCCACGCCGAATCACGCTCCGAACGCCTTCTCTCGTAGCGCGGTGCATTTGAGTCGGCGCAGAGCTGGCAGCCGCATCCGTGCCCTGTGTCCGGGAGCCTATTGCCTTGCTTGTCGAACCTGGCTTGCATCAGAACACCTCACGATCCGTGGGAGATCGGGTGGGCGGCCGGGTTTCGCTGGGGCCTCAGTCGGCTGTCGCCACCAGCCCGGGCTCGCCTACCACCTCGTCGCTGTAGTAGTGCCGCAGCATCACGCGCAGTCGATCCTTGGCGACTGCCAGCCGCGAGGCGACCGTGCGTTCTGGTATCCGCAGCGCCTGCGCGATCGCTCGGTTCGTGTAGCCGTGGTAGTGGCGGAGCACAATGGCCGCCGCTTGTTTCGGCGGCAGCTTGGCAAGCGCCTCGGCGAGGTCTCGCCGCTCGACGTGATCCTGCGGATCTGGGGCTAGCTCTGGGCGCCCGATGCGGCGAATGATCTCGCCCACCTCTCGGAGCCGCATCTTGCGCTGGTGTGAGACCGCGGCGTTGATCGCGATGCGGTGCACCCAGGCTTCCGCCGGAGCGATGGGCTTCCACGTGCTCCACTTCTTGTAGGCCCGCTCGAACGCATCCTGGGCGCAATCCTCAGCCGCGGCCCGATCGCCGAGCATGGCGGTAAGCGTGCCGAGGATCTTGCCGTACGACGCCTGGTAGAGACGCTCGAAGTCAGCCTCGTCGCCTGGCTTGTATCTCGGCTTCAGTTCGCGCTCGTCGGCCGAATCGACCGGTTCCTGGAGTTTATTCAGCATCTGTCGCGAATCACCCCCTTGAAGCAGTGGGTGGCGCCCTAGCGCTTCCCCGCGCTTAATCTCACTCCAAGAGGCCCATCGGGTCACCGTACGGTTGGGCGGATTTTGGCTCACACAGTTGAGGTATGCCCGAATCAGGTTCGAGTTCAGGTAATGGGCTCTGCGCCCCGCGTTGTCCAAGAAGGATGAGTCCAAGCTTTGGCGGTACTTTTGGCAGCCAGCAAGGCGATGTGCTCAGCGCGCTTGCTGCCGGACTGGCGGCGGACGCGGCGCAAACCGGCCGCAAAGCGCTGAAGGTGATCCGCGCCCGCTCGCCAGAGCTCGTGCGCTTGAGCGAGAAGACCGGAGACGACCTCATCTCGACCTCGGCAGACTACATCGACATCCTGCTGACTTCACTGCGATCCGATGTCGAGGTTCCGTGGTCCGACCGCGAGCAGCAAACGCGAGAGTTTGGACGCCTCAAAGCGGCGCAGGGCGTTCCACTCGAGGCCTTGATCGATCTGCTGGCCGTCTACCGCCGCGCGACCATTGAGCTCATCTCCCAGCCGATCGAGGACGCGACGCAGCGCGACGAGATCGTCGCGCTCGCGGAACACCGCCTCGAGGATGTGGTCGAACGCCTCACGACCTGTGTCGTGCGTGGATACCTCGAACATCTCGATGCGGAACATCGCACCCGCGAGAACGAGCTGTATGGGCTCGCCGCGGTCGTGACCTCGATGGGCCGATCGCTCGATGTCGGCGAGACGTCGGAGGTGGCGCTGGTCGAGAGCCTGGCGGCCCTGCACCTGGACGCCGGCGCACTGTGGTTGAAAGAGCGAGCTGCCTTCAGGCTCGTCCACGTCTGCGGCCTCGAGCTGCAGGAGATCGATGACTTCACACGTGAGACAGGCCCGCATGTCAAGGCCTCTGTCACCGCCATCGGGCGCTCTGAGTCGCGCGTCGAGCGCGGTCTCGGTGACGGATGGAACGCGCTCCGCGCCCAGTTGAGGGTCAAGGGCCGGGTGGTCGGTGTGCTCACTGTCGGCACGAAGATGCCTCGTGTCTTCGGGGCCTCGGACCTGCTGTTCATGGCCGCCGTCGCAGACCAGGTCGCGATCGCGCTCGACCGCGCGCGCCAGTTCTCGAGTGAGGCTCGTACCGACCACCTGACCGGATTGGCCAACCGCCGCGAGTTCGAGAGGATCATGGAGCGAGAGGTTGCGCTGGCCGAGCGACACAACCGAAAGCTCT
>Ga0209377_1000363_pt1 | contig 29893 bp, 15 predicted proteins | sample GraSoiAngelo_141_FD_185898 | JGI IMG/M metagenome (GOLD analysis project Ga0209377, IMG submission 185898) | Grasslands soil microbial communities from the Angelo Coastal Reserve, California, USA - 14_0929_12_40cm (SPAdes) (version 2) | ecosystem: Environmental > Terrestrial > Soil > Grasslands ...
TCTACAGCTTCGAGGTTGACTTTGCCGAGCGCGAGGAATGGTACAGCCAGAACACTCAAGCAGTTCTGACACCATTTATTCCGCACACGAGCACCAGGTATAACACGCAGAGGCCGAAGGTATCTGTGCGCTGGCAGCCGATTGATCCCAAATACATTGGCGGAGTGACTTTGCGCGGAAGTTATACCGAAGCCTTTCACGCGCCAACGGTGCTGGAGCTTAATCCCGCAGGCTCGCAGAGCTTCCCTATCGTTTTTGATCCGTTTACTGTCACCAATCCTGCAGGGTTCAAAACTGAGCCACAGGTTGAGGAGCGGATTTCAGGAAACCCATTGTTGCATCCCGAAGTCGCCTATGAGTGGACTTACGGGATTGTTTACAGCCCGAAATGGATCAAGGGACTGACGCTGAGCGCCGATTGGTGGCATATTGACATGCGCGACATCGTATCAAGCCTCGGTGCGCAGTTCCTTATCGAGCAAAACAATCCCGCTTTTGTGCAGCGCGGTCCGCCGCCCCCTGGCGGTGTATTTGGTCCAGTCCTTCTGGTGATTGATAATAGCCAAAACCTTGCTGGCGCAGTTTTCGAGGGTCTGGACTACGAAGCGATCTATATTATGGATTCCACCATGTTCGGCCATGGGGATTGGGGAAGGATAACAACGACCGTCAACGGCACGTGGCTGTCCCGAGCTGAGTTACAACCGGACGCCTTTACCAAACGGTTTGGTATTGCGGGCCAGTTCGTTCCATCGTCATTTTCTCTGACCAGTTCGCTGCCATGGCATCGGGCTAACTTCAGCATCTTCTATGACGGGCCGGCTGACACATGGCTGGGCGGTGTCGACGTCGGTGCGGTCGTTCACTGGATCGGGCAGTATGAGGACGACAATCTTAGTTTGACTGGGTCGTCCAAGTTTCAGGAGCCGAGAAGCGGTCCGAACGGTGGCGGTAATGAAAATCGTGCCCGGAAAGTGTCGGCTTGGACTACTCTCGACTTGATCCTGAACTACACGTTTAATCTGCCGCCGCCTGCACCGGCGGAAGTGCCCGGGTTTGCCAAGGACGGTGGCAAAAACGTGAGGAGCGGCAAAGACGGCAAGGAGAAGAACGTCGTCCCAGTTTCGACCGCTGAGTACGGCTGCAGCAACTGGAGATGGTGGCTTAACAACGCCACAATCACCCTTGGTATGCAGAACGTCCTCGATGAGGACCCACCATTTGTGGCCGGCAGCTTTGAGAATGGCTACGATGAGTCTCTAACCACTATTAAAGGGCGATTCTGGTACGTGGGATTAAAGAAGAGATTCTAAAAGCACAGACCGGAATTTGATTCACAGCGGCCGGGCTCCTCGATGGGCCCGGCCGTTTTGCTTCTGTCTTGGTTCCATCTCGAACGGAGGTGGGACAGCTGCAGGTGTTCGTGCAAACGATGCCACGCCATTACAATTCCTGAAGCTGCCCGCGGGATTTTTGGGAGAACATTACAAAGATGGTTACCCTCAGGATTGAGCTATGGGCTTGTTGTTGTATGAATTATAACCACGCAGGGCCACACTCTTACTCGCCGGTGTCGCGCAGCGGAAGCGTCCTTCGGTAAAGATCCATATTCGATTCGAGTTTTTTTGCCAAGGCGTAGTCTCCCTGGCTGGTGGCCAACTGTGCACCGCGTTGCGCTGTTTCAGTTGCTTTGTCAAATTGACCATCTTCCGCGTAAGCAGCAGCCAGCAGCCGGTAGATCCGCGGGTTTTTCTCTCCGGAGAGTTTTAGCGCGCGTTCGCCAAGAGCAACTGCTTTCGGCCCATTTCGAATTGCGTTGTCAGGAAATGTGGCGAATACCCACACGAGATTACAGTAGGCGTCTAGATTGTCCGGCCGCAGCGCCAGTGCTTCCTCCCATTGCTTTACTGCCTCATCGATTCGCCCCTGTTGCGATAATGCGATACCGAAGTCGTTGTGCGCCTCTGGGCTACCGGGACTGATTTGGAGTTCTTGTTGGAGATAAGCGATTGCTTGATCCAGCCGACCCTGCCGCAACAGGATCATTGCGATATTGTGATGGACATTGGGTCGATGCGGGTCCAGCTCAATGGCTTTCTGAAAATGGGCGAGAGCATCATCGAATTGTCCCTTTTGCTCCAGAGCAATGCCGAGGTTATTGTGCGCCTCCACGAATTCCGGCTGGATTTGCAATTCCCTCTGAAACTCAGCAATCGCCTCATCGATATGCCCATTATTCAGAAGTAGTGTGGCGAGGTTATAGTGCACCCGCGGGCGAACCTGGTGGGCCTCGAGAATCTTTTGAAAGTGGATGCCTGCCTCTTCATTTTGTCCAGATAATGAAAGCGCAACACCAACCCGGCTATGGGCATCTACGCTGTCAGGCCGGATCTCTACTGCCTTGCGTGCATGAAAGATTGCGTCGTCCAGACGGTTTTCCCGGAGGTCAAGATCGCAGAGGCTAATGTACGCAGTATCGTTCTGCGGATTCACCGCGAGCGCGTGCGTCCAAAGAGAGCGGCCATCGTGCCAGTACTTGGTTTGTTTCCAAGCGGAGCACATCAAAATCACGACCGCGGAAGCCATTGCTGCGCTGAGAATGATGCGTCGATGGCGCCACGAACATAATGTGTCGGCCAGGAACCAGGTCCCGAGAATATATGGACCAATCTGCGGCAGGTACGTGTAACGGTCCGCGTGAGACTGCTCGCCGACCTGAATGATCCCGCTCACCGGCACCAGCATCCCCAAAAACCAAAACCAGCCTGTGAAAAAAAAGGGATACTTGCGTCTATACATAACAGCGGCTGCGCTGATGACGGCGAGGAATAGCGCCGCCACTGACACTTGTACTATAGAAAGGGTGTGCCTTGGGTGCGGGTAAAACACGGACAATCCAGATGGCCATACGAGTTGTCGCAGATAGACGATTGTCGCGAGTAGGGCATTACCGACTCTCTCCATTAGCGACAAATGGCCGATTGGGTCGATAAAGTGGCGTTGAGCGAGAATAGTCGCCGCACAAGAAGCAAAAGAAAGAAGTAGCAGGGGAATTTTTTCCAACAAGATTGTTCGAATACTTGCGCGGGCTTGGGTTGTCCCCTGGTGTCGAAGCTTGTTTGGAGCAGCCGGCGGGAATCGCTTTAGGGGCCAATAATCCAACAGTAAGAAAAGGAATGGAACGGTCACCAACATCGGTTTGGACATTAGACCGAGCGCGAAAACCAGAAGCACAAGGAGGTACCATCCGAGCGCGAGCGTGTGCACGTATCGAACGTAAGCAGCCAGCGTGAGCATGAAAAAGACGGCACTCAACACGTCCTTTCGCTCCGAGATCCATGCCACCGACTCCACATGCAACGGATGAATCGCGAAAAGCGCGGCGACAAAAGCGCTTCGCCACAATGTGCCCGTCATGCCGTGCAGCACGAGAAACAGGAGGATGACAGCAATCGTGTGCAAAAGAACGTTGGTAAAATGGTGCGCGCCTGGCTGTAGACCGTGCAGTTGGCAATCCAACATGTGCGAAATGGTCGTGAGCGGATGCCAGTTCCCACCTACGGTGTGGGTAAAGGCCCAAGACACGCTCTTTGACGAAAGGCCGGCAGCGACACTTGCGTTATCGTAAACGTAATTCGGATCATCGTACGTAACGAACTGGTACGCCGTGGTCTGGCCGAAAACTAACCACGTGATCACCGCGAGAACGGCGCATATTCCGAAAATCCCCCTCCAGTTGGGAGTCGCTGCGCCCACAGAAATTTGTTTTGCCATTCCTAGACCAACTGGACCATTTGTAGCCTACAGCGTTATCTCTATCAAATCGCTTGCAGGTGTTTGCCTCCGCGCATTAGCAAGAAATCACTTTCGTGTATGTTCGCTTTTACTAATGATCTCAGGATTGATTTTCGACGCAGTTTGAGGAAAACTTGGTTCCGCTAAAGGTATGCAGCACGTTTCTGCATTCTCAACTCCACAAACCGTGCCGGCCGCGCCTGCTGCGGCAGCCGGGCGCAAAGCTACCTTATGGATTCTTGACAGCTGGCGCGATTTAATTCTCTACGTTTGTACGCCCCTCTTGCTGGTGCCGATCTTTATCGCAGCACAGGGACTTTGGGCTGCCGAAGACATTTACCTTTTTGTCGCTGCGTTCGGCGCAATGGGGCATCACTTGCCAGGGATGATTCGCGCCTATGGCGATCGCGCGTTGTTTCAGCGTTTCCGATGGCGATTCATTTGCGCACCGATTTTCCTCGTGGTGGTTTGCGCAGCTTTTTCTCTGTGGGACTTGAAAGGCATCGTGCTGGTCGCGTTTGTCTGGGGCGTCTGGCATGGAATGATGCAAACGTATGGTTTCTGTCGCATCTACGACGCAAAGGTCGGCTCCTTTGCTGAGTTAACGCGTCGCCTCGATTTCGCTGTGTGCGGGATCTGGTTTGCAACGGCTGTCCTTCTTTCGCCGCAGCGCATGACCGATACGCTGGAAAGCTATTATGCGGCGGGCGGGCCGTTTATTCCGCCAGCTCTGCTTCGCGCAGGGCAGCAGGGATTACTGGCGCTGGCAATTGCCATGGCAGGCGTATTTCTGGTGAATTTCGTCTGGATGTGGCTACAAGGGAGGCGACCAAGCCCGGTAAAGCTGGTGCTTCTTGTGACGAGCATTTCCTTCTGGTGGTACTGCAACAACATCGTCGCTAGCGTTCTCGTCGGCATCGCGTTATTCGAAGTATTCCACGATGTGCAGTACCTCTCGCTCGTCTGGATTTATAATCGCAAACGCGTCGAGAGCGATAACTCGATCGGTGGATTCATGCGGTTTGTGTTCCGGCGCAGTGGCGCCTTGGTAGGCGTTTATGTCGGTTTGGTGCTTGCCTATGGTGGGCTGAGTTTGTCCAAGTCGTATGTCGGCATCGAAGCGGTGAAGCGAATTCTCACTGGAGTGGTGACCGCCTCGGCACTGCTTCACTTTTATTATGACGGCTTCATCTGGAAAGTCCGCGAGAAATCCACGCGGCAATCTCTTGGCATCAGCGGAGGAACTGTTGATGCTTCAACCAACGGTTTTCTGCCGAGCTGGGCGTTGCACGCCGCGAAGTGGGTAGGGGTTTTTGCCATACCGCTTACGGCCCTTTGGTTCACCGAGGTGCATTCCGTGCAAGGTAAGCTTCAACGCCTTGGAGCAATTGTTGCTGATCTGCCGTCCAGTGTGCGGGCGCACGTAAATTACGCGACTGCTTTGCAAGAGGCTGGACGAGCCGATGAAGCGGTCAGCCACTTTACCGCAGCGCTACATTTGAATCCCGGCTCATCAAAAACCCATGTCAATCTGGCTTCAATATTAATTGAGCAAGGAAAACTGAACGAGGCGCAAACCCATTTTGAACAAGCGCTGCGAATTGAGCCTAACAATGCTGAGTATCACTCGGGCTATGCTTATCTTCTGGAGAAACTCGGCCATGACGACGAGGCGGCGGCGGAATGTGAAGCCTCCATTCGATTAGCGCCCAAATCTGCGCAAGCGCATTACAGCTATGGCGCATTCTTGGAAAAGCACGGCAAAGTCGACGAAGCAATTGCGCACTACCGAGAGTCTCTGCGATTGGATCCGCGTCTGCTCGATTCGCATATTGATCTGGGAAGTTTGCTTTTCGACAAGGGCGATCTGGCAGAAGCAAAAAGCCATTTTCAAAGCGCGTCCAACATCGACCCAAAACTCGCGCAGCCACATAACTTTCTCGGTAAGGTCTTCATGGCCGAAGGCAACATGACTCAGGCGGTCATGGAATTCGAAGAGGCGTTGCGTCTCCATCCCGACTTTCCGGAGGCTGAGGAAAACCTGCGCATCGCCAAGCAGAGCGAAAACACGATCTCGCCTTCGCCCTAGGCCTACAGCGGTAACGTGGACACCACTAGACCGCGAATTTTTGTTTGCAGCATTCGTGTGCATTAGTGTTCAGTAAGTGGTTAGACTTTCTGAGCGCCGAGCCTGGCTTTGGGGCCTTCTTCTAATCGCGTTCGTTTTCATCGCGTACGCGCAGGTCTTCCATGCGGGATTCATTTGGGACGATGAATCGCATCTGACCCGGAATCCATGTATCGTCGGCCCGCTCGGGCTGAAGGAAATCTGGACCAGCACGCAAGCAGTCTACTATCCGCTGGTGCTGACGACCTTCTGGGCGCTGCACAAGTTCGTCGGTTTAAATCCGTTGCCCTATCACATCCTGAACGTGTTGATGCACGCAGGATCGGCGGTATTGCTTTGGCGCGTCCTTCGACAGCTCGGCGTTCGTGGCGCCTGGCTAGGCGCGGCTCTGTGGGCGTTGCACCCCGTGATGGTGCAGTCAGTCGCTTGGGTGACCGAGCTGAAAAATACGCAGTCCTGCTTGTTTTATCTTCTGTCGAGCTATTGCTTCTTAAATTGGGAGAAGCAATCGCAGATAACACAGACGAGACGAGTAGAGGTCAGTTTGATGTTCGGTCTGTCGCTGCTCTGTTTCGTACTAGCGACGCTAAGCAAACCTTCCGTAGTCATGTTACCCTGCGTGCTTGCGCTCTGTGTCTGGTGGCGGCGACGGCGAATCCAATGGCGCGATGCCGTGGCTCTGGCTTCGTTCGTAGCTATTTCAGCGCTTGCAAGCGCCTGGACAATTTGGGAACAGAAATTTCATGCGCGTGCGGTTGGTCCAGATTGGGCGCAGAACTGGCCTGAGCGTTTAATTATCGCGGGACGGGCAATTTGGTTTTACCTCGCCAAACTGTTCTGGCCTCATCCACTCATTTTCATTTATCCGAGGTGGCAGCTTCAACCATCGCAATTTACAGCCTATCTGCCGCTACTGCTAGCATTAATGGGTTTGATCGCCTTGTGGTTCCTGCCGGGGAAAGCGGGGCGCGCTGTATTCTTTGCGGGTGCATACTACGTGATGTCATTGTTTCCGGTGCTTGGTTGTTTTAGTATTTATTTCTTTCGTTACTCCTTTGTAAGCGATCACTTCCAATACCTCGCGAGCATGGGTCCGCTTGCGTTAGTCGCCGCTGCTGGCAGTGAAGGATTTAACCGGTTAGGGGTAGCTGAGTCGCTCGGGCGAGGTCTGGCATTTCTGCGAGTGGGGCTTTGTACTGTCGTCTTACTTTTACTTGGGATTCTAACCTGGCAGCAAACTGCCGTTTACCATGATCTAATCACCTTGTACACGACAACGCTGGCCCAAAATTCCGGTTGCTGGATGGCGCATTACAACCTGGGAATTGCCCTTCGCGATCGTGGCGAAACCGATCAAGCGATAACTCATTATCGGCAGGCGATCGTGCTACGGCCGGGCTATGCGGAAGCGCATTATAATCTTGGCCGGCTGCTGGCTGAGAAAGGTGAATTCAATGGTGCGGTCGATCACTACGAAGTAGCGTTAGCGATCAATCCCGATGATCCGGAAGCGCACAACAATCTTGGCGCTACGTTTGTTCAACAAGGACGTATCGACGATGCGATTGGGCATTACCAAAAGGCACTGGCGATCCAACCGGATTACGCCGAGGCGTCATGCAATTTGGCAGACGCGCTCCTTTCAAAAGCCGACATCGATGGTGCGATCATTCATTACCTCACGTGTGTGGCCGCTTTGCCCAACCAGCCAGACGCTCAGTACAATCTTGCGAGCGCACTCCTTCGCAAAGGACGAATCGACGAAGCTATTGTACACTACGAAAAGGTATTAGAGTTGCTTCCTGAGAATGCGAATGCCCGTGTAAATCTGGGTAGTGCCTTTCTCGCGAAACACCGACTTGGTGACGCCATTACCGAATACAAGGAGGCGCTTCGCCTCGCACCGGAAAACGTTGCAGCGCAAAGTAACCTGGCATGGTTGCTGGCAACTTCGCCGGACCCGTCCATCAGGAACGGGCCGGAAGCGGTTGTGCTGGCTGAACAGGCCCGGCGGTCATCTGATGGGAAGCCACTTATTCTGCGGATTCTAGCGGCTGCCTATGCCGAAGCTGATCGTTTTTCGGAAGCTACAGACACAGCTCGTGAGGCGTTGCGAGCAGCAGATGACCAGGGAAACTCCGTACTAAGCGATCTTCTTCGAAAGGAAATCGTACTTTACGAATCCGGTCATCCTTACCATAGGCAGTCGCCATAGATTGCATTTTGGGTTATTTATGGAGAACGCCGGTTTAAAAGTGATTTATTGGAATCGTTTATGTGACCGACTACAACTTCCCCGGCGCTGGCAGTCCTAATCGCTGAGCGAATTTTCCCGAAGCGGCAAGCGGCTCCGGTACAGCACGAGGTCCTTCTCGAGACCGTTGGCCAGTTTGGTTTTACCTTGCATGGTAGCGATAACTGAGGCCTGCGTGGCGACGGCGACCGCCTCAGAGAATCGACCGTTCTCTGCGTAAGCAGCGGCGAGTGTCCGCAGGAAAGAGGGTTCTCTCCCACCTGAAAGCTGCACTGCTTCATTGGCAAAGCCGACCGCTTTGGCGCCGTCGCGAATTGCTGCGTCGGAAGAGGTTGCCAATAGCCAGGCAATGTTGTTACGCGAGTGGGGATCTTCCGGGGCTAACACCATTGCCTTCTCGTAATGAGCGATCGCTTCGGTGCGCAAACCCTGTCGTAAAAGAGCGTTACCCAGGCAGGTGTGGGCATCCGCGTCATTGGGTTGGATTTGCAGAGTCTTCTCCCAGTCCGCGATCGCTTCATCAAGGCGACCGTTAGCAAAAAGAATGTTCCCGCGATTGTAATATGCTTCTGCGTAATTCGGTACCAACTTGATTGCTTCCTCATAGTGAACCATCGCCTCATCGGCTAGTCCTTTTAGGCCTAGAGCATCGGCGAGGTTCATTTGCACAAACGCTGAACCGACGTTGTAGTGTGGATCCAGCTTACGAGACCGAATCCTCGACGCCGCCTCGAAGTGCGAGATCGCTTTGTCCAGTTCACCGCGGTCGATGCATAGGTAACCGAGATTGTTATGCGCAAGATCGTTGTCAGATGTGACGGCAAGGGCATGGGTCCAAAGCGTTTCGCTGTTCCGCCAGTAGGACGTCTGAATCACTGCTGCCCAGCCGAGCGCCACGATTATTACTCCCACCGCAGCCACAGCAAACCGTGCTCTGGACTTATGGACTGCTGTCACGTCAGCAACGAGCCAGACCGCAAGCATAAACAGCCCGATATACGGAAGGTAAGTGTAGCGATCGGCATGGCCTTGTTCGCCCACCTGAACAAGGCCGATCACTGGGACCAGCATACCGACATACCAAAACCAACCGGTAAAGAGGTAAGGTCGTTGCTTTCGTAAGACGATTGCCGCCAAAGTGATGGTCAACAGCAATGTCATCGCGCCGGCGCTCTGCCAAATGGTCAGGGTGTTATTTGGATGCGGATAGAAAATGGCGAGTCGTGTTGGCCACGCTGTTTTCCAGATGTAAATTATGTGACTCACAAGCGCATTTTGCACGCGCCAGAGAATGGGCAACGGTGGAATTGCGCCAGTAGCACGTTTTTGTAACACAAATGTGATGCCACAAGCGGCCGCGGAAAGAACCAGCAAGGGAATCTTTTCCAGTAAAAGGCTCGTTATTGTGCGCTTCTCGTTACCGGGACTTAAACTTTTGTCGTCCTCTACTGACGATCGTTTTTCAAAACGCTGAAGTGGCCAGTAATCCACAAGGAGAAGGATGAATGGGGCTGTTACTAGCATTGGCTTTGACATGAGCCCGGCGGCAAACAAAACAACGACCACTAAATAGTGCGTTATGGAGTGGGTGCGTGTATAACGAACGTACGCGCTCAACATAAGTAAAAAGAAAACTGCGCTTAACACATCCTTTCGTTCGCTCACCCAGGCGACTGATTCGACGTGGAGCGGGTGAATCGCGAACAACGTTGCCACAATCGCACTCTTCCATACTGCGCTGGTCATTTGTCGTAACACGAAAAACAGCAGGAGCACTGCGATCGTATGTAGAAGAACGTTCGTCCCATGATGACCGCCGGCGTTTAAACCGTATAGCTGACAGTCCAACATATGCGAGATAGTGGTTAAGGGATGCCAGTTGCGTGCGTGTGGCGCAGTAACTGCAAGTGCGAGCCCCTGTATCGTTATCCCAGCTTTGATGACCGGCGCATTATAGACGTACAAATCGTCGTCGAAATTAACGAAGTCGTAGCGGATGGTTTGACCGAATACAGCCAAACTGATTGCGACAAGAAACAGACAAATAATGAGAGTCGTTAGAGGACTGTAGAAACGTGTTGTCTTCCTGTCGGTGCGGTGGCTAAATTGACGCTTTTTATTCACCGTTAGGCGACAAACCGCGAGTTGTTAAGCTCGGATCGCGCAGCGGTCTGCCAGCTTGATAAAGCGCGATGTTGTTCTGAAGTTCGCTGGCTAAACCAGCGTTGCCCTGGCTGTTTGCTAACGCAGCGCCGCGCCGCGCCGTTTCAATTGCCGCGGAGAAACGCCCATTCTCAGCATAGGCGGCCGCCAATATATGAAAAATCATTGGGATCTGTCCGCCCGAGATTTGCACCGCTTTCTCCGCGAGTTCAACTGCTCGGCCCCCATCTCGAATTGATGCGTCGGGACAGGTGGCGAATACCCATGCAAGATTGCTCGCGGCATTTCCGTTTGCCGGCTCGATTGCCAGCGCTTCCTGCCACTGCTGAATTGCTTCTTTTACGTGGCCTTGCTGGATGAGCGCCGTTCCAAGGATATTGCGTGTCTCTACGTTGTGAGGTTCTATTTCCAAGAATTTACGATAGTGGACCATCGCGTCCTCCAGCCGCCCCTTTTGAAGAAGGGCCTTTGCGAGGTTGTCATGAGCCGGGCCGTTTTCGGGTCGGAGATCGATAGCTGCTTGCAACCTGGAAATGGCCTCGTCGAGTTGGCCTTTTTGCAGGAAAATTATGCCGAGGTTGTTCTCCGCTACGTCGTTGTTTTTCGTGACAGCAAGCGCATGAGTAAACAGCGTCTCGCTATCACGCCAATAAGACGCTTGCATCCAGGCGCTCCAGCTTAACGCGCCAATTACGAATAGCGCGGCAGCGCTCAGAACCATGCGCCGGTGGCGCCACGATACAGACAAGTCGGCAAGGGCCCAAGACCCAGCAATGTAAAGCCCAATCTGTGGCAAATACGTGTAGCGATCGGCATGTCCCTGCCATCCTACTTGCACCAACCCGATTACCGGTACAAGCATCCCAAGATACCAGAACCAACCGGTGATGAAATATGGCGCCTTCCTTCGCAGAATAACCGCTGCGCTCGTAATGCTAATGAGAACGGCTAGGGCCAGAGCGATTTCCCATAGTGGCAGCCGGTTTTCAGGATGAGGATAGAATACCGCCAGGTTTACTGGCCAGAACATCTGCCGGACATAGATTACGTAGGTGACTATGGCGTTGTTAATGCGTGCTAACATCGGCAGTTGTTCGGTCCAACCGATTGCGTGTCGTTGCGCCAGAAATGTGATCACACCTGAGACGGCGGAAAGTGCGATGAGTGGAATTTTCTCGGCGATGGGTGTTAAGAGCTGACGTCCGATGTCTGGTCGCTGAGGTTTGATTCTTCCGAGCGGCCAGTAGTCCAAAAGTAACAGCACAAAGGGCAGCGTCACCAGCATCGGCTTGGACATCAGACCAAGCGCAAACACAAACGCTACTATCATGTAGCGCCCGTTCGATGGTGTCCGCGTGTAATGGACGTATGCGAGCAGCGTCAGCATAAAGAACAGACCGCTGAGCACATCCTTGCGCTCTGCTACCCAGGCAACCGACTCCACGTGCAAAGGGTGAATGGCAAACAGTGCTGCCACAAACGCGCTCCGCCAGAGCGCGCCAGCCATTTGCTGGAGCACGACAAAGAGCAGGACCACTGCAATTGTATGAAGAAACACATTGGTAAAATGATGTCCACCCGGCTTTAATCCATATAACTGGCAGTCCAACATGTGTGTTATCGTCGTCAACGGATGCCAATTCTCAGAATGAATGTGTGTGAACGCCCAGGCGATACCGGAGAGGTTAAGCCCACGGGTTATCGTGGTATTTTGGTAAACGTACCTCGGATCATCGTAGTTAACGAAGTCGTGGCGGAGCGTCTGGCCAAACACGATCCACGTAAAAACTACCAGAGAGACGCAGACACCCACAGTTACCAAAAGACGCGGTGTGTTAAGCCGAGCCATTGATTTAGACTTAGTGCGGTGCATGCGGAGCGCTGAAATGTCACGCCAACGGCTGCTTAAAGATTCCGTTTGTAAATCAAGATATGGTTCTTTAGGTTCTCGACTGGCGGCGGAACGTCTCCAAAGAAATAATCGACTTCTTTGGTAGTCATATTCACAAGACCGACTGGGCTGTAGTTTTGCGCGCCATATTCATTTGCCCAGTTGAACATCAACCGATCAGAGTCAGGACGCCACAACCAGGAATTAAACATTACCACCGAGACCAGGAACTTTGGACGCGCGCTCTCGATCTCATGAATCATCTCCTCCTGCATTTGGCGCGCATATTTTTGCGGTTCCATCAGTTCATAAGTGTAAATATATCCCGTCGCGGAATGCCGCTGTGCATAAAAATAAATCTCCGGTTCTGATCCCAACACCGCGATTGTATCGTCCGGGTTTGTATGTTCTCGCAGATACTCTGCGATCTTAACGGCCGCAGCGAATGGATTAGTGGGATAAATCATTCGGCAAGCCTCAACCGGAGAAACTCCAAAGAAGATTTGTTTTTCCCACAGAACTGGCAGGCTTAGCATCGCGCCAAGCAGAAAGAGCGGAAGAAATCTAACCACAATCGTTCGGCTTGTCAGAAGATCGGACAGTTTGCTAATTGCAAGGCCTACCAGGAGTGAGACCACCGGCAGAATCATAATGAAATAATGAGGCCGAAAATAAAGTCCCTGGCATACCGCTAAAGCCGAGAACACGAATAGAGCGAGCAAAAAAATTGCGGCGAAGCGGCTCCTTCTGTCCACCATCCCGAACACAAGGCCCAGTCCAGCCAATGCCCACAACACCCAGCCAATGTCGAACGCTTCCGCAATCCTAAAGGCGAAGACGTGCATGGCGCGGGCTAAAGGCCATCTGCCGCTGTATATCGCACCCATAAGGATACCGCCATATTCCGAAGCGTACCTGATTGTCCAAAACCAAAACTTGTCGAGCACCCCTGCGTGCCAGAGAACGAGACATGTGATTCCAAAGGGAACAATTGCCGCGATCCCAAAGATCAAATTGCGCAGAACGATTTCTTTCAGGGCAAATCGACGGTGGATATCGTTCCAAAGCAGATAGAGTACTCCAAATGGGATAAATAGGAGCGCCGGCTGTTTCATCAACACACCAATGCCAAAGAGCGCCCCGCTCGCGAATATCCGCCCAATTGCGTGGTGCTCTGACTCGGAAAGCTTCAGGATCAGTAGCGTCCCACCCAGAACCGGCAGCATGACAAAATTCGTCGCGTGAGCAAACAAGCCAAGCACGGACGGACTGGCTGAAAGAACGGCATAACTCATTGCAGCTGCAATCCCGGCAATCGAATTGATTAACCGTCGGCCGAGGAAGAAAATTAGCGCAATCGTCGCAGCATTAACGAGCAGCAAACCGAAGTGAATACCAAAGATTGTTTGGCCGAATATCGACATGATCAGCGCATAGGAGGCATAGGTTCCAGGAAACTTCATGCTGTAGGCGAGCGTGTATGGAGGGATCCCTTGCAGCATCAGTTGGCCGGCGTAAGCGTATTCGCCTTCGTCGCGCTCCAACGGAATGTCCAGAAGTCGAATCCGGATGGCAATCACGAGCCCGAAAACGATCGCGGCGAGGACACACCAGCCGAAACGCAGTGCTTTGCTCTGATTGTCGATTTTATGCGCCACGAAAGCTGTTTCTCCGATGGAAAAGGACAGCTTGCAACTGAACGATTTCCGTTGCACTGCGTCTCCGCGAATCGCGTTCAATACAGCAATGCTGCGCAATATTCCTAGACTCATCACTTCCAAACGCGGTCGCGCCTGGTTCTTTGCCTTGGTTTTGGCAGCCCTGACGATTTTTGCGTATCGGCCCGCGTGGAATGGCGGCTTTATCTGGGACGATGACGTGTATATAACGAATAACGAATTGCTGACTGCGCCTGATGGTTTGCGGCGCATCTGGTTTTCGCTCGATTCGCCTTCGCAATATTTTCCGCTGGTCTACAGCACGTTTCGCATCGAGCACGCGCTGTGGGGACTGAATCCGACCGGTTATCATTGGGTCAACCTTCTGCTTCATGCGGCCAACGCGCTGCTGGTCTGGCGAGTGCTGGCGCGTTTGAACGTGCCGGGGGCATGGCTGGCCGGCGCAGTCTTCGCCCTGCATCCAGTGCAAGTGGAATCGGTGGCCTGGATTACGGAGCGCAAGAATGTTCTCATGGGGTTTTTCTTTCTGCTGACGCTCCTGGCATGGCTCGCATTTGTTGATGAACGGACGAAGCGGCCGTGGCCCTTTTACGTGCTAGCTCTCATTTTTTACATGCTGGCGCTTTCGGCCAAGGCAACAGCCTGTACCTTGCCAGCAGCGCTGTTCTTGATTTTGTGGTTACAAAAGAAGGCCATCAATTGGAGGAGGACTTTCGAGATTCTTCCTTTCCTCGTTCTCGGTCTCGCCATGGGTTTATTAGCCATGTGGTGGGAGCATTATCATCAGGGGACGAGCCGAGCGGCCATTCCGTTCTTAAGTCCAGTCGACCGGGTTCTCGTCGCGAGCCGGGCTGTTTGGTTTTATGTAAGTAAACTTATCTGGCCGTCGAATCTAACCTTCATTTATCCGAAATGGAACATCTCAGCGGCGCACCTGTTGGATTACGTCTGGTTAGTGGCCGCAGTTGCGGTCTGCACGGCGATCTACTGGTTGAGGCGCTACAGCGGACGCAGCGTCGAGGTCGCGGCGGCCTTCTTTGTTGCCACACTTAGCCCAGTACTTGGGTTCATCATGCTCTTCACATACCGCTATACGTTTGTGGCGGATCACTACCAGTATTTGGCGTGTATCGGGCCGATCGCCCTTGCCTCGGCGGGGATAGTCAGTTTGGCCGACGCCCTTAAGCAGCAGCGTGCCTTTATTTGTAGCGCGGCGCTATTTGCAGTTGCGATGTTGGCGATCTTGACTTGGTGGCAAAGCTCAATGTTCGGCGATGTGGAAACGCTTTGGCGCACTACTCTTGCAAGAAACCCGGAGTGCTGGATGGCTGATACCAACCTCGGCATTGTGCTTCTCGAGAAAGGACAGGTAGATGATGCAATCGCTCATTACCAGCACGCATTGCAACTGCAGCCGAATTGGTGGGATGCCGAGTACAATCTGGGGACGGCGCTTTTAAGCAAAGGCGAAGTAGACGAGGCGATTGTGCATAGTGAGAAAGCGGTCACCATGCAACCAAACGATCCCGATGCTCAGGTCGCTTTAGGCAGCGCTCTTCTTGAGAAGAAACGGATCGACGAAGCGATAATGCACTACCAAGAAGCGCTTGCAATGCGGCCTGATTACTTTCTGGCCCGGTACGGCCTCGGCCGTGCTCTGCTTGAGAAAGGGGAACTCGATACTGCAATCCAGCATTTTCGCGCAGCCCTGTTGATCTGGCCTGAGCATGCAGATTGTCACACCGTCCTTGCTGTTGCTCTCGATGAAAAAGGGGAAACAGCAGAAGCTATTCAGCATTACGAGAAAGCCCTGGAGATTTCTCCAAAATCCATTCCTGCCCTGACGAACCTGGGTTGGCTAATTGCTACTTGTTCCAATGGATCATTGAGAAATGGTGCCAAGGCAGTTGAAATTGCACGGCGAGCTGATGAGCTATCCGGAGGCTCCAATCCGATCGTGCTGCGTACGTTGGCGGCGGCGTACGCGGAGGCTGGACAATTTGGACAAGCGATTGAAACCGCTGGTGCTGCAATACAGCTATCACAGCTGTCAGGTGATCACTCGTTATCTTTGGCGCTCGAGGAACAATTGCGTCTTTATCGACTCGGCATTCCATACCGCGAAGCAGCAAAGTTGAAGGAACCATGATTGACTTTGTTATAGACGAGCTCGGTGCTTCGGCGAGTAATCGGGTGTTTCTGTGACGCGCCAGGTTGGACGTGGCCACCGGAGTCGTCAAAGCTCGTTGCGCAAAATTTCAAAAACAGCTGTGCTGTCCAGTACCCCTTGCAGCGCGTCTGTTCCAGGTCCGCTGCCGAAGGCAACCACGTCTTCCACCGTGACCAGCGCTGATTTCGTGTAGAACGCTGCCGGCTCTGGCTGTTCGGTTTCCTGAGTGTCGCTTTTGTTTTGGTTTCCGGGGATTTTCGCCGGACCATAGGACTTGGTGCCATGAGGGCCGGTTGCCCACGTGATCCAGGGCTGGCCAGCTGAGTTAAAGCCCAGCAAGGCTATACCGCTATCTTTGCGAAAAGGAAACCCATTCAAGCTTAGTCCACCCATTGCCAAATCACCGCATACTATGATCGTCGATTTTGGCCCACCATAGCTTCGTGCGATACCGACCGCGCGGTCCAGTTCAACTGTTTGGCTGAGGGTCCTTTCTCCGTTGTTTTCCTGTGCTGCTTTGCGCATTAGCCCTGCATCGACGACAAGAAAATAGCCGCCGGTGTTGTATTGAAGTAATTGGATTGCGCGCCGCACCATATCGGAAAGACTCGGCTGTTGATTTCTTTGTTCGAGCTGATTTGTGAAGGCCAGGTCTCCATCGTCGAAAACGCCGAACAGTTTCGGTCGACGCCACGCTGGAATTGTTTCCAATTCAGTTCGTGTTCGAACAATATCGAATCCGTTACCGCGGAGCTCCAACAACAGATCGCGATTATCTTGTCTGTCCCCCCCCTTCGTGATGGGAAGAAACTGCGCCGCGCCACCGCCCATTGCGATGTCGATGTTGCCCCGGTCTACAAACTCAGCTGCGATTTTGTCCACATCGCTGGGCTCAAGCGGGTGCGCGTAGAAAGCCGCGCTAGTCGGATCGGTAAGCTTTGTGTCCGTTACCAAACCGATGGCTCGTCCGTGTTCGCGCGCTAGTTCGACAATGTTCTTGATAGGTTTCCCATCTGCATTGATCGCAAGATTGTGATTGGTCACTCGCTCGCCCGTCGCGATCGCAGTCGCAGCAGCTGCTTGATCGGGAGCAGCGAAATCCTTGGAATAATTCGTCATTAAGGCTGCGTTTGGCATCGAGTCCAGATTCAAGCGCGTCTCGACTCCAGCGGCGTAGGCGCGCGTAGGCGCGAGCCGGGCAGGCGAAAGTCCTTCTCCGACAAACAAGATAATCCCGAAAGGCTTTCGGATTACCCAGTGCTGAAAATAAAGAACACCGACGCCTGCAAAAACGAGCAGACAAAAGAGCGCGAGCAACTGATTGCGCCATTTCACGAGGCCGATGTAGGCGCGCGTCTACTGGGTGTCAACGAAAGAACCGCTTGTGGGTCTTCTCGTTCACCGGCAAAGTGCGCGACGTATGGCTGGCCCGGTGATGCTCATTATTCGGGACGGGTGGGGCATCAATCCAGGCGGCAGGGAAAAGCGCGACGAGAACGGAGACGCCACGCTGCTCGCATCCACTCCCTTTCACGACAAGCTGTACGCGGATTATCCACGCTCTAGGTTGAGCGCCAGTGGGGCTGATGTTGGTCTGCCGGAGGGGCAAATGGGCAACTCGGAGGTCGGCCATCTTAATCTCGGAGCGGGCCGAATTGTTTATCAAGACCTGACGCGAATTAACAACGCGATCAAAGAAGGCGAACTAACATGTAACCGAGTATTGCAGGAGACCTTCGCCGCCGCGCGGGGTCATCGGCTTCACCTTTTAGGACTAGTTTCTGACGGCGGCGTGCACAGTCATTATTCGCACATGATTGCGCTTGCGAATGCGGCGCGGGAAGCAGGTGTGACACAAATCTTCGTCCATGTTTTCACAGACGGGCGAGACACTTCTCCGACCGGTGGCGCCGGCTTTTTAAAGACATGCGAAAAGGAGCTTGAGAAAAGCGGCGCCAAGATAATGACCGTGATTGGCCGCTATTTCGCTATGGATCGGGATCGGCGTTGGGACCGCACGAAAAGAGCCTGGGACGCCATCGTTCTCGGTCGCGGTGAATTCTGCGAATCGTCGCCTTCCGCGGCGGTAGCGCGACAATATGAACTTGGCAAAACGGACGAGTTCATGCCGCCGCTGATTTTCTCTCAATTCAATGACCAGCGGGTACGCGATAGCGATTCAGTTTTGTTTTTCAACTTCCGCGCCGATCGCGCGAGGCAACTGTCGCAAGCATTTCTGTTGAAAGATTTCGATGGTTTTGACCGCGAGGTGTGGCCGCAAGTGCACTTTGTCACGCTGACGCAATACGATGTTACTTATTCCTCGCCGTTTATTTTTGCACCGGAAGAGCTGGCCCATATTCTCGGCGAAATCGTTAGCGCGGCCGGCAAATCACAATTGCGCATCGCTGAGACGGAGAAATACGCGCACGTGACTTACTTTTTTAACGGCGGAATCGAGAAACCGTTCCCCGGTGAAGACCGCAAACTGGTTCCCTCGCCAAAGGTCGCTACGTACGACTTGCAGCCCGAGATGAGCGCATTTGAGGTCACCGATGAAGTGCTTGCGCGCATGACGAACTACGATCTGATCATCCTGAACTTCGCGAATCCCGATATGGTCGGCCACACGGGCGTCGTAGAGGCGGGAATCAAAGCTGTGGAGACGGTGGATGAATGCACAGCCCGAATTATCACCAAACTTCTCGAACTTGACGGCAAAGCGCTCGTCACCGCGGACCACGGAAATTGCGAACAAATGCGCAATCCCGATGGTTCACCCAACACCGCGCATACAAGCAACCTTGTTCATTTCGTCTACGTTGCCAGAGACGCAGCAAAGTTCCGCTGCGAAGACGGAATCCTGGCCGATGTAGCGCCGACGATTTTGTTTTTGCTTGGATTGCCGCAGCCAAAGGAGATGACCGGCCACAACCTGCTCGTCCGCGTCTAGTAGCAGCTACCGGTAAACTTCGCGATGGTGAGAACTCTCGTCCTTTCTGCTCTGCTTCTTCTCGTTGGGAGGCACGGTTCGTTCGCGGCGGACGAGTTGCGACTCATTATTGCTCCGAAATCTCCAATCCTAACTGCGAACGGGCACACCGACTCTGATGCATATATTTATAACGCCAGCAAAAAGCGCATAACGGTTCCTGTGCCATATGCGGGATTTAACGTCGTCTGGAGATTGCGTGACATTTGCAAGGTCCGTCCCGAAAGAGAGGGAACTTACGCTGACATCGGCACTCACACCGTGGATCCGTACGTGGTGAATCTTGGAAGTGCGATCAGGTGTGAACATCTTGGCGCATCAATTCAGGCGGAACCGGGTGACGTGCTAGAATTTTACATAACGATTGATCGAAAGCTGAAATCGGGCGCCGTGCAGACTATTCGTAGCAACTCGGTTCTGCTTTATCGACCGAAGTAGCGACTATTCAAAAGTAAAGTGCATCCGATGGTCAGTCGCATTTTGTCCAGTGACCGTGACCGGTCAAATCGCGAACCCCTCGCCAGCTTGGAATTGTAATTGTCGATTCACGGTTCGCGTTCCCGCTACGGCGATTCGGTGCAAAACGTGAAGGCGGTTGGCTGCTGTGGCCTCGTGCCAGATTGGCTTGCGGACGAGCGTAAGTGTGTCGTTTGATTCGACCAAAGCGCCCCAGCCGACAGGCACTTCCGATTCGCGGAATAATTGCTCGGGGAGCACGATGAAAAACAAATTCGCGCAGCGGTAGCGAATTAGCTTCTCGAATTTTGTGCAATCGTAGAGCCGATTTTGCAGGGCGCCTAATTCGCGCATAAGACGAGCGTAACCCCGGTGGCCGATCGCGATGAAATTTTGTGAATCAAACTCAGGAAAGAGCGAATCGCCATTGCTCAGATGAGGGTAGTGCGCGCGCAGGCGCGCTTCGAGAACTTGCCTGCGTTGGCAGATCACTTCGAGACGCCGGCGTGTCGCTTCGCTGTGGCAATTGTCTCGTCGCAGGTCGCAAAACGCCTGTTTGCACTCAAAGATCGCGGTCGATCCAGGCTGCTTTCGCTGCCATCGGTACGCGGCGACGTCAGCACGATACCGGCACTTCGGTAAGCTCACCTCCATCGCGCATGCGGAGAATCCTTGCGCCTGCGCCCAAAGGAATGCGAGCTCTTTCAGCCGGGCATGTTGCGCCGTTTCACCGTGGAGTCCTCTTACTCGCGCACCCATTTCGCGAGCTCGCTTGCCCGGTATGTAACAATGATCTCGGCGCATGGCCGTTTGACTTTCTTTGTTTTTTTTGCGTTGCTGCAACTGCGTAAAATGATACGGCGAAATGTCATTGTTCCGTTGCCTGGGAATTCTTGGAGGGTAAATTAATCGCTCGGAGAAAATTGCGGTGCTCTATTTGCGGATGCTGGGCTGGCCCTGCGTGTGAAGAGCGCGAGCTTCTATTTCTTTAGTTAAGCCGGACACGTCGGCCGTGACCACCTCACGTTTCATGAATTCATCGAAGTCACGGTTGGCTTGTTTTGCGAGAGGGCTGTGCTGGGCCAAATAGCATTCCTTACGGGTGTTGAGAAAATTTCGCTGCCACACGACGTACGGCTCAAACGCCTGAAGGACGGCGTGCGCGTGTTCTCCGGGTCGGTCGTCATCCAAATAAATTCCAATTCCGAGTCGCGCGGCAAGGCGTTCCGATTCACTAGTGAAAACACAGAATGGTGTGGCGAGAGCATCGTAAAGAAGACCAGCTGCGATCTTTGAGCGGTCCGTCCTGGCAATCGCTTCAGCGCGCGCCATCGACCGGCTAATCAATTCGTGGCTTGGCCATGGATCTTCACGCAGTCCACGGAGAAAACTTTCCAGCGTGTCTGTTGCCTCCTGTGGCCTCCGGTCTCTCCACAAAAATTCCGCTCGTATTGCTTTTGCGTCTCGTGGAAGCGCTTCGGCTAACTTTTCGATTAAGGGCAAAGCCGCGCTGTCGCCTTGTGATGCCAAACATTCACTAACCAACTGCAGCTGCGCCAATGTCCTTGGCTCTTGCGATTGTTCGCGCCACTGGCGTAAGGCGGCAGGCAGATCGCCCTCGCTGTAGCTGGCAAAAGCGGCGGCGCGGCTCTTTTGCTCAGGAGTCAATGTTTCCTGGAATTTAGCGGCCCGACTGAGCGATGGATACATTGAAAGCCGTTCTTCATCAACAAGCGCCCAGTCAACTTCTCCATTAATTAACTCCGGCCGATCGGCGTGCGCACCGGATGCGCTTGCACGAAGGTTTGCAATTTGGAAGCCGTGAGCAAGCTTTACGCTTCGCGCAAATGCAAACTCGATCACCGTGCGATCATCGGTGTTAAGAGGATTCGACGACAGGTGGATCAAAGCATCAGCCAGTGCTCGGTTGCCAACGTAATGCGCGAGAAACGCCTCCAAGGTATTTCCTCGCCATGCCGCGGACAAAGCACTTTTGAATGGTTCTTCCGTCAACCGTGTCCGCAATGCGTCCGCGTCATAATGCACGGGTTCATGAGAACCTAAGAGCAGGAGATCGCCCGTCTCTGTTTGCCAGGATTCGATATTCGCGAATACGGAGCCCAGGGTGCTATAGAAGATTTGCATCGTGCGATCATCGATGTCATAGGCCTGCACCCATTGGAAAAACATTCCGCCGGGCTGCAAACACCGGTCGATCGACTGGTAATACTCGCGCGTGAACAACCCGGCTACACCTGCTCGATAAGGGTTGGAAGGCTCGGAGACGACGATGTCGTACTTTTCGCGTGTCGTGAGCAGCGTTTCACGTGCGTCACCAATGGTTACGTGCAGTTTTGGGTTATGCAGCGCATCGCGATTTATCGGAGCGCAGTTTTCCGCGACTTTTAGAACAGCCGGTTCGAGTTCGACCACATCGACGCGCTGTATGTTTGGCACGGCAGCGAGCCAACCAGCGGTGCTTCCTGTTCCCAGACCCACCACCATCGCTTTCGCGGCCTCGGGATGAAGCGCTGCGCCAATGATACCACTCATGATCTGCGTGCCAGCATCTCCTTTGGCATTGCCGTCCGTCCGCCCGTTAACGATGAACGCGAAGCTGTCCGCTTTCGCCAACGCGACGCTGCTTTCTCTGCCATCAGCTTCCCATGCGATGGAGCGTCGTATACCATTGGCCAGATCACGCATTTCGTTCGGTGAGCCTTGATATTGCGCGACACGGCCAACTCCAATTTGGCCATGGCGCCAGAACGCAGTCGGACCGGCTGCTAGTAACATCAGCAGAGCGACGAGCACGCTAACCAGCGGAGCGATCGCCCGGAGCCAACGTTTTGATTCACGCGCGGCAAGAACGACCGCGATGAGTGCAAGCGTGGCTAGCAGAACAGTTACGATTCTCCACACACCTGGCGCCGAGAAGAGCGGGATAAATCCGAAACCGCCGGCCAGCGACCCAATCAGCGCTCCGGCGGTATTGGATCCGTACGCAAATCCTGTCTGCGAACCGACGTTCTTCCGTCCTTTGCCAACTAAAGCGATAAGGACCGGAAATTGCACGCCCGCAACAAATGCTGCAGGAAAGATGACAATCAGGCAGAGTGCGGTCCATGCGACGACATGCCCGTAAAATCCGAGAGTTCCCAATGGCCGCAGCAGCATCGCAGCCATCGCTATTCCGTCGCCGAGCGCATAAGGAATTGCGATGAACAATGCTTCAGCAGCGCAAGTGACGGCAAAAAAATGGAGGGAAGCTGTGTGCCTCAAGCCAAGGAGTGCATAAGCGGCGCCTCCCAGCCCAATTCCAAGCAAGGCCACGGCGAGAATTAATCCAAATGAAAAGGTCGACCCGCCAAGAAGCGGACCAAGCATTCGATACCAGACCAGTTCCATCAGAAAGAAGCTGAAACCGACCAGACCCGCTGCGGTAAAGACAAATGCTGGGCTAGCCTGCGTTTGGTCTTCTTTTTTGCCGAATTCCTTTGGCAATTTTGACTCGCCCACGAACTCTTGCGACTTCGAAACGTACAACGCCGTCATCGCGATCAAAACATTTAGCGCTGCAGCGATCCAGAGAGTCAGCCGATTCCCAAAATTTTCGAAGCAATAAAAGGTACCGATGGCGGCACCGGTAACCGCTCCAAGCGTGTTTGCACCGTAAACCAGACCAACGGCTCGTCTCTGCACATCTTCGGATGAAACTGCAGCGCGAGCCGCCGCCGGCAACGTTCCGCCCATGGCGAAGGTTGGTGTTCCGATAATGAGCGCAGCGAGAATCAATCGCAGAGCCGTGCCCACCGCCGGTCCCATTGCCTCGCTGCCTCCAAGTGCGACGTAAAGATAGCGTGCAGCAAGTATGAGCAGAGGCGACAACGCTGCAGTGCCAGCAATGATCAGTTCGAGCTTGCCATAGAACGCGAGCGGACGCGTTCTGGTTTCGGAAATTCGGCCTAGGAGGACGCCACCGAGCCCTACACCGGCCATGAAAACACCGATCACTGCCGCTGAGGCAGCGGTTGAGGCTCCAAACACGAGGCGAAATTCCCGGAGCCAGGTTGTTTCATACAGCAGCGCGCAAAAACCAGACCCAAAGAGAAGCAGAGCGATCAGACCACTACGAACAGGCATCGAAGGGGAACGCGCGACGGCTGAGGTATTCGAGTGGCCAGCCGTTTTGATCGATCGTCGTGTTTTCCTTACTCCCGCAGCCATTTCGCGAGCTCGCTTGCCCAGTAAGTAATTATGATGTTCGCGCCGGCGCGCTTGAGCGCAGTCATGATTTCGAGCACAGCGGCCCGTTCATCCAGGAACCCTTTTTCGACTGCGCTCTTGACCATCGCATACTCGCCGCTGACATGATAAACGGCAGTTGGCTTTCCAAAACGTTCGCGAACGCGCCACAAAATATCGAGATATGGCAAGGCGGGTTTGACCATCAGGATGTCTGCTCCTTCATCGATGTCCAGAGCCACCTCCCGCAGCGCTTCATTAGCGTTGGCGAAATCCATCTGGTAGGACCGGCGATCGCCAAACTGCGGCGGGCTTTCGGCGGCCTCTCGGAACGGCCCGTAAAAAGACGAGGCAAATTTGGCCGCATAACTCATGATTCCGGTTTGATCGAACCCTGCGATATCAAGGGCCTCGCGAATTGCGCCAATGCGGGCATCCATCATGTCGCTTGGCGCGACCATGTCTGCACCGGCTGCCGCGTGGGAGAGCGCCGTCTTTACCAAAAGCTCGACGCTCTCATCATTGAGCACGTGAAAATGATCGCCGTCGATGCGTGTGACGCCGCAATGGCCATGGCTCATATATTCGCACAGGCAAACATCCGTGATGGTGACCAGGTCTGGACATTTTGATTTAATGCCGCGGAGCGCTTTTTGGATGATTCCATTTTCGGAGTAAGCGCTGCTGGCCTGTTCATCTTTGTTTTCCGGAATTCCGAAAAGCAGGACAGCTTGGAGTCCGACGTCCTGAGCGCGCCGCGCTTCATCGGCGACCTGCTTCAGGGGTATCTGAAAAACTCCCGGCATGCTCGATATTGCCCTCCGTTCATCCAGCTTTTCGCTCACGAACAGCGGCAGCACGAAATCGTGCACGCTCAATTGCGTCTCGCGGACGAGATTTCGCAAAGCGGCGGAGCGACGCAAGCGCCGCGGGCGATGCACCAATGTTCTCATGGGTGAAGGCTACGTGGTTGGTGAAAACGTCGCAAGCTTGCCACACGTTGACAGCTGACGCGAAGCCGAGTGCTGACACGGGAAACTGTTCCATGTAGCGCGTGCGTGATATTCTGCCGTCACCATGCCTCGTGCGATTTCCACGCGAACGATCGACTACTTGTTGATCGATATCAGTAATTCGTACGCAAAGTTCGCATTTGCATCAACAAAGAGGCTCTCGACTCCTGCGCGGGTCGCCACACGCAAGCTCTCAAGCGGTGTGATTAGTCGATTTCTTGGAGACCGAAAGGTGCGGAGAATTGTCGTCTCCTCGGTGGTGCCAGCAAAAAACTCGGCCATCGCGAAGGCTGCGAAGAAGACGGAGGTGATCTGGCTTGATTGGAAGCTGAACTTGGGAGTGGAAATTGATTACCCCAAGCCGCAATCGATCGGCGCGGACCGCTTGGCGAACGCTGCGGCGGTTGCGGAGCTTTATGGATTTCCCGCGGTCGTAGTGGATTTCGGCACAGCGGTTACTTTCGACATTGTTTCGGAGCGCCGCACTTATATCGGCGGCGTGATTGCCCCAGGACTCGAAACGATGACCAACTTTCTTTACCAACGGACAGCGCTCTTGCCCAGGATTTCCTTGAAAGAGCCGCGACTGGCAGTCGGGAAATCGACGACCGCGGCGATGTTATCTGGCGCAGTATTCGGTTATCGTGGCCTGGTTAGGGAAATTATCGCACGAATCAAAGCGGAGCAGTTTCCGCGCAAAAAAGTTCACGTTGTCGCGACAGGTGGCTACGCGCGCCTGATCGCCGCGCGCTTGCCGGAGATCCGTGTGGTTCGGCCGCATCTGACTCTGGAAGGTTTGCGGATCATCGCCAATCTCAATGTTTATTCTTCCAGGAGGCAGGCACTTTCAGTTCGCGGTTTTTCCGAAGGGCGCTGAAAAATCGAGTCGCAAGAGCAACTTTCCACTTGTCAGATGGCCTGAACAAGGCTTCAATCGCTACTCCATGAAAGTGTGGGGGATGACGGCGGTGGCCGCGCTGGTGCTTGGCTCGTTCGCAGCAAACTCATTTGCAGCTGACAATGTCGCACCGACCAAAGCCGAGCTGGAGGACATGTACAACGGCGCTTACCGGGCGTTCGATTCCAAAAATTTTCCAGAGGCGTTGAAGCAACTCGATGCCATCGATGCGCGCCAGCCGGACCTCGCAGCGTCCAAAAATCTTCGCGGCGTCATCCTGATGCGACAAGGCAACTACGATCAGGCGGAAAGCGCATTGCAGGAAGCGGCCCGGATCGACCCAAAGTTTTGGAATGCGCGATTTAACCTGGCAGAGATTCCGTTCCTCAAGAAAGATTGGGCAGAGGCGAGGAAGCGTTTCGAGCAACTGCTTTCCAAAGGCGAATCCGATCTGGCAAAAGAAGCATCGCAACTGATTCAGTACAAAATCCTGCTCACGTACCTATTGGAGGGCAACGGGAACATGGTGGATTCTATCCTGGCCAAGCTGGAGCTTTCACCCGACACGCCGGCCGTGAACTATGTGAAGGCGGCTGTCGCGCTCCAACAGAAGAATGAGAAAGAAGCCAAAGATTGGATCAGCGCAGCAGAGAAGAATTTCTCACCGCAGCTGAACAAACTTTTCGCAGAATCACTTTATGAAGTCGGGTGGCTGGAAAAGCCAGCCGGCGCGGCGCGACCTTCGTTGCCGCTTATGACGGCCGCCGAGCGATCGGAGAAGACAAAGGCTATCGCGCGCTCAAAGTTCGAGCAAGCGCAGCAGGCCCTGCGGCAGCGCGATTTCGCGACAGCACTCAAATTAGTCGGTGAAGCGGATCAGGCAGATCCGAACCAGCCCGCGACCCTGAATTTGCGTGGCGAGATTCTGATGCAGCAGCAGCAATTCGACCAGGCCGAAGCTGCATTTAAGAAGGCAGCCAAACTGGATCCGAAGCTCAGCGAAGCGCAATTCAACCTTGCGCAAATTCCCTTTAAGAAGAAGGACTACGCAAAAGCACGGGAACGGTTCGAGACATTGTACAAGCGTACGCCGGGCGGCGACAAGAACCAGGCGGCAGAACTTATTAAATTCAGGATTTACCTCACGCTTTTGCTCGAGGGCAAAGAGAGTCGCGCGCACGCGATGATGGAGGAGTTTCAATTTACGGGAGATACGCCGGCGCTGTATTACGCTCAGGCAGCGTGGGAATATAAGCATAATAATGCCGAGAAGGCGGCCGAATGGACCACTTCGGCGAACAAGATTTATTCGGCGGCGCTGAATAATATTTTCGCTGACCCTTTTTATGACGTCGGTTGGGTGCAACGTCCGGAGGGTTCAACTGCGCCTGCAGTCGCGTTCGATACCAGCAATGTCGGTGCCTCCCAAACGGAGAGTGGCCCGGCAGTCGAGCCGAGTGCTATCCCGTCCCGTGTGTTTGCTGCAAACAAACAAAACGAATCGTCGCAAGGAGAAACGCTTACCCTGGCTCCAGGAGCAACCGGGACAAATACCGGGATAGAAACTGGCAACGCTGAAGAAGCAGCAAAACAACAGCCAGCTGGCTCTGTCTCAAGCGAGACGGCTGCGGAGACACCGTCGCAGTCACAGCAGGCGGCGACGGAATCGTCTCCAGTGGGGGGCGAATCGACAACCACTGCGCAACCTGCCGCCGCGGAGACGCCGAACGCCGTGTCCGCCGCCAACATTCAGAGTAATCAGCAGGCTCCGGTTGAAACAAGTCCGTCAGAGAAACCGACTGTCGTAGTGCCTGCCAAAGTGTCCATTTTCAGCGTTCCGGGCATCGCGAGTAAAAGATTGTGGATTGTCGCTGGATTATTGCTGACAGCCATAGTCATACTGGCTTGGGTCATTGTACCCGTGGTTCGCCGGCATGCCTTCAGCGTTCCGCGTCACCTGCGACTTGAGCCTCCACCTGGTGCTGCGGAGGGAAGCGTTGCCGTTTTTAAGCCGCCGACAGTCGCGCCAGCGAAGACGAGCAGCGTGCAAGGCAATGGCTTTGTAGGAGGACCTCGCCAGGTCTCGCTGGAATTAAAACCGTGGAACCCTCCGTTGCGACACGCTGCCAAGCCTACGGGCAGAAAACCGGCCGGTGCTTTTGATCGGCTAAAAGATCGCAGAGGAAAGGCTCCACGCGCTCCGGCTTATCGGGAACCCGATCGGGAATCAGCGCCGCCTGTCGAGCCGGCGCTTGATGAATCCTGCGTTGGGCCGGTGGTCGAACAAACACCGGAGGTCCTGGAGCCAGCCGTGTTCCCATCGACTGAAGTGATTACGGGCCCCGCTGTCAGTGAGTTCGCCGATCTTTCCGCGACCGAAACGAAAGAGCCGAGTGAGATTTTCGAAGCTGCACAAGAAGCGACAGTCTTCGGGGAAGCATCGAATGAATTTTCCGGAGATGGGAAAGAAACGGCATTGATCGACCAGGCACCGAGTGAGACCTTTGCCGGTACAGAGGTCACATGGGGCGAGGTAGAAGCATCACCGCAGTTTGCAGTCGAAGCGATCAGCCAGGGGCAGCCTCAAGAAATCTTCTCCGATGCCAACCAATTCCCAACAGAAGAAGCTACGACCGAGCCCGTGCCCGATTTTCCAAGTGCTATTCTCACTGAACCCGTATTTCCGCAAATAACCACACCCGAAACCATGCCAGAAACAACCCAAACTCCAATCGCTCCAGTAAACAAAGCCCCCGCCCCGACCGTGGCAAAGCCGCAACCACCTCCTGCAGGGACGCAAACGTCCGTGCAGATCACTTTCTCTTTCGAGATTGCAGCCATGCAATTGACGCCGAGCTTTAAGATGGGTGTCTTAAAAGTGCGCCCCTTATCAAAGCTCGTGACGATGCGTTTGCCTTCGCCGCAACGCGCTCAGTCTGCGTTGAATTTGCAGGTCGCCTTTGAAGTCCTCAGAATTCAGCCTGTTGCGGGCGCGCTGGGCACGATTCGCGTCGTGCCATCTCAACAGCAACGACCTACCATGACTGGCATGCCGTCATTCGCAGTCGCTGGATTGCAACTGGTTCCCAATTCCGAGACCGCACCGGTCCAACTCACCCCGTCGCCACAGGGACGCGCCGCTGTGTTCATCACGGTTCCGTTCCAGATCAGCACGCTCGAGTTTTCGCCGTCACTCGAGATTGCCTCGGTGATTCTCAATTCGAACTCGAAGCAGGTCATTGTTCAATTGCCCGGCGCGGGGCCAGGCCCTGCCGAAGGCGCGCCAATGTTCGAAATCGCGAACCTCGAGCTAAACGAGGGCGGCGAGATCGTAATGATGCAATTGAACCTGCTCGGCGGACCGAAACGAGCATAGGCAGTCGAGGATCCCATCGCCGACGAACCCGCCTCTCGTTGTAGAGGCGTTTGCGCCAAACGCCTGCTCCGGCGTTCGCCGCGGCGAGGACCACTGCCGCAAAGTGATGCGGCGTCGGCAGCAAGAAAATTCTCGACATCTTTAGCGCGCTTCCAGTAAGGAGATGCTCGTCGCCGATTTCCTGTAGAGGTTTTTGAAGCGTAGCGATGAAAAAGCGAATTGCCCCCTCAACTAGAGCGCATCTTCTTCGAGGCGCGTTTTACCTGCTTGTGTTGTTGGCCGGAACTTTGATGATGCCTTCGTTTCGTCCTGAAGCGAAAGCGAAGGCCGCCAATTCCGCAGTCGCGGGACTGACGTTTGCAGAGCGACTAGCTTACCAGAGGGCAATTGAAGAGGTTTACTGGCGTCATCGCATCTGGCCCCGCAAAGGCGGGGAAAATGCCGAGCCTAAACCATCGCTCGATGCGGTGATGTCTCGGGCGCAACTGGAAACGAAAGTCGAAGATTATTTGCGCAACTCGCAAGCGCTGGATGACTACTGGCAACGGCCAATTATTACCGAGCAGTTGCAGGCTGAAATGGATCGAATGGCAAGGGACACGAAGCAGCCTGATGTGCTGCGCGAACTCTTTTCGGCGCTCGGCAACGATCCCTTTGTGATCGCGGAGTGCCTGGCTAGACCCCTGTTAGCAGAGCGTTTAACTGCCGATTTTCGGGGTCAAAACAGTACAAATCCCTTTGGGTCTGCATGGGTGACAGAGGAGCCCGGCACGTCGGTGGCAACAAGCTCAAAAGATGCGGTGTACACTCTTCCAGAGATTCCCGAAGACATT
>Ga0209377_1000367_pt1 | contig 29615 bp, 23 predicted proteins | sample GraSoiAngelo_141_FD_185898 | JGI IMG/M metagenome (GOLD analysis project Ga0209377, IMG submission 185898) | Grasslands soil microbial communities from the Angelo Coastal Reserve, California, USA - 14_0929_12_40cm (SPAdes) (version 2) | ecosystem: Environmental > Terrestrial > Soil > Grasslands ...
TCATGCACCAGGTACGAGGCGCTCTCGCGTCACCAGAACTCGGTCCTCCAGCAGACGGTCGATTTCGCCGTCCTTGTACCCGATCTCGCGGAGCACTTCGGGGCCGTGCTGGCCCAAATAGGGCGGAGGCTTGCCACTATCCGGCCGCGTTCCGTCCATCAGCATCGGCGAGGCAGGCATCCGCACCGGCCCGAGCACAGGGTGGTCGAGGGTCGACATTAGCCGGTTCGCCTCTACGTGCGGATGCTCGAATAGCTCTTCGGGGAAGTTGACCGGCCCGCATGGCACGTACGCCGCATCGAGCGCCTCGATCCATTCGGCAGTCGTCCGCTCGCGAATCCGGGTTTCGAGCGCCTCGACGTTCGCCCTGTGCGCTTGCCTCACTTCTTCAGAGAACCAGTCATACGATATACCCTCGACCGTCGTGTCCTCGACGCCCAGCACATCACGCATCCCCCGTCGCTGACGGTTGTTGAGACATGCGACCGCGATCAACCCGTCCCGTGTTTCGTAGACGCGATAGTAATTGTTTCGCCCGCGCGGAGAGACGTATTCATTCCTCAGCTTCGCCGCCTCCTCGTGGCGCAGCCCGCGCTGCCGCCGATTGGCAAGTTCGGCGAGGAACCCCTCTCGCACCGGGCCGTCGACCTCGTCAACCGAGAGCAAAGGGCGGTACTGTGCGGCAAGCCCGGAGGCGAACAGGCTCGTCTCAATCCGCTTTCCCTTCCTCGTGGACGTTCGCTCATACAAGGCGGAAACGATCGCGAACGCCATGAACATTCCGGTCGTCAGATCGGCGACGGCTAGCGTCGTGATAAACGTCGGAACGCCGCGCTCCAGTTTGTTCTCGTAGAGGACCATGCCCGTCGCAGCTTGCGAGAGGATGTCGAACCCGGGCCTGCCTGCGTACGGTCCATTGTGGCCGAATGCCGAGTTCTCGCAGTAGATCAACTCGGGCTTCGTCTTGGAGAGCTTCTCGTAATCGAGCCCAAGCCGCTGCGCCACGCCGGGGCGATACGCGATCGTTACGACATCCGCCTCAAGCGCCAGGCGCTGAGCAATCCCGCGCCCGTCCGACCGCTCGAGATCCAAGGCAATGCTGCGCTTGCCGCGATTGACGCCCAGGAAGCCGCGGCTCTCGTAGGGAGCGACGGGCGCGGTGTGCCGCCAGGCGTCGCCCTCCGGGCGCTCGACCTTGACCACGTCCGCGCCCATGTCCGCCAGCAGCATCGTGCAGTACGGCCCAGCAATGTACTCCGTGAAGTCAACCACCTTGATTCCCGCGAGCGGCTCGGTCATGGCCGCATCGTATGCGAATGAGGGAAACGTAGCAACGGACGAGCCGACCGCAATGCTCGTGCGTCCCGCCTATCGCTCTTGTCCCGGGTCGTGCTCCCTCTTTCCACAAAATTACGATTGACAAAACTAGAACATTTGTCTAACGTTTGCCCCAAGTGGTTCGTATCCTGCACTTCGCCGACCTCCACCTGGACCGTTCCTTCGCCGGCCTCAGCGTGGCGCCGAGCGAGGCAGCCAAGCGGCGCGAAGAGCTGCGCGCCGCCCTCCGCCGCATCGTTGATCTCGCGCTGCAATTCGATGTGGATGCCGTCACCGTCGGCGGAGACCTCTACGAACACGAGCGAGCGAGCTCCGACACCGGCAACTTCATTGCCGGCGAGTTTGCGCGGCTCGCGCCCAAGCGCGTACTCATCGCGCCCGGAAACCACGACCCATACGTGCCGGACAGCCTCTACTGGCGCCTCGATTGGCCTGCCAACGTACACATCTTCCAAACGATGTCCTGGGAGCCGGTCGAACTTTCGGATAATGTCACGCTCTGGGGGGCTGGCCATCGCGGCCCGGCGATCCGCGATAACCTAGTCGCGACGCTCAGCGTCGAACCCGGCCGCACCAACATCGCGCTCCTCCACGCCTCCGACATCTCCGCCGTTCCCGAGGGCAAGCCGGCCCACTGCCCGTTCACCAGTGAAGACATCGACCGGTCGGGCCTCGATTTCGCGCTCCTCGGCCATTACCACGAGCTTCGCCTGCAGCCGCAGGAATCTCCCCGCTACGCCTACCCCGGCAGCCCCGAGCCGCTCGATTTTGGTGAAGCGGGCGATCACCACGTCCTGCTGCTTACAGCCAATGGCGCCGGCCTCTCCTGCGCGCCTCATAAGATGAACGAAGTCGTCTATCAGACCAGCGCTATCGACATCACCGGCATGTCCACGTCAGATGCCATTCGCAAGGCAATCTGCTCTCTCGCCGAGGACGACGCCGCGGCCCGCGCCATCATGCGCGTAACCCTCACAGGCCAGCCGGAGTCCGACCTCGATCTGGACCTCAACGCTCTTCTCCAAAGTACGCACGACCGCTTTCGTTACCTGGACCCGATCATCGATAAGACCGACACGCCATTCGACCTCGAGCAGATCGAGGAGGAATCGACCACCCGCGGCGCCTTCGTACGCATGCTCCAGCAACAGATCACGGCTGCACCGTCCGCAGAGCTACTAACGCTACAGAACGCTCTCTACTACGGCCTTCGGGCTTTCGCAGGGCAGGAGATCAGGCGCCGGTGAAGGTCAACCGCATCGAGATCCAGGCCTTTGGCTGCTTGAGTGACTTCGCCGAAGACATCGCACCCGGCCTGCACATCTTCCACGGCCCGAACGAGTCAGGTAAGTCGACTCTCCAGCAAGCGATCCTCGCACTCCTCTACGGCTTTTACGAAGGCGACCGCGCCAAGGCGACTGAGAACGCCGCCCGTCAGCGCTTCGTCCCCTGGAAGCACCCCCGCTACGCCGCGCGCCTCGAGTATGAACTTCAGGACGCCCACCGCTATCGCGTCACCAGGGACTTCGCCGACGAGGACAACCCCACGATCGTCTACGACCTCCTCACGGGCCGCACCGTAACCGACGACTTCGGGCGTGGCCGCCACGGCAATGTCCCGTTCATGCGCAAGCAGCTGGGCATGACGCGCCGTGTCTTCGAGTCCTGCGCCTTCGTCTCACAGGGCGAATTGCTCCAGATTACGGGCGAAGGCCGCGTGACGCCGCAGGAGATGGGCGACGCGATTATCAGCCTGGCAGACACAGCACGCCGCGATGTCTCGGCGCAAAAGGCGATCGAGCGCCTGAGCGAAGTGCTCAGGAAGCAGGTGGGCGGGCCGGCCGCAAGAGCGACCCCGCTCCCTGTTGCTCGCAACCACCTCGCCGCCGCCAGGCGCGAGCTTGAAGAGATAGACCGCGTCCGCCAGGAAATCGCCGCCGATGCCGAAATCCTGGAACGGACGAAAGAGCAGGCCCGCACGGTTGAAGAGTCCATCGCACGTAACCATTACCTCCTCTGTCGAGCCGAGCTCGGCGAGCTAGAGGGCCGCAGGAACCGCCTTACCCGTCTCGATGAGCAGTCGCGGCATTTTCAGGAGCAGCTCGAATCGAGCAGCGCCTTCGCTGACTTGCCGTCGGACGAGCGCGACGAGCTTGTCCGTACGTGGAACTCGGTACGCGAGCTACGCGAGCGGCTCGTGAACGAGCAGCCGGAGACCGAGAAACAGCGCCGCCGCCTCGATGAACTGACCGAGCGCCGCGAGTCGCTCGCCCGCCGGGAGAACGAGCTGGCGCGCTTCCGCCGCTACCCCGCCGAGCGCCAGCCGGACATTGACGCCCTCGTTCAACACTGGCGCCGCGCCGACACGATCTACCGTGAAGCAAAGGCTCGTTCCGAAAGCGCGACGCGTGCTGCCGAGCCGCTTCGCGAGGAGTACGACCGCCTTCGCCTCGAAGTCGGCGCCCTCTCGGCCGAGGACGTTCGCTTGCTCACCGAGCGCCTGCGCTCGCCGGCCCGGCCGAACCCCAAGCAGATTCGCGCGCTCCTCGCTGCCCCCTGGGTGCTCGCTCGCCTCATCGGCCGGGCCGCGCGCTCCGCGGTGCGCTTCCTCCTCCGGCGTCGCGCCACAACAAACGACGCCTCCCCTGACGAGCCGCACGTCTCGCCGCTCGCCTCGATTGCCTCCACGGAGGCGAGCCGCCTGTTGCAGGCCCACCTCCGCTACCTCGAAGTCGCTCCGGTCGTTCAGAAACAAGAGGCCGAGCAAGCTGGCGCCGAGCGAGCCATCATAGAGCGCGACGCGGCTGCCGCCCAGCTCCGCCACGCACTCGAAGGCCTCGTAGACGACTTGACGGACCTGGAGTCCGCCTGCGCCCAGTTCTCCGCACGCGCCTCGTCGCGTAAACAGCTCGACGTGATCTCAAGCCAGCTGGAGGCGCTAGACGCCGAGAGTGAATCCCTCCGCGAGACCGTCAACCGCTTCATAGCTGATGGTGATCGCCTTCGCAAACGGGAGAGTGAGCTGACTCAGCGCCTGACGGCGATCGTCGGACGGGGCGGTACGCTCGAAGACCTCTTCTCCGCCTTCGAAGCCGCCTGCGGACAGCACCGCGTGCACCAAGAGGCTACGCGCTCGCTCCGTGAGGTCGAGAGTACTCGGGGCATCGTCCTCGAAGGTAGGTCGCCCGCCGAGCTTGATGAAATGATCGTCCGGCGCGAACGGGAAATCGCCGCCTATACCGCGGCGAACCCCTCGCTCGAGGGAGCGCGCTCCAACGCTAACGCCGAGCTTCTGAAGGAAACGCTCGCCCGAGAAGAGCGCGAGCTGCGCGACCTGGAGCTTCGAATCGAAAGCCTCAGCACGCGCACCGGCACGCGCCTCAGCGGGCTCCGGTCTCGCGCCGAGGTCGAGGAGGAGATCCAGCAGCATACGAATGAGGTCGCGGCGCTCGAGGAGTTCGGCCGCGCCCTGTCCGTTGCTAAGGACCTCATCGATAAGGCCATGACCGAAGCCCATCGGGACTTCGCCCCCAGCGTCGGCCGCTTCTTAAGCGATGGCTTATCGCGGGTCACCGACGGTCGCTACCAGAAGGCCATGCTCGATCCTGCCACCTTCCGCGTCACCACTGAAGTCCCCGAAACCGGCCGCCTCGTTGACGTCGACGTCCTCAGCCAGGGCACCCAGGCTGCCGCCTACCTGCTCCTGCGCGTTGGCCTCGCCCAACACATGAGCTCGATGTCCGAACCCGTCCCGCTCCTGCTCGATGACCCCCTTGTCGACCTCGACGACCTCCGCATCGACAACTTCCTCGACCTTCTGCTGGACCTCGTCCGTGAGCGGAATCTGCAAATCCTGCTCTTCACAAAAGACGAAGCCACTCGGCGCTGGTTCGAGCGAAGCTGCGCCGTTGACGAATCTTGCCTCATGACCCATCTCGAGCCAATCGCCGGCCGGATCCCGGTCGGCGTTTCGCCCCTCGTTCAGAAGGCCGCGCGCACGAATGAGCAGCCGCGGCTTCAAATGAACGGCGGCACTGGGCTTTAGCGCTCCTTAGCGCGGCAGCACGTCCGGTACGGAGCCGATGAAATAACCCTGGGCGCGAAGGCCGTCGATTATCACCTGAAGCGCCGGCCCGTCCTGCGATCCCGACCCGACATGGAAAACATAGATTGCGCCCGGCTCGGCCTGCTCCAGACAACGCTGGATGATGGCGCCCGCCGACCATCCCATCCAACCGCGAGAGTCCACCGTCCACAGGACGTTATAGGCATATCCGCGCGCCCCCACGTCCTCGTTCACGGAAGCATCGTATGCGCCGTAGGGCGGGCGAAAGTAGGGTTTGGTAGTCGCTCCCGTCAGTTGCATAACGATGTTCTCCGTCCGGTCCAGCTCCTCCCAGCGCTGCTCGCGAGTTTGCGGCGCTGTTTTTGTGGCGGCGCCGGTCATCGAGGCATGGTCATATGTGTGGTTGATCAGTTGGTGGCCTTCTCTTACGATCCGCCGCAGTAATTCGGGGTTTCGCTCCGCCCAACGGCCGGTCATACCAAAGCTCGCGTGTATGCCATCCGCCGCCAGCGTATCCAGTATCTGTGCCGCGAATCCGGCGTCCGCTCCCGCGTCGAAGCTAAAGGCCACGATCTTGCGGCTCGCGTCGCCCTTTCTGATTACCAGGGCCGGGCTGCCCGCAGGCGGCAGCGTTACCGGCTGAGCCGGTGGCGTCGGCGGAACCGGTGTCGGCGGAAGCGGCGAGGGCGCGGCTGTAAGTGTCGCCGTCAGTCGCGGTGTGGGCCTCTCGCTGATCGTCGAGGATGGCGATGGTGCCACCGATGAGGTGATCGACAGCGACGCGCCCGTTCCCCCACCGCAGCCGGCCGCGAGCATGATGAGGATGCCGGTGATTGCGAGCTTGTAGCTGCGCGGATTCACTACGACCTCCATTATGACAACGTAGAAGCTGCCCTAATGGCATTGTGCTACGTCCGCGTTTGGGCGTAGAGACCGGCGTCAACACCGTCTAACGGAGGTCAAATTGCTCGGGGCCGCCGGGCCGGTCAGCTATGCTCCGTGCCCCTCATTGATTCGGACTTCCGGCCAGGCCACGCCACCCGCTCCGACTCGTTCCCACTCGCCTCTCCCCTCTCTAAGCGCTTCCAGTAGGAACGCAACTCGAGCGGGAAGGTCTGGGTCCTCCTCGTCCACTCGCTTCACATATGCAAGGGCCAGGTGAAGCAGCTCTTCGTCCGTGATTGAAGGGGCCGGTGCCGATCCATATCTCGGAATCATTACAGAAATCCACTCTCTGCGGTTAATTGTTCGCCCGGGCCGACGGCCCAATCGCGCCATCCTACACTAGTCGCCTTCTATCGTTTGGGGCATAGGAATTCTCTCAGAAAATAGTTTGAATGCGAAGCCTATTTCACCATCACTTAACCCGCGGACCCATCGCGTTCACCGGCACCTTGACCTTCGCCCGCTAGCATGGAGAAGACTCAAAGCCCATGCGCGAAGTTCAACTAAAACGTCTCACCGAGGACGATCTCCTCCTGGCGGCCATCTCAATCGTAAAGGCTGCCCAAGAGGATGGGGCGGACTTTGTCCCGAACGTCGCCGCCGTGTTCGAGTCGCTTTTTCGCGAGCAGGAAGCGGCAAGCCGCCGGCGTTAGACGAAGCGGCGAATCACTCGCATCCCGGCAAACGCGAGCAAGATCGGCAGTCGACGGATCGGCGTCGTCTTGCCCGCCCCGTTCGGGCCCAGAAGTCCGATCACCTCTCCCGGCGCCGCCTCAAGCGATAACTGCCGCGTTTGGCCAAATGCCTGAAATTCGCTCGACCCTAAGAACCGTTTCCATCATCAGTATTCAAACCTTGGCTCAGGCCGCACCAATAGTAGCGCCGTTGAACAAAGATGCGATGAAGCGCGCCGCTACCGAATCCCCGTGTCGTAGCGGAGCGTCACCGAAACGAACGTGTTCGCAGGAACCGTCACCGTTTGCGGCTCCGGACGCGGCAATCCCTGCGCGTCACCTTGCGGTTCGACGTAATACTCGCCGGGCGAGAGGGCGACATGGAAACGCCCAGAATCGTCGGAGTCGAAAATGAGCACCCGTTGTGTGCGTCCGGCGTCCCAGACCACGATCGTGGCCTCGTATGGCTCTTCACACGGCATTCCCTCTCGCTGGACCGGACATGTAGGCCCGAGAAGTACCCGCCCGTCTATGCCCGCAGTTGCCGTAGCTGTCGTGTTCGAAGGCGTAGTGGTCGTCGCCGCCGGTGTGTCATTCTCGTTCCCGCAGGCGGCCGGCAGGGCCAACAAGACAAACGCGATAAGAATCCGGCTCATGATGGTGTCCACACATAAAGACGCACTGAGTGCCGGAAGAGTTCCGGTTCAGGTTTTGAAGTTCGCCTGGAGCGTCGAATACGCCCGACGGATTCCGGGCTTAGTCGCGATAACTCTGGAGCCAACGGTGAGATTCGAACTACGACTCGCGCATTAAAAGACGCCTGGATTAGCTTTTAGCCCGTCCCCGTTTCGCCCTCGATTCTCATTTTCTCGCGCCGTGTGTTTCAGGCTTTTGTCATCAAGACTTCATAGTGGCTTCATGCGGATGATCTAGCGGGTGCTTACAATGGATGTGGAGTGAGATAGAATCGACCGGGACTTTGTAAACCCCGTGAATTAGACGTTATCCCTCGCATGACCTCACAATGATTGATTGAAATCCCGCGTAATCCACAATTTGGAAGACTTAGCGACCTAATCTGGTAAGAGCATTTGCGCTTGCCGTTACGGAACCTAAGGCTGGGATGGAGACCCGTTGCAGTCGCGGGGGTGGTTGCGTGTGCTGGCCTCGGGTATTGGATTCTCCCTTCGGTTATCCAGGGCAGCTCATCCACGCATCAAACCAAAGCCACGACAGTAAGCACGCCCATCAGACCACCATCGAACGACCCCGTGCTGGTAGGCGCGGGAGACATCTCGTCTTGCGCTCAGGACAATGATGCCGCGACGGCGAGACTTCTGGATGGAGTGGTCACCGGGGCGACCGGACAAGTCGTGGTATTCACCGCGGGCGACAACGCATATGAGTCAGGCACTGATTCGGAATTTCAGCATTGCTACAACCCGACCTGGGGTCGGTTCAAGGACAGGACGCGACCCGCTCCGGGCAACCACGAATACAAGCCCGGGAACGCCGATGGGTATTTCAATTACTTTGGCGCGGCTGCCGGCGATCCAGCTCAGGGCTATTACAGCTACGATCTGGGCACCTGGCATATCGTCGTTCTTAATACCAACGACCACTGCAAGGAGATCGCGTGTGATAACGGCTCGCCTCAAGAAGAGTGGCTTCGCGCCAACCTCGCGGCACACCCGGCGGCCTGTACCCTCGCCATCTGGCACGACCCGCTCTTTACCTCGGGGACAACGCACGGGAACGCGCCCTGGGCGAAGCCCTTTTGGGACGATCTCTACGCACAAGGAGCGGACGTGGTGATCAGCGCTCATGAGCACAACTACGAACGCTTTGCGCCGCAAACGCCGGCGGGTGAGCCGGACCCTCAGTTCGGGATCCGAGAATTCGTTCTGGGGACAGGCGGGGAAAGTCACTACGCCGACTACAAGACCGTTCGGCCAAATAGCGAGGTCCGCAATGATGAGACTTTCGGCGTAATGAGGTTTGTTCTCCACCCGGACGGGTACGATTGGGATTTCCTGCCCGCCTATCGTGGCGACACTTTCCAGGATTCGGGCAGCGGCACATGCCACGGGCCTCCCAAAAGCCAATGACGAACGCTCGCGATTACGGACGCTGACGGTACGCGTGGCGGCGAGGACAGAGCACACACGCTAGATCTAGCCGGTCCCATCCTGACGCCAAGGGCCTCGAACCGGTTCGGCTCGCAGGAATAACGCGGCCGGTTGCTTGCGTCATCCAAACCTTCACGCTCGATTCCCGGATTTGGGCTTCGAGGGCGAATGTGCGTACTCACCGGGCAATTCTGACGCAAACCCACAAGACGCCCTATCGTTGTATTCACCATGAATGACTTCATCGAGGATCTGATCAACGACTGGGCTGGGCATGTCGCCGCAGTGGACACTGTGATGAAACTCGCGGCTACCGATCTAATCTATCTAGTCCTACCACTCGCGTTCGCTCTGTGGTTTCTGCCTGGAGGTTCAGCTGAACGCGCGCTCCGGCAACGAGTCTGGCTGGCTATCATGATTAGCGTGATCGCTGGGCTCTTTCTAGCTGCTCTGGTCGCCCAGTTGTATTCCGACGCTCGGCCGTTTGTCTCACGTACCGATACCAGGCTTCTCATCTCGCACGCTGCCGACAACGGCTTTCCCAGTGAGCACGCCACCGTAAGCTTCGCCGTTGCGGGGACGCTGATTTGGTGGCGCCGATCGATTGGGTTCCTCGCCATCTTCTTGGCGAGTCTTATCGGATTCGCTCGCGTGTTCGTCGGTGTGCACTGGCCATCCGACGTCGCGGCCGGTGCCGCAATTGGCATCGTTACCGGTGCACTTGCCGCACAAACTGTCTCGTGGTGGACACCGCTTCAGGCACAGGCGTCGAAGTTTTTCCCAAGTTGGATGGTCGCCTCGCCGTAGAAAGGTGCGCGAATGATCTGCTCAGACGAAAATCTGGAGCCAACGGTGAGATTCGAACTCACGACCTGCGGTTTACGAAACCGCTGCTCTACCGCTGAGCTACGTTGGCTCCCGTTTTTTGAAACCGCTCCCACGTCCGGCGGGTAACGTTGGCCCCGAATCTATCTTAAGCAGCCCACTGGAGCCCGGCAACGAAACCGCCGCAAAACCGAGAACTGATAGCCGACAGCTATATCTCGACGCGCTCGACGTCCCGCACAGATGTCCGCAGCAGCCGGCCCGCGACCCGCTTGAAGACGTCGGCGTCTCCTGTCGTGTAGAAACCATATGTGGGCTTCGGGTTTGCCGCCAATGCGTCCCGCTCCCGCAACAACTGCCGCACCCGGCGCGCTACAGGCCGGGACGGGTCGTACAAGTGCACGCCCCGCCCCAGCATGCGCTTGATCCGCCCGCGCAGGAACGGATAATGCGTGCAGCCCAGACCGACCACATCCGCCTCGCTGCCGCGCACCGGCGCGAGGTGCCGCTCCAGCAGCGCAGTTGTCGCCCGCGTGCCCACCTCGCCCGCCTCCACCATGTTCTCGAGACCATCGCAGCCGACGTTTATGACCCGCTTGTCCGGCGCGAACTCCTCAATTAGTCCCGCAAGGTATGGACTCTGCGCAGTCGCCGGCGTCGATAACACCGCGATCGTCCCCGTCCGTGTCCGCCTCGCCAGCGTCTTCACGACAGGCACGACACCGACGAACGGGATCTCCGGGAAGCTCTCTCGCAGATAACCGATCGCGTGCACCGTCGCCGTGTTGCAGGCGACCACGATCATTTTCACGTCCCGCTCGATCAGGAACCCGGCGATCCGGCCAGTCAGATCGTGCAGCTCAGCGGTTGACTTCTCGCCGTAGGGCACGTGTCCGCTGTCCGCGAAGAAGATCAAGCTTTCCTGTGGCAGCATGCGCCGGATCGCTCTCCAGATCGAAAGCCCGCCGACGCCCGAATCGAAGACGCCTATCGGCCGGTTGTCCATCGACTGATCTTCCTCATTACGGTCATCGTACCAGATATATGAACGCGCTTAACGATGGAATCGATACCCGCGCCCTCCCTCATACCCTTTACCCAGCGCGACGCAACCTCAGATAATGGCCCTCGTGCCTGAAAGCCCTAGCATCCTCGCCGTTATCCATCGCCTCGCGTTCGTTCTCGCGGCCACCGCGCTTCTTGTTCTCGCCTTCGCCTGCGGCAGCAACGAAGAGGCGAACAACTCGTCACAATCCACTGTCGCCGCGACATCCAATAAGAGCGTAGCGTTCCCGTCCTTACCGACCTCGACCGCCGCAACAACAAGCTGCCAAGCCCCTTCAGGCACGCCTCCGGAGGTGCAAGTGAAATCTTATCCTCAGCGCCCACCGCTTACCATCGACAAGTCGCATCAGTTCATCGCCCACGTCTATACCACGCGCGGACACTTCATCATCCAGCTCTTGCCGGACCTCGCCCCGGAGCACGTCAACAGCTTCGTCTTCCTCGCCCGCGACAAGTTCTTCAACGGCACCACCTTCCACCGTGTCATCCCCGGTTTCGTGGCTCAGGGCGGAGATCAGACAGGCAGAGGCAACGGCGGCCCCGGTTACAGCGTGCCTTTGGAGCCCAGCCAGGAACCCTTCGTGCGCGGAATTGTCGGTATGGCCCGCTCCAACGACCCCAATAGCGCCGGGAGCCAGTGGTTCGTCACTCTGGGCGACGCGCCCAACCTCAACGGTTCGTACACCGTCTTTGGGAAGGTCGTTCAAGGCATGGAAGTAGTCGATTGCCTCTCGCCGCGCGACCCCTCAGTCAACCCCAATGCTCCACCGGGCGACGCCATAATCGACCTCGCGATTCAGGAGATAGCGCCCGGCGGCTAGTTTCCTGACCCATCCCGCGCAACCGGAAGCGTAAAGCTCACCTCCAGACCGCCCTCTTCCCTGGGCGCCAGCCAGATGCGCCCGCGCTGTGCCTCCACCAGCCGCCTACACACTGTGAGCCCCATGCCCATGCCGCGCACGCGCTTCGGAATCTGGCTCGAGCGATAGAAACGCTCGAACACGGCATCCCGCTCTTCTTCGGGAATACCGGGGCCCCGGTCGAGCACCGAAATGATGATCTCGGCGCCGCCGTTCATCGCCGCCCTAAGCTCTATCGGCGACTCCGGCGGCGCGTACTTCTCTACATTGCTCACGAGGTTCCTCAGCACCTGCTCGACATATGTCGGCTCAGCCAGCGCCGCGGCTAGCTCGTCCGAAACATCAACAACAATTTCCCGCTCAGGCCGGCTTTCGCCAAAGCTGCGCGCGAACCGACGGATCACATGCTGCACCAGTACCGGTTCGGTCGTCAGTTGCTCCCCCAACTCCAGCCGCGCGAGGTTAAGCAGGTCCTCGATCATCCGGTACACCGTGTCCGTCTCCTGCTCGACGTCCTCGAGTAGCGATACCGTTTCCTGCTCATTAATCCGGCCGCTCATCCGCCGGACTGCCTTGATCCCCCCGTAAATTAGCATCATCGATGTGCGCAGCTCGTGTGAGAGCAGGCCCAGGAACTCGTCCTTCGCTTCGTTCGCGCGTCGCAGCTCCTCGACGATCCGGTCTTTCTGCCGGTTGCTCGCCTCCAGGTCGGCCGTCCGCTCCTGCACTCGACGCTCGAGTTCATCCCGCGCCCGGGTCAGGTCCTCCTCGGCCTTCTTGAGCCCCGAAATGTCCTGCAGAACCCAGCTCGCGCCGATGACGTGTGACTCGTCATACATGATGCTTGCGGCCGAAACCGCGATATCTACTGGCTGCCGGTTGCGAGGCTTTACATGAGAGACCCATCGCCGAGGCGTATGCAACCATCCGCTGCTTGAGCGCCTCGCGAAAGAGGTGCCGGTCCTTAACTGGCAGGTAATCGAAGAGGGACTTCCGGCCCACGAAGCGAGGAGTCAGGCCGAGGAGGCGAATTGCTTCGGCGTTTGCCTCCTCGATCCGGCCGCCCGCGTCCGTCACGATGTAGGCCAGCGGCGCTCCCTCAAAGAGATCGCGATAGTGCCGAAGTGGCTCATCCACGCTCGTAATCCCCGCTTGCGGCGGGGCTAATGCGGAAGCCGGCAATAACAGGCGCGGCCGCCCGCTCACATCGACGCCGCCACGGCCTTCCCGGCCCGTGCGCTCGCGGCTAGCCTCGCGCCTCTCGCTCGCAGACACGCTTCCTTGCTCCGCACTTGGTCTTCGTATCATCCGATGTTGCGACTGGGCGCGAGCGCGTAGCTCAGGGCGTTCAGACGCCCGCTCGCACGGCCAACGCTACGACATCAAACTAGCCGTTCGCCTGCGCCCCGTTGCTGCGTGACGAGGCGCGGAGCTTCGCGTCTTCTGGGCGACGCCGCAGCCGGCCGATCTTTCCCCCTCTTCCGGTACATTGCCTGATGGCGTTCGATAAGCCCCGGCTTGATTAGTCCCGCCCGTCCTGGCTTCAAGCGGTGCGAACCGCCTCCAGGCTCTCTAGTTTAAATTGCTTTAGTCAGGTGTCAAGCAATGGCGGCGAGAGTGAGCTCGCAGCGGTGGATACCGCCCTGGGCGCACGGTGCCAACATGAATCAGCGGCGGCCGCGCCTCGACATGCGGAAAAGCCGACCGGGAAGGCCATTTGTCATTCCGAGCACCCGCGGCCTGTGAACGCTGGCTACGACTCCCCCGCAGAGGCCTGCCCGCCGTGGAGGGAATCTGTCGGGGTCACCACGGGCATAACATCGGTGCGAATTCCGAGGCCCCGCACGCCCTTCACCTGCCGCTCCGCATGGTACGAAGACCGCACGAGCGGGCCTGCCTCGACATGACGAAATCCAAGCGCCAGCGCGTCCTCCCGTAACCCGGCAAACTCGTCCGGATGGTAGTAGCGAACGAGCGGCAGGTGCTTCGCGCTAGGCTGCAGGTACTGCCCGAGCGTCAGCACATCCACTCCCGCGTCGACGAGGTCCCCAAACACCATGAGCAGCTCGTGCTTCGTCTCCCCCAGCCCGACCATCAATCCACTCTTCGTGACCGTCTCGGGGTCCAGCTCCTTCGCCAGTCGCAGCAACTCCAGCGACCGCTCGTAGCGCGCCTTTGGGCGCACGCGCCGGTACAGGCGTGGCACCGTTTCCGTGTTGTGGTTCAGTATCTCCGGCCGCGCCCTCATTACCGCCGCCAGTGCATCCCAGTTCCCCATGAAATCCGGGATCAGGACCTCGACGCTCGTCCCCGGCGATAGCCTCCGGATCCAGCAGATCGTCGCCGCGAATATCGACGCCCCTCCGTCCGGCTCATCATCCCGGTTGACCGATGTCACGACCGCGTGCGTCAGGCCCATCTCCCGCACGGCATTCGCCACTCGCATTGGCTCCAGTTTGTCGAGCGCTCCCGGCCGTCCGGACTTCACCGCGCAAAACCCGCACGCTCGCGTGCACGTGTCGCCTAGGATCATGAACGTCGCAGTCCCCGCCTCCCAGCACTCGCCGATGTTCGGGCAATGCGCCTCCTCGCACACGGTGTGCAGACGCCCCTCGCGCATGATGTTCTTAAGGCGGATGTAGTTCTCTCCGCCCGGAAACCGCACCTTTAGCCACGGCGGCTTGCGTTCCCGTACGACGCTAGTCGGCTGTTTCAGCATTGCGACCCTATTTTAGCAGTTGCCCACGAGTGTCATCCCGAGCTAAGACGGGCGGGGACGACCGAGAGGGCTGGAGGGCGAGGGATCTCTCACCCCGCCATACTGTATGTCGCTCAGGGTCTGCTGGCGCCCAACCTCGTACCTCGTACCGCGTACCTCGTACTTCGCCCTTCCTGTAGGATTGCACCGTGCACACTGGCCTCATTCCGTCCGAAGACAACATATTCTCCTGGATCCGAGAGGTCTTCGCTCAAGGCATACGCCGCCCGGGCTACCCGGCCGACCGCTGGGCGGAAGACTGGCTCCAGCAACAGTTCCGCGCCTTCGGCCTCGAACGAGTTCGCGGGGAACCGGTCGAAGTGGCGTGTTGGGAGCCTCGCGAGGCGACGTTGGCGGTCGCCGCGCCCGGCTCCACGCTCAGCATTCCTTGCTTCCCGCTCCCCCAATCTGCTCCCGTTAAAAGTCTTGAGACGGAACTCGTCGCCTTCGATCCAGCGCGACCGGAGGCGGTCAACGGCGCCTTCTCACTCTACGAAATCGTCCTCAACAGAGTCCCCCAGACGGTCCTTGAGTCGCGCGCGACCTGGTCCTACGATCCCGACGGAAGCTACGCCTCGACCAGGCACATCTTCCCTTTCGGCCGGGAGATCCAGAACGTGATGGAGCCGTCGGTGTCGGCCGGCGCCGCCGGCTTTATCGGGGTGCTGCGCGACTATCCCGGCGATTCCAACCAATACTACGTTCCCTATGACGCCATCCAGCGTCCCATCCCAGGCGTCTGGATTTCCGGCAGCGACGGCCGCCGCCTCCGCGAACTGCTCGCCGCCGCGCCGTTGCGGGCGATGCTATCTACCGAGTCCGTCCGTGAGATGATCACGGCCTACAACATCGTGGGCGAACTTCCCGGCGCGGACGAGGAGATGGTCATCATTGGCTCGCACCACGACGGCCCCTGGGCCTCGGCCGTCGAGGATAGCTCCGGGATCGCTCTGGTGCTCGCGCAAGCCGAGTACTGGTCGCAAGTGCCACAGGCCGAACGACCACACCGCCTGCTCTTCCTGCTCAACGCCGGGCACATGGCCGGCGGGGCTGGTCAGCGCACATTCGTTGAGTCCCACTCTGGCGAACTCAATAGCGTCGTTCTCGAACTCCACCTCGAGCATGCGGCAAGCGAGTTCAGCGATGAGACGGGCGAACTCGCGCCCACGGGCCGCCCGGAGTCACGCTGGTGGTTCACATCCCTCATTCCCCGCCTCGAGAACGCCGTACGCTCCGCGATCGAGGCGGAGGACCTGCGCCGCTCGATGGTCGTGCCGCCCACGATGTTCGGCCCGAAGCCAACGACCGACGGCGCCGACTTCTATCTAGCCGGTGTCCCGCTCGTCAACTACCTCACCGCGCCGTTCTACCTCTTCGACGCGATGGACACCCTGGACAAAGTCCACCGCCCCAGCCTCGTGCCCGTCACCCGCGCTGCTATCCGTGTCGTCGAATCCACTATGGGTGTGTCGGCATCAGCGATGCGCGCCGGTTAACGTCCACCCTCCGTCTGCCACGCAGCATCCCACGGAATCATGGCGCGTCCCGCTTCGGCCTGTTGTGCGAGCCACGTTGCACTCATAGCATTATGAATAAGATGCGCATCATCCTCCTCATCGGCGACTCTACCCTCGCGCCCTATACGGGCCCGCTCGAGGCCGAAGGGTTTGCCGTCCAGCACCTGTTCCCCGGCGCCTCTGAGCCCTCCACCGGATCGCCCGATGCCGTCGTCATGGACCTCTCGTCCGCCGCAGAAGACCCCCGGGCTCGCCGCTACCTCGAAGCGGCGTCAGACGGCGAAACGCCAGCCGTCATCACGTTGCTACCGTCCGCCGGCTTACAAACCGTCGATCCGGCGTCCATCCGCGATGACTTCCTTCTCAACGGCGCGACGGCCGAAGAGCTCTGCGCGCGTGTCCGCCGCGCCCTCTACCAGCGTCACGGCGTGGACACGCGAAATACGCTAAAGCACGGCGACCTCGTGATGGACCTCGCGAACTACACCGTCCACATCGCCGGCCGTCCCGTCGAGCTCACTTACAAGGAGTACGAGCTCCTCCGTTTCCTCGCCACCAACCGTGGACGCGTCTTTACTCGTGAGATCCTCCTCAGCAAAGTCTGGGGTTACGACTTCTACGGGGGCGCCCGCACCGTCGACGTCCACATCCGCCGCCTGCGCGCCAAAATCGAGGATCGCCACACCCCCTTCATCGAGACCGTCCGCAACGTCGGCTATCGCTTTCGCACCAGCTGACTCGAATCTGCCATCTCTATAGGGGCGGGCGAAGGCCCTCCGATTGTCGGCTTGCCGTCGTCAGGGTCCTGCGCCCGCGAGTCCGAATGCCTCGCCCCGGCGCCGCGGCGCCCGAAACCCCTTGTCTACCTTCTGTAACAAACGCGTAACATCACCCCCATTCCGTGCCGCCTGCTGGCCTGCTATCGTTCCCATCAAAATATTTGTCCCATAGGAGGTACTTATAGGCAATGCCACCGGAGATAAACAGCGGCGATACCGCATGGATGCTGGCGGCGGCGGCTCTCGTCATGTTCATGACGCCCGGCCTCGGCTTTTTCTATGCAGGTTTCACCCGCAGCAAGAACGTGCTCGGCACAATCATGCAGAGCTTCATCGTAGTTGGGCTTGTGGGTGTGCTGTGGGTCCTGATCGGCTACACGCTCGCCTTTGGCCCAACCGAAGGGGGAATCATCGGCAACCTCAGCTTCATCGGATTCAAGGACGTAGGCATCATCCCCGACGACAAGGCTGTGGTGGGCAACGTCACCTGGGGTCCGACAATCCCTCACGAGGCGTTTGCCATATTCCAGGCGATGTTCGCCATCATAACGCCGGCACTCATTACCGGCGCTTTCGCTGAACGTGCGAAGTTCAGCACCTTCCTGGTCTTTATGGCCGCCTGGTCACTGCTCGTGTACGCGCCGGTAGCCCACTGGATTTTTGGTGCTGGCTGGCTCGGCATCGCGGACTCGGGTGGCATAAACGCGCTGGACTTCGCCGGCGGCGCGGCGATCCACGTCAATGCCGGTGCCGCCGCATTGGCCGCGGCCCTGCTCTACGGCAGGCGCAAGGGCTTCGGCAGAGAACCTATGGAACCACACAACGTCACCTACATTGTGCTAGGCGCGGCGATCTTGTGGTTCGGCTGGTTCGGCTTCAACGCCGGTAGCGCGGGGGGCGCGAGTGGTCAGGCGGCAAACGCCTTCGTCGTCACGAACACCGCCGCCGCCTCGGCCGCCCTTTCCTGGATGTTCGCCAGCTGGGCCCTTACGGGAAAGGCAAGCGTGATTGGGGCTGCTGCTGGCGCTGTTGCCGGACTGGTGGCAATCACACCGGCCTCGGGCTTCGTCCAACCCTGGGCTGCGATCGTCATCGGCAGCGTGGCAGGCGTTGTATGCTACCTGGCGGTGCGCGTGCGTGAACGCTCCGGCGTTGACGACTCATTGGACGTCGTTGCAGTACACGGCGTAGGCGGCACCTGGGGTGCGCTGGCAACCGGTCTCTTCGCCACAGCCGCCGTTAGCGGGCTCGCGGACAACGAGGGGCTATTCTACGGTCACCCCGCACAGGTCCTCGACCAGCTCGCCGCGATTGCCACGGTTTGGATATACTCTTTTGCCGTCACCGCCATAATTCTCAAAGTACTGGACCTCACGTTGGGCCTGCGGGTCACCGAGGACGAGGAAGAGCTCGGCCTCGACGTCACCCAGCACGGAGAGCGCGGTTATGTGCTCGACGAAGGTGCTGGTCTAGCCGTTGTCCAGTACGCCGAAGGGCCGCCGCCCGCGCCTACTTCTGCGCCGAGAGTGCAGCCCGAAAGCGCCGGCAGCGGGGCCGGGTCCTAGCGCAATGTGTCATTCTGAGCGAAATGAAATTCTTCGAGGCATGCGCGTAATTCTGCGAAGGAATCCTCTATGACGTGGGAGCGAGCGCCCAGACATGCTAGATCCGTGCTAGGGAACCCACCTTGAGTGGACGGGAATCGCGAGCAAGAGGCGAAGGCCTTTTCCAAGCGTCGTCAGACCGGGGTCTGGGGGTGTCCCCCAGACCCCCCTTAGGGGCGGGGTGGGACAGCGCGCCGTTAGGAGACAAGGAGCAATAACGAAGTGTACAAACTAGAAGCGATCATCCGACCGGAGAAGCTGGACGACGTGAAGGAAGCGCTGGCGGCCGCCGGCCTCACCGGACTGAACATCGTGCACGTCACCGGCCGAGGCGCTCAGAAGGGCATCGTTCACATGGGCCGAGGCGGCGAGACTTATACCGTCGATATGCTCCCAAAGGTCAAGATCGAGGTCGTCGTCAAGGAGGCCGACGCCGACCGCGTGGTCAAGCTCGTCTGCGACGCAGCCCATACGGGCAATATCGGCGATGGCAAGATTTTCCTTATCCCCGTGGCCGACGCCATTAGGGTCCGCACCGGGGAAAGAGGTGACGCAGCAGTCTGATAACAGGGAAGCAGGACTGAGGAGCAAGGAGTTCCGATTTTTCGCGGGATATTCTGGCTACTGGCTCCTATCTCCTGGATCCTGCCGTGTAACACAGCCGTAACGTACGCACCTGCCATCGGCAGGGATGCACGCATATAATCGCAAACGCAGGAAAGACCGAAGGAGGGACAATTGACAACCGCAACAGACGTTCAGAAGGTCGCCGATCTGATCAAGAAGAACAACCTCCAGATCGTTGACCTCAAGTTCGCCGACCTGCCCGGCCTCTGGCAGCACTTCTCTATCCCGCCCAAGGACATGGTCGACTTCGATGACTTGCAGGGGTCGATCTGGGTGGACGGCATCGGCTTCGACGGCTCTAGCATCCGTGGCTTCCAGGAGATCCAGGAATCCGATATGATCCTCATTCCGGACCCCGCTACCGCGCGCATCGATCCCGCTTGCGAAGTGCCTACCCTCAGCGTCCTCTGCGACATCGTCGACCCTGTGACCAGAGATCCCTACACCCGCGATCCTCGAGGAATCGCCAAGAAGGCGGAAGCGTACCTCAAGTCCACCGGTCTCGCAGACACTTCCTACTGGGGCCCTGAACTCGAATTCTTCGTCTTCGATGACATCCGTTACGACCAGAACGAGCATGAGGGCTACTACCACATCGACTCAATCGAAGGTCAATGGAACACCGGCAGCAACACTCAGCCCAACCTCGGCTACAAGCCCCGTTACAAGGAAGGCTACTTTCCGGTCCCACCGCACGACACACTCCAGGACATTCGCAGCGAAATGGTCATCGAGATGGAGAAAGTGGGAATCCCAGTCGAGGTGCACCACCATGAGGTAGCCACCGCCGGCCAGAACGAGATCGACATGCGATTCACAAGCTTGACGCAGATGGCGGACAATGTCCTCTGGTACAAGTACATCGTAAAGAACGTCGCCCGCAAACACGGCAAAGTCGCGACCTTCATGCCCAAGCCTCTGTTCATGGACAACGGTTCCGGCATGCACACCCACCAGTCGCTCTGGAAGAACGGTAAGCCCCTCTTCTTCGACCAGAAGGGGTACGCCCTTACGAGCGAGATGTGCCGCTGGTACGCCGGAGGTCTGCTCCGCCACGCCCCCGCTCTCATGGCCTTCTGCGCGCCCACGACGAACTCCTATAAGCGCCTCGTCCCGGGCTACGAAGCGCCGGTGAACCTCGTCTTCTCCGCCCGCAACCGTTCGGCCGCCGCACGTATCCCGATGTACACCTCCAACCCCAAGGCCAAGCGCATCGAGTTCCGCCCACCCGACCCGACTGCGAACCCCTACCTCGCCTTCTCCGCGATGCTTATGGCCGGCCTCGACGGCGTCCAGACGAAGATGGATCCAGGCGCCCCGCTCGAGAAGAACACGTACGAGCTTTCTCCTCGCGAAGAGCGCCGCCTGAAGACTGTCCCCGGCTCCCTCGACGAGTCCCTGCGCGCCCTCGAGGCCGACAACGAATTCCTTCGCCGTGGCAACGTCTTCACCGACGACGTCATCGAGACATGGCTCTCCTACAAGCGCGAAAACGAGATCGACCCCGTCCGCCTGCGCCCTCACCCCTGGGAGTTCCACCTCTACTTCGACGCCTAGCCGCGGCGAGGGAGCGCCCCGAATTGTCATTCTGAGCGAGATGACGGTCTTGTTAATCGGCGGTTACTTCGCGAAGGAATCCGGCGGTCGTGTGGGGTGTGAACGGCTCTCTTGTCAGCGAGAGTGCTCATGGGGCCGCTGCGGTGACACTACCCAGATGTTGACCCCACAGCTCCTCCACCAGATTCCTTCGCCGAGAGAAGTCCCTCAACGCATAAAGCTCCCGGCGCTCAGAATGACACGAGAGGCGCGGCGGTGACCGGGGACCCCCGAGACTACGTCCTACAGACCTGCCGCGAGCACGACGTCAAGTTCATCCGCCTCTGGTTCACCGACATCCTTGGCTCCCTAAAGAGCGTCGCCATCACCGTCGAAGAGCTGCCCGAAGCCCTCGAAGAGGGGGTCGGCTTCGACGGCTCCTCCATCGAGGGCTTCGCTCGCATCGACGAGTCCGACATGATGGCGATGCCGGACCCTACCACGTTCGCAATCCTCCCCTGGCGCCCCACCGAGCGCCGTGTGGCCCGCATGTTCTGCGATATTACCCACCCGGACGGTTCCCCATTCGAGGGTGACCCACGCTTCGTTCTCCGCCGCAACCTCCAGCGCGCCACCGACCTTCATTACACCTTCTACGTCGGCCCGGAGCTCGAGTACTTCTACTTCGCGAACTCAGACACTCCGCAGACCCTAGACGTTGGCGGCTACTTCGACCTGACCCCTCTCGACGCTGGCACCGACCTCCGCCGCGAGACCGTCCTCACCCTCGAAGAGCTCGGCATCCCCGTCGAGGCCTCTCACCACGAAGTCGCGCCCTCCCAGCACGAGATCGACCTGCGCTATACCGACGCCCTCACCATGGCGGACAACACCATGACCTATCGCCTGGCTGTCAAGGAGGTCGCCTTCAAGAACAACGTTTACGCCAGCTTCATGCCAAAGCCGCTGCGGGACGAAAACGGCTCCGGCATGCACGTCCACCAATCCCTCTTCAACGGCGAGCGCAACGCCTTCTTTGACGCGAGCGACCCGTACCACCTCTCCGCCCTCGCCCGCAGCTATGTCGCCGGTCTCCTGCGCCATGCCAAGGAGATCACGCTCGTTACCAATCAGTGGATCAACTCATATAAGCGTCTCGTCCACGGCTTCGAAGCGCCCGTCTATCTCTCCTGGGCCCGCCGCAACCGCTCCGACCTCATCCGCGTGCCGCAGTACAAGCCCGGCAAAGAGAACGCGACCCGCATCGAGTACCGCGCAGCCGACCCCGCCTGCAACCCCTATCTCGCCTTCGCCGCCATGCTCGCCGCCGGCCTCGAGGGCATCGCGAAGGAATACCCTTGCCCGGACCCAGTCGAAGAGAACGTCTTTGAGATGACCGATCAGCAGAAGAAGGAGCGCGGCATCGACCACCTCCCCGGCAGCCTCTGGGAAGCTGTCGAATATGCCGAAAGCAGCGATTTACTGCGCCGCTGTCTGGGCGACCACCTTCACGAAAGCCTGCTCACCAACAAGAAGATCGAGTGGAGCAACTTCCGGAGACAAGTAACAGACTACGAATTGAAGCGCTACCTTCCGATCCTGTAAGCGCGTGCAGTGTAGGCGGGCAGCTTCAGGCGGCGTAGGCTGCTGACCGGCCACCGGCACTGGCCTCCGCCGTTATGGCACGCAGGCCGTCCCGAATAGCCCCGTTAACCGTGATATATCACCGATGACGTCGATGAGGCGGTCTGGCGGGTCGGGCGCCACGTCGTAGCGCGCGGGCGCCGGAGGCACGCTCTGCGCGAACGCGCCTGTCACCTTCGAGATGTCGCCGATGATGTCCACGAACCTGTCATCGTTTATGTCAGCCGGCCAGGGTGACACCGGCTCCCCGAAAGCTGGCCCCCGCTCGTCGTCCGGCGTCGTCGTATCCGCGCAGCGGTCCAGTACATCAGTCCCGATCACCGCTTCCGAGGCGTCGCTGAATGTGTCGTTGTCGTCATCGAGATCGCAGGCGTTGCCGTGGCCGTCGCCGTCCGAATCCGGCGTCGCGGCGCAAGTGAGCCGGTAGACGGCGCTTTGGAAGGTAATCACGAGCAACTCCCCGTTGGGAAGCTCGGCGAAGGATGTTATGTTGTACGGCGAATCGACCAGCTGCACCGGATTGCTGGTGTCTGCGGGGTTCACGGCCCAGATCCGCCCGGAGCAATAGTCCCCGTACACGTACCAACCGTAAATCTCCTGCAACACCGTCCCGCGATAGATATAGCCGCCCGTCACCGAACAACCAAGGGTGTGGGCGTACACAGCCCGCGGGAAGATAAAGGGGCTCGGCGGGGATGTGCAGCCGGCCGGCTCAAATGAAGCATTGCCTTCATAGCAGTCCCAACCGTAGTTCCCGCCTTTTGCGATCTTCTCTACCTCCTCCCACGCATCTTGACCGACGTCTGCCATCCAGAGGTCTCCGCTCACCCGGTCGAAGCTGTAGCGCCAGGGATTGCGCAGGCCGTAGGCCCATAGCCGGTCGTCTCCGGCCACTCCCACGAACGGGTTATCAGCCGGGATCGAGTAAGTTTGCTGCCCGGTCACATTGATCCGGATCATTGCTCCCAATAGGTCATTAATGTCCTGCCCGGTCTCATTAGGGTCGCCTGCCCCGCCGCCGTCTCCAATCGATAAGTAGAGGTAACCGCCGGGCCCGAACAGCAAGCGGCCGCCGTTGTGATTGCTTTGAGCGATCTCCTGGTCGATATCGAGTACCACCGTCTCGCTCGCTTCCACCATGTCGTTGTTTACCACGGGCATTCGCGCGATCCGTGAGCAGCGTGTGATCGGCGCGCATCTCGTTGCCAGCGGCGTGTAGTAAACATAGACGCGGCTGTCGCCTGTGAAGTTCGGCGAGAAGGCAAGGGATAGAAGACCTTCCTCACTGCTCGACCTTACGAGGCCGGATAGGTTACCGAACTCAGTCCGGGCGAAGGCCCCGGTCAGCGAGACACGCCATACGACGCCGCCCTGGGTGACCACCACTGCCTCATCCGGCTTGCCCGGAATCAATGCGAAATCGACCATGCTGCCGATATTCGCCGTCGTCACGTCCTGCACGAGCGCATATCCGTTAGGGGTTGGCGCCGCCTGCGCGGCCGGCGCATCGCCTCGGCCCACGACCAACGACGCCAGTGTTACAACGCTGAGAACCGCGAAGATGGCGAGCCTGCGCGCGAGCGAGCCGCCGGGATGCCTGTCCGCCGCGCGCCTATTTCGGGTTCGCTCCTTCTTCTCAGCGCGGTCGGGAACGCGAGAGCCGCAATCGGATGGCGTCGCGTGCATGGGTGACCTCCTCCCATGAGCTCCGGCCCGGACCATTATACCCGGTCCCCCTCCCGTGGACCGCCAGGCGGAGCGGGCAGCGCCTATCGTTGCTCGCTAGGCTGTGTCTCCTGCGGTTTGCACCCGGGTGGCGCGAACGGATTGGCCGCTGCCCAGCGGGCGACCGGACACACGTCGATTCCGCTTCCGGCACACCGCTTTCTCGCCGTGATGTCCGGCTCCGAGAGGGGCCCGCTCACCTTAACGATTGGCAGGCGCGCCAGTCCACCTGCGACCAGGCGGTCCAGTTGCGCATTATCCCGGATGCGATACAGACTGCCGCAGCGCATCACGAAAGGCGTGGTGCCACTTACCTCCTGGAGCAGCGTCCCCTCTTGCGGCCCCTCTGGAATGGCGCCCAGCGCGCCCGGCGGGACTACTGTCACCTCCGCCGAAAGCGACCCCGCCGCTATCAACGCCTCTCTCCGTCCCGCGTCCGTAAGCGCAAATTTCATCCCGGAGGCGATCTGCCACTCCGCGTTGCTTGCCAGCTCCTGCACGCGTGCGCCGTCCCGGGGCGCCGTAGGCAGCGCCGCCAGCGTGCCATCGGGAACGATGTTCAGCCGCCATTCCAGCGCACTCTTGCGCACGAGCTGGTTTCTCACCATAGCGTCAGGGAGCGGAAACTTGGCTCCGGCCGCCACCTGCCACTCCGCGCTGCTGCTAAACTCCCGCACCCGTGCGCCGTCATGTGGCGTGGTCGGTATCTGTGCCAGGGAGCCCAACGGTACTATGTACGGCGTCGCTTCGAGAGCACCCGCGCCGATCAACGCGTCCCTGACTTCCGGCGATGGCAAAGGGAATCTGGCGCCGGCCGTGATCTGCCATTCCGTCGCGCTGCCCAGCTCCATCAGCTGCGTGCCCTCCCTCGGCACGTTGGGTATCTGGCTCAGCCCGCCCGGCGCTACTGTGTGGACCTGTTGGAACCCCAGCCCCATCGCGTATAGAGCGGCCGGGCTGGGTATTGCGAATTTCGCACCGGCGTAGACCGCGTAAACAGTCGGAGAACCGGCCTCCTGCAGAAGAGTCCCGTCCCACGGAACGTCGGCCACCGTCTGGAGCATCCCGGCTCCCACGATCCAGTAGTCCTCAGGACGTCGGCCCATGGCTGCGAGCGCGTCAGGGCTCGGGATATGGAACTTCGCCCCGCTATACAGCACGTAGAGCGCTGGACTCGACTCTTCCTTGAGGATGCAGCCGTCCCACGGACACGGCGACCATACCCAGTACGAAGGCCAGGCCGAGGCTACGGCCTGAGTCGGTTCCCATATGTTCCAGGCGGCCTCCCAGACCTCTGGCCGCACCACGCCCCGCCGCCAGATACTAACTCTCGAGGAACCCGCGGATCGAGCGGCATCCATCGCTGCCAGGAACTTATCTCCGCTTGTATCCCCCTCGAGCATCGGGATGTACTCAAGCTGCCTCCCCGGGGCCAGCCAGCTCAAATCTGCGTGCGCCTGGCTCACGCAACCACTGGGATCAGCCCAGATTCCCTGGTCCGCATACAGCTCCCAGTAGCACATCGGCAGCGCCGCGTTCGCGGTCGACAGCCATTTCCAGGTCCCCGAGTCCTGCCATGTCCACGAGCGGGGATCGTATATCACGCCGAGGTTTGCCTCTGGCCGCTCCGCTCTCAGGCGCCACCAGAACTGTTCAGCCAGGTAGTTGCAGTCCCAGTAACAAAAGCCGTCGAACGGTTCCACGTCCGCGTAAAGCGCCTTGACTCCCGTGTCCAGCACCGCTTCCGCCATCGCCACTTGCCTCTCGACGTCAACTCCCTTAGGAACGAACCACGCGACCACCTCGATACCCTTCGCGTTGTAGTCGGCAATCAGACGCCTCAGGCTCGCTGGCCCCGTGACGGCCTTGGAGTTACCGTCGTAAGTGGACATCCAGTCGGTCCCATCGTGCGTCTTTATGTGCACCGTTCCCACGGGCAGGAGAGTATCGTCGCCCTCTACGCCCGGGTAGTCTTGTGCGAACTGCCAGACGACGGTCTCGATCTCTATCGCCTTGGCCGGTCGCGGAGTGAAGTCCACGCCGAAATGCTGGCCGCCAACGGCCAGCATTGTCAGCAACGCTAATGCAGCTGCGAATCGGCGCATGGACTTCGCTCCGACCCCAATTCTTGGGCACGAAGGTATGTTTGATGGGATGCACCCGGACCACGTGGTCGCTGTCAGGCTATCGGATAGAGCCGAAGGCAGTCAACATAATGACCCGTGAGAGGAAGAAACAGCAAAGAGATTCGCCAACACTCACTGTCCCGCCACCGCCGCGCGCCCCACTCCCGCGAATACGTCCGCTGTGCTCCCGTCCACCCAGTCCAGCAGCGGCGCCGGGTACAGCCCGATGAACAGCACCCCGGCCACCAACAACGCCAGCGCCCCGTACTCCACCCATGGCACCCGCACCGACAGCGGCGCCTCCGCTTTCCCGAGGAACATCTCCTTGATGATCACGAGGTAGTAGTACAGCGAGACAAAGCTCATCGTGACTGCCACCCCGGCCAGCCACAGCAGGTCCTGGTCTGCCGCCGCCTGGAACAGGATGAACTTCGTTGCGAATCCCGCGAATAGCGGCATCCCCGCCAGCGAAAACAATGCAATCGATAGCGATAGAGCAAGGAACGGCGCCGTATCACGCAGCCCCGCAAAGTCCTTGATCTCTTCCTTGCCGGTCCAATTGTAGTAGATGATTACGCACACGAACGCCGCCAGGTTCGTGACCACGTATCCCATCATGTGCAGTACGAGAGCGCTTCCCGACTCCGGGGACAGCGCCGCAATGCCCATCAGCAGATAACCCACCTGTCCAATGCTCGAATAGGCCAGCAGCCGCTTGATATTGCTCTGCTGGATCGCGACCAGGTTCCCGAGCACCATCGTTGCCACCGAGAGCCCGGCGATGAAGTATCGCCAATCGTCGATCTTCGGCTCGAACGCCTCCGCGAAGAGCTTCAAGAACAGGGCGAACCCACCCGACTTTGATATCGCAGATATCAGCGCCGTCACCGGCAATGGAGCACCTTCATAAGCGTCCGGCGTCCACATGTGAAACGGCACGGCTGCCACCTTGAACCCGAGCCCCGCCATGATCAGCGCCAGGCCTAAGAACAACGCCTCATCAATGCCGCCCGTGTCGGTTGACAGCGCCTTGCCGATCTCGCTATAGTGCGTCGACCCGGTGGTGCCGTAGATCATGCCGATGCCGTACAACAACAGCGCCGACGAGAACGCTCCCAGCAGCATGTACTTCAGCCCACCTTCGTTCGATCGCAAGTCGAACTTCGCGTACGCGGTCAACACGTAAAGGCTGAAGCTAAGGAGCTCCAGCGATATGTAGGCGGTCAGCAGCTCGCTGGCCGCGGCCATTCCGTTTGCGCCTACCACTGCGAGAAGAATGAAGGCGTAGTACTCCCCCGCGTGCAGCAGGCGCTCCTTTACGTACCGCGCTGAGGCCAGGCAGGCGAAAACGCCGATCAGGCCGAAGAACACCCGGAACAGCGTGGTGTAGTCGTTGATGTCGATCAGCCCCGCGAAGTTCGTGTCGTTGTCCACCCAGATCAGCGAGACGAGGACAGAGATCAGCGCTCCGGCCGCCGCGATATATCCAAGCAACTCTTTATCGAGACGTCCCCAGCGCCCGAATCCCCCGGCAGGCCAGAACAGGTCGAGCATGATAAGGAGGCCGGCCCACGCGACGAGAATGTACTCCGGGGTCAGCAGCTTCCAATCGAAATTCGCGTCCGGCATCACGACGTGATTCCCGGTATATTGGCCACGGTATCCGATATGCGGTCAATGAAGGGCGTTGGCCAGAGCCCCATGAACAGCAAGAACGCGATCAGCAGCGCCCCCGCGAACTGCTCGCCCAGACGCATCTCCCTCAAGCTCTCCCATTTCTCGTTGAGAGGCCCGAAGTAGGCGCGCGCAAGCATTCGCAGAATGTAAGTGGCCGTAATCGCCGCCGCCAGGATCCCGGCGGCCCCCGCCCAGTAATAACCGGCCCGAAAAGTCCCCACGAAGATGTGAAACTCCGCGATGAATCCCGCTAGCCCCGGCAGCCCGAGCGACGACAATCCCGCAATCGCCCAGAACGCCGAGTGTCGGGGCATCTTCTTTGCGATTCCCCCGAAGGTGGTCATATCCCGTGTGTGTGCTTGGTCATACAGCGCGCCCACGTTCGCGAACATGAGGGCCGTCATCGCTCCGTGCGCGAACATCTGGAGCACCGCCCCGCTGACGCCGATGTCGTTCATCGTCGCAAGCCCCATAAGTACGAAGCCCATGTGGCTCACGCTCGAATAGCCCACCATGTACTTAAGGTCCGTCTGCGCCAGCGCCGAAATTGCTCCGTACAATGCGCCGATCACGCCCAGAGTCATCAGCACCGGCGCCCAGAACTCCGCCCCTTCGGGCAGCAGTGTCATCCCCACACGCAGGATCCCAAACGCCCCAAGCTTCATCAGTACTCCGGCGTGCAGCATTGAAACGCCGGTGGGCGCTGCCACGTGGCCGTCCGGCGACCACGTATGGAATGGCCACATCCCCGCAAGCACGCCGAAGCCGATCATGTAGAACGGGAACACCGCCTTCTGGAAGCCCGAGTCGTACTGCACCTGCCCTAGCACCGGCAAGTCAAACGTGCCCCTGTCCGCCTCCACGAACGTCGCGAATATGCCAATGAAAATCAGCACACTCCCTGCAACAAGGTAGAGCACGAGCTTCATCGCCCCGTACTCCTTCGTCCGGACGAACGTGCCGAAGTTGCTGCTCGCCCCCCAGACGGCAATCAGCAGGTACATCGGCAGCACCGCCACCTCGTACCAGAAGAAGAGGAAAAATAGGTCCTGCGATTCGAAGACTCCGAACACGCCCGCAACGAGCAGGAACAGCAACACGAAGAAGTCTTTGTTCCGGTAGCTGATGTTCCAGGAGACGAATACGGCTGCGAATATGACGAGGCCGGTTAACAGCACAAGCGGCGCGGCGATCCCGTCGACGGCAAGGTGCAATGAGATTCCGTTCTTGCCCAGGAATCCAACGTTCTCAAGCCAGTCCAGGCGGAACCCGAAACGCAGCCCCCTGCCACCTTGAAACTCATACGCAAAGAACACGATGAGTGACAACGCGAACTGTATCCCGGCTGAAACCAGGGCGACATACCGTACAAGCTGCGGATAGCGCGACGGCACCAGCATGATTAGCACCGCTGTGCACAGCGGCACCGTAACCAGCGCAAAGAGAACTCCGCCCACGGTTAGAGCCTCAACACCAGCAGCAACACCGCCAGACCGATAACCCCCGCAACAATCGCGAGCGCATAGTTCGGCAGCTTCCCCGTTTCCAGGAATTTCAACTCGAACCCGGCGAACAGTCCCAAGCCCGCAGAGCCATCGACCGCCGTATCGTTCACGATATTGCGGTCAAACCAGGCGACTAGGGAGCCCAATGTGAGGACGACGCGGTTGATGACCCACTGGTAAGCATCGTCGATGTAGTATCGGTTGTAGAGCGTCTC
>Ga0209377_1000368_pt1 | contig 29551 bp, 28 predicted proteins | sample GraSoiAngelo_141_FD_185898 | JGI IMG/M metagenome (GOLD analysis project Ga0209377, IMG submission 185898) | Grasslands soil microbial communities from the Angelo Coastal Reserve, California, USA - 14_0929_12_40cm (SPAdes) (version 2) | ecosystem: Environmental > Terrestrial > Soil > Grasslands ...
CGACCGGCAGTCACCGCGATTATCACCAGGTGACGGACGAGCCGGAGTACATCGACTACGACAAGCTGGCGCACGTGGCGCAGTTCGTGTACGACGTCGCGACGACGGTGGCCAACCTCGACCACCGGGTGGTCGTGGATAAGCCGAAGCCGGATCCGCACGGTAACTGCGTGCAGTAGCCGCCGGTGCCGAACTGTACGAACGGGCCCCTTACCAGGGCCCGTTCTGTTTTTTCAGGGCTGACCAGGCCTGGGCGGAGGAGAGCCCGAGGCGCCGAGGTAATCGACGGTCCCGTCGTCATGGACGGCGATATGGTAGAAGCGCCGTCCGATGCAGCCCGCGGGACAGTCTCCGTAGCCCACGCTGTAGTCGAGTAGCACCCGTGAATCCTCGACCGATCCGGTGATATCATTTCCGTCGCCCACAATGCCGTTCGGCTCGGCGAACCTGACGCCTGAAATCCCGCTGAAGAGTTGCGCGAGTGCTGTGATGTTGAGCGGCTCCGGTGGCCCGAGCGTGAGGAGCACGTCGCCGTCGTACATCGCGTACACAGTGCCCACGGAAAGTGAGTAGCGCGACAGGAGAGTATCGATCGTTGGGTCGCCGGTTGGGATTTCGCGGCGCGCCAAATGCTGGACCCACGGCTCGGTCCCCACGAGCTGCAGCAGCAGGCTGCGGGTCGTGGGATTACCAGATGTGCGGATGCGATAGACGTCAACCACCGTGTCCCGCGCCGGCAGAGCCGTCGCGTTGTAGACCCCTACGAGCGCGTTGTAGTACGGTTGAACCGCGTCCTGAGGGATCGGAACTTCGGAAAAACCGTTCGCCAGCAGATCGCGCAGCGCCAGGCGATTGGCGTCCTCGAGATACGCGGCGCGCAGCTCAGCCGGCACCCTCGAGTCGTCGACGCTCGAATGCATGGAGCGCGGCGCCGTAGCCGTATCGCAGGCTGACAGCATGACGGCAGCGACGAGCAAGAACGAAACAGGCCTCATGAGGTCCTCCGGGTGCGCATCATCTGATAGATGATACCTTCCCATCATGCCAGCGGGTTACTCTCAACGTTCGCTTGTCGAGAAGCTGGGCATCAAGGCCGGAACCCGGATCGCAATTCTCCATGCGCCAAAGGGTTACCGCGCAACTTTGGGGAAGCTCCCGCCGGGCGTCACGGTGACCTCCGCGGCACGCGGCGTCCTGCCCTTCATTCACCTCTTCACCGCGGACCGTGCCCTGCTCGAGCGGCAGCTCCCCGCGCTGTTGCGCGCGCTGACGCCGGACGGCGCCTTATGGGTCTCGTGGCCAAAGAAAGCCTCCGGCGTGACAACGGACATTACCGAAGACGTGGTTCGCGCGGTCGCGTTGCCCACCGGCCTCGTCGATGTGAAAGTGGCGGCCGTGGACCACGTGTGGTCGGGCCTCAAGCTGGTGCGGCGGCTCAAAAACCGGTGATTTACTTTGTGTTACAAAGTACTTGACACAATCGCCGTTCCTTCCCTAACTTGTACCTCATGACCGCGCCGCAGCCCCTCCGCGATCGTGCGCTGGACAACCTCCAGTTCATCCGCTCCGCCATGGAGCGGGCGGGTTCGTTCACGGCCGTGCCCGGATGGGGAATGGTCGTGCTCGGCGGCACCGCGCTGGCAGCCTCGTGGTACGCCGGCTCCCTGGCGGTCACGCCGGTCGACGGCGCGTCGCAGAATCGCTGGTTCTGGGTCTGGATGTTCGAAGCGTTACTCGGCGCGGGCATCGGCGTCGCGGCCCTGCTCTACAAGGCCCTGCGCGCCGGCGATGCCATCGTGCACGGCCCCGGACGACGCTTTGGACTCAGCGTGCTGCCGCCGTTCATCGTCGGGGCGCTGCTGACATACGTGCTGTGGCACGCGAAGCAGCTCGCGCTGCTTCCGGCGGTGTGGATGTTGTGCTACGGCGCCGGCGTGGTTACGGGCGGTGCATTCTCGATGCGGGTTGTCCCCGTGATGGGGATCTGTTTCATGATCCTGGGCACCGCGGCGCTGTTCGCGCCCGTCGGCTGGCTGGCCTGGCTTCTCGCAATCGGTTTCGGCGGTCTGCACATCGCGTTTGGCATGATCATCGCACGGAGGTACGGTGGCTAAGAGCAACACGGCGCGGATCACCCGCGCGGAAGCGAATCGCCCGGTGAAGACCAAAGTGCAACCGGCGCCGGCGAATCTCGACCGGCTGATTCACGAGCGTGTGCGACTCGCGATCGTGAGCGCCCTCGCGGTCCGCGACAGTCTCACGTTCAACGAGCTCAAGGCGCTGCTCAAGACGAGCGACGGCAACCTCAGCGTCCACGCGCGCAAGCTCGAGGACGCGGACTACATCACCTGCGACAAGTCGTTCGCAGGCCGCGTCCCCAAAACCGAATATCGACTCACCACCCTCGGCCGGCGGGCGCTCGAGCGCTACCTCGACCACATGGAAGCGTTGATCCGCGCGACGCGCACACGCTGACGTGGACTCTTTTTTTTGCGGGATTGCTTTATGAGGCAAAGTACTTCTTTCCACGTGGCAATCGTCATGGACGGCAACGGCCGCTGGGCCACACGCCGCGGGCTGCCCCGCGCCGCGGGACATCGCGCCGGCGCCGAGGCGGTGCGCCGCGCCGTCGAAATCGCGCCCGGCTGCGGCATCAGCGCGCTCACACTGTACGCCTTCTCGTCCGATAACTGGACCCGGCCGGCCGCTGAAGTCTCGGTGCTGATGCGCCTGTTCGCGCGCTATCTGCGCAAGGAAACCGCTGAGCTCGCGGAGAAAGGCGTGAAGCTCACCGTCATTGGCCGGCGTGACCGCCTGCCGCGCTCACTCCTCGACGCGATCACGGCCGCCGAACAAGGGACCGCACGCGGGACCAAGCTCGAGCTCCGCATCGCGGTCGACTACTCCGCCCGCGCGGCGATCCAGCGCGGGGACCTGCTGCCCGATGTCGACCTCCTCATTCGTACCGGCGGCGAGCAGCGCCTCTCGGACTTCCTGCTGTGGGAATGCGCCTACGCGGAGCTGTGGTTCACCGACCGCATGTGGCCAGATTTCGGGGCGGCGCACCTCGCGGCCGCGGTCCATGAATTCCACTCACGCGACCGCCGCTTCGGCGGGTTGCCCACGCGGGAGGCCGTATGACCCTGCCCGTGCTCAGCCCGCGCACGAGACTCGGATTCGAGATCGCCGCCGCCGGCGTGGCTGGTGGAATCGTCGGCGATGCCTTGCTCCGTGCGATGCCGTGGGGCCTGAACGTCGCGCTCGGCACGATGGTGCTCGTCGGCACGGGGGCGTGGCTCGTTCGCCGCCACCACATCAAACCCGGTCCGGACGCCGCCTGGCTGGCGATTACCGCGCTGCTGCTCGGGCTCGCCTTCCTGCGGAGGGACGCGGAAATGCTGACCGCGTTCGACGCCATCGCGCTCGTCGGCGCGCTCGCCCTCGCGGCAGCCACTCTCCAGGGCGAGGTCATCGCGCAGTGGTATCCGCTCGATCTCGCGCGCGGCGTGATCACCGCGAGCGCAGCCAGCATCATCGGCGGCTTCCAGCTGCTCCTCAGCGACATCCAGTGGCACGAGCTCCCCCAGGACGACCGGATGCGCAATGTTCGCCGCGTCCTGCTCGGCGTGGCACTTGCGGCGCCGGTGTTGCTCGTCTTCGCGGCGCTGTTCGCCTCGGCGGATCAGGTGTTCAGCAACGTCCTCACCAACGTCTTCGATTTCAATCTGCAATCGGTCATTTCGCACACCTTCTTCATGGCGTTCTGGGGCTTCCTGGTCGCCGGTTACCTGCGCTGGTGCATGCTCGGCCGGCCGCTGCAAGGCCTGACGCTCGACGCGAAGCCCATCACGAGCGTCGTCCCGCTCGCGACGGCACTGGGTCTGTTGAATACGCTCTTCCTGCTCTTCGTCGTCGTCCAGCTCCGCTATTTCTTCGGCGGTGCCGCGCTGGTTGAGCAAACGAGCGGGCTCACCTACGCCGAGTACGCGCGCCGCGGGTTCTTCGAGCTGATGACGGCGAGTGGGCTGATGCTGCCCATCCTGCTTGGCGCCGATGAGCTGGTTCGCAAGGGCGCACCGCCGCAGATCCGCGTCGTCCGCCAGCTCTCCGGGCTGTTGCTGGCGTTTCTCGCGGTCATCATGGTGTCGGCGCTCCAGCGCATGCGTCTCTACGTGGCGGCCTTCGGGCTCTCCGAGCAGCGGCTCTACGCCACGGCCTTCATGATCCTCCTGGTCGGCGTGTTCGTCTGGTTCGTGTGGACCGTGCTGCGCGGCCGGCGCCAACGCTTCGTATTCGGGGCGCTGATGCAGGGGCTGGCGGTGCTCGCGGGTCTGCACCTGCTCAACCCGAATGCGTTCATCGTGAAATCGAATCTCAATCGCCCTGCGGCCGAGCGACCGTTCGACGCGAAGTATGCGCTCACACTGGGTGGGGATGCGGTTCCGCCGTTGCTCACCTCCCTGCCGCAGCTGAACCAGCAGGATCGCTGCGTCGTGGTGCACGGGCTGCTCAAGCGCTGGGACAAGGCAGACGTCGACTGGCGTACGTGGAATTGGAGTCGCGCTCGCGCGCGCTCCCTCGTGCGCGACCAGGCCAGTGCCTTGAGAGCGTCGTGCCCGGCGAACGTCAAGGAGCAATCCAATGATCACTGACGGCTTGAATCCCCTGACGGTCTTGCTGTTTGTCGGCGCCGTGTTGGGCGGCGCGGCGCTCGTGGTGCTCTTTTTGGTCGCACGCGTCACCCAGCGGCAACCGTACGCTCGGGTGACGCTGCGTACCTTGATCGCGGGAGCTGGCCTCTATGCACTGCTCTTCCTCGGCGCGTCGTTGTTCAGTCGCAGCCGGGTGTTGGCACCGGGTGAAGAGAAGCACATCTGCGAGATCGACTGTCACCTCGCGTATTCGGTGACGGGCTCGAAATCCGAGCCGCTGCCCGACGGGCGCCTGCGGGAGACCGTAACGGTCAAGGTCCGGTTCGATGAAGGGACGATCTCGGCACGCCGCTCACACACAGCGTCACTCACACCGAATAGCCGCTACGTCGCGCTCGTGGATGCACAGGGCCATGAGTACCCGGGCTCGACCGACGAGCTGCGCCGCGCGCTCATTCCAGGCGAGTCGTACACCGCCGATATCGTCTTCGAAGTGCCGGCCGCCACGGCGGATCTGCGCCTCGTGCTGCGAAACAACGATGCCGAGACCACGTTCATTATTGGTCACGAGAACAGCTTGTGGCATGGCAAGACGACGTTTGCGTTGGCGAAAGCGAGTTGACGATGACACGACTTGGCCGGATTGTGGTTGTGACGATTGCGCTGGTGGGCGCCGGGATCGTTTTTGGCGCTCTGGCGGGTGGGACGGCGTTCGCGTTCGTCGGGCTGCTGGCGGGCGAGCGAATCTCAACTGAGTTGTTTGAGATTGGTGGGTTGTTCGGCGCCCCGCTCGGGGCCGTCACCGCGCCACTCCTCGCGTGGCTGTTGCTACGTCGCGTACCCCTCGGTCGCATGTTCCTGGTCTGCTCGGTCGGCACGGCGATCGGCGGAGTCGCAGGATGGTTTGCCACGACCGCCGGAGACGACATCATCGTGAATTCCCTCGGTGGCGCCTTGATCGGGTGTGTCATTGCCGCGATCGCGCTTTGGCATCGGACACGCCTGCGTCTGGGGGAGGCGGCCTAGCATGCGCCGCCTGGCCGCTTGGACTCTGGGGCTCGCGTTCGCTGCTGGGTTGTTGGGTCCTGATGCGCTCGGCGTGGTCGTCACCGCGCTCGCGACGTTTGTCCTGGCGTTTGCGTTTCGCTACGCGCCATGGCGCTGGGCTGTATTGTCGCTCACCGCTTGGGCGGCTGGCGCTGCAGTAGGACTCGTGTTGACGTTGTTAGAGGGTGGTCATGGTTTCGCGGCGCCGAGCCAGGCCGGCGCGGGCGTCACGGTCGTTGCAGCATACGCGAGCGCGTTCGCGGGGGCCTGGCTGAACTGGATCGCCTCGCGACTCGCGCGGCAGCAATAGATTTGGAGGCATGGGCCTCCGAATCACGCAAGTCGACGCGTTCACCGATCGCCCGTTCGCCGGCAATCCCGCCGCGGTCTGCATTCTCCCCACGGCCGCGGACCCCGCCTGGATGCAAAACGTCGCGCGCGAGATGAACCTCGCTGAAACGGCGTTCCTCGTTCCCAGGAACGGTGAATACGATCTGCGCTGGTTCACTCCCGCGGTCGAAGTCGATCTCTGCGGCCATGCGACGCTCGCCAGCGCGCATGTGCTGTGGGAAGATGGGCTTCTCAAGACCACGGCTCAGGCGCGCTTTCACACAAAGAGCGGGTTGCTGACGGCAGAGCGGCGCGATTCCTGGATCGAGCTCGACTTCCCGACGACGATTGCCTCCCCCGCCCCGCCGCCTCCGGGCCTGATCGATGCGCTCGGCGTAAAGCCGCGGTTCGTAGGCCGCAGCCGCTTCGATTACCTCGTCGAGGTCGATAGCGAGTCGACCGTGCGCCGGCTCGAGCCCGATCTCAATGCGCTCGCTCGGGTTGACGCGCGCGGCGTCATCGTCACCAGCCTGGCCGATAAGAGGAGCGAGTACGACTTCGTGTCGCGATTCTTCGCGCCGCAAGCCGGCGTCCCGGAGGACCCCGTCACCGGCTCGGCGCACTGCGCGCTGACTCCGTATTGGAGCGCGAAACTCGGCAAGCAGGAACTCGTCGCGTATCAGGCGTCTGCGCGCGGTGGCGTGGTGCGCGTGCGTCTCAACGGAGAACGGGTACGCCTCGGCGGCCAAGCCGTGACGGTGTTGCGCGGTGAGCTGACCGCGGGCAATTTGCCCGCGTGACTCAAGCGTCTTCCCCGCGCCCCACCAGCAGACCAAACCGGGTCGTCGGATATCTCTTCGCGCTCGGCGCGGGCGCGACCTGGGGCACCACAGGCCCCCTCTCGACCGGCCTCTACAGCCTCATGCCCGCCACCAGCATCGGCTTCTGGCGCGTCCTCATCGGCACGATCGCGCTCGCGATCTGGGGCATCCTGTTCCGCCGTGACCTGTTTCGCGCGGACCGGCGCGGCTGGCTGCTTATCGGCCTCGGCGGGGGCGCGCTGGTCGCGCTGTTCGAGATCGCGTATCAGTTCGCGATCGCCGGCGTCGGCGTCGCCGGCGCCGCCGCGTTGCTGTATACCGCTCCCGTGATGGTCGCCGTGCTCGCTCGCGTGATTCTCAAAGAGGCGCTGACACCGACCCGCATCGCGCTGGCGGTCATCGTCATGGTCGGCGTGGCGCTCACCGTTACCGGCGGCAGCAACGCGGGCGCGGAGGCCGCACGCATGGGCGTGACGGCGGGCGTCGCCGGTGGCCTGCTGTCGGCGCTGAGCTACGCGCTGACGTCACTGATGGGTCGCTACGCGGCGCCGCGCTACGGCGTGGTGAAGGTGCTGTTCCTCGAGGCGGTGGGAGGCGTCATCCTGATCTGGATTGCCCTCGCGATTTGGGGCCGGCAGCCAACGGTGCCTCCGTCGGGCGCGGCGTGGCGTGGCTTGCTGGGACTCGCCGCCGGCTCCGTGATCGCAGCCAATCTTCTGTTCTTCGGCGCCATGAAGCGGATCGAAGCCGCGCCGGCGTCGGTCGCTGCGACGATCGAGCCTGTGGTGGGCGCATTGCTGGCGCTGCTCCTCTTCAGCCAGCGCCTCACCGGACTCGGCTGGCTGGGGCTGTTGCTGGTTGTGGCCGGCGTTGCGGCCGGCTACCTGCTCGAGGGACTAAAACAGCACCTCGATGCCGATGCGGAAGAGGCGGGGCGGCCCGTATGAGAACAACGGCTGCCCATAATCCCGGGCGGCCGACAGATAGAGCGGGAACAGCTCCGTGCGTCCTTCGATGAGGCCGTTGCCGTCCAGATCGGCGTAAGAACGATAGCGCGGTGACTCGTAGGGAATCGGTTCCGGGTGGGCCGCGTATGCCGTCTCCGCCATCTGTTGAATCTGGGCGTCGGTGAAGTTCGGCTGACCCGTCTCGCGACGCACGGCCTCGACGTTCTGGCGATTGAGCAGATTCCGCACGTCGAGGTAGACACTCCCCTGCCACCGTCCGCCCAGCCGAATCGGTTGTCTCAGCAGCATGTCCACCGTCGCCAGTGTCGGCAGCCGGTGACTGTTGGGTAAGCCGATCAGACTGTCGCCCGCAAGATTCGTCATCGTGTACGGCAGGCCGGAGCTCACGCGAACGATCACCGCCGCCTCGAATCCGGCAAACGGACGTATACCCGCGAGCCGCGGACCGGCATTGCGTGACAGCTGCGTCTGCCCGATCACCGTGAGACCGTGGCGGCGATCGTAATCGAGCGGGAACGTCACGCGCGCCGGATTGATCGTGTCGCCCCCGGGATCGACGCGGATGCGCCGGGTGAGCTGGAACGCGTTGGTCGCGGTCGCCTGCGCCTGTTGCAGCGTATAGGAAACGCGCACACCCCAGCCATCACGCAGCGGCCGCTCCCCGATGACTTCCACACCCTTCACGTCTCCGTAGTCGAGATTCCCGAAAATCGACGAGTCGGGATCGACGCCCAGCGGCACCGACGCCACCATTCCGTCGAGCAGTTTGTTGAAGACGTTGACGCGCAGCGTCGTCGTGGGCGAGGGTCGCGTCCGCAACGAGAACTCGTACTGCGTCGCCTCCTCGAAGCCGAGGTTCGGGTTGCCGCGACGGAAACGGCCCGTGCGCAACGTGTCGTCGAAGGCCGCATCGACGAGATACTGGAAGTCGGGTGCCTGGGAGAAGCGGCCCCAGCTCGCGACGAACGTCGCGCCCTTCAGGATGGTCGAGAAGCCGAGCCGTGGACTGAAGCTGCGCCGCGCGCCGTACACGGCACCGCCGGGGATCCCGGTTCCGGGATCGAACTGGTCGTAGCGCAGCCCAAACGTGAACACGAAGTCCGGCCCGCGCAGCTGCCCTTCCGCGTACGCCGCAGCGGACATCGGTGTGAAGGTCGAGGCCTCAGCGGGCGGTACGCTGTCACCGACGGGCAGATAGCCCAGGGCCCGCTGGAAGGTTTTCACGTCCTGCCGCGCAATCTCTCCGCCAAAGTAGAAATCGCCGTGCGGACCTCCCACGCTGAAATCGGCCTGACCGCGCAGCTCGTGGAACTGGTTCCACGCCACTCCGCCGGCTGACCCGCCACCGAGGAAAAATGCGGGCACGCCCCACGGCGTCCGATCGCTGAAGTCGGGAGCGGTGAGTCCGGGAATGGGCGCGCGCGCCGCGACGGTGTCCTGACTGCGCGCCAGCTCGTCGCCGGTGAACCGAAACGGGCTGCCGGTGAACGCTCCGAAGCGGTACCGCGGTTGCTCGGCGAGCGTCCCCCGCTCGAACTCGCGCGAGAAGTAACCGGCGCGCAGGTCGGCGGTGAAATTGTTGCTCGCGCGCTGCAGGTCGGCGCTGACCAGGTTGCCACTCACGCGCTGCCCGGGCGCACCATCGGTGTCGTACTTGTAGACGGGATCGTACAGCAGCCGTTGCTCGACCGATCGCAGCGCGAACAGGCGCAGGGAGTGTGACCCGCCGAGCGGCAGGCGCAGCTTGGCGCCGGCGTCGACGCGCTCGCCGCTGTTGTGCGGTAGCATCGCGGGGTTGTTGTTGCGGGGATCTCGCGCCTCGGGGGGCGGCGGCGCATTCACGGGATCGGCATCGAGCTTGCCCTCGACGTCGAGTACCGCGACGACCCCGATGCCGCCGCCGAGCGGGCCATCCGCCGACACGACCATGCGGTCCTGACCCATATCCGCGGCGCCCCACAGCAGCCGGTCGCTCTCGTAGGCCGCGCGTCCGCTCCAGCGTTCGCCGCCGTCTTTGGTCACGACGTTGACGAGACCGGAAATGGCCTGGCCGTAGCGCGCGGAGAAACCGTTGGTCGCGAGTGACGCTTCCACCAGCAGGTCGGGCGGAATGCGCACGCCGAGTCCGCCCGTTGACGCGTCCAGCTGATTCTTCACACCCAATCCATCGAGCACGAACGCCTGCTGGCCGAGGCGGCCACCGCGGTAGCTCTCGCCCACGGCGCCGGCGGACAGGGCGACGGCTTCTGCCACCGTCGTGACTGGAAAGCGCCGCAGCTCGTCTCCGCCAATGCGCTGCACTGACGCGACGACCGTCGGGTCCAGGATCGAATCAGCGTACGCCTCGACCACGATCGGCCGCTCGATCGTGTAGACGTCCACGGTGAAGTTCACCACCGTGTTCTGGCCGGCACGGACCAGAACGCTGTCGCGGCGGACGGTCTCGAAGCCGATGGAGCGGACCGTGACGACATGCCAGCCGCTCCGCACTTCGCGTATGCGGTAGTAGCCTGTGGAGTCGGTCTGCGCGAGGAAGCGGCCGTCGAGTCCAATCTCCGCGCCACTGACGGGAACACTCCCCACGCGCTGGCGCACGTGCCCGACGATCGAACCGTTCGTTTGGGCCGCCAGCGCGCCTGTCATGAGACAGAGCGCGGCGCCCGCGGCCGTTACGGCAGCTCGTACAGCCATACTTCGCGGCTGGAGGCGAGCGAGGACGTGTCGCTCGCGAGGACATACCCTTGGGCGACGAAGCGCCGGCCATCAGGCGACGGCGCCGGCCGCTCGAACCACACAAATGCGCCCCTAGCGCGGGCGGGCGGCTGCACCAGCGAGTCTGCGCCGGCCGCGGGTCCGAGGATGTGCACATCACCGCCAATGTCCGGGAGGCCGTCCACCACCACGAACAGGCGCCCGGCCGCCCACGCGACATCGCGCACGAGCCGGTTACCACCAAAATCATGAACCGTGTCGGTCACGCCACTCGAGAACACGTGCCGGTACACGACCGCGTCGTTTTCGCGTGTGAAGTAGATCGTGTCGCTGGTTGCGCCGACGCTGACGGACGACGCGGCGTCTGTCCCCGGCACGATCGTCACTGTTGGAGTGGCGGGAGTCAGATCGATGACCGCAATCTCGAGTCCGACGCGAACGGTGTCGGGAGGGCACATCGAGCAGCCGCGCGGATAGCTCACGTCTTCACCCACGTAGATGAGCCGGGCCGCGTCGAGCCAGCGGAGGTGCGAAATCCCCCAGTGGGTGCGCCCGGAGGGCGCGAGATACGGCACGCTCCGGACCTCGCGACCGGCGTTGGGATCCGTGACTGGCGCGACGATAATGGCCTGCTCGTTCGGAGAGATTGGGGGGATAGGCAGCCGGTACGAACCCTGCCGCACGTACGCGATCTGATCTCCCCCGAGCGAGGTCGCGCTCGCCTCTAGAAAGACGTCGAGCGAATCGTTGGAGGTCGAGCTGCGGCAGACGTAGCGGAAGACTGCGGCGCCGGTGCCGGGCATCACCGCCAGGCAGCGGTCATGATCCGCGCGATCGATCCGCTCCGCGGTGTACACGATCTCGCCGTCCGGCAGCCAGGCCGGCATCATATCGTCACCAGGATTCAAGGTGAGACGGATGAGCGGCGGCGCGTTGTAGGGTTGCGAGGGAGTGTAATCGGCCGGAAGGAACGGGGCGCCGTGCTCGCATCCCGCGAGCACGGCGGCCAGGACAATGGTGAAACGAATCGGGGAGCGGTCGCGCCGGCGCATCATCGCTCTCGACAATCTAGTCGTCGCCGCGGCGTACGGCACGGACGGCCGGAGCGTGGGTACATTTCTGACACTTCCCCACACCCACCACCTTCGGGACTCTCGCGATGCTCGTACTACTTGTTCTGACGGCGTTACAGCAGCCCGCGCTCCAATCCCTGCCCGTGGCGCGCTCCGATACATCACCGTTCCGCCGCCTGCAGCTGTCGACACCGACCCTGATCCGGGAGGGATCGGGAAGCCCCGGCCCGCGGTACTGGCAGCAGCGCGTCGATTACACAATCGCCGTCACACTCGACACCGCAGCGCATACCATCGCCGGCCGTGAAACGATCCGCTACACCAATCATTCGCCCGACACGCTGCGCTATCTCTGGATGCAGCTCGATCAGAACCTGTTTCGCGACGACAGCCGCGGCGCTGTGTTGAACCCACCCGATGCCCGGTTCGCCGCGCGCGGATTCAAAGGCGGGTTCGTGCTCGATCGTGTCGAGGCGGTTCGCCAATCCACCGGCAAGGCTGCGACGCGGACCGCCCTCCGCACATTCGAAAACGGCACCATCATGCGCGTGGAGCTCGATCGCCCGCTCCCCCCGGGCGGCGTCACGTCCTTCGAGATCGGCTACTCGTTCCAGGTCCCCGAGCACGGCGCCGATCGCATGGGCCGCGAGCAGTTCCCGCAGGGCTGGTTGTACGAGATCGCGCAATGGTACCCGCGCATGGCCGTCTACGACGACGTGCGCGGCTGGAACAGCGAGCAATACCTCGGCCAGGGCGAGTTCTATCTCGAGTACGGCGACATCGATTTCGCCATCACCGTGCCGCGCGGCTTCATCGTGGCCGGGACAGGACGATTGACCAACCCGCTCGAGGTGCTGACCGCCGCGCAGCGCGCGCGGCTCGCGCAGGCGCTGGGCTCCGATTCCACGGTCGCCATCATTGCGAAGAATGAAGTGGGCCAGGCCGCGACACGACCGGCGGGACCCAGCCCCACAATGACGTGGCGCTTCTCGGCCAAGAACGTGCGCGACGTCGCCTGGGCGGCGGCGCCCAACTTCATCTGGGATGCGAGCGGCTGGAACGGGATCCTGATGCAATCGTTCTATCCGCCCGTCGCCGATTCGATCTGGCGCGAATCGACGAAAATGGTGCGGCACTCGATCAAGCATTACTCGGAGAAATGGTTCCAGTACCCCTATCCGACCGCGATCAATGTGAATGGCCCGGTGGGGGGGATGGAATATCCGATGATGGTGTTCTGCGCCAACCGGCGCAGTCGCGAAGGATTATTCGGAGTGACGACGCACGAGCTCGGCCACCAATGGTTCCCGATGGTCGTGGGCAACAACGAGCGGCTCTACGCGTGGATGGACGAGGGGTTCAACACCTTCATCAATATCTATTCGGCCCGGGCCTACTTCCCTGAGCAGCAAGGGCTGCGCGGCCGCGGCCAGGCCGAGTCGTGGGCGCAGTTCGCCGCGACCGGCCGCGACGAGCCTGGCATCACGCCGGCCGACCGCGTTACGCCCGACCTCCTGGGCGCCGTGGCGTACAGCAAACCCGCGACCGGGCTGTACCTGCTGCGTCATGCGATCCTCGATTCGACACGGTTCGATCCAGCCTTCCGCGAATACATCCGGCGCTGGGCCTTCAAGCATCCCACACCCGCCGATTTCTTCCGCTCGATGGAGGACGGCGTCGGGGAGGATCTGTCCTACTTCTGGCGCGGCTGGTTCCTGCGCACCGACGTGGTGGATCAGGCGGTGGACTCGGTGCGCACGCAGCGTGATTCCTCGGGCACTACGCTCACGACGATTTTCCTCTCGAGTCCGGGTGGTCTGCCGATGCCGGTCGACCTCCGGGTGACCTTCACCGACGGCAGCACGGAGAATGCTCGCCTTCCGGTAGAGGTTTGGTTTGAGGGGAGTCACTTTAGGTACGTGCGGGCTTTCGCGAAGGATCTGGTGAAAGTAGAAGTCGATCCCGATAAGAACTTTCCGGATATAAGACGGGGCAACAACATCTGGACTAAGTCACAAGCTCCAAGCCCTTAGAGTAGTTGCGAAGTTGCCCAGACGGCGAAGTGGAGCCACTTCGCCGTCTGGGCAACTCTACTGGTACCTGGCCTCTTGAAGCTGTCCGCTATAGAAGTTTGGCTTCCCAGACGCCTGCAGCACTCCATGAACGACAAACTCGAGCGCTACAAATAACAGGCCTCCCCAGATGAGCGCGGGTAGCTGCGTCGTATCGCGCCCCATCGCGTGCAGCGCCCAGCGGGCAACGACATAGCACCACAGTCCGCCCGCAAACCACCCCAGCACGCGGACGAATTTTCCACCCGGCGTTTCGATGCCGGGGATTTTCAGCAGCCACACTTCCACCCAGTGACCGACGTACGTGAAGCAGAACGCGAGCGTGAACGCGTCCAGGAAGTCCCATCCTTGACCAGGCAACGCCCCTGCTATCAGGAGCGCGAGCGGCAACGACAACAGCGTGTTACGGGTGAGGGCTTTCATTGAGGTGCACCTCCAGCCAATCGAGGACCGTCCCCCACCAGATGCGGCGATTGCGTGGGCGCAACACCCAGTGCCCTTCATCGGGGAAGTACAGGAATTTCGCTTCGACACCCATCCGCTTCGCAGCCGTGAACGCCTGGTAGCCCTCCGAGAGATCGACCCGATAATCGAGCTGGCTATGCACGATCAGCATGGGCGTCTTCCAGTCGCTCACGTGATTCGCCGGCGACCACTTGTCGTAGAGCTCGGGCTTCGAGTATAGCGGGCCGCCGAACTCCCAGTCGGTGAACCACAACTCTTCGGTACTGCCCGCCATACTCTGAGCATTGAACACGCCGTCGTGGTCCACGAGCACCTTGAAGCGGTTGGTGTGGCCGGCGATCCAGTACACCATGTATCCGCCGTACGACGCGCCCGCGGCGCCCATGCGCGTCGAGTCCACGTACGGGAGCCGGGCGACGACGTCGAGGCCCTTCATGAGATCTTCGTACGGATAGTCGCCCCAGTGCTGCGAGATCGCGTCAGTGAATTTCTGGCCGTAGCCGGTCGAGCCGTGGAAGTTCACGGCGGCGACGACCCAGCCGCGCGCCGCGAACATCTGGTAATTCCACCGGGCGCCCCAGTAATCGGTCCACGCGCCCTGCGGCCCCCCGTGAATCAGATACACCACGGGATACTTCTTCGACGGATCGAATCCAGGCGGTTTCTGCGTCCACCCGAAGACCGAATCGCCGAGTGCGCCGACGAATCCGAATGCCTCGAGCGGCGGCAAGTCGAGCGTCGCGACGGCAGAGTCCGTGTGATGCGTAAGGGCCTTGGGTGAGCTGCCGGCTACCCAGACTTCGGGTGGTTGCGTGTTGCTTTGATGCAGATAGGCGAGCGTGCGGTTGTCGGGCCCGACTTGCACGCCTGTATTCACGCCACCAGAGACAACGCGCGTCCGCTTGTATCCGGGAACGTCGATGCGATAGATGTTGTCCCGTCCCCGTTCCTCGACGACCGCGTAGATGCATTTCGAATTGGGACACCATGTGTACGATCCTACCGACAAATCCCAACCCGACGTGGCTTCAACAGGGCGTCCGTCGCCCGTCCCGCCCGCCCGGGCGAGCAGCATGAGCCGCAGGCGATCGGCCTCGAATCCCGCTCTCTCCATTGACAGATATGCCAGCCACTTTCCGTCCGGCGAATACCGCGGCGTGTTGTCGGCGCCGGCATTCGTGGTGATGGGCCGCAGCTTCCCACCACTGCCGACCACGAAGAGGTCCACGTTCGTGTTGTCGGCCACGGTGGTGTCGCCGTGCATTGCCACCACAGTCTCGCGGCCATCCGGCGAGACTGCGACGTCACCATCGCCGCCCGTGGCGATCGTAGGCGCATCGTGATCGACCGGCGTCAGATCCGTCGCCGTGCCGCTCGCCAGATCGACTCGGAACAGGTGCTGCCGCTTCCCCGCGCGGAAATCGTCCCAGTGCCGCCACATGAGGCCGGTCCAGATGCGCGCCTCGGTCGGATAGTTGCCATTGCGCTGATCGATTTCCTGATTGAGCGGCCACTTGATGTCGCTCACCACCAGCAGTCCCGATCCATCGGGCAGCCAGAGCGGATCAGACGCGCCGTCCGCGAGGTGTGACACCTTCCGCGCGTCGCCGCCCGCGATGGGGAGTACCCAGACTTGCGCACCGCTGTCGCGCGTCGAAATGAACGCCAGCGTCTTGCCGTCGGGCGACCAGCGGGGCTGGCGGTCGGAGCCCGGCCCACCCGTCTGCTGGCGCGACTTGCCCGTTGCGACTTCGGCAACCCATACGCGTGACACGTTGCGGTTGTCTTCGAGCGACGGCGTCGCGACGGTATACGCGACCCACTTGCCGTCCGGCGATAGCTGGGGATCGCTCACGGATTTGAGGGCGATGTAGTCCTCGAACCTGATAGCCCGCTGTTGCGCGAATGCGGGAAGCGGGAAGAGGGACGCGGACAGACTGAGAACGATGAGTACACGCAGTCGCATTTCAATACTCGGGGTGTGTGAGGATGGCTCGTACAAGATCGTCGAAGACCTGCGATTGGGGTGTGACGTTGCCCGCATCGTCCGTGTGCACGTTCCAGGCTGCGAGCTCGTTGAGCGCGGTGGCCTCCTCGTAGGTCAGATGCAACACGAGGCCGTTGGCCGCGGTGCCGGCCTTCTCCAACGCTTTCTTGAGCACGTCCGGAAGGTGTTTGGCAGTGCGGATGGCGTCGTATTGTTCTCTGGTGACGGTGAGATCCATGAGCTAATCTTGGGGCCTTCGGAATCACCCGCAACCTTTCTCGAGCGTCAACGCATGCCGCGCACCGCATTCCTGTCGACGGGGTTCCACGTTCCGGCGCGTCTCGTCACCAACGACGACCTCGCCAAGATCATGGACACGTCGGATGAGTGGATCGTTCAGCGCAGCGGGATCAAGACACGCTACTGGGTCGACCGGGGGGACACGGGCGTCGGGCTCGCCCGCGCCGCCTCACAGAAGGCGCTCGACAAGGCCGGCCTCGAGCCGAAGGATCTCGACTGCATCATCTACTGCACCTGCACGCCCGACCATTTCGAGCCCGGCAACGGCGTCTTCCTGCAACGCGAGCTTGGGCTCACCGACATTCCCGCTGTGGACGTGCGCAATCAATGCAGCGGATTCATCTACGGCCTGTCAATTGCCGACGCCTGGATCCGCACCGGGCAGTACAAATGCATCCTGCTGGTTGGCGCCGAAGTGCACTCGCGCGGGCTCGACAAGACGACCCGCGGCCGTGACACCGCGGTCCTGTTCGGCGACGGCGCGGGCGCCGCGGTGCTGGCGCCGGTCGACGATGACGGCCGCGGCGTGCTGTCGACGCACATCTTCGCCGACGGGCGCTACGCCGAGAAGCTGTGGGTCGACGGGCCCGGCCTGGCGCACGACCCGTACGTCAGTGTAGCGATGCTCGAGCAGGGGCTGCATCGCGCGGTGATGGAAGGACGCGACGTCTTCAAGTTCGCGTCCGTGAAGATGCCCGAGTCCGTTGCGATCGCGCTGAAAGCGAATGGTCTCGCCCCCGCCGACATCACGCTGCTCGTTCCCCATCAGGCGAACCAGCGCATCATCGAAATGGTGCAGAAGGCGACGGGCCTGCGAGACGATCAGGTGTACAGCAACATCCAGAAGTACGGCAACACGACGGCGGCGTCGATTCCGATCGCGCTGGACGAGGCGCTCGCCGAAGGGCGTCTCAAGCACGGTGACCTGCTCGTGCTGACGGCGTTTGGGTCGGGATTTACGTGGGGGAGCGCGGCGATTCGCTGGTAGCGCCTGAAACGCAAGTTCGACAAGTTCCGTACAGCGCAGTACCTACAGGAGAACATCATGCTGGGACTGATTGTGACGGCCGCCGCGCTCGTCGGCGGCTTCGTTGTCTCTCGCGACTTCGTGCGGCGCCGTCTGCGCTATGTTGACGCCGTCAAGAAACCCTCTGCTCCGCTGATTGCCGGTGCCGCCGCCGCGGCCGTGGCGCTTCCGATTGCTTTCCTGCCGGTTGTGACCGTTGCGACTGCCCTCGCGTTGGGTGTGGGTGTCGCCGGTGGAGTGGCGAGCGGCCGGAACGCCCCGCACGACACACCCTAGACCACCTTCAGCGCTTTGGCTGGGGCTGCCACTTCGGGGCGGCCGGCCACGACACGGAGCGCCCGCACCGCTTCACGCGCAAACGTCCTTCCTGCGCCTTTCTCCACTTCCTCGAGCGCGCTCCACCGCGTAAACGCCGGCCGTACCGGCGTCGCCATCTGAAGCGTCTCGAATGCGTCGGCGACGGCCAGCACCTTCACCGGCGTCGCCATCGGCAGCGCCTCGATGTCCCAATCGTCGCCCACGATCTCATAGTAGTGCGAGTATTCCGCGATGATCTCAGCGGCGCCGCGCAGGGCGCGTGCCACCGCAACGGTCTCGTCAGTCACCGAGCGCGACAGGAGCCGCAGCAGACGGTGATCGGCGATCCCCACCTCATGCAGGAGCGCGGCGATCCGCAGGTTCTCCAGCTCGCTCTCCGGCAGCTTGAGCTCGGCGCCCATCTCGCCGGCCAATTGGGCGACGCGCGTCGAATGACCTTCCTGATGCCGCTCGGTCGATTCGATGTGAAAGGTGAGCATCTCGAGGGTCGCGAGATACGCGTTCTTGAGATCCGCCAACCGGGCGGCGCGCTGCTCCGCGAGCCCACCAACCACGTATCCGGTTAGGATCAGGAACCCGGCCCAGGGCACCAGCGTCAGCATGGAGTCAGGCGTCAGCCCGGCTTCCATGCCGAAGCCTTCGATCGCCTGGAAGAAAAGCGTGAGCGCGGCGATGAACACCGCCGATCCGACCGCAAAGCGCCGCCCGCCAAAGAAACCCGCAAGGATCACCGGCAGATAGTAGAAGCTGAGAAAGGCGAGTTTCTGGTCGATGAGGCGGTTGATCACCAGCAAGGAAGCAACGAGCAGCAGCACGAGGATGCGCTCGAAATACTTCAGCAAAAATCGCTGCACGAAGTCCCTTTCGGCCAAGGAGATAGCTGAGCGGCGGTTCAAAGTGAGAAACGGCTGAGCGTTCTGCAAGTGAGGAAAGTCACAACCGTGCTCAAAATCACCAGCGTGAGCACCCCTGCTCGTCGGCACGGAATTCGCCCAGGGACCGAGTGGGGCGGGCCTGGCGCGCTCTAGGGGCCCCCCCTCCCCCGGTTCGAGGATTGGTCATCCGTTTGGTGCTCGTAGCCCGGGCAGCGCAACATCGGAAGCGGCGGGTAGCGGACGAACCGCGCGTCAGTCTCGGCGCGCGTGCAGCGGTAGAACACCGAGCCGCGCCGGTTCTTTACGACTTGCACCCAACGACAGGTCGCACAGAGGCCTACTTCGGGCTCGTTCATTAGGTCCAAACACAAGCTAGTTATATCTTGGTGCCCGTGAACCAGGGAGGGGGAGGAGTCGACGACTTCGGGCTTCCCCCCGGCGCACGGGACGAATACCTGCAGGGAGCCCGCGACCAGCTCGGGGCGATCGCCGAACTAGCCGAACGGCTCGTCGCCGCGGGCGACGACACGGCTGCGATAGAAGCACTGCGCCGCGATGCCCATCGGCTGCGCGGCTCGGCTGGTTCGTTCGGATTTCCCCAGGCAAGCGTCGTCGCGGCAGAGCTCGAGGCAGCCACCACGCAATGGCTCGAGCACCCTGGCAATGGCAGCGCCGGAAATCGCGGGCAGGAAGCCCGCGCGTTCGTGCGTCGTCTCGCGGCCGCGTTGTTCACGAAGCAGGGCGCGCCGCCGCGGATCGACATCGCTCCGGCTCCTCCACCGGCCTCTCCCGACCTGCCGGCAGCCGACGTCCCCGAAGTGATCGTCGTCGAGGACGATCCCACGCTGGCGGAGCTGCTGACGTTCGGGCTGGAGGCGCGCGGCTATCGCTTCGTGCACTACCGCAACGGCCGCGAGGCGTTGGACGCCCTCCGCGAGCTGGAGACGCACGGGCAGACGCCGCTGTTGCTGCTGGACGTCGATCTGCCGGCGCTCGACGGCTATTCGATCTTCGAAGCGCTCAAGGAGGAGTGCCCAGGCAAGTTTCGCGTGGTCTTCACGACCGTGCATGGCAGTGAGTCCGAGCAGCTGCGCGGCCTCGAGGCAGGGGCGTTGGACTACATGGTCAAGCCCATGAGCCTGCGTGTCGCGCTCGAAAAAATCCGGCGGTGGGTGGGCAGATGATCGCGTCGCCCCGACAGTTCCTCATCGTGGTGGCGATCGTGCAGGGCGGCCTGCTCGGCGCGCTCATCGTCCTCATCGTGCTGAACCGCTGGTTCCGGGTGCGACGCAGCACCCGGCTCAATCCACGGCGTGAGGCGGTCGATGCCTCGATGCGTCGCTGGGCGGCCGGCACCGCTCCGCTTGCGGGGGTGCTCGTCGGCCTGTCCCGGCTTCCCGTGCCGCTCGCGATCGATGCGCTCGTCAAATGGTCCGCGCGCGTCCCGGGCGAGCGCTGGCGCCAGCTGGCGCTCGCCCTCGAGCACAACTGGTGGGCGCGTCTGGTGCGCAGCAACAGCAGCTCCGCGCGGTGGTGGAAGCGGCTCGAGTGCGCCCGCTTTCTCAGCGTTGCGGCGATGCCGCAGGACGCCGCCCGGCTCACGCGCCTCATCAATGACCCGCACCCGGCGGTGCACGTCGCCGCCGTCGCCTGCCTCGAGCGCATGGAGAACACAGCGCTGACGCTGACGGCCTTGGAGCGTCTCCCCAAGCTCGCGCCAACGGTTCAGGCGTATTACGCAGCCATGTTGCTGCGCTCCCGGCCTGTCGTCGTCGAGCATCTGCAGAAGCGACTGCGCCGCAGCGAAGACCCTGGACTGGCGCGGCTCGCCGAGTTCGCGGCACGGCTCGGTGAGCCGGCGCTGCGCGAGCGCCTCACGGCGCTGGCCGATCACCCCAATCCGGAAGTTCGCGTCCAGGCGGCGCGCTCGCTGGGCACCTTCCCGCACCGGGAGTCCGTGGCGGCGCTCACGCGGCTGATCGCTGACGGCTCCTGGCCCGTCCGGGCGCAGGCGGCGCGCTCGCTGGGGATGATCGGCGACGTCAACACACTCCCCCTCGTGAAAGCCGCGCTGCGGGACGATGTCTGGTGGGTCCGGCTGCGCGCGGCGCTCGCGTTGATGCGCTTCGCGGCAGTGGGCCGGAACGCGCTGCTCGAGGCCGAAGTCGGGAGCGACCCGTACGCCCGCGCGACGGCCAAGATGGTGCTGGGATTACCGGCGCAGGCGCTCGCGGAGTTTGCAGCATGAGCACGCTCGCCCCGGTGATTGGGACGACGGATGTCACCATTCTGGTGTATTTCCTCGTCCTCAACTCGTTCTATGCGCTGCTGCTGCTGCTCTCGATCCCCGAGATCTGGGAGCAAACGCGCCTCGCCGAAGACGAGGACTTCCAGCGTCTCATGCAGAGCGATGCGCTGCCGCCGATTACGATCCTCGTGCCGGCGTACAACGAGTCTGCAACGATCGAGGCGAGTGTCACCGCGATTCTCACGCTCGAGTATCGCAACTACGAAGTCGTCGTCGTGAACGACGGCTCGAAGGACGATACGATCGAGCGGCTGCGTGAAGCGTTCGATTTGTACGAGATCCCGCGCATCTATCCGGAAACGATTCCCACACAGCCGCTCCGCGCGCTGTACCGCTCGCGGTCGCGCTCGCGCCTGCTGGTGCTCGACAAGGAAAACGGCGGGAAGGCCGATTCCCTGAACGCCGCCATCAACGCCAGCCGCTTCCCGCTCGTCATCGCCATCGATGCCGACACGCTGATCGAGCCCGACGCGCTGCTGCGCCTCACGCGGCCGTTCCTGCTGGGTCGTGAAATCGCCGCGGTCGGGGGCACCGTCCGCGTCGCGAACAACTGCACGGTGAAAGACGGCCGTGTGACTGACGCGCGCGTGCCGACCAAGCTGCTCCCGGGAATCCAGGTGGTCGAGTATCTGCGCGCGTTTCTGTTCGGTCGCCTGGGATGGAACCGCCTCGGCGGCAATCTCATCATCTCGGGGGCGTTCGGGCTGTTTCGCAAGGAGTACGTGATGGCGGTCGGCGGCTATCAAACCTCGAGCATTGTCGAGGACCTCGACCTGGTCGTCCGCATGCACCGCTATCTGCGGCTCAACGGGATCAAGTACGAAATGCCGTTCATTCCCGATCCCGTCGCCTGGACCGAGGTCCCCGAATCGATGGCCGTACTGTCACGCCAGCGGGAGCGCTGGCATCGCGGTCTGATCGCCGCGATGTGGCGGTACAAGACGATGTTGTTCAATCCCCGCTACGGCCGCGTCGGCCTGTTCGCGATGCCGTTCTTCGCGTTCGGCGAAATGCTGGCGCCGCTCATCGAGCTGCTCGGCTACGTGATCACCGCTGTCGGATTGGCCTTCGGCATGGTGAACGTCTCGTTCGCGCTGCTGTTCGTGCTGGTCGCCTGGGGCTACGGGATGCTGCTCTCGATCTGGGCCGTCGTGCTGGAGGAAGTGAGTTTCCGTCGCTATCGGCGCTTTGGCGATCTATTCCGGTTGCTGCTCTTCGCAGGACTGGAAAACTTCGGCTTCCGGCAATGCACGGTGTGGTGGCGCCTCAAAGCCTTCGTCAGCGTGTGGCGCCGCACCCAGGTGTGGGGCGACATGACGCGCAAGGGCTTCGGCAAGACGAGCATCGCGGCGCTGCTCGCGGTGTGTCTCGCCGCGCCGTGCCGGGGACAGAATCTTCGCGTCGGCGCCTGGAGCTCGTACGAGAAGGTGACCGACAGCCAGGATTGGTCCACGTTGGGCGCGCAGCTTACGGTCATGTCGCCGCAGGGGCATGGGGGATGGGCCGCCGTCGAGGTTGTCGGCCGGTTTGGGGAGGTCGATGTCACCGAGCGCATCGGTGGCGTCTGGCATCCCGGGCAGAAACTGTGGATCACGGGCGAGGCGGGCACGGCGCACCAGCCGGTCTTCCTGCCGTCGAACACCTGGGAAGCCGATGTCGCGGGACTCGTTGCCCGGCGGGCTTCTGTCGGCGCGGGGTATCGGCATTGGAACTATCCGGTCGGCCCCGTCGACATGTTCATGCCGCACGCGACCATCGAGTCGACGCGGATGACGTGGAACGTACGCGGCTTCATCTCGCATAGCCCGACCCAGGAAACCGATCTCGCGATATCGCTGCAAGCGCTGCGCGCGGTCGGCGCGCGGACGGCGGTGTCCATTCTCGCGTCCGGTGGCCAGGAGAGTTTTTTCAACGGCACAGCCATCCAGTCGCTCGACACGTGGAGCGCGGGAGCGGGATTTCGGTACACCGTGCCCAACGGCTTGAAGCTGCGGCTCGATGCCACGTATACGCATTCGCAGCCGATTCTGACCCGCGGCGGTGTCGCGCTGGGGCTGGAACGCGCGTTCTGATACGGCGCGGGCGTGACGTCGCTCACGAGGCGAGCGAGGTCATGCGCGATGCGAGGCAGGCTCGGCTTCGGGAATCCGCAATCGGTCAATCACCCTAAACGTGCAGCTGTGGGTGTTCCTCCAGCAGCCGGTGTTGTAGCAGAGGGTGAGTCCGCCATACGTGCCAGCCCATCGCCAGCACGGCGAGGAAGTTCGCAACGACTACCGACCACGATCCGATCGTCCCCAGAACCCATTGGGCGCCTACACCCAACGTAGCGAGAACCAGGCCATCGAGCAGAATCGCGGTGAGTAACACGAGCAAGCTCATCGCGGGAGCGCGCTCGGCCTGCTCCGCCAACGCAACGAAAACCACTCCGGCAATCGCGAAGGCGACGATGTGCACGACCGTGTACGCCGCGACCAGGCCGAACGTGACAACGATGTCTCCCGGTCCGGCACCACCGATCAACAGCGCGGAGGCAAGCGCCGCGGGCGTACGAAACGGAGTGCCCCTAACGAGATCCAGGATGAAGAACCAGGCGGCGACAACGGCCGCTCCAATGAGCCCGTTGATCACGCCGCGCGACACGACGGGCGGCGCATGGAGAGCAGCAAGCCCCAGGGGTCGTGGATCGTGTTCCGCGTAGTGCAGGTACCCCATGAGCACCAGCCCGGCGGCGACATTCGCACCGACGACGTGCGGCCAGGGAATCACACCCAGCTGCGGCGCCCGAAACAGAAGGAGGCCGGCGTAAAACACGACTTCCTGAAGGAGCAACCCGAAGAGTAGACCGAGGAGGACTCGAGCAGGCGCCGCCAACGTCGCGCTCACCCACGCCATACCAACGCCCAGGATTGCGAAGACCCCGAAATGCAGCACGGTGTAAGCGACGACGAGCCCGGGCGTGACGTGCACGAAATCCTTGTTCAAGAGCATGCCGGCGAGCAGCCGGGGCGTCAGGAAGGGATACCCTGCCAGTGAGTCCGCAACGAGGAACCACAGCACGACGACGAGTCCAGCGAGGAGTCCGCCCACCACGCCGTGCACGATCACTGCTTGTGCGGGCCGTCTCATCTTCTCGACCTCGCGGAATGAGCCTGTGAAAACATGGCGCCACGGACAGCGACTGTCTACCGTTCCGGTTGGCGTTGCATCTCCCCCGCGACTCGCTCAGCCTCCCGCAACACCCGCAGCGTATTCAGCCCCGCCACTTTCTTCACGTCAACCTCGGTCCAGCCGCGGCGTAGCAGCTCCGCGACCAGGTCGGGGAATTTGGACACGTCTTGGAGTCCGACCGGGACGCTGGATATACCGTCGAAGTCGGAGCCGATGCCGACATGATCCACGCCGGCCACCTTGCGCAAGTATTCGACGTGATCGGCGACCTGGGCGAGCGTCGCTTTTGGGCCCGCAGCCTGCCAGGCATTGACCGAATCACGAACGGCCACCGAATCCAGCCCCGCCGCGCGCAGCCGCGCCGTCCTCTTTTGTAGGCTGTCGTCGTACACCCGCAGCGACTCCGAGACGTAGTCGGGCGCGAAGTTCGTCATCACGACGCCGCCGTTCTTCGCGAGCAGCGTGAGAATCGAATCGGGGACGTTGCGCACGTGGTTGTCGAGCGCGCGGGCGGATGAGTGCGAGAAGATCACCGGCGCGCGCGACACACGCAGCGCATCCATCATCGTGGCGTCCGAGACGTGCGAGAGATCGACGAGCATGCCCACCCGGTTCATCTCCCGCACCACGGCCTCGCCAAACGTCGTCAACCCGTTGTGTTTCGCGCTGTCGGTCGCCGCGTCGGCCCAGTCGATCGTCTCCCAATGGGTCAGCGTCATGTAGCGCACGCCGAGCTGCGCGAACGCGCGCAGCGCGCCCAGGGAATTCTCGATCGCATGGCCGCCTTCGATGCCGATCAGGCACGAGATCTTGCCCGCCTTGAAGTTCCGCTCGACGTCCGCGGCGGTACGGGCCATCGCGAAGGTCGCGGGATACCTGCCGCACAGCCGGTACACCAGGTCGATCTGCTCCAATGCATACACCGCGGGGTGCTCGCCTTCGTGTATCGTGCTCACCGGCACATACGCCGCCCAGAACTGACCACCCACGTGGCCGGCACGGAGCCGCGGGATGTCGGTCATCAGCTTCGGCTGGCTCACGGCGAGGTTGACCGAGTCGGGGCCACCGCGCTCGCGCACCGCATCGGGGATGTCGTTGTGACCGTCTATCAAAGGCACAGTACGCAGGATGCGAATGGCCTGGGCCCGGTAGTCCTGCGCCGCGAGCGGAGACGTCAATACGATGGAGACGACGGCCGCGAGTGAAATGAGTTTTGTCATGGGCAACAAGCTGGCGCCGCCCCTACCTCTTATCAAGATTACGATGTGACCATGACTTCCGAATCGAAGGTCAAGATCGCGCTTGCCGTGAACGGCGAGCCGACCGAGATCGCGTTCGCGCCGCACAAGACGCTGCTTGAGGTGCTGCGGGAGGATCTCGGGCTGACAGGAACGAAGCATGGCTGCGAGCTGGGCGAGTGCGGCACATGCACGGTGTTACTCGACGGAACACCGGTGCTTTCCTGCCTCGTGCTGGGTCTCGCGTGCGCCGGCCGCACGGTGCGCACCGTGGAAGGCATGGCGCAGGGCGGCAAACTCCATCCGCTCCAGGACACGTTCGCGGACCTCGGCGCGGCGCAGTGCGGCTACTGTACCCCGGCCTTCCTGCTAGCCGCTGAAGCCCTGCTCGCCGCCAATCCGAAGCCGACACGTGAAGAGATCAAGGACGCGCTCGCCGGCAACCTCTGCCGCTGCACCGGCTACATCAAGATCTACGAGGCGGTGGAGCTCGCAGCCGCCCGGATGCGGGGGGAAAAAGCAGAACCCACGACCGAGTCGCTATATGGCAGATAAGCGCAGGGTGATCGGGAAAGCGCTTCGCAAGGTTGACGCGGCAGCAAAGGTTACTGGCGCGACGAAATTCGCCGACGACCTCGCGTTCCCGCGCATGCTATTCTGCAAGCTCCTGCGTAGCACACAACCCCACGCACGTATCGTCTCCATCGACACATCTGCGGCAGCGAAGCTCGATGGGGTTCAGGCGGTGCTCGTCGGGCAGGACCTACCTATTCCGTTCGGCATCCTCCCCGTGTCGCAGGACGAGCATGCCCTCTGCATCGACAAAGCTCGGTTCATCGGCGACCCTGTCGCAGCCGTTGCCGCCCTCACGGAAGAAGCCGCCACCGCAGCCACCGACCTGATCCGGGTCGATTACGAGCCGCTGAAATCCATCGCTTCAGCCGAGGAAGCTGTCGAGCACCCTGAGCCGCGTATTCACGACTACGGCGACCGCGGCAACTTCCACAAACTCATCGATCTGGAGTTCGGCGATGCCAACGCCGGCATCGCCGAGGGCGACATGGTGCGGGAGGATCTCTTCTTCTTCGAAGGGAGTACGCACCTCCCGATGGAGCAGCATGCCGCCGTCGCGATGTGGTCGCCGGATCAAAAGCTCACGCTGTGGACGTCGACGCAAACGCCCCACTACGTGCATCGCGCGCTGGCCAAGGTTCTGGAGCTGCCAGCGGCGCGCATTCGCGTCATCGCAACTCCCAACGGTGGGGGCTTCGGCGGCAAGAGCGACCCCTTCAACCATGAGATCGCGGTTGCGAAGCTCGCGATGATCACGGGACGGCCCGTGAAAATCACGCTGACCCGCGAGGAAGTCTTCTACTGTCATCGCGGGCGTCATCCGACGCTGATGTGGGTGCGGACCGGCGTGAAGAAAGACGGTGCGATCACCGGCATGCATTTCCGGTCATTGCTCGACGGCGGCGCCTACGGGTCGTACGGGGTCGCGAGCACGTATTACACGGGCGCGCTGCAGACCGTGACGTACCACATCCCGTGCTATCACTTCCAGGGGGCGCGCGCGTTTACCAACAAGGCACCCTGCGGGCCCAAGCGCGGGCACGGCACGCCGCAGCCGCGTTTTGCGCTCGAAGTGCATATCGACAAAATCGCCGAGCAGCTCGGAATCGATCCGGCCGAGCTGCGTCTCAAGACGCTCGTGCCGGCCAACTCACTCACCGCAAACTACCTGCGCGTCGGATCGATGGGCCTCGGCAAGTGCATCGCGAAAGTTGTCGAGGGTTCGGGGTGGAAGCAGAAGTTCCGCAAGCTGCCGCGCGGGCGGGGCGTGGGGCTCGCGTGCTCGAGTTACATCTCCGGCGCCGGCCTGCCGATCTACTGGAACAACATGCCGCATTCGGGCGTGCAGCTGAAATGCGACCGCGGCGGCGGCGTCACGGTCTTCTGTGGCTCGACGGAGATCGGGCAGGGGTCCGATTCGATTCTCGCCTACATCGTGGCCGAAGTGCTTGGCATCGATCCCTTCGATATCGCGGTGGTCACTGGCGACACCGATTTGACTCCGGTCGATCTCGGCAGCTACTCGAGTCGCGTAACCCTCATGAGCGGCAACGCCGCGCTGCAGGCGGCCGAGCGAGCACGGCAGATCCTCGCCGTTCACGCCGCGAAGAAGCTCGAGATCCCGGTCGACCGGCTGTCGTTCGCGGAGCGTCGCGTCTACGACGCGAAGGATCCCAAACGCGGGATGTCGTTTGCGGAAGCCGTCCAATCAGCGGAAGCGGCCGAGGGGACGATTGGGACCGTGGGCTCCTACACGCCCCCGATGAGCGCGGGGAAATATCGCGGCGCCGGCGTCGGCCCGTCGCCGGCGTACTCGTACAGCGCCTGCGTCGCCGCAGTGGACGTCGATCCCGAGACAGGCATTGTGCGCGTCCCGACGATCTGGATCGCGCACGATGTGGGCCGCTCGATCAACTCGGCTGCTGTCATCGGGCAGGTCGAAGGCTCGATCTACATGGGCCTCGGCGAGGCGCTGATGGAGGAGATGGCGTACCGCGGCAACCGCAACGTCGTGCACAAGATCCCGAGCTTGCTCGAGTACAAGAGCCCCACCACGCTCGAGATGTGCGATGTCATCACGTATCTGGTCGAGGACCCCGATCCCAACGGCCCGTTTGGTGCGAAGGAAGTGGGCCAGGGACCGCTGCTGCCGGTGATGCCGGCGGTCGCCAATGCGGTCTACGACGCGGTCGGCGTGCGGATCGACGAGGTCCCGATCACCCCCGAGAAGGTGCTGAAGGCATTGCGGAAAAAGCAGAAAGGCGAGCCCGGGCGGCACGGTCCGGAGAGCTTTCCGGATATCCCCTGGCCGGAGCCCATGCGAGTCCCCACACCGTGGGAGGGTGGGGACGGAAAGGCAGTCAGCCCCGGCCGACCGGCTATTACCGCGGAGCGGCCACACTAGTGCTGCGCCTCCCTTTCTTCACCTATCTCGAACCGAAGTCACTCGCTGACGCGCTTCGGATGAAGGCGGACGCCGGGCCGGACGCCATGTTCGTCGCCGGGGGCACCGACCTCTATCCCAACATGAAGCGCCGCCATCAGGAGCCGAAGACGGTGATCTCGCTGATGGGCATTCCGGAGCTGCGGCGCGTCGAAAGTACAACGCTCGGCGCATGTCTCACGCTGAGTGAACTGACCGCCCGACCGCCTGACCGCCTGACCGCCGCAGTATCCACCGCCGCTCGGCTCGTTTCCACCCCGTTGCTCCGCAACATGGGCACGCTCGGCGGCAATCTCTGCCTCGATACCCGCTGCAACTACTACAACCAGACGTATGAGTGGCGGAAATCAATCGACTTTTGCATGAAGAAGGACGGCCACATCTGCTGGGTGGCACCGTCCTCACCGCGCTGCTGGGCGGTCAGCTCGTCCGACGTGGCTCCGGTGATGGTTGCGATCGGTGCCGAGTACCGCTTGCTCGGCCCACAGGGCGAGCGCGTGGTGCCCGCCGGGCGGTTCTATCACAACGACGGGATCAACTATCTGACGAAACAGCCCGACGAAATCCTGGTCGACGTGAGGATCCCAAAGCCGAACGGCTGGGACGCCGTCTACCATAAGCTGCGGCGTCGCGGCTCCTTTGATTTTCCCGTGCTCGGCGTCGCGGTCTGGATACAGTGGAATCGGAAGACGGTCGCCGATGCGCGCATCGTGCTGGGCGGCGTCGCCAGTTATCCGCAGGAGGTTCCGGAGGCGGGTACCGCGCTCAGGGGAGGGGCGCTCTCCGACGAATCGATCGCCGCAGCCGCGGAGGAGGCCTACCGTCCGTCCAAGCCGATGGACAACACCGATTTCGATCTCTCGTGGCGCAAGCAGATGACTCGAGTATATGTCTCTCGTGCGCTACAGCAGTTGCGCGACCGCAGAACCACGCCTGGTCTAGACGTGTAGTACTTGCAATGCGGTACATCCTCCGCGGCGTCGTCATCGCATGGGTTCTTCTTCCCGTTCCCCTCCGGCCCAATCGGGATAACCGGGATAAGCACTGTACGCGGTGAGGTGCGCGATATCGATGGACAACCGATCGCCGAAGTCCACGGTCTGGGTCTGGCTTCGTTAATTCTCTTCTAACGTTCGAGCAGCATCGCGACACTTCCGCATCACCAAGGCGG
>Ga0209377_1000373_pt1 | contig 29298 bp, 20 predicted proteins | sample GraSoiAngelo_141_FD_185898 | JGI IMG/M metagenome (GOLD analysis project Ga0209377, IMG submission 185898) | Grasslands soil microbial communities from the Angelo Coastal Reserve, California, USA - 14_0929_12_40cm (SPAdes) (version 2) | ecosystem: Environmental > Terrestrial > Soil > Grasslands ...
AGGAAGGTTTCGGGAAGCTGCGCCAGGACCGTGAGTTGCGTCCGCTCGCCGACGCCGCCCTGTGCCGCTCCGAATCGGATTGGCTCATCGGCATCAACGGTACGCGTGCCATGACGGCCTTCAACTCGAAAGAAGGCGGTTTCTACAAGACTACGGTCGGCCGCGTGCAGACACCGACGCTTGCAATTCTCGTCGAGCGCGAGGAACGCATACGCAATTTCAAACCACGCGACTATTGGGAGATCCACGCCACGTTCGCCGCCGCGGCCGGTGAGTACGCCGGTCGCTGGTTCGACGAAAACTTCCAAAAGGAAAAGGAGGATGCCGAGGCAAGACCCGAAAGGTTGTGGGAGGAGAAGCGCGCCGCCGCCATCGGCGCGAAATGCCTGGGAAAGCCGGGCGTTGCCACCGAAGAGGCGAAGCCAGCCTCGCAGCTCTCACCTCTTCTCTATGACTTGACGAGCCTGCAGCGCGAAGCAAACGGTCGCTTCGGCTTCTCAGCCAAAACCACGCTCGCGCTTGCCCAGGCGCTCTACGAAAGACACAAAGCCCTTACCTATCCAAGGACCGATTCGCGTGCATTACCCGAGGACTATCTCGGCACGGTGAAGAAGACGCTTGACGCATTCGTCGCGCAGAAATCGGGCTACGCGCGCCACGCGGCTCAGATACTCAAGAAGGGCTGGGTCAAGCCGAATAGACGCATATTCGACAACAAGAAGATTTCCGACCACTTCGCAATCATCCCCACGATCCAGAGGCCGGGGCATCTCTCCGAGGCGGAAGGGAAGCTTTACGATCTGGTCGTCAAGCGCTTTCTCGCGGTGTTCTTCCCAGCAGCGGAGTATCTCGTGACGACGCGAGTCACCCGCGTCGAAGGCGAAGCGTTCAAGACCGAGGGCCGAGTGATGACCGAAGCCGGCTGGCTCCAGGTCTACGGCAAGGAAGCTGAAACTGGCGAATCGCCGACCCTCGTCGCGATCGAGAACGAAGAGAAAGTGCGCACGCGCGATGTGGATGTTCGCGCCATTCGGACAAAGCCGCCGGCCCGCTTCACAGAAGCCACGCTGCTCTCGGCGATGGAAGGCGCCGGAAAACTGGTTGAGGACGAGGAGCTGCGCGAAGCGATGAGCGAGAAGGGACTGGGTACGCCGGCAACTCGCGCGCAGATCATCGAGGGCCTAATTTACGAGGACTATGTGCACCGCATCGGTCGCGAGCTCCAGCCGACACCGAAGGCGTCGTCGCTCCTTTTCGCGTTGCGCCACTTTGGGGTGAACGAATTGTGCTCACCGGAACTCACCGGGAACTGGGAATTCAAGCTCAAACAGATGGAGCACGGGGATCTTCCGCGCAGCGCGTTCATGGACCAAATTGTCGATCTCACGCGTGAGATGGTTTCGCGCATCAAGAACGGCGACATCCCCGACACCGTGTTCCTCACCCTGAAGACTCCGTGTCCCAAGTGCGGCGGCAAGGTGCAGGAGACCTATCGCAAGTTCAAATGCCAGAAGTGCGACTTTGCGATCTGGAAAGTCGTGTCGAGCCGCGAGTTCGCCCCGGAGGAAATCGAGACGCTGATCGCCAAGCGCTCGGTTGGACCCCTGACCGGTTTCCGCAGCCGAGTCGGCAAGCCGTTTGCCGCAATGGTGCGGCTTACGCCCGAGTTTCGCGCTGAGTTTGACTTTGGGCGGCAGGCCGATGCCGACGGCACTGCGGCGAAGGTGGATTTTTCAGCGCTGACCCCGCTCGGCCCCTGCCCAAAATGTGGCGGCCGAGTGTTCGAGCAGCCGATGGCCTATGTCTGCGAGAACAGCGTCAACCCCGAGCGGCGCTGTGACTTTCGCTCCGGGCGCGTCATCTTGCAGCGGCCTGTTGAGCCCGAGGAGATACGGAAGTTGCTCGCAACGGGAAAGACCGATCTTTTGCACCGTTTCATTTCCCGCAAAGGCAGACCGTTCTCAGCGTTTCTAGTGCGCACTTCAGATGGCAAAGTGGGGTTCGAGTTCGCGCCTCGCACGGCGAGATCCCCCGTGCCCTCCCCGTCGAGGAAAGCGGAAGCCGAAGAGACCCCAACGAAGGCGAAAGCGGAAAGGAAGCAGAAAACGCGCGCGAAAGGACTTGCCCATCGCGCTCGGACACCTCGAAACAAGCGAGCGGCGTAAGATCTCTTGCCCGCTCAAACGTCGAGCCGCGCGACTAGCGCGTTCTGCTCGATGAACACCCGCCGGGGCTCGACGTCGTCGCCCATCAGCTTGGTGAAGATCTCATCCGCGGCGATCCCGTCTTCGATCTGCACTTTGAGCAACCGCCGAGACTGGGGATCCATCGTAGTCTCCCAAAGTTGTTCCGGATTCATCTCACCGAGGCCCTTGTAGCGCTGGATCGCAGCGCTACGCTCGACTTCTCCCAGCAGCCACTTCATGGCTTGCGGAAAATCGGCGACCCCCTCTTCCTTGTCCTCGCGCTTGATCATGGCGCCGGGCCCGAGGAGGCCCTGAAGGAGCTGCGCGATCCGGTTGAGCTGCTGGTAGTCTCCCGACGACAGAAAGTCTTCGTCGAGGACGCTCGTTCGAATATTTCCGTGATGAGTCCGCTCGATCACCAGTTGGTGGCGCTCGTTCTTGCCGTCATAGCGCGCGCTTACATTGACTCCATTCCCTTTGGCAGCCATAGCCTGCTTGAGGCGGAGCGCGCTCGCCCCCGCAGACTGCGGATTCGAAAGATCGATCTTGGTGCCGCGCATGAGCGCAGCCAGGGCCTCGACGTCGATGATCTTCGAGGCTCGTGCCACCACGGCCTCAGCAAACAGATAGGCCTTCGCCAGTTGCTCAAGGGTCTTACCCTCGATCGCCTGCGCTCCCTTTTTGGGCGCGAGAGACGCCCCCACCAGAGCCTGTGCGAGCATGAACTGCGCGCGCTCGTGGTCGTCTTTGAAATAGCGTTCCTGCTTGCCGAGCTTCACCTTGTAGAGAGGGGGCTGCGCGATATACACGTGTCCGTGCTCAACGAGCTCCGGCATCTGTCGATAGAAAAACGTGAGCAGCAGGGTGCGAATATGCGCGCCGTCCACATCTGCATCCGTCATGATGATGATACGGTGGTAGCGCAGTTTCGAGATGTCGTACTCGTCTTTGCCTATCCCGGTGCCCAAGGTCTGGATCAAGGTCACGATCTCCTGGGAGGAGATCAGCTTGTCGAACCGCGCCTTTTCGACATTCAGTATCTTGCCTTTCAAAGGCAAGATCGCCTGGAACTTGCGGTCACGGCCCTGTTTGGCCGAACCGCCGGCCGAGTCGCCTTCGACGATGTAGAGCTCGCAAAGCGCCGGGTCCTTCTCCTGGCAATCGGCGAGCTTCGCCGACAGCCCGAACGAGTCGAGCACGCCTTTCCGGCGGGTCATCTCTCGCGCCTTACGCGCCGCCTCGCGCGCACGTGCCGCGTCCACGATCTTGCCGCAAATGATGCGGGCATCGTTGGGTCGCTCAAGGAGAAAATTCTTCAGTTTTTCGCCCACGAGCTCCTGAACCACCGGTCCCACTTCAGAGGAAACGAGCTTGTCCTTCGTTTGCGAAGAGAATTTCGGCTCAGGCACCTTCACCGAGAGCACGCATGACAGACCTTCGCGCATGTCGTCTCCAGTGGTCTCGACTTTGGCCTTCTTGGCGACTTCGTTCGCTTCGATATATTGATTCAAGCTACGTGTCATGGCAGCCCGCAGGCCCGTCAGATGAGTGCCTCCGTCACGCTGCGGAATATTGTTCGTGAAGCAGAGCACCTGTTCCTGGTAAGAGTCGTTCCACTGCATCGCCACCTCGACCGTGATGCCTTCCTTCTGTGCGATTGCATGAAAAGGAGTGCTATGCAGCACGTTCTTGCTCCGATTGATGTATTCGACAAACCCCTTCACTCCTCCAGTGTGCGCGAAGTTCTCCTCTTTTCCGAAGCGTTGGTCTACCAGCTGGATCTTGACCCCGTTGTTGAGAAACGAAAGCTCGCGCAGCCGTCGCGCGAGGATGTCGAAATGGTACTCGACCACTCCGAAGGTCTCCGCGCTGGCCAGAAAATGCACCTCGGTGCCGCGTCTCTCGGTCTTGCCGGTTACCTTGAGCGGCGCCACAGGCACACCGCGCCGGAATTCCATAAAGTGGCTCTTCCCGTCGCGTCGAATGGTAAGACGCAGCCACTCGGAGAGGGCATTGACCACGGACACGCCCACGCCGTGCAGGCCACCCGCGATCTTGTAGGAGTTGTTGTCGAACTTTCCACCGGCGTGAAGCTCGGTCATCACGATCTCCGCCGCCGAGCGCTTCCGTTCGTCGTCTTTGTGGAGTTCGGTGGGAATTCCGCGTCCGTTATCGACTACACTGATCGAGTTGTCCGTGTGGATCGTGACTGTGATCTCGTCACAGAAACCTGCCAGCGCTTCGTCGATGGCGTTATCCACGACCTCGAACACCATGTGGTGCAGACCGGTCCCGTCGGAGGTGTCACCAATGTACATGCCCGGGCGTTTGCGCACAGCATCCAGACCTTTCAGTACTTTGATGCTATCGGAATCGTATTGGTCGCGCGGGTGATCGTTCTTTTCTGCTTCAGACATTGAAATTTCTCTTCGCTCAGATCCGCATGGGCATCACGACGTATTTGAAATCGTTGCGACCAGGCAGGGTAAACAGCACGCTCGAATTGGCATCGCCCAAGCCGCACTCGACCTCGGCAACGTCGAGATTGTTGAGCACGTCTACGAGATAACCGACATTGAACCCGATGTCGAGCGTCTCCCCCTTGTACGGCACATCGAGCTCTTCCTGGGCCTCCTCCTGCTCGGTATTGCTGCAACTGATCTTGAGACTTCCGTCGCCCAGAACCCACCGTACCCCGCGAAACTTGTCGCTGGTGAGAATCGCGGCCCGCTGCAACGCTTGCAAGAGAGCAATTCGCTCGAGTTTCAACTTCTTCGGATGGTTCTGAGGGATGACCCGGCCGTAGTCGGGGAACTTTCCGTCTACCAACTTCGAGACGAGTACTATGTCGCCAAACTTGAACTTAGCCTGAGCCGAAGACAATTCGATCACGACTGAGTCATCGGTGTCCTCAAGGAGCTTGGAGAGCTCGATAATCGTCTTACGCGGAAGGATTACTTCCTGCTTGGGGAGATTCTTTCCCCCCACTTCGCGGCTAGCGTAGGCCAACCGGTGCCCGTCTGTAGCCACCAGCTTGAGCTGCCCTTCTTCGATAACCATGAGCAGGCCATTGAGATAGTAGCGAATATCCTGCTGGGCCATGGCGTACTGAACCAATCCTAGAAGCGCTTTGAGCAGCCTTTGAGGGACCGACAGGCTGGTTGCCGAGGCTTCAACTAGCACCAACCTTGGAAAATCCTCAGGTGAGAGTGTCTGCAAGTTGAAACGGCTTTTTCCTGACTTTACCTGAAGTCTCTTGTCCTGCAACGCGAGAGTCACCTCCGATCCTTCCGGGAGCGCGCGCAGAATGTCGACGAGTTTTCGCGCCCCGACCGTCAATTTCTTGGCCTCGCCAGGCCCCTCGATGGTCATGCTCGTCGTAATCTCGATTTCGATATCGGTAGCGACAAACTCGATATGTGTGTCCGTTCTAGAAAGCAAGACGTTGGACAGGATCGGCAATGTATGTCGCCGCTCGATTATTCCAGTGACCGCCTGCAGAGGCGCGAGCAGCGCTTCGCGTTGGGTCTTTAACAGATTCATTTTATTTCCTTGATTATGATGATGATCGCGATCTTCTTGGTGGATAACTCTGTACGACTGCTGGAGGAACGACGCCCCAGGGTTCGTAAGCTGTTGGTAAAGTGCAGATTAGGCTGTGGTAAAAAGATGAGCAAGAAGACGCGATCCCCCGGCGGCGCCATTTATCCACAATTCGTCTCAGAGTTGTGCGCAGCTTGTTCACCCTTTGAGTACCTGCTCGAGCACGTGGTAATCGCGGTTGATGTCGTGATTCTTCTCTCGCAGTGTCGCAATGGTGCGACACGCATGGAGAACGGTCGTGTGGTCCCGGTTGCCGAACGCATCGCCAATATCCGGCAAACTCATCTGGGTGAGGTCCTTCGCGAGCGCCATTGCGAGCTGGCGGGGTCGAGCGACGTTTCGGTTGCGTTTTTTTGAGTGCATGTCGGATACCTTGATCTTGTAGTACTCGGCGACGGTCTTCTGGATGTTGTCTACGGTGATTTGCCGGTTTTGCGCGGTTAGGAGGTCCTTGAGAGCCTCCTTGGCCGTGTCAAGGGTAATGTCTCGGCCGTTGAAGCGCGAATAAGCAATGACGCTCTTCAGCGCGCCTTCCAGTTCGCGTACGTTCGAGCGGATGTGCTTGGCGATGAAGAAAGCGACTTCCTCTGACAGTTTGAGCGAAAGTGCTTCGGCTTTTTTTAAAATGATTGCGACTCGCATTTCCTGCTCCGGGGGCTCTATCGCCACCGTCAGGCCCCAGGAAAAACGCGATTTGAGGCGCTCGTCGATTCCCGCAAGATCTTTCGGATATGTATCGCAGGTGATGATGAGCTGCTTGTGGGCCTCGATCAGCGCATTGAACGCGTAAAAAAATTCCTCCTGTGTACGGTCCTTTCCGGTGAAAAACTGGATGTCATCGATCAACAGGAGATCGAGCGAGTGGTAGTATCGTTTGAACTCATCGAAGGATTTCTGTTGATAGGCTCTGATGACGTCAGAGACGTACTGAGCGGCGTGGAGATAGCGCACCCGCGCACTCGGGTGCTGCGCGAGAACAAGGTTGCCGACCGCGTGAATGAGATGGGTCTTTCCCAAGCCCACGCCACCGTAGATAAAGAGCGGGTTGTACGATGTACCCGGATGTTCGGCGACCTGCAGTGCGGCGGCGCGCGCGAGCTGATTGGCTTTTCCGGCGACAAAACCGTCGAAGCTGAATTCTGGAATGAGGCTCGAACGCTCAGCGTGCGGAGATCGAGGCGCGAGAGAGCGTGCAACGCGGATCGCGGGGGCAGGAGCCTGAGCAGGTTCCGGTGCGCTCGCTGTTTCGAGATTGAGCGATACGCGGATTGGGGACGAGAAGAATTCTGCGCCCATCGCCTCGATGCGGGGAACGAAACGCTCTTTCACCCACTGCAGCACAAAGCGGTTGGGGGCAAGCAAGCGCAGCTCCCCGGATGGCGCTGCCGAAGCGTCCAGTTTGAGCGGCCGGATCCAGGTATTAAACTGCTGAGCGGGAAGCTCTTTTTCGAAGCGAGTCAGGCACGAGGCCCAGAAACCCTGCATGGAGACTTATCTGGTTCGGTTCGGGGAAAACGGCGCAGCAATTTTACCTGTTTCCTGGAAAGTTATCCACAGCCGCTGAGAGCTTAATTCTTTGACAATTCTCGCTAAAATATCGTTTAATTAAAGGTTATTGTCCGCTTCGGGAATCCCCCTAATGAAACGTACTTTTCACCCTTCGGTTGTTCGCAGGAAGCGTACTCACGGGTTTCTTGTCCGCATGCGCACGCGAGGGGGCCGGGCCGTGCTTCGGGCACGCCGCGCTAAAGGGCGTGCCCGTTTGAGCGTTTGAGCGCTCGCAGGCGCTACAGTCGAAGGCAGCGGCTCGGAACGGCCGATATTGCATCGCTGCTTTCCAGCGGGCGAGCACTCAAGCGTCCCGGGTTCAGCGTGCTATTCAGAGCAAACCTCCTCGGCGTTCCCAGACTAGGTCTCATCGTTCCCAAGCGCGTCTTTCCGCGCGCAGTCGACCGCAGCCGAATGAAGCGTTTGTTGCGGGAGTTGTTTCGAGCTCAACAGGCGCGACTTGGAAGCCGCGATATTCTGATTCGTTTGACCGCAGGTACAGTCGCATTGGCGGAAGTCGAGCGATGCCTATTAGGATCGTCGTGAGCAGATTGTTGTCGCTCTTGATTCGGAGTTATCGCTACGGCCTGAGCCCGCTGCTGGGGATGCATTGCCGTTTCCATCCTTCCTGCTCCGCGTACGCGCTGGAGGCTCTCGAACGCCACGGCGCGGTGCACGGCGCGTGGCTTGCTCTCACCCGCCTTGCGCGGTGTCATCCTTGGAACCCAGGTGGTCATGATCCGGTCCCGTAATTGTCTGCCCCCCTCATGGACACTCAGCGTCTGATCCTCTTCTTCGTATTCTCTTTCTCGCTGCTGCTCCTTTGGGAGGCGTGGCAGAAGGAGCTTCGGCCGGCTGCACCTGCGGTGCCCGCTTCGCCTTTATCGGCTCCCGCGCCGGGCGCTCCAGCGACGGCGCCGGGTGCAAGCGTCGTTCCGGCGGTCAATGCTCCTCAAAGCGGGCAGCGCGTGCGCGTCCGCACCGACACCGTGGTCGCGTACATCGACACACAAGGTGGTGACCTGGTTTACCTGGAACTTCTGCAACACAGAGATACCATCGATGGAAGCAAAAATCTGGTACTGCTTGGACCCGAGCATCACTATGCCGCCCAAAGTGGCTTGACGGGCGGCCTGCCGTTCCACAGGACGCTCTTCACGACTGCGGAATTGGAGTCAACTCTCGTTCCGGGGAAGGACAACCTGGAGGTTCGGCTCGAGGCAAACGCGCCCGACGGAGTGAAGGTGACAAAAATTCTCACCTTCCATCGCGCCAGTTACCAGATCGATATCACCGAGGAGATCAGAAACGGCACGGCGTCGCCCGTCTCGACCTTCGCCTATTTCCAGCTCACACGCGACGGCAAAGCCCCGCCGGGCGATCCCCGCATGGCGCAGACGTATACGGGCGCCGCGCTGTACACCGAGCAGGACAAGTTTCAAAAGGTGCCCTTCAGCGACATCGACAAGGGGAAGTTCCCATCGAAAAAGTCGAGCGACGGCTGGGTCGCGATTATCCAACACTACTTTGTCGCTGCTCTCTTGCCGACCGACAAGGTGCCGCGCGATTTCTATGCGAGCAGGCTCTCCGAGGACCTTTACTCCGTAGGCGTGAAGATCCCGGTCGGGCCGGTCGCGCCGGGCTCCACCGCGCGGGTCACAGTACCGCTTTACGCCGGTCCGCAGGACCAAGATCACCTCAAGGCGCTTGAACCCGGACTGGAGCTGGTAGTTGACTACGGATTGTTTTCAGTGATCGCAAAACCGCTTTTCTGGGTGCTGAAGCTCTTTCACAGCTGGCTCGGGAACTGGGGCCTGGCGATCATCCTGCTCACCGTGGTCATCAAACTGATTTTCTTCCCGCTGTCGGCCGCGAGCTACCGCTCGATGGCCAAAATGAAGCTGGTAACGCCGCGGCTGATGAAGCTCCGCGAGCAGTATGCAGATGACAAAGCGAAGCTGAACCAGGCGATGATGGATATGTACAAGACCGAGAAGATCAACCCGCTTGGAGGTTGCCTGCCAATTCTCGTGCAGATTCCGGTTTTCATTGCGCTCTACTGGGTGCTCTTCGAAAGCGTGGAGCTGCGCAATGCACCGTTCTATCTCTGGATCAAGGATCTCTCCGCACCCGATCCTTGGTATGTGCTTCCAACGCTGATGATGGCTTCTATGATCGTTCAGACCAAGATGAATCCCACACCACCCGATCCGGTTCAGGCCAAGGTCATGATGATCATGCCGTTCGTCTTCGGGGTGATGTTTTACTTCTTCGCCTCGGGCCTGGTTCTCTACTGGTTCGTCAACAATATCCTGTCGATCCTGCAGCAGTGGCAAATCACCCGCATGATCGGGGGAGACAAGACCAGCGCCAAACGCTGAGGTGCTGTCCGATGGCGGGCAGACAATAACGCCTGGAAGCGAGCATGGCGGGACCCTCGGATAGCGACGTGATTGCGGCTGTTGCGACTGCGTCCGGAAGAGCCGGTATCGGCGTCGTGCGCGTGTCCGGGAAGACGCTAGATCGGCTTGCATCGCGCTTGCTCGGTGGCGTACCGGCACCGCGCCTGGCCGTGCGCGCGGTTTTCCGCGACGCTGCCGGCCAAGCGATCGACGACGGCATCGCGCTTTTCTTTCCCGCGCCGGCATCCTACACGGGTGAAGACGTGCTCGAGCTGCAGGGTCACGGGGGGCCCGTGGTGCTGGGCATGATCCTGAGGCGGTGCCTGGAACTTGGCGCGCGCCTCGCAGAGCCCGGGGAATTCACTCGTCGCGCTTTCCTAAATGACAAGCTCGATCTCGCTCAAGCCGAGGGTGTGGCCGATCTTATCGATGCCGCTACCGAGGCCGCGGCGCGTTGCGCACTGCGATCGCTACGGGGGGAATTCTCGGAGGCGATCGGAAACCTTGAAAAACGGCTCGTTGAGCTGCGCATGCTCGTGGAAGCGACCCTAGATTTTCCCGAGGAGGAAATCGATGAGGTGGACCGAGAGGACGCCCGCGGGCGGCTGAGGCACTTGCAGGAGGAAGTGAGTCGCTCGCTCGTCCGCGGTCGTCGGGGCAGCGTACTTCGCAGCGGACTTCAGGTCGTGTTGGCCGGCCAGCCTAACGTAGGAAAATCGTCGCTTCTCAACCGGCTCGCCGGAGAGGACCTCGCAATCGTCACTGAAATTCCCGGCACCACGCGCGATGCGGTTCGCCAGACCATTCAGATCGAGGGCGTGCCGATGAATATCATCGACACCGCCGGTCTGCGTGACACGGTGGACACGGTCGAAGCAATCGGCATCGCGCGCGCCTGGGAGACGATCGGGCATGCCGACGCGCTGCTTCTGGTCGTCGACGCCCGTTCCGGCGTCACCGCAGCCGATCGGTCCATCGTCGACCGGCTGCCGGGGAAACTCAAGCTCGTCACCGTGTTCAACAAAATAGACCTTTCGGGTGATGCGCCGGAGGCGGAGGAGGACGAGCAGGGCTGGCGCATTCACGTCTCTGCCAAGACCGGCGAGGGCATCGAGAGCATACGCGAGGCGTTGCTCAAACTGGCTGGCTGGCAGTCGGGGGAAGAGGATGTGTTCATGGCGCGTGAGCGGCACCTCGTTTCCCTCGAGCGCGTCGCGCAAGCTCTCGACAGGGCTGGACAGACGACGGTGCAGAGCGAGCTTTTCGCGGAAGAACTTCGCTTGGCGCAGCGCGAGCTCGGCTCGATTACCGGGGAGTTTTCGGCGGATGACCTGCTCGGCCAAATCTTCGCGCGGTTTTGCGTCGGAAAATGATACCGATCCAGTCTTGGATGAAACCTCACCCGGTCTTGAAGGCGCTCGTGATTTGCGCAGCGGGCGGGGCGCTCTTCAGCGCTGTGCGCGCACCTCTGCCATGGATGCTTGGGCCTTTGCTTGTCATGGCCCTCGGAAAATTCCTGGGCGCCGATCTAGCTTCGCCAAAGGGGGGCCGAGCGACCGGACAGCTCATCATCGGCTGCGCACTTGGTTTGTACTTCACTCCGGTGGTCGGCCACGAGGTCGTAGCGCACTGGTATCTGTTGATCGCGGCAGCCATGCTCGCAGTGCTGCTCGCTTATGCGAGCGGCTGGTTCCTAATGCGCAGTGCCGGACTCGATTCGACCACTGCGCTTTTCGCAAGCGTCCCCGGCGGCGCGGCAGAAATGACCATTCTTGGAGAGCGTCATGGCGCGCGCTCCGATCGAGTGATTCTCGCGCAGGCTTTGCGCGTATTCATTGTCGTGCTGATCGTGCCGTTTGTGTTCACCGGAATCGGCATGCACGGTGCCGACGTCTATCGACCCGCGCAGTTCACCGTTGACGGCTTCGGCTTGGTCGCGTTGCTCGGCACGGCCGCGCTGGTTGGCCTCGTGCTGGCGAAGCTCCGGATACCTAACGCTTGGATGCTCGGCCCCCTTGGCGTGACCGTAGCCCTTACCTTGGGCGAGGTGAGCCTCTCCGCGATTCCGACGTGGCTGTCCAACACCGCCCAACTCCTAATCGGGTGCTCGCTCGCCTCGGGATTCGAGCGCGAATCTTTGCGAACTTCACCCCGCTTCATCGGCATGGTTTGCCTCTCAGTGGCGCTCGCAATGCTGGCCTCTGCACTATGTGCCTGGGGTCTCGCCGTCCTCGGCTCGGTTCCGGTCTCGACCATGGTGCTCGCCACGGCGCCGGGCGGAATGGCGGAGATGTGCGTCACGGCCAAGGTGCTCCAACTCGGGGTACCGCTCGTCACGGCGGCCCATGTCACGCGGGTGATTATTCTCGTGACCACGACCGCGCCCATGTTCCGGCTCGCGAAACGCCTCCGGCGCAGCTGGCGGGCCTGATCAGCGGATTATCTCGCAAGTATCAGTTCTATCACGGCATTTTTCGCTCCTCGCAGATCGTGATAGAGTTCTCAGCCTAATAGTTCTTTCACGACCAGCAGCCCCGACTCACGTGCTGCCAAGTCGTTATCGCGAGGCCCCAGGATGAATCAACCTTACGCTGCCGCTATTGATATCGGCGCTCCGGCTTACGTTGAGCACCATGGCGTCATGGAATGGGTCGCGCGCTTTGCCGCGCTCACGAAACCGGACCGGATTCAATGGTGCGACGGCTCGAGGGAAGAGTACGACCGGCTCTGCGACGAGATGGTCAGGTCGGGAATGCTAAGGCGGCTCAGCCCCAAGCTTCGTCCGAATTCTTTCCTCGCCCTCTCCGATCCCGACGACGTGGCGCGCACTGAGGACCGGACGTTCATCTGCTCTCAAAAAGAGGAGGATGCGGGCCCGACCAATAACTGGGTCGATCCCGGGGAAATGCGTGCGACATTGAGCAAGCTCTTCGATGGCTGTATGCGCGGCCGGACCCTGTATGTGGTTCCGTTCTCCATGGGGCCGCTCGGATCGCACATCGCGCATATCGGTATCGAGTTGACCGACTCGCCCTACGTGGTGGTCAGCATGCACATCATGACGCGCATGTCGAAAAAGCTGTGGGAAATTCTCGGCAAAAGCGGGCATTTCGTACCCTGCGTCCATTCAGTCGGCGCGCCGCTCGCCCCCGGCCAGAAGGACGTGCGCTGGCCGTGCAGCAAGGAGCACAAATATATCGTCCACTATCCGGAGACCAAGGAAATATGGTCCTTCGGCTCCGGTTACGGGGGCAACGCACTGCTCGGGAAGAAGTGTTTTTCGCTTCGCATCGCCTCCATCATGGGGCGGGAGCAGGGATGGCTCGCGGAACACATGCTGATCCTCGGTGTGACGCCACCTTCGGGTGAGAAACTCTATGTGAGCGCGGCGTTTCCCTCGGCGTGCGGCAAGACGAATTTCGCCATGCTGATCCCACCGCCGGCCTTTAAGGGCTGGAAGGTGTCGACCGTCGGGGAAGACATTGCATGGATCAAGCCGGGCAAGGATGGTCGTTTCTACGCGATCAATCCCGAATCGGGTTTTTTCGGCGTTGCACCTGGGACGTCGGAGAAGACCAACCCCAACTGCATGATGATGATCCGGAGCAATACGATTTTCACGAACGTCGCCATGACCCCCGATGGGGACGTGTGGTGGGAAGGGATGACCGACACGCCCCCCGCCAAGCTCGTCGATTGGCAGGGGAAGGAGTGGACGCCCGGTTGCGGCAGGAAAGCAGCGCATCCCAACGCGCGATTTACGGTCCCTGCGTCGCAGTGTCCCTCGATCGATTCCGATTGGGAAAATCCGCAGGGTGTTCCGATATCGGCCTTCGTGTTCGGAGGGCGGCGCTCCGACACCGTGCCGCTGGTTGCCGAGGCACTTGACTGGGACTCAGGCGTGTACATGGCGGCCACGATGGGTTCGGAAACCACGGCCGCGGCGACCGGAAAGGTGGGAGTGGTGAGGCGCGATCCGATGGCCATGATCCCGTTCGTCGGTTACAACATGGGTGACTACTTCAACCACTGGCTCAAGCTGGGGCGCTTGGTGGCCCAGCGCCCGCGCATCTTCTGCATCAATTGGTTTCGCACCGATGCCAATGGAAGATTCATCTGGCCGGGATACGGCGAAAATATGCGAGTGCTCAAATGGATTGTGGAGCGCTGTCAGGGCAGAGGCAATGCGGTTGAAACACCCATCGGCAAGGTTCCAGATTTCCAGGATTTGGATTGGAAGGGCCTGGAAAGCTTCAGCAGCGAGGAGTTCAAGCGCGTTAGCTCAGTCGACGGCCGGGAGTGGAAGCGGGAACTCAAATTGCAGGATGAATTGCTGCAGCTGCTAGGCAGCCGGTTGCCGCGAGAGCTCGCTGCGCGGCGTGAGATGCTCGGACGTTCGCTAGGCTGAGGTTCTGAAGTTCCGAGTTCCGATGTGGAGTCGTCGCGGGATCGTTACATTAAGCTTTTGTTTATATTTTAGATAATGGATGAGAAAGTTGAGCGGCAGGCGTTGTGGCACCGGTTGTAGAATCTGACTGTAGAACCTGTTAGCAAGCTCTGTAACTCCGGTGGAAAGTCTGTGCAGAAGCGGACATTTCATCCTGGACCAAGTCCCCTCCGGACCGTTGAAGTTCCACGTGAAACACTGTCTCTCATCGTGGAATAGCTTTAAAATTCGATCGGTTTCGGTCTTTTCTTGCGCAAAGCGATGCAATTTCCCACCCCCTTCGATGTGATTGTGGTCGGCGGCGGCCACGCCGGGACAGAAGCCGCGCTTGCCGCGGCGCGGGCCGGTCGTCGGACCCTTCTGCTCACGCACAGCATCGAGACGCTGGGACAGATGTCCTGCAATCCCTCCATTGGGGGTATCGGGAAGGGGCATCTCGTCAAGGAAGTGGACGCCTTGGGCGGAGCCATGGCGATCGCCGCAGACGAATCGGGGATCCAGTTCCGCATCCTGAATTCCTCCAAGGGACCCGCAGTCCGCGCGACGCGTGCGCAAGCCGATCGCCTCCTCTACAAGCGCGCGATTCGATCGCGCTTGGAGAACCAGCCCAACTTGACTTTGTTCCAGCAGGCGGTGGATGACCTTCTGTTGGAGGGCGACCGTGTTGCCGGGGTAGTCACTGAGCTCGGTGTTCGCTTTTCCAGCCGCGCCGTCGTGCTGACTACCGGTACTTTTCTATCCGGACTCATCCATATCGGATTGTCGAATTATCGGGGCGGTCGGGCTGGGGATCCGCCTTCAGTCACTCTCGCTGCGCGGTTGCGCGAGCGCAAACTTCCCGTGGGTCGCCTCAAGACCGGAACCCCGCCCCGGCTCGACGGCCGCACCATCGATTTTTCGGCCCTGAAGGCGCAGCCGGGCGATGAGCCGGTGCCCGTCTTTTCATTCGTCGGAACGCCAGGGATACACCCTCGCCAGCTGCCCTGCTGGATCACCCACACCAATCCGCAGACGCATGAAATCATTCGAGGCGGCTTGGACCGCTCGCCGATGTACACCGGCGTGATCGAGGGGATCGGCCCGCGCTATTGCCCTTCGATCGAGGACAAGATCCATCGGTTTGCCGCCAAACAGAGTCACCAGATTTTTCTCGAGCCCGAAGGGCTCACCACCAACGAGTTTTATCCGAACGGAATCTCGACGAGCCTGCCCCTTGATGTGCAGATTGAGCTCGTACACAGCATACGGGGGCTGGAGCGTGCACATATCCTGCGACCGGGTTACGCCATCGAGTACGACTTCTATGACCCGCGCAACCTGAAGTCGTCGCTGGAAACGAAGTCGATCTCGGGCCTGTTCTTTGCGGGACAGATCAACGGCACGACAGGCTACGAGGAAGCGGCAGCGCAAGGAATCCTCGCCGGCATCAATGCGGCGCTCTTCGTCCAGGACGACCCTGCCTGGTGCCCGCGGCGCGACGAAGGCTATATCGGTGTCTTGGTCGACGATCTTATTACCCGCGGTGTTTCGGAACCGTATCGCATGTTCACCAGCCGCGCGGAGTACCGGCTCATATTGCGCGAGGACAATGCGGATTTGCGACTCACCGAGACTGGTCGCAGGCTCGGCGTAGTCGACGATGTCCGCTGGGACGCGTTCAACCGCAAGCGCGACGCGATCGGCCGCGAGCAGGAGCGGCTCAGGTCCACTTGGGTCAGTCCCAAGTCCCTGCCTCCCGACGTTGCTGCGCGTGTGCTCGGCAAGCCGCTCGAGCGCGAATACTCCCTCATGGATCTTCTGAAGCGTCCCGGGGTGGGCTACGCCTCGCTGGCCGAGCTTTCTGACCGGGGTGCACCCGTCGACGATGCCGCAGTCGCCTCACAGGTGGAGATTCAAGCCAAATACGCGGGATATGTCGAGCGTCAGCATGAAGAAATCGCACGCCAAGGGCGCTACGAAACGATGCTGCTGCCGCGCGATCTCGATTACCGAAGCGTGCGTGGCCTGTCGATCGAAGCGCAGCAGAAACTGCAGCAACAGCAACCGGAGACGATCGGACAAGCCTCGCGCATTTCAGGCGTCACTCCAGCCGCGATCTCGCTGCTGCTCGTCCACCTGAAGCGCGGCGTGCGCGCCCCGGAAAGATCGGCCGCATGACGACGCTGGCGGCGGGGCCAGCGCAAGCCGAGTTAGGCCGGCGCCTCGAAAAAGGAGCCCTGGAACTGGGTCTTGCATTGGGTCGCGGCGACAGGAGCAAGCTCCTTCAGTATCTCGCGCTCCTGGAGAAATGGAACCAGGTATATAACCTCACCGCCATACGAGACACGGGGAGAATGGTCAGCGGTCACTTGCTTGATTGCCTCTCCGTAGTCCCATACCTGACTGGAACTCGAATGCTGGATGCCGGCAGCGGCGCGGGATTCCCTGGCATTCCCATTGCGGTGGCCAGGCCTGACATTCAGGTTGCGTTGCTCGACAGCAATCAAAAAAAAGCAGCCTTCCTCCGGCAGGCGGTAGCAGACCTTCAGTTGAAGAACGCGATCGTGGTATGCGAGCGGGTCGAGGCGTGGCACGCCGGTGAAAAATTCGATTTCATCATTTCGCGCGCGTTTGCCGAAATTGCCGAGTTCATTGCGCTGACAAAGCATCTGCTCGCGCCGGGCGGCGTGTTCGCGGCAATGAAGGGTGTCTATCCCTTCGAGGAGATCGAGCGCTTGCCGCCCGACTTCCGCGTGCGGCAGACGCACGCCCTTGCCGTCCCAGGGCTCGAAGGGGAGCGGCATCTCGTCTTGATCGAGCGCGCATGACACGCATCCTCGCCGTGGCCAACCAGAAGGGCGGGGTCGGAAAGACCACGACCAGCGTCAATCTCGCGGCAGGTCTCGCGCAGTCCGGGATGCGCGTGCTGCTGGTGGATCTCGATCCACAGGGCAACGCGACCATGGGCAGCGGCATCGACAAGCGCACGCTCAGGACCTCGATCTACCAAGTGCTGCTCGGGTTGGCTACCGCCGATTCGGCGCGACAGAAGTCGGAATCAGGCGGGTACGATCTGATTCCCGCCAACCGCGACCTTGCCGGCGCGGAGATAGAACTGGTCGACCTCGAGCACCGCGAGACGCGCCTGAAAGGCGCCCTTGAGTCGGTCGCCGGGCAGTACGAATTCATCCTGCTCGACTGCCCGCCTGCCCTGAACATACTCACCTTGAACGGATTGGTGGCGGCCAATGCAGTGATGATCCCGATGCAGTGCGAGTACTACGCGCTCGAGGGGCTTTCCGATCTCGTCAACACGATCAAGAGGATCCGCCAGCACCTGAACCCGAAGCTCGATATCGAAGGGCTGCTTCGAACCATGTACGATCCGCGCAATGCGCTCGCGCAGCAGGTGTCGGCGCAGTTGAAGGAGCACTTCGGCAAGAAGGTGTACGAGACCGTGATCCCGCGCAACGTACGGCTTGCCGAAGCGCCGAGCTTTGGCGCTCCCGCTGTGAGCCTCGATCGCGAGTGCAAAGGCTCGCAAGCGTACGTCGCCCTCGCGGGCGAGATCCTTTCGCGGAACGGTATCACTGCGGCGGCATGAGCGGGGAACGCCGGTGAAACTCAAGGGACTGGGAAGGGGTCTGGACGCCCTACTCGACAAGGATGGGGAGGCGGGGCCCGTCTCCGAGCGACAAGCCACGCTGCGCATCGAACAGTTGCAGCGCGGCCGCTACCAGCCGCGCACGAAGATGGACGACAGCTCGCTGGAAGAGCTCGCAGCCTCGATCAGGACTCAGGGCCTGATGCAGCCCATTCTCGTGCGGCCGGCCGGGGACGACCGCTACGAGATCATCGCAGGAGAGCGGCGCTGGCGCGCAGCGAAAATCGCCGGTCTCGCGGAGGTTCCGGCGCTCGTTCGCGACGTGCCGGACTCGTCGGCCCTCGCGATGGCATTGGTCGAGAACATCCAGCGGGAAAATCTCAATCCGCTCGAGGAAGCCGGCGGCGTGCAGCGGCTGATCGGCGAGTTCAAACTCACGCACCAGGAAGCGGCCGAGGCGATCGGGCGCTCCCGCACGGCAACCACGAACTTACTGAGGTTGCTGAATTTGCAAAAGGCGGTACAGGCACTGGTTTTTGAAGGAAAGCTCGAGATGGGACACGCGCGCGCGCTGCTCGCGCTCGAGGGACGGCAGCAGGAGAGCGCCGCGAAGCGGGTTGCCGCCCAGGCGCTCTCCGTGCGCCAGACCGAGCGGCTGGTCAACGCCATCCTTCATCCTACTGCCAAGGCCAGGCGCAGGCGCGGATCCGACCGCGACATCGCGCGACTCGAGGAAGAATTGTCCGAAGAGATCGGTACCAGAATCGAGATCAAGCCTGGCAAAAAAGGTGCAGGGAAACTGGTCGTCAGCTATTCGAGTCACGATCACCTGGACGACCTCCTCTCCAGGTTCCGCCGCAAGCGGTCTGCCTCCTAGCGGCCGGCCGACGCCAAAGAGAGAAATCGATGGGCACGCGCCACGTGTGGCCCCGAGAAGGCGTTTCCCGCATCCCTTATTGGATCTATTCCGACCCGGAGATCTATGCCCGGGAGCAGGAGCGCATTTTCTGCGGTCCGAGCTGGAACTACGTGGCGCTCGAGGCGGAGCTGCCGCGCCCGGGCGATTTCAAGCGTACTTTCATAGGCGAAAAGCCGGTCGTGGTGGTGCGCGATGAAGAAGACTCGATCAACGTCGTTGAGAATCGTTGTGCCCACCGAGGCGTGCAGTTCTGCCAGAAGCATCTCGGCAGCGTCGCGGAGTTCATGTGTCCCTACCACCAATGGACTTATGACTTGAAAGGCAATCTGATCGGCGTGCCGTTCAGGCGCGGTGTGAAGAAGCAGGGCGGTATGCCCGCGGATTTCGATTTGAAGAACCACGGGTTGCGCAGGCTCGGGGTCGCCCGCCGCCACGGCGTGATCTTCGCCTCCTTTGCGTCGGATCTGGAACCGCTCGAAGAGTATTTCGGGCCTTCGATGCTGGCGCTTTTCGACCGTGTATTCGATGGCCGGGAGCTGCGCGTGCTCGGCTACTCGCGCCAGCTGACACCCGCCAACTGGAAGCTGATGTTCGAGAACATCAAGGACCCCTACCATGCGAGCCTGCTGCACGTGTTCCTGGTGAGCTTCGGCCTGTTCCGAGCCGATCAGCCCTCGAAAGTGCAAATGGACGCAACCGGCCGTCACGGCGCGCTGATTTCCTGGCGAGGGGATCAGAAGAAGACAGAGGACCACGCGGACATGAAGTCCCTCATCGACAACTTCAAGCTGCAGGATTCGACGCTACTCGAGCCGGTGCGCGAATTTCCCGAGTACACGGTGGTGATGACGACCCTGTGGCCCAACCTCATCATCCAGCAGCAGTCGAACACTCTGGCGATGCGCCAGCTCGTCACGCGTGGCCCGGCGGCGTTCGAGCTCGCCTGGACCTACTTCGGCTACGCGGACGACGACGAAGACATGACCCGCCGCAGGTTGCGGCAGGCGAACCTCATGGGACCGGCCGGATTCGTCTCGATCGACGACAGCGAGGTGATGAAATTCTCCCAGAGCGGCGTCGGTCCGTATCCTGAAAGGGCCGGCGTTATGGAGATGGGCGGGCGCGACTGGAAGGACGAGCAGCACATGGTCACCGAGTCGGTAATCCGCGCCTTCTACGCCTACTACAGACGGGTAATGGAACTTTAACAAGCTGTTAATCATCAATAAAACTACTAGAAGCGAACGTTCGTTCTTTTGACCATAATGAGCGCGGCAAAACGCTATCTCACCCTGAATTCCCGGGACCTGCGCCTGGAGCTGGAGGAGCTCTACGCCGCCTACACCGCCTGCCTCGACGAGGAGCGCTTCGAGGAATGGCCCGAGTTTTTCGTCGAGCACTGTCTCTACAAGATCGTTCCTCGCGAGAACTTCGAGCGCGGGCTGCCGCTCGCGACCTGGCTTTGCGAAAGCAAGGGGTATCTCGCGGACCGCGTCACCGCCATCCGCAAGACCGCGGTATACGCGCCGCGTTACGTGCGCCGCATGGTGAGCGGCGTCCGAGTCCTGGGCTGGAATGACGGGATGCTCGAGGTGCGCGCGAACTATGTCGCGCTCGAAACGCTGCAAGACGAGCTCACCCGGGTCTTCAATACCGGTCAATATCGCGACAAGCTCGTCGTCGAGGACGGCAGGTTAAAATTCAAGGAAAAGCTCTGCATCTTCGACAGCCTCCTCGTCCCGAACAGCCTGATCTATCCCCTCTGACATGAGTGATAACTGGGTCAGAGTCGCGAGCGCCTCGGATGTTCCGGAAGACGGGACGCTGCTCGTCAATCTCGGCGCGGAGCCGGTGTGCCTGTACAACCTCGGTGGAAAGATTTTCGCCACGCACGACACCTGCACTCACGGGCAGGCGAGCCTCGCCGACGGCTTCATCGAAGGCGAGGAGATCGAATGCCCGCTTCACCAGGGGAAATTTCATATCGCGACCGGCAAGGCGGTCGGCGCTCCCTGCACCGAGGACATCCGCACCTACGCCGTGAAGATCGAAAACGGCGCGGTGCTGCTCAAGGAATAGCGAGGCCGTGGAAAGACTGTCTCTGACGCTTGCCATCGGCGACTACGAGCACACGCGCGACGTCGTTACGGGACAAGTGCCCGTTCAAGGCGTGAGCCTCAACGTGCTCACCCTGCCGCCGGAGGAAGCGTTCTTTCGCTTCACTTTTTTCCGGGAATGGGAAGTGTCGGAAATGTCCATGGGCAAGTACGTGTCCTTGCGCTCGCAGGAGGACAACGGCATCGCCGCGATCCCCGTGTTCCCCTCGCGCGTGTTTCGGCAATCGATGATCTACGTGCGCGACGGCGGCAGGATCGACCGCCCGGAGCAGCTGAAGGGCAAGCGTATCGGGATTCCGGAGTGGGCGCAGACCGCGGTGATCTATTCGCGCGGTTACCTCACCCACCAGGCCGAGGTGCCGCTCGCGTCGGTCGAATGGGTCCAGGCGGGAGTGAACGAGGCGGGGCGCGTTGAGAAAGTGAAGCCGAAGCTGCCCGAAGGAGTGCAACTCCGCCCGGAGCCCCGACACTCTCTGAACGACATGCTGCTTGCAGGGGATATCGACGCCGTGCTTTCCGCGCGGCCGCCGCGCGACTTCGGCAGCGGGATCCGGCGGCTGTTTCCGGACTACGAAGCGATCGAAGCGGCCTATTTCAGGGAAACCGGGATCTTTCCCATCATGCACGTGATCGTGATCAAGACCGAGGTGCTGGAGCGCCACCCCTGGGTCGCGATGAATCTCTACAAGGCCTTCGAGGAGGCGAAGCGCCGCTCGATCGCGCGGCTCTCCGACATCACGGCTTCGCACGCGCCGCTCGCCTGGCTCGCGCCGTACGCCGAGCGGATGAAAGGCCTCTTCGGCGAGGACTTCTGGCCCTACGGGCTGGAGAAGAACCGCACCACGCTTCAGGCCTTCGTCGATTTTGCGTTCGAACAAGGTGTGTGCCACAGGCGCCTCGAGCTCGAGGAGCTGTTTCCCAAGCAGGTGTTGACCTCGTTCAAAGTATGAAGATGGGTGCCGACGCGATCTGGATCACCGAGGCCGAAGTCGTTCAGCTGATGGATCTCAGGGACGCGATCGCCGCTCTCGAGGCCGCGATGCGCGAGGAAGCGCGCGGCGAAGCGCACAACATGACCAAGACCCTGCTGCAATACGGAAAGAACAACCTGCATGCGATCGGCGGAAAGCTCGGGAATCTGGTGGGCACGAAGACGTGGACCCACACCCAGGGCGGCACCTGCCCGCTTCTGCTGCTGTGGAGCGCAGACGACGGTTCCCTCGTCGCGGTGATCGAGGCGTTCGCGCTCGGAAACCTGCGCACCGGGGGCATCTCGGGAGTGGCCGCCGACTGGATGGCGAGGCGGGATGCGAAGGTTATGGCGATCGCCGGGACGGGCAAACAAGCGCTCGCTCAAGTCGGCACTATGCTGGCGGTGCGGCCGATCGAACGGCTGCGGATTTACAGCCCGCGCGAAGACTCGCGCCAGGCGTTCGCCGCAAGAGCGCGCGAGGAGTTCGGTATCGAAGCCGAAGTCTCCGCTTCGGTGAGCGACGCATGCAAAGGAGCACAGATCGTGACGCTGGTGACGCGCGCGGCGCAGCCTTTTCTCACAGCAGCAATGCTCGACAAAGGCGCCCACCTGAACGCCGTGGGCGCAATCGCGCCGGATCGGGAGGAATTCGCGCAGGACGTCTTTGCGCGCGCGACGATGGTGGCCGTGGACAATCTTCCCGGCGTGCAGCAGCTCTCGCGCGAGTTCATGACTCGATACGCATCCGCCGGGTGGGACAAGGTGATGTCGCTCTCCGCCCTTATCGCCTCCGGCCGCAGGCGCTCGGGCACGGACGACGTATCGCTCTTCAAGGCGATGGGCATGGGCATTTCCGATCTCGCTCTCGGCGCGGAATTGCTGAAGCGGGCGAGAGAGCGCGGCGCGGGCCGCGCAATCCCCCAGCCGGGGAAGATGAAACCGCGGCTCGCGGGGGCGGGAGCCAGAAACCCCGTCTAGGGAGTACGATTCTCTTCCTCGGCCGCGGAGGTCTTATGAACGAGTTCAAGAAGGATTTTGAAGACATGCAGGGTCGCTTCTCCGACCGCTCCGGTCAGCGCGCGCGGGACGAGAACCTGTATTGGACGCCTATCGTCGTCACCCAGCGCGAGATCGATGCCGAAATCGAGCGCCTGGCGAGCCTGCCCCTGCCTGCGAACGGCCGGCGCGAGTCGCTGATCGTGCATCCGCTCGCCGCGGCCAATGCGCCCGGTTTCGCGCCCGGGATCCAGGTCAAGCTATCCGTGCTCAAGCCGGGCGAGAAGAGCGCGGCGTTCCGGCATAACGCCACGGAGGTCAATTTCTGCATCCGCGGTTCCGGCCATACGCTGGTTGCGGGGAAGCGCATCGCCTTCGCGCAATACGACGTCTGGAACCATCCCTCCTACGCAGCCTACCGTCACGTCAACGACGGCAAGGAGCTTCAGGTCCGCCTCAGCTATTCGAACGCGCCCCTTCTTCAGCACATGCAGGTCTATCTTCCCGAGGACGTGCCCTCCGCGGAGCTGCATCCGGTGGAGGACGCAGAAGACAAAGCGCGCTCCGGCGATCCGCGCCGCAAGAGTCCCTACGGGATGATCCGCATCGGCGCGGACGGCGGCATGCTGATGCCGTACGAGATTCTCATCAATCCGGATGTGGTGGTGTCGAGGCCTCTGCACTTTCCCTGGAAGGAAGTGAAGCGCGAGCTCGACAAGCTCGAGGCTCTCGGGAAAGAGTACGCCGGGCGCAGGCTCTATATGATGTACAACCCCGTCACCGGCCGCACCAACGGCATCACGCCGAACTTTTTCGCCACCATGACGATTCGCCCGCCAAAAATCGTCGACCGGCCGCACCGCCACGTTTCCGCCGCGATCAACTATTATTTCCATGGCAAGGGGTATTCGACGGTCGCGGGTAATCGCTACGAATGGGCTGCGGGGGACTTGATGCTCTCCGCCCCGGGATGGGCGGTGCACAACCACGCTGCCTACGGCGATTACGTATACGAGCTCACGGTACAGGACCAACCGCTCAATATCTTCATGGAGTCGCTGCTCTGGCAGGAGAACCTGAAGAAGCCCGCGGCGCTCCTCGGGAGCGAGCCGGGCTTCGAGACGAACCGCGGCAAGGCGGCGGCGTAGTCTTCGCCCGGAGCAAAGCCGGAGCGGGCTCACTCCGGTTTGATCTGCGCCTCGCGGGCGACCTTCGTGTACTTCGCGAGGTCGCTTTTCATCGCTTCGAGCAGCTGCTCGGGCGTGGTTCCGACCGCTTCGAGACCGACCGTATTCATTCTTTCCTTGACGATCTGCGGGTCCCGCACGACGCGGTTGATCTCGCCGTTCAGGCGATCGATGATGGGCCGCGGCGTTCCGGCGGGCGTCATGACCCCGAGCCAGACGTCGACGGTGTAGCCGGGCAGCGGACCCGCTTCGGCGATCGTCGGTACCTCGGGCAGAATCGCCGTGCGCGAGGAGCCCGCCATCGCGATCGGGCGCAGCTTTCCCGATTTGAAATGAGGCAGCAGCGAATTGACGGCTGCGATCGTGAAATCGATCTCCCCGGACAGGAGCGCTGGGATGATGCCGGCGGAGCCCTTGTAGGGAACGTGCACGACGTTGATTCCGGTCATCGAGCGCAGCAGCTCGACGGCGAAGTGATGCGGCGACCCGATGCCGGCGGTTCCGTACGTCAGTGGACGCGGCGATGCTTTCGCGTACGCGATGAATTCCTTCAGCGAATGCACTGACATGCTCGAGTTCACGGTCAGCCCGAACGGAATCGTCGCGGCGAGCGAAACCGGCTCGAAGTCCTTGATCGGGTCATACGGAAGCTTGGCGCCGATGCCTGCGGCCATGACGTGCGAGGACTCGGACATCAGTATGGTGTAGCCGTCCGCGGGCTGCTTCGCGACGAACTCGCGCGCGATGTTGCCTCCTGCGCCGGGCTTGTTCTCGACCACGAGGGGATGACCCAGCACAGGCTGCAGGCGCTCCGCCAGGAGGCGGGAAAGGTAGTCAGGCGAGCCGCCCGGAGGTAAGGGCACGACGAACTTGATCGGCCGGCTCGGCCAGGCCCCCTGCGATCGAGCCTCGCCAAGAGGCAACGCAATCACCGCGCTCAGCGCCAACGCAGTCCAGGTTCGCAACTTGAGCATTTCCCCTCCGTTCGCGCTCAACGCTTCTGGCTCGCGCCCGAGCCGCCCATGTTGGTGTCGTATCCCGGCGCGACGCGTACGTCGACGACGCACACGGCGCCGTTGCGCGCGGACTGGATTCCTTTCTCGATCGCCGGTTTCAGCTCCGACGCCTTCGCGACCGGGCCGATGCCTTCGGCGCCTTGCGCTCGTGCCATCATCGCGATGTCGATGTCCGGTCCGCTGATGCGCTGGCCGATCCAGCGGTTCTCCACCGGACGAGAGCGTTCCTTCGCCACTCGTTCCTGGTGCAGCTCGTCGTTGAAGAAGGAACGGTTGTTGGCGACGAGGATGAGGCAGGGAATGCCGTAATGCGCCGCGGTCCAGAGCGCGGTCGCGCCCATCAGGAAGTCGCCGTCGCCCATGATGGCGACGGGAAGCCGGCCGCTGTCCTTCAGCGCCAGCGCCGCGCCCACGGTGATGCCGGGCCCCGCGCCGACTCCGCCGCCGCCCTCCGAACCGATGTAATCGAGCGGATGACGGAAATGACGGTAAGCGCCGTTCCAGCCTAGCGGCAGCCGCGTGATGCAGACGTCCACGTCCTTTGTCGCGGCATTCAATGCATCGGCGAGCGTGCGGATCGAAACGACCTCGGCGGCGGCGTCCGGCAAGGGCGCGGGTTTCGCCGCGACCGCCCCGGGACGCGGCTTCACGGCATCGAGCAGCAACGGCACTGCGATATCCGGCTCGCACATCATGTAGACATCGATCGCCGCCAGGCCCTGGTAGTCCATGCTCCAGCCGCGGTGGATGTGCGCGTCGGGCGAGATCTGGATCACTTTCGCGCCCACCGGGTCCGCGCCCCAGGCCGCTTTCAGCGCGCCCGCGAGATCGACCCAATCGAGGGACAGCACCACATCGGCCTCGCGCAGCAGCTTCGCCGCATCGGGCGAAAGGAAGGTCGCCGGCGGTGCGGCGTGCAGCGGGTGATCGGTGGGAAACGCCGCGCCGACCTTGATGTCGGTGAAGGCGCGCGCGTGGAGCTTCTCGGCGAGCGCGACGCGCTGCTTCCAGCACGATTCGCTTCTGGAGACGCGTCCGGCGAGGATCACCGGGTGCTTCGCACCCGAGAGAAGCTTCGCCGCCGCGTCGACGAGGTGCTCGGCCGGCAGCACCGGGTCGGGCGCGCGATAGCGCTTGGCATCGGGAAGCGGCGGAAGCGCGCCGATCTTCGCCTCCTGCAAGCCGGCGTCGAGATTGATGTACGTCGGACCGCGCGGCGCCGTATTGGCGATCTGAGCGGCGCGCAGGATCGCCTCGTAAGCCGCCGGCACCGACGCCGGCTGGTTGTCCCACTTGGTGTAGTCGCGCACCAGCGCTGCCTGGTCGGAAGCGGTGTGGATCCAGTCGATCCAGGGACGGCGCTTCGCAGCGTCCCAGGGGCCGGTCGCGCCGAGAACGAGCATCGGCATGCGGTCGCACCAGGCATTGAAGATCGCCATGCTCGCGTGCATGAGCCCCACGTTGGAGTGCACTACTGCGCCCATCATCCGGTCGGAGGCCTTGGCGTAGCCCTGCGCGATCGCCACCGCCGACTCTTCGTGCAGGCACAGCAGCATCTGCGGCCGCGTGTTGCCGAGATAGTTCACGATGCTGTCGTGCAGGCCGCGGTAGCTCGCTCCCGGATTCAGCGCGAGGAAGGGAATGTCGAGCGTGCGCAGCACCGCTGCGATCGCGTCGCTCCCCCAGATTTCCTTTTGCTCGGGACCCGCGACCGGCGCTTCGGCGCGAACGGTCGGCGAAAGGTTTTCCTTGGCGTTCATGGGCGTTCCTGTGATCCGGTAACTAGACTTAGTGGAAACCGATCATAGCCCGCCCCTTGTTGCTCGCGCAATTGAGGGCTTGCGCGCGCGATCAGCTGCGCGGCACGGCGAGCGTTCCGACGGCGGCGAAGAGCGCTTCGACCGATTCGCGCGAAAGATTGCGCGTGATGAACACGATGCGCGAGCGCCGCTCCTCGCCCGCCCAGGCTTCGAGCGTGACCGGCGGGTGGAATACGTGCTGTGCCCCCTGCACGAGGACGGGCCCGCGTTCGCCCGCGACGTTGACGAGGCCTTTCACGCGCAGCAGATCGGAACCGCGCAGCGAGGTCAGCACCTGCACTGCGGCCGAGAATGTGTCCCAGGTGAAGGGTTTTTCGAACCACAGGCAGAACGAGCGGATCGAGGCGTCGTGCGCCCCGGCACGCACGCGCTCGCCGAGATAGGCGCCTTCGGCGCGCGCCTCGCCCGAGGGCGCGAGCCAGCGCTCGAGGTCTTGGGGCGTCGCGCGCGTGCTTCTCAGCCCGACATCGCGCAGGAAGGCGACGTCCAGCTCGCCGTTTACCGCTACGGTGCGCGCGGCGTAGGGGTTCATCCTCGCCAGTCTCGCTTCGAGGGCCGCAACCGCGCCTGGTGCGGCGATGTCGCTCTTGGTAATGACGATGCGGTCGGCGACCGCCGCCTGCTTCGCCGCTTCGGGCATGTCGTCGAGGTTCTTCAGGCCGTTCACCGCGTCGACCAGCGTCACCACGCAGTCCAGCCGGTACTGCGCGCCGAGCATCGCGTCGGTCTGCAGCGTGTGCAGCACCGGCACCGGGTCGGCGAGGCCTGTGGTCTCGACAAAGACGCGGTCGAAGTCGATCACTGCGCCCGCCCGGCGCTTGATGAAGAGCTCGCGCAAGGTCTCCTGCAGGTCGGTGCGCACCGTGCAGCACAGGCAGCCGTTGGAGAGCAGCGTCATGCTCTCGGAGGACGAGGCGAGGAGCTCGTGGTCGATGCCGACCTCGCCGAACTCGTTGATGATGACCGCCGCCCGGTTCATCCCGGGATCGCGCAGCAGGCGCTTGAGGAGCGTGGTCTTTCCGCTGCCGAGAAATCCGGTGATCAGGCTGACCGGGAGCTTTCCCGCCAGCGAATCGCGCGTAGTCGCCGGGCTGGTGATCAAATGGTCATCTCGAGGACGTACAGTCCGCCGGCGAAGCGATCGACGGTGTAGACCAGCCTGCGGTCGTCGACGTACACGTCGTTCAGCTGGATCGACCCCGCGCGCGAGAGCTTGGGCGCTGGGGGCACGAAGTAGGCGATTTCCTGCGGCTGGTAGGGGTTGGTCACGTCGAAGGCGCGCACGCCACCGCCGAAGAACGTTCCTACGATGATGTCTTCGGATTTCCAGGAGCCCGGCACAGGCAGGTTCTCGTGGAGGTTGTGGGCGCCGAAGCGGCCGCCGTTTCTCGCGAAGGCCTCGACCGGCGGCATGGGGAAGGTGCTGATCGGCACGGGATTGCTCTCGAGGCGCGCATCCACCACCCAGACGAGCTTGGGCCAGTCCTTCCCGTCGGGATGGACGCACTCGTCGCTCACGATCAGGAGCTCGCGCCCGAAAAGCGGCAGCACCGTATGGGTGAACCCGGTGTAGGGCGGCGAATAGCGCCAGTGCGAGACAAGCTTTGGCCGGGATTTGTCGGCGATGTCGAGGATCACCGCGCCGCCCGAAATGTAGCCGACATAGGCGCGGTCCGGACGCTGGGGAAATACATTGGTGTTGTGCGCGCGATAGCCCGAGTCGAACCTGGGATGGCGCGCAAGCGGAGGTATGGAATCGCCCACGCGCGTTCCCGGCAGCCACCAGCGCCCCACCTCTTCGGGCTTCGCGGGCTTGCGCACGTCGACGATGCGATAGAACTGGTCGTCCGCCGGGTTCGTAGGCTGGAAGTCAGGCGCGCCCGATGCCATGTGCACGTACTCGCCGTCCACGAACCACACCGCGTGCACCCCGCGCGAATGCTCACCCGAGGCGTCGAAGTGCGAAATCAGGTTCGGATTTTGCGGCTTGCTGATGTCGAAGAGGTCGAATCCGGCGGGCTTGGTATTCACGGCGCTCGCCTGGTATGCGACCGCCATGATGTCGCCGACTACGTCGAGCGAGTTGGAGCGCACTTTCGCGTGCGGCAGCTCGGTCTGCACCACCACGCGGGGATTTTTCGGGTCGGTCACGTCCACTGCCGTGAAATTCTTCGGCGCGGACTCGTGCGCGAGCCACAATATTCTCCGCCCGTCGCGCGCGAGCTGCATGCCCATGCCCTCGCCGATGCCGCCGAACCCCTGCAGCTCGTGGTGCGAGAGGAGCTTCATGTTGAGCGAGAGCGTCTGGTCGGGTCGGGGTTTCATTCCGGGAAGCGGCTGAGCCATTTTGAGGTCTTGGTTCGAGGTGAAAGCAGAGGCGTCATGGTACCGCCTGGACGTTCTATCGGGGGAATCCAGTCGCTTGATTGACGCACCCGACCGATACCGGATCTCGTCCTTAACGAACTTCGCCCCGCGGCGTTCACGCACGCGCCCGGAGC